>Ga0070697_100002143_pt1 | contig 15125 bp, 14 predicted proteins | sample KBSK1501metaG_FD_65475 | JGI IMG/M metagenome (GOLD analysis project Ga0070697, IMG submission 65475) | Corn, switchgrass and miscanthus rhizosphere microbial communities from Kellogg Biological Station, Michigan, USA - KBS K1-50-1 metaG | ecosystem: Host-associated > Plants > Roots >...
GTCGGCCAGCCGGTGTCCTGGCAGATCGGCCCCTCGCAGCCGGCCGCCATGTCGATATTGGTCGCGATGACCTGAAGCGCCTGCGCCGACCGGGTGCCCGGCTCCTCGCTGCGGATCGCGCGCGCCATCGCCCGGCGCACGTCGGGGGGAAGATTGGAGGCGGTCTCGACGACCAGGTGCAGCAGGCTCTCCTGCAGCATTTTCATGCCCGTCATTATATTATCGGCGCGCGGCCGGACAGAACCCCCCGGCCCCGGTGAGCCGCTGAACGCAGGCCGCCCGACCGAGCAAGCGTCCGCCGCCGAAGCGCCGCTCGCGCGCGCGGGGGCATCGATCGCCGACGCCTGCGAGCGTTACTTCCCCGACGCCTTCGTGTTCGCGCTCGCCGCCGTCCTCCTCGTCTTCCTGTCCGGATGGCTTCTTGGCGAGAAGCCGCTTCATCTCGTCGCCGAGTTCGGAGCCGGCTTCTGGGGTCTGGTCCCCTTCACCATGCAGATGGCGCTGGTGATCGTCGGCGGGTTCGTGGTCGCCGGCTCGCCGCCGCTGGCCCGGCTGATCGCGCTCCTGGCGCGCGTTCCCAGGACGCCGCGCGGCGCCGTCGCGCTGGTCGCCCTGTTCGCGATGACCGCGTCTCTCGTGTCCTGGGGCCTGTCGCTCGTCTTCACCGGCCTGCTCGTGCGCGAGGTGGCGCGACGTCTCGACGGGACCGACTACCGCGCCCTCTGCTCCGCCGCCTACCTGGGCCTGGGAAGCGTCTGGGCCCTCGGTCTCTCCTCCTCCGCGGCGCTGCTCCAGGCGACTCGTTCCTCGATACCTGAGGCGCTCCTTCCGATCACCGGCGTGATACCCCTGTCGCGGACGATCTTCCTCTGGCAGAGCCTGTGCATGGCCGCCGTTCTGATCGCCGTCTCGGTCGCGGTGGCCTGGCTGTCCTGTCCCGCCCCGGAGCGCGCCCGCAACGCGGCGGCCATGGGCGTGCGTTTCGAGGCGGGCACCGACGAGCCGCCGCCGTCCACCCCGGCCGAGAGACTCGAGAACAGCCCCTACCCGGCGATCGCGATCTCCCTGCTGATGCTGGCCTTCCTGGCGCTGCAGCTGCGGGACAAGGGGGTCGTCGCGGCCCTCGATCTCAACAACTTCAATTTCGCCTTCCTGGCGCTCGGTCTGCTCCTGCACCTGCGGCCGGCCTCGTTCCTGAGGGCGGTCGGACGGGCCGTGCCGGCGACCGCGGGCGTCCTGATCCAGTTTCCGTTCTACGCAGGCATCTTCGGGATCATCTCGAACACGGCGATCCGGCCCCTGCTCGCGGATCTGTTCGTCCGGATGACTACCCCGGGAACCTTTCCTCTGATCGTCGCGCTCTACTCGGCCATCCTCGGTCTGTTCGTCCCCTCCGGAGGGGGCAAGTGGATCATCGAGGCGCCCTATGTGATGGCCGCGGCGAACGCCTGGCACGTGCACCTCGGCTGGACCGTGCAGATCTACAACGCCGCCGAGGCGCTGCCGAACCTGATCAACCCCTTCTGGATGCTGCCGCTGATGGGCATCCTGAACGTGCGGGCCCGCGATCTCGCCGGGTATTCGATTCTTCAGCTGCTGTTCCACCTGCCGATCGTCTTCTTCCTCTGCTGGCTGTTCGCGCAGACTCTGCCGTATTCACCGCCCGCCATCCCGTAGGCATCGTCCCCGCGGGGGAGGCGGCAGCCCGGCGCGCCTCATGCTCGCTCGCGGGGAACCCTGGAGTACATCCGCAACGCATGGCGCGGCTCGAAATCGGCGCGCTGGGCTGCCGCCTCCCCCGCGTCCCAGGTGCGTTGAAGCGATGACGTCGGTCTGTGTAGACTGGACCAATGATCCGGCTGCAGGGTGTGCGGCGCAACTACGGCGTCCACGAGGTGCTGAAGGGGGTCGATTGGGCGGTTCCCCCTCGCGCCCGTGTCGGGCTGGTCGGCCCGAACGGCGCTGGCAAGACGACGATCCTCCGATTGATCGCGGGTGTCGAGGAGGCGGACGGCGGGACGATCGACATCGTGCGCGGCACGTCGCTCGGCTACCTGCCGCAGGAAGGCGCGCGGCTCGCCGAGGGGACCGTGCTGGAGGCGCTGCTGCAGCCGTTCTCCGACATCCTGGGGATGGAGAAGGAGATCGAAGGGCTGCATCGCGAGATGGCGACCGCGACCGGGGAGCGTCTGGAGAGCCTGACGCGCCGATCCGGCGATCTGCAGCACCGGTTCGAGGCGGCCGGCGGCTTCGAGCTGGAGTCCAGGGCCAAGGCGATTCTCGGCGGTCTCGGGTTCCGTCCCGAGGACCACGCCCGGGGGCTGCGCGAGTTCTCCGGCGGTTTCCGCATGCGCGCCGCGCTCGGCGCCCTCCTGCTGCGTCGACCCGATTACCTGCTCCTGGACGAGCCGACGAATCATCTCGACCTGGAGGCGGTCGCCTGGCTGGAGGACTTCCTGTCCGACGTCCCGTCCGCCCTCGTCGTCGTGTCGCACGACCGGACGTTCCTGAACCGGACGGTGACCTCGATCGCCGAGATGCACGACGGACGGCTCACGGTGTGGGCCGGCAATTACGACCGTTACCGGGCCGAAAAGGAAAAGGCGCGCGGGCTGGCGATCAAGAAGGCGGCCTCCGAGGCGCACCGCGTGGCCGAGGTCGAGCGCTTCATCGAACGCTTCCGCTACAAGGCGACCAAGGCCCGGCAGGTCCAGAGCCGGATCAAGATGCTGGAAAAGATGGAGCGCACCGAAGTGATGGCCGAGGAGCAGACGTGGCGTTTCTCGTTCCCGCCCGTGCCGCGCTCGGCGCAGCGCGTGATGCTCCTGTCCGCCGTCCGCAAGTCGTTCGGCGTCCGCCCGGTCCTGAAGGGGCTCGATCTCGAGATCTGGCGCGGCGACCGCATCGCCCTGGTCGGTCCGAACGGCTGCGGCAAGAGCACTCTCCTCCAGGTGGTGGCCGGCAGGCTTCCGATCGAGGCGGGGAACGTCGAGTCGGGCGACAAGGTGGTGCTGCACTACTTCGCGCAGCACGTGCTCGAGACCCTGACGCCGGGACGGACCGTCCTGGAGGAGATGCAGGCCTGGTCACCGGGAAAAGGGCCCGGGCAGCTGCGCTCGCTCCTGGGCATCTTCCAGTTCTCGGGCGACGAGGTGTTCAAGCGGGTCGAGGTCCTGAGCGGCGGGGAGAAGAACCGGCTCGCCCTCGCCCGGCTGACCCTCGACCCGGGCAACTTCCTCCTGCTGGACGAGCCGACGAACCACCTCGACCTGCCGACCCGCGAGGCGCTGGAGGACGCCCTGGCCGGGTTCGCCGGCACGCTCCTGTTCGTGTCGCACGACCGCTACTTCATCAACAAGGTGGCCACGCGGGTCGCCGTCTTCGACGACGGTCGCCTCCTCCTGTACGACGGGGGCTACGATGATTACCTGTCGGCCGCCCGCGGCGACGCCTCCGGCGGGTCGGCGCGATCCGTCGCGGGCACACAGCCGTCGAAGCCTGGCCGCGGTCCCGGCAGGATGGCCGCGGCTCCCGCGCGCCGCGACCCGGGCCGGGTCGAGCCCCGCAAGGCCCGCGACGACGCCGGACCCGCGTCTCCCGCGCCGGCGCGGGACGGGCGCGAGCGCAGGCGCCAGGACGCTGAGGCGCGCAACCGGCGCCACCGGGAGCTGCGCCACGTCCGCGAGCGGATCTCGGCCCTCGAGGCGTCGATCCTCCCGCTCGAGACACGCCTGAAGGAGGTCGAGACGGCGATGTCCTCCACCGAGACGTACAAGGAGCCGGGTCTGGCCCGCCGGCTCGGCGAGGAGAAGAAATCGATCGAGATCGATCTCGCCCATCTCTACGACGACTGGGACGAGGCGACGAGCGAGCTGCAGCGCGCCGAGGCGCGGCTGTCGCCCTAGTGTGTCCGGGCGCTACACCGCCTCGGCCTGCTCACCCGGACAGAGGACGCCGAACCGGCTGGTGTAGCCGAGCGGGACGTCGTAGTAGCGGCCCTGCTCGATCTGGTAGATCTCGCAGGAGTCGAACGGCAGGGAATAGACGTGCACGGAGACCGCCCGGGCACCGAACTCGACGAGATTGTGCACCGAGTGGATCGGCTCCGACGGGTCGACCGCCGCCGGGTGGCTCGGATCGATGTCGTAGTGGACCGAAGGCTCGAGACGGCAGGTGTGCGCCACCGGGTCCTGGGCGGCGAGACGATAGTTGCGGATCTCGAGACGGCCGAGCGGCACCCCCATCCAGCATTCCTGCCCACGGTGGTTGTGGATCGCGGACGACTGCCCCGGCTCCCAGCCGATGGCGACCACTTCGAACAGGTCGTTGCGGTGGATCAGGTTGCGCGTGTAGTGGCTGCGCCGGAAGAACATGAACGGTCGCAGCGAGCCGGGCTCGAGCACCGTGCGGCCGAACTCGCCCAGCACCCGATCGCGCGTGAAGGCCGCGACCGGGATGGCGCGCAGACCATCCACCAGCTCGCCGATGGTGCGTGTCGTGAGAGCCGCGGACCGGAGCTCCATGGTCGTATTCTACCTCTCCGCCGCCAGGGGGATCCCCTGAAGTGTCGTCAGCCTGCCGACCGGATACAGACCGACGCGCCGGTCCCACCAGGGCGAACGGCGGTAGAAGAAGGCGAGCCGCGATTCGGGACTGGCGGCGAAATCCTTGTCCTCGGCCAGCCGGCGCTCGAACTCTTCCCTGAGACGCGCGTCCTTCGCCAGCATGTCGCGGGCGATCGTCTCCATCACGTACGCCTCGGCGTACTCCTTTTGCTCGAAGACGGCGTTGAAGAAGCCCCAGGTCATCGCCGAGTCGGGCGCCTGCGGCTCCAGCCAGTGGATCGCGACCCGGGCGGCCCGCTGATCGAGCCGTACGACGGCCGACCCGGCCGGGAACGACATGGTCTCGCGCGCGGGGACGCAGTCGCCCCCGGAGGCCTTCGAGCGTGACCCGCCTTCGCCCGGGGAGAACAGGACCTGCCGCCCCTCGAAGGGACGATCGAGCCACTTGACCCCGTCGCAGCGGTACGTGTCGACCTCGCCCTGCCAATCGCGCGCCGTCTTTTGGACGCGGAGCCCGTGCGCCCGCAGGACGTCGATGACCGGCGTCCACTGCGCGGGGACGAGGTAGGCGAGCGGCGGGGCCACCGACAGGGTCACCCTGAGAGTCGTCTGGCGCGGCACCGTCATGTCGATCGGCTCGCGGCCGTATTCGATCCGGCGGCCACCCGAGACGTCGCTCTGGGTGACGGTCGACTTGTATCCGTGGAAGACGAATGGCTCCGTGGAGCCGTCCGACTCCAGTCGCAACGGAAACCGCGCGGTCGGGTCGTATCTCCGTCCCGTGGCGATGGTGGCGGCGTCGGCCTCGCGGTTCATCGCCACGAGACGGGCGGCGTCCCGGTTGACCACCTCCAGGACGGCGCGCAGGAACTCGTACGAGCCCAGGACGCGCGTCCTGTAGTCCTTCAGCATGTGCGTCTCGAGGAGAAGCGCCGGACGGTTCTGCAGATTGACGTAGCCCGTGGAGAAGCGCGGCACGTCCTGGCCGATCGTCAGACCCTGCGAGGGATCGGTGTCGTCCTTGAAGTTGAGATACGCGCTGACGACGTGACCCGCGGCGCCGACCGAGCTCTCGATGAAGGGGGCGAGCGCCTTCCGCTTCCATTCCGCCTGCGCCGGGAAGATGTCCGGCCCGGTGTCGAGCCCGTAGGTCGTGTCGTACTGGAAATCGGCCCCGTCGGTCACGTGGGTGTCGACGAACAGATCGGGCAGCCAGCGGTTCCACAGACGCAGGAAGGCGCGGGTCTCCGGCGCCTCGGCCTTCATGTAGTCGCGGTTCAGATTCAGATTGAGCGCCTGCGTCCGCCAGCCGCTCTCTTCGGGACCGTTCTGGTTGATGCGGTTGAAAGCGCCGAAGCGCTCGTGTCCGTCGGCGTTGTAGATCGGGATGACGACCAGGGCGGCCCGCTCGAGGAGCCCGGCCTTCTGCTTCGTGATGACCATGTCGCGCAGCAGGGCCAGACTGGCATCCTTGCCGTCCATCTCGCCGGCATGGATGGAGTTCTGGACCAGGACGATCGGCCGGTCCGCCTTGTGCAGCGCCGCGGGTTCGAAGACACCGTCCTTCGAGGCGACGACGACGACCAGATCGCGTCCCTCTCCCGTCCGGCCGAAGGTCTCGAGGCGCAGGGTGCGGGGCGCCGCCGTCACCAGGCGGCGCAGGTACGAAACGGTCTCGGCGTAGCGCGGCGTGGTCCGATAGTCGCTGAGCTCGGCGGGGGTGCGCCAGTCGGCGGTCTTCGATCCTTCGGGGTGCGTGGCGGCCGCCGCGCCGAGCGCCAGGAACGCGAGGCTGCAGACCGCGGCGGTCGACGCCCCCCGGCCGCGTGACGGAACGTGATCGCACATCGGTGACGATCCTCCTAGCTGTAGGTCAGGCCCGGATGAAGAAGACGCAGAAGAACATCGAAGGCGGGACGATAGACGACGTCGAACACGTGCCAGGCGACGATCAGACCGAGGAGCGACATGGCCGGATTCCGCCGCAACCCGTCGACGAGACCGCCAAACAGACCCGGCATCAGACCCTGCACGATGCCACTGCCGTCCAGCGGCGGCAGGGGCAGAAGGTTGAACAGGAAGAGCAGGACGTTCAGGTTGAGCGCCACCGAGAGCAAAAGCGCCAGCGCGTACAGGACCGATCCCTCCGGCGTCCCGTCCGCGGGCACGACCAGGTGGCTGAAGTTGATCTGATGCGGCGGCACGAAGACACCCGCCGCCAGGAGCCCCTTGAGGACCAGGAACGAGAGACCTGCGATGAGCAGATTGCCCGCCGGGCCGGCCGCCGACATCGCCGCCTGCCGGCCGGGATAACGCCTGCCCCACTCGGGATCGAACGGTGTCGAGGCCCAGCCCATCATCCATCCGGACGCGAAGAAGGTCAGGAGCGGAACGACGAGCGTGCCGACCGGCTCACGACGGATGTGCGGCCAGGGGTTGAGCGACACCTGGCCGCCGTGATAGGCCGTGCTGTCCCCGCCCAGCCACGCGACGAGCCCGTGACACGCCTCGTGGACCGTCAGCGTGAAGAGGAAGACGACGAACCAGACGACGAAGTCTCCCGCCTGCGCAAGAAAGTCCATCGGTGCATTCTAGCGCGGCTCGGGCGCGCCGGGGCGAATCGTCACGATCGGGCTGGCGCGTGATCGGATCGCCGGCGCATAGGTATCCGCTTCAGGCTTCCCTACGCACAATATGGTCAACGCCGATTACATTCCTGCCATTCATCGATCGATCCAATGTCCCGTACAGGAGACCATGTCTATTCGCTTAAGTCATTTGCGGGACCGGGGGGTGTCCCATTCGCCTGGCGCAGGATTTGCTGTCTTCAGGAGAGTCTCCCGAGAGGCTGATCGCGCCAGGGTCAGGTGCGACGGAGACGAGGGGGGGCAGCGGATGACCGAGGGGAGGAACTGCGGGACTCTGGGGCGGATCCCGGCGCTGCTGTTGCTCGGCACCCTGCTGCTCTCGCCACTTGCCGCCGCTCCAAAATCGGATTCGGCGAAGGGCGGAGAGTCCTCCCGGGGCACCGGCTCCGAGACCTGCTGGATCACTCCGAATCCTGTGCCGAATGGAACTCAATACGCGGTCAACGGACAAGGCTTCAGACCCGGTCAGACGCTGGACGTCTTCGTGGGCGATGGGACGATCCTGTTCGCCCAGGCCAGCGCCGACGGCACCTTCTCGACGTTGGGGCGGGCCGCCTATCTCGCCACCGGGACCAAACAGGCGAAGGTCTACCAGATGGGCGATCGGCACATGACCGTCCTCGCTGCCTGTCCGTTCGACGTGTACTGAGTCAATCTCCGGACGGTCCCCACCGACATCGGGAAAGCTGGAGCACCGGCTCCTCCTCCTTCGTTCTGCCGCTCAGACCAGATTCAGGAGGGCGCAGAGGAGGTGCGCCTGGTACAGGGCATCGTAGTCGGCGCGGTGCGCCTGCGCCACGTCCTGACGCGGGACCGAAGGCAGCAGGGTCTCGAGCCTTTCCTTGCTGGTCTCGTACCAGCCGATCCGCAGGCGCCCCATCGCCAGGGACTTGATGTCGAGCGCCTTGTACCCGAACGGGTTGGGCAGCCCGTGCACGACATAGTAGTAACTGATGTACGACCAGTCGAAGGCGGCGTTGTGCCCGACGAACACGGCGCGCCCGTTGTCACGGCGCAGCCGGTTCCCGACGAACTCGCTGAGCGTGCGCATGGCGTGATCGGCCGGGGTTCCCTGACTCTCCATGTGCTCGCGGGAAATGCCGTGCACCGCCATCGCCTCGCGGTCGAAACCCCCGCTGATCGGCTTCAGCTCGACGTAGAAGCGCTCGTCCTCGGGCCGCCAGATCCCTTCGTACCGGCCGACCGGCACGACCCCGATCGAGACCAGGTTGTAAAGACCCGGGACCGGTCCCGACGCTTCGACGTCGACGCTGAAATAGACGAGATCCCCCATCAGGGCTTGAACCCCGGCGGCGGCTCGGCGGCCTCGATCGGGAAAGCGCGCCCGGTCTCCGGGTCGACGGCCGCGAGGACGATCGCACCGTCAGCGACCTCGAACAGGACCGCGATCCTGGTCGAGCCGCGCGGCCCGGGCGGAAGGTCGGCGACCCGCACCCATCCGAGGGAGTGATTATCGGCCGCGGTCTCGGACACTCCCCGCAGCACGTGCAGCCGGATCTCCTTCTGATCGTCGGCGCCGGTGCGGAACGTGACCACCCTCTTGACCGGGACCGGCGTGCCCTTCGGCAGAACGGTCGTGAACCTCTCGCGCATCTCGATCCCGAGCGACTCGACGAGCGTCGACGCCGGGCCGACGATGGGCGACACCTGCTCGAGGACGTGGATGGTGGCGCGCGCGATCGGCAGAACGGTCGTGGCAGAGCCGTTCGACCCGGCGCTTTCGCCCGCCCCCTCCTGGCGCCCACCCCACAGCTCGGCGGGACGTATCCTCGTCAGCGCGCCTGGAGAGGCAGGCACCAGCATGACCGCGGCGGCGCCCAGCAACACCATGATCAGGGCGGCGGCGGGCGCCGCGCGCGTCACTTGATCCTCTTGATGATGTGCCAGCCGAAGGGACTGCGCATTTTGTCGTACTCGCACACGCCGATCTCGCCCGGCGCCAGCCGGAAGGACAGATCGCCGAAGCACGGGGCCATCCCGGTGCGGGCGTACTCGTCGCGGTCGACGGGCGTCCTCCCCCGGTTGTACAGCTTGTAGATGCCCGGGGCCTGATCGTCGGTGTACTGCTTCACCAGGGCGTCGAAGTCCTCCCCTTTGCGCGCCCGTTCCAGGATCTCCCCAGCGAGCCGGCGCGCCTCCTCCTGCGTCCGGTTGATCGTCTTGCCGGGCAGCTTGCCCGAGAACGACACGAGGACGTGCTGCACGACCACCCGGGCCGGCTCCTGCGAGCGCGGCGGCGGAGTCGAAGCCGGCTTCGAGGCCTCGGGCGAGGCCGCCGGCTGCGCGGGAGCCGGTGTCGGCGCGGACCCGGGGTCGTCCGTAGCGGCCTGAGCCACGATGGCCAGACCCAGCGCTGCCACGGCGATGGCCGGGGCGTACCTGATCGTCATTGTCTCCCTCCGTCCGGAGGCCGCATGGCGCCCCGGCGTCTCGGGCATTCTAGACTTGAATTCACACTATAATGACACCATTATCCCGGTGGGAGGTCGGCTCGATGGAGTCCCTGGGCGACGAGGAAGTCAAAACCCGGATCCAGAAGATCCTGGACGAGATGATCAACCCGGCGGTCGCGTCCCACGGCGGGTGGGTCGAGCTCCTCGACGTCAAGGACAGCATCGCCTACCTCAAGCTCGGCGGCGGCTGCCAGGGGTGCGGCATGGTCAACGTCACCCTGAAACAGGGGATCGAGACCACGCTGAAAGAGGAGATCCCGCAGCTGGCGGGGGTCATCGACCAGACCGACCACGCGGGCGGCTCGAACCCGTACTATCAGCCTGCCAAGTAGGGTGTCGTCCACCCTCCGCGCCCGCGGAGCCGTTCTCCTGATCTCCACCTACGAGCTCGGGCACCAGCCGTTGTCGCTCGCGTCTCCCCTGGCCCTCCTGGAGCGGGCAGGCTTCTCCCCCGCGGCCATCGACCTCGCCGTCGAGCGTCTCGAGCCGGATCAGATCGAGCGTGCCCGCTTCGTGGCGATCGCCGTTCCGATGCACACCGCCCTGCGCCTGGGGTCGAAGGCGATCGAGCGGATCCGCTCGCTCAATGCGTCCTGCCGCATCGGGCTCTACGGCCTCTACGCGGCGCTCAACGCGCCGGCGCTTCTCGGCCGGGGCGCCGACTTCATCATCGGTGACGACGTGGAGCCGCTCGTGAGACTCGTCGAGGATCTCGACCGCGGCGGCACCGGGCGGGGCCTGGAGGGTGTCGATTCAGGCGAAATCTCCGCCGATGGCGGGGGCGGTGCCGGGATCGGCGTCCACCGTCTCCGGCGGGCGGGCTTCGTCGTGCCGCGGCGCGCCGGCCTCCCGCCGCTCGACCGGTACGCGCGCCTGGCGGAGAACGGCGTCACCCGGCTGGCGGGTCAGACCGAGGCCAGCCGCGGCTGTCTGCATACGTGCCGCCACTGCCCGATCCCGCCGGTGTACGGCGGCCGCTTCTTGGTCGTGCCCCGCGAGGTGGTGCTCGCGGACATCCGCCAGCAGGTCGCGTCGGGGGCCACGCACATCAGTTTCGGGGATCCCGACTTTCTGAACGGCCCGGGCCATTCGCTGCGCATCGTCCGGGCGATGCGCGCCGAGTTCCCCGGCCTGACCTTCGACTTCACGGCGAAGATCGAGCATCTCCTGAAGCACAGGGGCCACCTGGACGAGCTCGCACGGCTCGGCTGCCTGTTCGTGGTGTCGGCGATCGAGTCGATCGACGATCGCGTCCTGGCGATCCTCGACAAGCGGCACACGCGCGCCGACGTCGAGAGGGCGATCGATCTGACGCGGCGCGCCGGGATTTCCCTCCGTCCGTCCCTGCTGCCCTTCACCCCGTGGACCGGTCTCGAGGATTACCGGGCGCTCCTGGAGTTCGTCGCGCGCCACGATTTCGTCGATCACCTCGATCCGGTCCAGCTCGTCATCCGCCTGCTGCTGCCCCCCGGCTCGCTGCTTCTGGACCACCCCGAGATGCGGCCGCACCTCGGACCGTTCGACGGCGAGCGCTTTACATTCTCCTGGGTCCACCCCGACCCGCGCATGGATCGCCTGCACCGCGAGCTGAGCCGTCTGGCCGAAACGGCGGCGCTCGGCGGCGAGGATCCCCGGATCACATTCGCGCGCATCGTCCGGCATGCCGGCGGAGCGCCCGAGGGTCTCCCCGCCCCTCCTCCCGTCGAGGACAAGAGCCGCCCGCCGCGACTGACCGAGCCCTGGTTCTGTTGAGCGGAGCCGACCGAGGGTCAGTTGGACCCTCTTCGTCCGATGGCGACGCAGTTCTGACGTCGGCGCGCCGGAGTCATCCGACAACGCGATCCGGCAGCCAGGCGCCACTCCTGCGCAAGCGCCCAGGGACGATCGGGACGCGGCCAGGGCCGCCCGGGAAGCATGCCGTCACCCGGGCGATTTATAATTCTGTTTCCCTGAAGGGGAGGCCATGATGATCCTGCTCTACGACAGCAAGCCGTCGGGCAATTGCTACAAGGTGCGTCTTCTTCTCGCACAACTCGGTCAACGGTACGAGCGGCGCGAGCTCTCGGTCACGGACAGGTCCGACCGGCCCAAGGTGCTCGGCGGTCTGAACCCGGCGCTGCGCGTGCCGACCGTCGTCCTCGACGACGGCCGGCCGCTCGCGGAGTCGAACGCCATCCTGTGGTATTTCGGCGACGGCACGCGCTACATTCCCCAGGATCGCTACGAGCGGGCCCAGGTTCTGCAGTGGCAGTTCTTCGAGCAGTACAACCATGAGCCGAACATCGCCGTGGCGCGGTTCTGGCTGCATGACAGCGGCGCCGAGCTCGATCGGAACGCCCTGGAAAAGCGCCAGGCGGCCGGCTATGTCGCTCTCGACGCCATGGAGAAGCATCTCGCGGGCCGGTCGTTCTTCGTGGACGAGCGTTACTCTCTCGCCGACATCTCCCTTTACGCCTACACCCACGTCGCGGACGAGGGCGGCTTCGACCTGGGCCGGTATCCGGCGATTCGCGCCTGGCTCGACCGCGTCGCATCCCAGCCGGGGCACGTGACGATCGAGGCGTAGCCTGCGTCACGACCCCGAGCGTTCGTAGGCGTCGATCGCTTCCTCCTGGCCCAGGAGGAAGCTCAGCTCGTCGAGGCCGTTCAGCAGGCAGTAGCGAGGGAATGGCTCGATCGGGAAGACGGCGCTCGTTCCGTCGGCCAGGGTGATCGTCCGGGTCTCGAGATCGATGGTCACCGTCGGCGCAGGCGGGCCGGCGGCTGCCATCATCTTCCTGTGGAACGCCGGCTCGACGGCGATCGGCAGCAGGCCGTTCTTCAGGCTGTTGTTCCGGAAGATCGACGCGAACGAGGTGCTGACCACGGCACGAAGGCCGGAATCGAGCAACGCCCACGGCGCGTGCTCGCGCGACGAGCCGCAACCGAAGTTGTCCCCCGCCACCAGGACGCGCGCCGTCCTCGCCTCGGGACGGTTGAGAACGAAGTCGGGATGCGGCGTGCCGTCCGCGGCGCAGCGCCAGCCGGCGAACAGATACCGGCCGAGGCCTCCCCTCTCCGTGACCTTCAGGAAGCGCGCGGGGATGATGACATCGGTGTCGATGTTGTCGATCGGCAGGACGATGTAGGTCGACGCGATCGTGCGGATCGGTTCCACGGTCACTCCGCGACGAGCCTGCGTGGGTCGGCGATCCGGCCGGCGACGGCGCTGGCCGCCGCCGTGAGCGGGCTGGCCAGGAAGGTCCGCCCGCCGGCTCCCTGCCGGCCCTCGAAGTTGCGGTTGCTGGTGCTGACGGCGTACTGCCCCGGGCCGAGCTGGTCACCGTTCATGGCGATGCACATCGAGCAGCCGGCCTCGCGCCACTCCCCGCCGGCCTCGCGGAACACGCGGTCGAGCCCCTCCGCCTCGGCCTGCTTCTTCACCTGCTGCGAGCCCGGCACGACGAGCAGCCGGACATTCGCGGCGACCTTCCGGCCGCGCAGGACGGTCGCCGCGAGCCGGAGGTCGCCGAGCCGCGCGTTGGTGCACGACCCGATGAACACCACGTCGATCGGATGCCCCAGGAGACGCTGCCCCGGGCGGAGCCCCATGTAGGCGAGCGCCCGCTCCGTCGATGCCCGCCCGTCGGACGGCGGCACCGCCCCGCCCACCGGCACCGCCATCCCCGGATTCGTGCCGTAGGTGATCATCGGCTCGAGCGCGGACGCCTCGAGCGCGACCTCGCGATCGAACCGCGCCCCCTCGTCGGTCGGCAGGTTCTTCCAGGCCGCGAGCGCCCGCTCCCACGCCGGACCACGCGGCGCGTGCGGCCGGTCCGCCAGGTACTGGAAGGTCGTGTCGTCGGGCGCCACCATCCCGGCGCGCGCCCCCGCCTCGATCGACATGTTGCAGACCGTCATCCGCTCTTCCATCGACAACGCCCGGATCGCCGGCCCGGCGTATTCGATCACCTGCCCGGTCCCCCCGCCCACGCCGATCGTCGCGATGATCGACAGGATCAGATCCTTCGCGGTCACGCCCGGATGGAGCCGTCCCTCGATCACGATCCGGAGAGTCCCCGGCCGGCTGGCCAGGAGGCACTGCGTCATCAGGACGTGCGCGACCTCGGTCGTGCCGATGCCGAACGCCAGCGCCCCGAACGCGCCGTGCGTGGACGTGTGGCTGTCACCGCAGACGATCGTCATCCCCGGCCGGGTCAGGCCCAGCTCCGGTCCGATGACGTGCACGATCCCCTGCCGATCGCTTCCGAGAGCATAGAGCGCGATCTCGAAGTCCCTGCAATTCGTCTCGAGCTGCGCGATCTGCGCCGCCGCCTGCGGGTCGGTGACCGGGATGCGGCCGTCCGCGCCGCGCGGCGTCGTCGGCGTCGAGTGGTCCATGGTCGCGAGGGTGCGGTCCGGTCGTCGCACCTTGCGGCCGCGCTCGCGCAGCATCGCGAACGCCTGGGGAGAGGTCACCTCGTGGACGAGATGCAGGTCGACGTACAGGACGGCCGGCGTGTCGTCCGACTCGCGGCGAACCACATGGGCCTCCCAGACTTTGTCGAACAGGGTGCGGGGCATGGGGACCTGGCTCCGGAAAGGCTTTATTCTAACGCGGTTGGGGCGGATGGCGGGTGGCTTGACAATCCGGGGTGGCCATTGACTAGAATCCGCGGAATGAAAATGAAGAGGATGGCAGGAACGCTGCTCGCGCTGGTCGCTTTCGTGACTCTGGCGGCTCCGGCCGACCCGCCGAAGACGGTCGCTTCACGCACATTCGAGTTCGCCTACACCATCCGGCTCGCCGAACTGCCCCGGGACGGCAAGAAGCTCCGGCTCTGGATCCCGGTGCCGGTGTCCGACCTCCAGCAGGATGTGTCGGGTCTCACGATCAAGAGCCCCGTGCCGTACGCGATGCACGAGGAGTCCGAGTACCACGACCACTATGCCTACCTGGAAATCGATCCGAGCCGGCTCGAAGCGCCCCAGGAGATCGACATGGTGTTCAAGGCGACCCGCCGTGAGAACCGCATGGGCCGACAACGCGGTTCGAGGGCGCCGGCCCCGGTGGCGGTCCACGCGGACCTGGTGCGCTCGCTCCAGCCCGATCGCCTGGTGCCGCTCGATGGCCCCATCGGGGATCTGTCGCGGGAGCAGACCAAGGGGCTCAAGAAGCCGCTCGACAAGGCGCGGGCGATCTACAACTTCGTCCTTTCCAACATGCGGTACGACAAGACCGGCGAGGGCTGGGGTCGCGGCGATGCGATCTTCGCCTGCAACGCGAAACATGGGAACTGCACCGATTTCCATGCGCTGTTCATCGGGATGATGCGCGCCGCGGGAATACCGGCGCGATTCGAGATCGGCTTCCCGCTGCCACGCGACAAGAGCTCCGGCGACATTTCCGGGTACCACTGCTGGGCGCAGTTCTGGGTCGACGGCATGGGCTGGGTGCC
>Ga0070697_100002144_pt1 | contig 15113 bp, 13 predicted proteins | sample KBSK1501metaG_FD_65475 | JGI IMG/M metagenome (GOLD analysis project Ga0070697, IMG submission 65475) | Corn, switchgrass and miscanthus rhizosphere microbial communities from Kellogg Biological Station, Michigan, USA - KBS K1-50-1 metaG | ecosystem: Host-associated > Plants > Roots >...
AATTCCCGTGAAGCTCGAGGGCACTCCCGGCTCGGTGCGCCGCGCGCCGCCGCTTCTCGGCGAGCACACGCGCGAGGTTCTCACCGAGCTCGGCTTTTCACAGGAAGAGATCAGGACGCTCGTTTCCTCGACCACCTCGTCTCGAGGACAAAGGGGGCAATCATGACGCCTACCGCCGCGGCCGAGCTTCGAGCCGACGTCCACAGCATCGAACCCATTCCGGAGAAGGACAAGGACTCCACCGGCCCCCAGCAGATGTGGATCTGGGCGGGGGCCAACATCGCCCCGATCAACTGGGTGCTGGGCGCGCTGGGCATCGTCCTGAAACTCGGGTTGCTGGAGACGATCGCGGTCATCGTCATCGGCAACATCATCGGCTGCGCGATCTTCGCGGCGTTCACGGTGATGGGCCACAAGACCGGCGTCAATCAGATGGTGCTCTGCCGCTCGGCATTCGGTCGGCGCGGTGCGTACCTGCCAAGCGCGCTGATGTTCGTCATGACCCTCGGCTGGATCGGCGTGAACACGTACTTCCCCGTGAAGATCGCGGTCGCCATCCTCGGCCAGTTCGGGATCGGCGACACGTGGCTGACCAATCTGGTCGTCGTCACCGTCGTGATGGTGCTTCAGGTGCTCATCGGCCTCTACGGCTTCTATGCGATTCGCACGTTCGAGAAATACACCGTTCCGATCACCGCCGCGATCATGGTGCTGATGAGCATCCTCGCCTGGAGCCGACCGGGGGTGGTCAACTGGGGCCTCACCACGTCGCTCCCGCCGGGCGCCCATCTGGCGATGCTCAGCCTCCTGATGACGGCGATCGGCGTGGGCTGGGGCATCTCCTGGGTCACCTGGGCCTCGGACTACTCCCGCTTCGTGCCGCGGACCGTGTCCTCCAGCTCGGTGTTCTGGTACAGCTATCTCGGGATGTTCGTTCCCACCGTCTGGCTCGCCATCCTCGGCGCGACGCTCGCGAGCGTGACGCAAGACACCGACCCGGCGAAGATGGTGAGCGCCGTCTTCGGCGGGTTCATGAGCCTGCTCGTGCTCCTGATGGTGCTGCACGGTCCGATCGCGACGAACATCCTGAACGTCTACTCGGCGGCGCTCGCCGCGCTCAGCATGGGCATCCGCCTTTCGCGAACGGCGATGGCGCTGATCGCGGGCGTCGTCGGCTATCTGGTCACCATCTACTTCGTCTTCCAGCCCTCGTTCGCGAAGGCCTTCGACAACTGGATGATCAGTCTCTTGCTGTGGATGAGTCCGTTTGCCGGCGTCGTCCTGGCTGACTTCTTCATCAAGCGGCACGGCCGCATCGACGTCGCCGAGCTCTATCGTGACCCGGCGACGAGCGCCTATGGCGACATCAACTGGGGAGGGATCGTCGCGTTCGTGGTGGGCCTGATCGCGGGCTGGACGGTGGAGGACGGTCTCGTCGGAGCACTCCAGGGCCCGATCTCCACGAAGCTTCTCGGCGGCGCGGACTTGAGCTGGCTGGTCGGGATCGTCGTCTCCGGCGGAGTGTATCTGCTCATGAGCCGCCAGAGCGTGGCCGCCACGGTGCCGGGTCCCGTACGCGGGTAGCCGCGCGTCGAGCGCCCGCGTCGCCCCTCAGGCCAGTCGCGGACGATCGCCCTCGACGATGATGCGCCAGAGGATACGGCTCTCGTCTCGATCGTAGTCGCCGTGCGCCCGGTGCATCGTCGCGCGGTTGTCGATGATCAGCACGTCGCCCTTCCGCCAGCGATGCTGATACACGATGGCCGGCTGAATCATCCGGTCGAGCAGCTCGCGCATGTAGCGGCGGCTCGCCTCGGCTGTCATGCCGGAGATGTGCGTGGCCTTGGAGATGTGGAAGTACACCGCGCGCGATCCGTGGACCGGATGCGTGCGGACCATGGGATGCTCGATCGGCTGGCCGTACTTCGCTCGATCTTCCTCGCGCGTGTCGGCGTGCCCGTCGAGACCGTTGAACGTCGTCAGCGACTCGAGACGGCGGCGCTCGTCCTGAGGCAAGCCCGCATACGCCGCCCGCATGTTTGCCACGCTCGTGCCGCCACCGGCCGAAGGGATCTCGATCCCGTAGAGGATCGTCGCCGCGGGAGGACGCTCGCGGTTCGTATGGTCGGTGTGCCATTGTTCGGCCGGCTGCTGGCCGTTGCGATGCCATATCAGCCCGATGAGGGGGAAGTCGGGCATGTTGTGCTGCGAGTAGTGCTGCTCCATCGGCGGTCCGAACACCGCCGCAGCGCTCAGGTACTGGGCCGGTGTCAAGGACTGGTCGTGAAACACCAGGGCCAGATGATCGGCCAGCGCGCGCGTCAGCGCCCCACGTGTCGTCTCGTCGACCGATTTGCTGAGGTCGACCCCTGCCACCTCCGCCCCCAGCGACGGATGAAGGGGAGCGATCCGTAGTCCTGACATGGTGGCCATCTTCGCGCGCACCGTGCGCGAGATCAACGGCGACGGAAATCTGTTCAAGACAACCGATGGAGACGACACGGCACGGCCGGGCTCGGGCGCAGCGTCAGCCCGGCCGTGGGGACGACGGACACGCCAGGCACCCGGGTGAGCCGGTAGTGCTGCGCCACGGCGGCGACGATGAGCTGCATCTCGGTCGTGGCAAACGCGCTGCCGATGCAGTGGCGTGGGCCGCCGCCGAACGGAAAGTACGCGAAGGTCGGGCGTGCCACGGCTCGCGTGCGCGTGAAGCGATCGGGATCGAAGGCCTCGGGCGCCTCCCAGACGGCTGGGTGGCGGTGGGTCACGTAAGGGGATAAGAGCACCATCGCATCCGCGGGGATGGTGTAGCCGGCGAGCGTGTCGTCGGTGACGAGCATACGTGCGGTGAGCCAGGTCGGCGGATAGAGGCGCAACACCTCCTCGATCACCCGTCGTGTGTAGTCCAGGCGCGAAAGCATCTCGACGCTCGGTGTCGCGCCGCCGAAGACGGTACGGCATTCGTGCGCGAGCCGTTCACGCACATCCGAATGTTCGGATAGCAGATACCAGGTCCAGGCGAGCGCGCTGGCGGTGGTGGTATGCCCGGCGACGAGGATGGCCTTCAGCTCGTCGCGGAGGTCGGCGTCGGTGATTGGCTCGCCAGCGGCGGGCGCGGCGACGAGTGCGGCGAGCAGGCTACCCGGCGGTGGAGCTGTGCGCCGCGCCTGGCTGAGCATGCGGGACACGAAGGCGTCGATCGCCCGCAGGGCCCGCCGATATCGACCCGCCGCGAGTGTGGGAACTTCGAGCCAACCGAAGGCACTCCAGAGACGGCGGTCCACGTGGGCCACAGCCGTGTCGAGGGCGTGACCGAGCGCCTCGATCTCCGCCGCCGCCAGATCGCCGAAACACGCCCGGATGATGATCGTCTGCGCGAGGCGCCGCATCTCCGTGGCCGCGTCGACCGGCTCGCTCCGCTCGGCCAACGACCGCCAGCGCTCCAGCATTTCGTCGCTGGCGCGGACGACGAGAGAAGCGAACTGCGCGTGTTGGCCGGGCTGAAACGCCGGCTGCACCTGCCGACGCCGCCGGCGCCAGCGCTCGCCATCGACGACGGTGAGGCTCTCGCCGAAGAGTCCGCGCACGCGGGTCGCCGGCGGCCCCTTGGCATACGCGCGCGCATTGTCCTGCAGCACCTGCCTGACGTGGTCGGGATGAGTCACCAGATAGACCCGCTGCGGCCCGAGCCGCATCGAGATCGCATCGCCATAGCGGCGGGCGCAGTCCATGAAGAAGCGCAGGGGATCGCGTCGCGCCCTTGGAAACACGCCGAGCAACGGATAGCCCGTGGGCCCGGCGGGGCGTCGTCTCTCAGCGACGGACATCCGCGTGCTCACGCGACGCGCGCCCGATAGGCCGGCGGCGCCGGCGCATAGCCGTACGCGGTGAACCAGTCGACGGCCTGACGCAACGCCTGCTCGACCGGAGTCTGGGGCAGACCGAGCTCTCGCACGGCTTTCTCTGCGCTGAAGTACATGTGCGTGCGCGCCATGCGAACGCCGGTGAGCGGCACGCGCGGTGGGCGGCCCGTGGTGCGCGCCACACCTTCGCTGACCAGCGCCACGAGATAGATCAAGGCATACGGCACTCGCACGCTCGGAGCGCGGATGCCGGTCATGCTCTCGAGCATGTGAAAGATCTCCGTGAGCGAGTGGTTCTGGCACCCCAGGATGTATTTTTCCCCCACGCGCCCACGCTGCGCCGCCAGGAGATGTCCCCGCGCGACGTCGGCGACGTCGATCAGGTTGAGGCCGGTGTCGAGCGTGGCGACCATGCGCCGCAGCAGATAGTCGAGGATCATCTGGCCGGTGGGCGTGGGTCTGACTTCCCACGGGCCGATCGGGTTGCTCGGATTGACGATGACGACGGGCAGGCCGCGGGCGGCGTATTCCTCGGCGACGCGCTCGGCGAGAAACTTCGAGCGCTTGTAGGGACCGATCATGTCGTCGAAGCGGACCGGTGTGGTTTCGGTGCCGAGACCGCCGTCGCGGGGCAGCCCGAGGGTGCCGACGCTCGAGGTGTAGACCACGCGCTCGACACGCGCCCGCGCGCACGCCCCGAGCACGATGCGTGTGCCGTCCACGTTGGTGCGGTAGATCTCCCCGGGATCTTTCGCCCAGAGCCGATAATCGGCCGCCACGTGGAAGACGAGTGCGCAGCCCTGGATCGCGTCGGCGACGGAAGCGGGTTCACGGATGTCGCCGCGCACCACCTCCACGGCGCAGCCTTCGAGCGCCCGGCGGCTGCTTGCCGGACGGGCGAGGACCCTGACGCGATGGCCTTCGGCGACGAGCAGTCGCGCCACGTTGGCCCCTACGAAGCCGGTGGCGCCGGTGACCAGCACATTCATCTCGGGGCGACTCCGGAACTCAGCGTACGCTACGCCTCGGCCCAACATGAGAGCCGCAGTCCTGACCTCGCCGGCGCCGATCTACCAGCGACCACTGCGGATCGCCGAAGTTCCCCGGCCACGGCCCACTCCGGGGCATGTACTCCTGAAGGTTCGGGCCTGCGGGATCTGTCGAACGGACCTGCACGTCGTCGAGGGCGAGCTGCCGCCGCGACGCGACGCGGTGATCCCCGGCCACCAGATCGTCGGTGACGTCGTCGAGGGAGCGACGGCGACCTGGCCGATCGGAGCCCGGGTCGGCGTGTCATGGATCGGTGGGGTCGACGGCGACTGCTGGTATTGCACGCACGGCGCCGAGAATCTCTGTGATGCTCCGACCTTCACCGGTTATTCCGTGGACGGCGGCTACGCGGACTACGCGCTCGCCCGCGAAGACTTCATCTTCTCGCTTCCGTCGGCGCTCGACGACCTGCAGGCGGCGCCGCTGTTGTGTGCCGGGATCATCGGGTTCCGCAGCTTGCGGGTGGCTGACGTGCGACCCAAGGATCGGGTCGGTCTCTTCGGGTTTGGGGCATCGGCGCATCTCGCGATTGCCGTCTTGAATGCGTGGGATTGCTCCGTCTTTGTGTCGACGCGCGGCGCGGCGCACAGGGCGCTGGCCTCCTCGCTCGGTGCCGCCTGGGTAGGGACGGAGCGCGAGCCGCCGCCGGTGCCGCTGGATCGGGCCATCACGTTCGCACCCAGCGGAGACGTCGTCCTGGCCGCGCTGGCCAGCGTGCGCAAAGGCGGGATCGTCGCCATCAACGCCATTCATCTCGATCGCATGCCGGAATTCGACTACGACGCGCTCCTCTGGGGCGAGCGGCAGATCCGAAGCGTCACGAACATGACGCGCGCAGACGCGCACGATTTCCTCCGGATCGCGGCCGAGATTCGGCTCCGGCCCGAGGTCACGGTGTTTTCGCTGGAGAAGGCGAACGAAGCCCTGGTGGCGCTCAAGAACGACGCCATCAATGGCGCAGCGGTGATCGTCCCGTGATGCCGATCACGCGTGAGGGGGGCGACCGGCGAACCGCCGCGCGCGGCTGCGCTCGACGGTGGCGATGATGCGCTCCACCTCGCCGGCCGACAGGTGGTCGTCGAAATCGGCGCTGATCGACGACACGATGTGCGAGTCCGCGGGCTCGCCGAGCCGCAAGTCCTTGCTCTCGCGCGCCAGCAACAACGCGATGGTCGCGAGCACCACGCCGATACCGACTGATTGCCAACCGCCCGGGATCGGAAGCGACGCCGCCGTCTCGGCTGCAAGCGAACGAAGAGGCCGCTCATGGCCCCCGGCATGTCCCGCTGCGCCGATCTGCTGCAGAGAGGGCCGAATGGTGGCGCAGTGGGGCCGCGTGGGCCAGTGCGCTGATCTGCATCTGAACGCTTCGCGATTTCAGCGCGTCACGCCGCGCGGCGTACCGGTTCATTGCGGGACTCGCTGTGCCGGCGGCGCAGGCGGACGCCGAGAGCGACGAGGAACACGCCGAAGACCAGCGCGTAGGCGCCGATCCAGAAGACCAGCGCGAGCGCGCCGGCGCCCGGGGCGATGGCCAGGAAGACGGCGAAGACGATTGACACCGCGCCACCGAGGGCCAGCCACCATTCGTTCCTGATCACCTTCCGCAGGCGGATGGCCGCCACGATTTCGAGCACGCCGGTCACCAGTGCCCAGGCGCTGATGACGTAGACGAGCGCGAGCGCGGTGAGGCCCGGCATGAAGAAGGCCACGAGGCCGGCGGCCACGCTGACGACGCCTTCCAGCAGCAGCATCCACCACGACTGCCCGCCGCGACCGCTCAGGGCGGCAATGATATTGAAGATGCCGTCCACCAGCGCGTAGGCGCCGAACAGCAGCACGAGCACGGCGAGGGTCACGCCCGGCATGACGAAGGCGAGGATCCCGAAGATGATGCTGGCGAGTCCTCGCAGCGCGATGGCCCACCAGTTCTTTGCGAGGACGTCGGCGTCGACGAGTCGCGGATTGTCCCAGCCCCGGTCGCTTGCTCTCGTATTCATGTCAGACCTCCAACAGAGAGGATTCGTGGCCGCGTGCAATCGAGCGGCCGTCTACCTGAACGTCGGGATGATGTGCTTGGCGAAGAGCTCGATCTGGCGCACCTCCTCTTCCCACGGCATGAAGCCCTGGTCGAAGAACCAGCCAAACCACTCCAGATCGCCGCCGCCGCCAATCGTGCGCAGGGACGCGATCTCGGTCTTGATCTGGTCCACCGTGCCCGCCAGCCCGTACTTCACCTTACGCATGCGGTCGACCGTCCATTCCGCGGGCGGCAGCGGCGTGTACGGGTCCAGCGGATACTTCGCCGCATCCTCGGCGGTGCGAAACGCCTCCCAGAACCCGAATCCTCCGAAGTAGTTCTGGAAGCCCGCGTAATTGGTGTCGCGCAGCAAGGCGACCGCCTCCTTCTCGGTATTTCCGAAGTGGACCGCACGGAAGGCGCCGACGCTCTCGCCGAGGCGGAGCTTCCGGCCGGCCGTCGCCGCCACCTCCTGATAGACGCGGCAGAGGCGCTGAAAGTCGGGCGGGTTCGCGACCAAGATCCAGGGAACGATGCCCGACTGTGCGGTGTAGCGGATCGTCGTCTCGCTCACCGAGAACGGCTGGAACATCGGCGGATGCGGCAGCTGATACGGCTTCGGCACCACACAGATCTTTCGGACCACGCCCTCCTCGTCGATCTCACCGGGGGCGCCGTAGTTCCGGGTCCAGTCCGCCACCGGCCAGCGCCGGATCCCTTCCTTATATGGATAGGGCACCTTGTAGTACTCGCCGTCGTAGTCCCAGGCGTCCTCCGTCCACGCCTTCTTGATGACCTTCACGTTCTCTTCGTAAACTTTGCGATTGTGGTTGTCGATGGACGACCCGTCCATCGGGGCGCCCGTCACGTGATATTGCTGGCCCAGGACGTTGACCCAGCGGTCCTGGTAGCCGCGCGCAAAGCCCGCATAGACCCGGCCCCTGGTCAGGTGATCGAGGACGGCGAGCTCCTCCGCTGCGCGGATCGGATCCCATGACGGAAGCACGAGTCCGAGCGGCGAGAATTTGATCCGTTTGGTGCGGGCGGCCAGGTCCGCGTACAGGAGCAACGGCGCAACCGAGGTCTCGTAGCCCTCGGAATGGAAGTGGTGCTCGGTGGTGGCGAAGACGTCGAATCCCGCGTCATCCGCGAAGATGGCCAGCTTGCGCAGCTCTTCCAGCATCTGTTGATAGCGCTCGTTGTTGCGCGCGATGGGGCGGAGCCGCTTCCTGTCGTCGAGCGTTCCGGGCACGGTGGGCAGCACGAACAGCATGAATTTCATGGACGGACCTCGCTTCTTTGGTTAGGCGGTGTGGTCGATGACCGAAGGACCTCCTTTCCACAGCCTTCTGGGCCAAAACGATAACCCAGAGTGCAAGCTCCCGCTGACCGTGATCACGCTCAATCCAGGACCCGTGTCGGCCTCTGCGTCACCGGTGAACGGCCACGCAGACGCGCTTGCCGGATTCCGAGAGTCGGTGCGCGAGCTCGCCCAGGGGCTCCCCGGCGGCGATGCGGGCCGCCGCGCGGTACTCCTGCTCCATGCCGGCCCCGTCGCCGGCCCGACACAGCGCGAGGCCGAGCAGGACGCGCACGTCAGCGGCCGTCGGGCGGAGCCGTACCGCCTCGCGCAGCTGCGCGAGCGCCTCCTCCACGCGTCCGTCGTCGAGAAGCTCGTTGCCCGCCTCGGCCCGATAGGACGGGTCGAGCGGATCCAGCGCGACGGCCTCGAGGAACTCGCGCAGCGCCAAGCGCGGCGTGCCGACGGCCCGGTAGGCCTCTCCGAGCGCGCCGCGCACGCGGGCGTTCCGCGGTTCGAGGCGTGCGGCTTCGGAGAGCTGGCTGATCGCGATCGAGGGCGCCCCGGAGCGGATATACGCGAGGCCAAGATAATAGTGGGTGACCGGGTTGCCGGGCCGCGCGGCGACGACCGGGAGCAGCACACGGGCGGCCGCTCGCGCGTCGCCCGCCGCCAGCCGGCGTGTGGCGTTATCCAGCGGACGGTTGGCCAACCACCAATCGATGCCACGGATGGTGGTGACGGCGATGAGCGCGGCCGCCGTCACCACCACCGCCGCAGCATAGCCCGCGGCGGCGCGGAGAGGGATTCTGCTCCGCGGCTCTCTCATGGCTCGAACGTAGTCGACCAAAATGAGAATTCGCTGAGCCGCTCGTGAGAACTTCCTCAGCTAGGCTGGCGCGGCGGCTGCGGCAGGCGAATCGTGAAGGTCGATCCCCCGCCCGGCGTGGTCTCGAGCTCGATGGTTCCCCCGTGCGCGACGACGATAGCCTGCGCGATGGCGAGACCGAGACCCGTGCCGCCCGTGTCACGCGTACGAGCGGTGTCGAGACGAACGAACGGCTCGAAGACGCGCGCGACATCGGCGTCGTCGATCCCCGGCCCGGTGTCGGTCACCGCGAGCAGAACCCAGCGATCGTCACGCGCGAGGGAGATTTCCACGGTGCCCCGCGGCGGAGTGTACTTCACCGCGTTTTCGACGAGATTCAACACGGCACGCCGGAGCGCGCCCGCATCCCCGACCACGGTCGCCGGTGTGACCTTCTTGACCTGCACGGTCACGCTGGCCTTCTGAGCCAACCGGACCCCGATCTCGCCGACATCCATGACGATCGGCTCGAGGTCCACCGACGTCCGCGCTCCCTCGAGCCCCGACGTCGCCCGAGAAAACAAGAGGAGATCCTCGGCCAGCCGGACGAGACGCTCGACTTCCTCGAGGCTCGACGCGAGCACGCGCTCGTATTCCTCGGCGGCTCGCCGATTGCGGAGCGCGACCTCCAGCCCTCCCCGCAGCACGGTCAGCGGTGTCCGCAGCTCGTGGGCGGCGTCGGCGGCGAATCGACGCAGCTGCCCGAAGGCGGCATCGAGACGAGTGAGCATCTCGTTGAGCGTGCCGGTGAGACGGTCGAGCTCGTCGTCCGTGCCCCGCTCGGGGATGCGCTGGGTGAGATCCTCGGCGGTGATGCGTCGCGCGATGCCGGAGATTTCGTCCACCGGTCGCAGCGCGGTCCGCGCGATGATCGCACCGCCGACCATCGCCAGGATCACGGCCGCCGGAAGCAGCAGCAGCAGCGCCTCCACGAACCTCAGGAGCGTTCTCTCCATGCGCGCGGTCGGCATGCCGACCTGGACGATGTGCGTCAGCTCGCCATTCCTGACGACCGGCATCGTGAGGACCCGGAGGACCTCGCCGTTCGACGCGCGGACAGTCTCGAACGTGCGGCGCCCTCGCTGCACGTCGTGGCGGGCCTCGACCGAGAGCGGCAGCGCATCGGGAGCACGGGACGCCGACTGCGGGCCCGGGTTGCCCTGCGGATCGAGGAGCCGGAAGACCTTGTCGTAGAATTCCGACCCCAACATCTCGCGCAACAGCCGCTCGGGATCGAGCCTCGCGGATGCCTCCGGCGCGACCGTCGTATCGCTGATCACCTGGGCGGTGGCAAGCAGCGACTCGTCCAGATCCACCATGAGGCTACGACGCAGCAACGAGTACGACAGCACGCTCATCACGAGCAGCGTCACCAGCAGGACGGCCGTGTACCACAGCGTCAGGCGCGTGCGGATCGACAGGGGAGCGCGGGGCCACCTCACGTGTCGGCCTTCACGACGTAGCCGACGCCACGGACCGTGTGTAGAAGCGGCGTCTCGCCCTGGCCGTTGATCTTCCGCCGCAGATACCCCACATAGACGTCGATCAGGTTGCTCTCGGTGTCGAAATCGACGCCCCAGACGTGCTGGGCGAGCAGCGGTCGCGTGAGCACGCGGCCGACATTCCGGAGGAAATACTCGAGCAGCGCATACTCGCGGGGCGTCAGCACGATCCGCCGCGTGCCACGCTTGACCTCTCGCTGTACGGGATCGAGCGTCAGATCGGCCAGCTTCAAGATCCCGCGGCGCTGCTCGCTGCCGCGGCGCAGCAAGGCCCGAACGCGCGCGAGAAACTCCTCGAAGGCGAACGGCTTCGCCAGGTAGTCGTCGGCGCCCGCATCGAGCCCGGCCACCTTGTCGCCGACCGCGTCGCGCGCGGTGAGCATGAGCACGGGACTGAGAACGCCGTGCTCACGCAAGGCGCGCAGCACCGCGAAGCCGTCTCGCTTCGGCAGCATGACATCGAGCACGATGAGATCGAACGGTGGGTCGGCGAGGCCGAGGTCGAGCGCCACCGCCCCGTCGGCGGCGACTTCGACCGCGTGCCCTTCTTCCTCCAGGCCCTGGCGGACGAAATTTGCGACCTTCCGCTCGTCCTCGACGACGAGGATTCTCATGCTTTGAGGTCATCTTAGCCCCAAGCTGTATGGTGAAAGCATGAGGAGACAACTCGCCGGCTGCGCCCTCGTGGTGGCGATCGTCCTCGCGCTCGGCCCGACGACGCGCTCCAACGGTGCGGAATCCGCGCCCGCGTCCGAAATCTTGCGCACGACGCTGACCAACGGCCTGAAGGTCGTCGTCATGCGCAATCCGCTGGCCCCGGTCGTGACGACCCAGATGAACTATCTCGTCGGGTCGAACGACGCGCCGGTCGGCTTTCCGGGCATGGCGCACGCCCAGGAGCACATGATGTTCCGCGGCAGCCCCGGGCTCTCCGCGGCGCAGCTCGCCTATGTCGGCGCCGCCATGGGCGGCGAGTTCGACGCGGATACGCGGCAGACGGTGACGCAATACATGTTCACGGTCCCCGCCGAAGATCTCGACGTCGCGCTGCGCATCGAGGCGATCAGGATGCGTGGCGTCGACGACGATGACGCCGCGTGGCGGCAAGAGCGCGGCGCCATCGAGCAGGAGGTCGCGCAAGACCTGTCCAATCCGCAATACGTCCTCTACACGAAGCTCCTCGACGCACTCTTCGCGGGCACCCCGTATGCGCGCGACGCGCTCGGCACGCGCGCCTCGTTCGAGGCGACGACGGGCGCCATGCTGAAAACGTTCCACGCCGCCTGGTATGTGCCGAACAACGCCCTCCTCGTCGTCGTCGGCGACGTTCAGCCGACGGCGACCCTGGCGAAAATCGAAGGCCTGTTCGGCGCGATCCCGTCCCGGACGCTGCCCGCACGGGCTGGTATTACGTTGCGGCCGGTCACCCCACGCTCTCTCGCCCTCGACACCGACCTGCCGTATGGCCTGGCCGTTGCCGCCTTCCGCGCGCCGGGCTTCATGGACTTCGACTATGCGGCGGCACGCGTTCTCGCCGATGTGCTGAACAATCCGCGTGGTGTGCTTGCCAAGCTGGTCGTCGAAGGCAAGGCGCTCGACGCCGGATTCTCATTCGACCCGCTGCCTGGGGCGGGCCTCGCCTTCGCGGCCGTCGCGTTCCCCCAGGGCCAGGCCCCCGCGTCGACGGTGGCGGCGCTGCAGGCGACGCTGAGAACGGTCGCGAGCGGAAGCGTCGACGCGGATCTGGTGGAAGCCGCCAAGCGGCGCGTCGTCACCCACGCCGAGCTCGACAAGAACTCGATTCCCGGATTGGCTGCGGCGTGGTCGCAGGCGGTCGCGGTGCAGGGGCGGTCGTCACCCGATGACGAGGTGGCGGCGATCCGACGCGTCTCGACGGACGACGTCAACCGGGTGGCCCAGCGCTATCTCGATTTCGGGCATGCGGTCACCGCCGTCCTCACGCCGAAGGCGTCTGGCCAGCCGGTGACGGCGACGCGCTTCGGTGGCAAGGAGTCGTTCACGCCTCCCAACACGAAGCCCGTGCCGCTGCCGACCTGGGCGGCGAGCGCGGTGAGGCGGCTGGCCGTTCCCGCGTCTGCGGTGCGCCCCGTCGTGTCGACGCTCGCCAACGGTGTGCGACTGATCGTGCAGCCGGAATCGGTCAGCAACACCATCACGGTGCTGGGTCACGTGAAGAACCACCCGTCGCTGCAGACGCCCACCGGCCAGGAGGGGATCGACGAGGTGCTCGACGGCCTCTTCGCCTTCGGGACGGAGTCTCTCGATCGCGTCGCCTATCAGCGCGCGCTGGACGAGATCGGCGCGGAGGCGTCCGCCGGCACCGACTTTTCGCTGGCGGTCCTGGCCGAGCACTTCGAGCGCGGCGTCCAGCTCCTCGCCGACAACCAGCTCCATCCAGCGTTGCCCGAGTCCGCGTTCAAAATATTTCAGACGCAGGTCGCGGCCCGGGTGGCGGGGCGCCTTCAGAGCGCCGACTACCAGGCGCAGCGTGCGTTGCAGCGCGCCCTCGTGCCGCCGGGCGATCCGACGCTGCGCGAGGCGTCGGTGCGCTCGGTATCCGCGCTGAGGGTTGGTGACGTGCGCGCCTACTATCGCCGCGTATTTCGGCCTGATCTCACCACGATCGTCGTCATCGGCAAGATCAACCCGAACGACGCGCGCGCGGTGATCGAGAGACACTTCGGCGCGTGGACGGCCGAGGGGCCACGGCCGGCGACCGAGCTGCCCGCCATCACGCTCAACGCCCCCGCGGTGGTTCACGTTCCGAACGGCGCGCGCGTCCAGGACGACGTCACGCTCGCGGAGACGCTGGGGCTGAACCGCTTCGCCCCGGATTATTACGCGCTGGAGCTCGGCAACCACGTGCTCGGCGGTGGCTTTTACGCCACCCGGCTCTACCGCGATCTACGGCAGGACACCGGGCTCGTCTACTTCGTGGACACCGCGCTGCAGATGAGCCCTACGCGCGGTCTGTATATCGTGAGCTACGGCTGTGAGCCATCGGATGTGGCGCGGGCGAGGGGCATCGTGCTCCAGGAGCTGCGCGCGCTGCAAACGAGCGTGGTGCCCGACGACGAGCTGCGCCAGGCGAAGGCCGTCCTGCTGCGACGCATTCTCCTCTCGGAGTCGAGTGTCGACCGTATCGCGCGCGGGCTGAGCGCGCGCGCGACCGATGGCCTGCCGCTCGATGAGCCCACAAGCGCCGCCGCCCGCTACCTCGCCCTCACGGGCGAGGACGTCCGCGCCGCATTCGCGAAGTGGATCCGATCTCAGGATTTCGTGCAGGTGAGCGAGGGCCCGAGCCCGCGCTGAAAAACAACGGGCCCGGGATCGCTCCCGGGCCCGCCCCCCTCCGCGCAAGGCTCTTAGTTTCCGGAGTCACCACCACCGGCTTCGGGCAGCGATCCCGTCTGGGTTTTGGCAACAGACCCAAAGCACCGGCCGAAGTTGCTTCCGCGCCCCTCGTCCGACTTACCCTCGCACCAGCCGCCCGGATTCGGGACGGCCGCCGCCACCTCGTCGACCTGCGTGGCCGGCGTCGACGGGCTCTGGGCGAAGGCGACGGAGGCGGTGAACAAAACGAGTGCAACCGCAAGGAAGTGTCGCATTGGTCCCTCTTGGGGGAAACCAAATGACAGTCGGAGGTGACTGCACCGGAATTATAGCCTACCGTCGCATTTGTCCTACAAGTGATTTCTCGAACCCGGTATCATCCACAGGCTGTTGCGCCGAGGAGGAGCAGGTGACACACGCGCTCGTCGTCCTGATCGCCCTGGGCCTGGCTCTCGTCGTCCCGCGTGCGTGGTCCGACGCGCCGCGTGCCGAGCCCGAGCGTGCGGCGGTGCGCCGGAGCGGCGTGCTGGGCGGCGCCCGCTATCACATCGAAGTGCCGACGAACTGGCGCGGCGGTCTCGTAGTGTTCGCGCATGGGATTCAACGGGGCCCGGGGCCGGGCGCGGTCGCCGCGCCGCCGATCGGCGGCCACATCCTTGGCGAAGGTCACGCATGGATCGCCTCCGGCTATCGCGCACGGGAGTATCAGCCACATCTGTTCATCGAGGATCTCGTCGCGCTTCGCGAGCTCTTCCTGACCGAGGTCGGCCGGCCACGCTGGACGATCATCTACGGCCAGTCCCTGGGCGGCCACGTCGTCGTCGCCTCGCTCGAGCTCCGGCCTGGCCTCTACCAGGGAGGTCTCGCCGAGTGCGGTGTCGTCGACGGGATCGGCGTCGCGGACTACCTGTTCGCGTACACCGCCGCCGCCGAGCTGATCTCCGGCGTGCCGTTGCTCGATTCGCCGGACGAGGAGGCCTTTGCGCGCGCCCTCAACGAGCGCGTCGTGCCGGCGCTCGGCATGCCGGGCTCGTATACGGCGCGCGGGCGGCAGTTCGACAGCGTCGTGAAATACCTCATGGGCGCCGATCAGGCCGGCAACGATCTGCCCCTGCGCGCGCAGGGCTTGCCCCGACGCTATCTGCCCAACATGGTC
>Ga0070697_100002146_pt1 | contig 15107 bp, 11 predicted proteins | sample KBSK1501metaG_FD_65475 | JGI IMG/M metagenome (GOLD analysis project Ga0070697, IMG submission 65475) | Corn, switchgrass and miscanthus rhizosphere microbial communities from Kellogg Biological Station, Michigan, USA - KBS K1-50-1 metaG | ecosystem: Host-associated > Plants > Roots >...
TCCGCGAACGGATACGACAGCGGCTTCTTCGGCAGGAGCTCGCTCTGGATCCTGCGGCACAGCTCCAGCTCCTTGCGCAGCCGCTCCTGCTCGACCAGACGCTCCTGGTTGGCGGCCAGATCGCGCGCCATCCGGTTGAACGCCACGGCGAGCCGCCCCAGTTCGTCGCGCGAGCGCTCCGGGACCTGCGTATCGAGGCGGCCGGCCGCGATCTCCCCGGCGGCACGCGTCAGGTCGGAGAGGTTGTGCGTCATGCGGCGCGAGATCGGCACGACCCCGAACAGCGCCAGCGCCGCCAGCCCCAGACCGGCGCCAAGATTGCGAGCCGAGGCGCGCCGGATCTCCCCGAGCGCCTTGCCGACCGGCCGCGCGATGCCGAGCATCAGACCGGTGGCCGGATCCTCGCGGGTCACCACGACCCAGTTGTCGTCCGGCCTGAGGTCGACGCGCATCTTCTGATCCCCCGCGTGAGGATCACCCACGTCGCCGGCCGACTCGATCGGCCGTGACGTCGGCGCCGCGCCGCCCTGAGACTGCTTGCCGAGCGCGTCGATCTGCCCCGAGGCCGCCGCCCGCTCCAGACCCCGCAGCGTCGGTGCGTCGGCCGGGTCGGGTGTGAACAGGGTGCCGTTGGCGTCGATGGCGAAGGGGATCTCGCCCTGCTCGCGCCGGGTCTGGGACAGGATCGCCCGCAGCAGGCGATCGGTGCTCACCTTGGCCTTGAGATGGCCCACGGTGCGGCCGTCGCGCGTCAGCGGACAGCCGAACTCCTGCTTCAACGTGAGCGCGGCGACCGGCGCCGGCGGCGACGCGTCGTCCTCCTTGGTCCGGGCCGCGGCCTGGATCTGCTCCTGGACGACGCGCACGATCTCGTGCGCGTTCTGGCCGAGCTTCTCCTGCAGCTCCTTCTCGAGTTTCTGGGCCGCCTCCGGCGGGATGAACCGGGCGGCCAGCTGCATCGTCGATGCCAGCTTCGGGTCTTTGGCGATGTCCCCGACGATGCGCGGCAGCTGGATGACCACCGGCATCCGTCCCGGCCGGCCGGAGGAGGGAGGCGCGCCGCCCCGGTTCGCCATCGGCCCCACCCTGGTGGCGCTCGACGACTCCGCGGCGTCCGGCGGGGTCGGCGGCGCGGGGGTCAGCTCGAACTCCTCGATGTAATCGGCGGCGTCGCCGAGCGCGGCGATCATCCGGCCCACGAGCGCCGGGTCGTGGGCCTCGGCCGGCGCGCCGGTGGCGACCTCCGGGAACGGCAGCGTCTCGAGCCGGTCGATCCGCTGGCTCAGCCCGGCGGTCACGACCGTCATGCGCTGGTTCATCTCCTCGGCCAGACGCGCCGATTCGGTCTCGACGGTCCGGCGGAGGGCGCGCGCCGACGATTCGTAGGAGTACAGGGTGATCGCCCCCAGCGGCACGACCGCCAGGAGCAGGAACGCCAGCATCAGCTGGGTCCGCAGTCTCATGGCAGGGAGGATACCACCCTGCGAGCGCCGTCGCCCAGGGTCGCGTGCGCTTCGCCCCCCGCGGTGGCCCGTCGGGAGCCGGCGTCCGCCGGGCCGGGTCCGGACCGCGTGCGATTGACACTCCGGCGCGCGTTTCGCTACCATGCTGCGGCCATCTCAGCGAACGACTTGCACGGCAAGGGCCAGTGACGGTGGCGTCGGAGGCGCGCGCGTCGTGGAACGGTGCGCCCGACCCGGCCGTCCGGAGAGACCACTCGGCGTGGGCAGGAACGTGAAGCTCAGGCTGGAAAGCCGCATCGGCTACGTGGATCTCGTCCACGAAATGGCCGAGGGCATGGCCCGCGGCATGGGCTTCGAGAAGGGATCCGCCTTGAACATCGGTCTGGCGGTGCGCGAGGCGGTGATCAACGCCATCAAACACGGCAACGGCATGGACGCCGGCAAGCCGATCGAGGTGACGTTCGAGCAGCAGGACGATCTGTTTCGCGTCCGTGTGCGGGACCAGGGTCCCGGTTTCGACTGGTCGCACACCGCCAATCCCCTCGACCGCGAGAACATCTTCCGGAGCAGCGGGCGGGGGATCTTCTTCATGAGGCATTTCGTGGACCGCGTCGCCTTCCAGCGCCGCCGGGGGAAGGGGACCGAGGTGGTTCTCGAGAAACGTTTCGATGCGGCCGGGCGAGCCGGCCGCGGCGGCGAGGTCATGAAGCGGAGGAAGGGATGAAGGCCAACGCCAGGCACCACGGGAAAGTCACGGTCGTCGATCTTTCCGGCAAGATCACCATCGGTGACGGCGACATCAAGCTGCGCCAGGCCGTCAACGCGCTCCTGGACGAGGGACGCAAGAACATCGTGCTCAACCTGGGCGGCGTCTCGTACATGGACAGCGCCGGCATCGGGGAGCTGGTGGCGTGCTACAAGCGCGCCCGCGAGAAGGGCGTCAGTCTCAAGCTCCTCAATCCGAACGGCAAGGTGCAGGATCTGCTGATTCTGACCAAGCTGCAGGAGATCTTCGACATCTATCGCGACGAGCGCGAGGCCCTGGCCAGCTTCTGAAGGGTCCGGCGCGTCGCCCACCCGCTCATGGCCTTGACGCGGGGTCCCATAGAGGAGTAACAAGGAACCCTGGTTCGGGGACGCCACGACACCGGCCCCCTGATTTCGCTCCCATTCGCCGCCCTCGCTCAGGTGTCGGGCCGACCCCGCGAAACACGCAGGGAGGGCACCCATGACCGGACTGAACTGGTTGCGACGCCGCGGGCCCTGCCACATCGAGACCCGCTCGATGGCCGACTGGCAGGTTCTGCACGTGCGGGGGAAATTCTTCGCCGGCGAGCCGGAGAAGAAGTTCCTCGAGATGGTGGACGGTCTTCTGCGCACCGGGGTGCGCCGGGTGATCGTCGACCTCAGCGAGTCGCTGCTGTCCGACGAAAGCGTCGCGAGCGCCGCGACCGAGGCGTATCACAAGGCGCGCGAGCAGGGAGTCGATATGCGCTTCGTGGTGCAGCCCGGACGGGCGGGCGGCTTCTACCACATGGCCGGGCTGGAGATGACGATCCCGACCTACTCGCGGCTGCACGGCGCAATCGAGATGTGACGAAGCGGGGGCACGCCCGACCGCCCCGTTCAGCCGGGAAGACGCTTTTTCAGATCGGCGAGAAAATTGAGCGCGTCGATCGGTGTCATGGCGTCGAGGCGCGCCTCCCGGATCGCCCGCGCCACCGGGTCCTCCGGTGACGCGAACAGGCCGAGCTGGGCGGGGGACGCGGCGGTCGCCTCCCCGTGACCTCGGGCCAGCTTCGGCCGGCCGTCGCGTGACAGCTCCTCGGCCTCGAGGTTCGCCAGGACCTCGCGGGCTCTGTCGATCACCTCCCGCGGGAGACCGGCGAGCCGCGCCACGTGGATCCCGTAGGAGCGATCGGCCGCCCCCTCCAGCACCCGGCGCAGGAAGACGATCGTGTCGTTCCACTCCCGCACGGCCATGGTGAGGTTGCAGACGCGCGGCTTGAGGAGCGCCAGCTCGATCATCTCGTGGTAATGGGTAGCGAACAGCGTGCGTGCCGCGACCGCCGGTACATCATGCAGGTATTCAGCCACCGACCAGGCGATCGACAGACCGTCGAAGGTCGAGGTGCCGCGTCCGACCTCGTCGAGCAGGATGAGAGAGCGGACCGTGGCGTTGTGCAGGATGTTCGCCGTCTCGATCATCTCCACGAGGAACGTGCTCTGGCCGCGGGCGAGATTGTCCGAGGCGCCGACCCGGCTGAAGATGCGGTCGACGAGCCCGATCTCGGCCTCCGCCGCCGGCACGAACGACCCCGCCTGCGCCATCAGCACGATCAGCGCCACCTGGCGCAGGTAGGTCGATTTGCCGCCCATGTTGGGTCCCGTCAGGATCAGGATCTGGCGGCTCTCGACGTCCATCAGACAGTCGTTGGGGACGAAGCGCTCCCGTTCCAGAAGACGCTCCACCACCGGGTGGCGCCCCTCGACGATCCGCAGACGCAGCGAATCGTCGACCCGGGGGCGGCGGTAGCCCTGTAGCGCGGCCGCCTCGGCGAGCGCCGCGAGCGCATCGAGCGTCGCCAGCGCCCGGGCGGTGGAGCGCACCCGCGACGCGGCGGCGGTGACGCGGTCGCGCAGGGCCACGAACAGCTCGTACTCGAGCGCCTCGATCCTCTCCTGGGCGGTGAGGACCCTGGTCTCGTACTCCTTCAGCTCGGGCGTCGCGTAGCGCTCGGCTCCCACCAGGGTCTGCCGGCGCTCGTAGTCGGGGGGCACCGCTTTGCGGTGCGCGTTGCCGATCTCGATGAAATATCCGAACACCCTGTTGTAGCGCACCTTCAGGGAGGGGATCCCGGTGCGCTCGCGCTCGCGTGTCTCGAGCGATGCCAGAGTGGCGCGGCTGTCGCGCCTCAGGGCGCGCAGCTCATCCAGCTCGCGGTGGCTGCCGTCGCGGATCAGACCCCCCTCGCGCACCGTCGCGGGCGGATCGTCGGCCAGGCTCTCGAGGAGGGGCGCGTGCAGATCGGCCAGGACATCCACCTCGGTCATGACCCGCTGCAGCGACGGAACCGTGAGCGCCGCGGAGTAGAGGGCGATCTCCGGCAGGATCCCGAGCGAATCGCGCAGGGCGACCAGATCGCGCGCCGTCGCCGTGCCGAGCGCGCAGCGCGCCAGGAGCCGCTCGAGGTCGTGGACCCGCGACAGGTGTCGGCGGATCGCGGCGCGCTCGGCCGGGCGCTCGAGAAGGAACTCCACCGCATCCAGCCGATCCGCGATGGCGGGGGCCGACAGCAGCGGGCGCTGGATCCAGTCCCGCAGGAGCCGGCCTCCGGGGGCGGTCTCGGTCCGGTCGAGGACCTCGAGCAGGGTGCCGCCGCGGCCGCCGTCCCGGGCGTTCTGGACCACCTCGAGCGTCCGGCGGGTCGTCGCGTCCAGGTTCATGGCGTCGCTCGGCTCGTGCCAGCGAATCCGCGTGACGTGTTTGAAGCCGGCCTTGTGGGCCTCCTGGAGATACTGCACGAGGGCCCCGGCCGCACCGACCGCGAGATCGCGCCCCGCGACGCCGAAACCGTCCAGCGAGGCCGTGCCGAGCCGCTCGGTCAGCGCGCGGGCCGCAGTGTCCGGGGCCAGGGTCCACGCCGGCACCGGATGGGTCAGGACGCCCTCGAGCGCGTCCGCCGGCAGCAGACCGTCCAGGAGGACCCCCTCGGGATGCAGAATCTCGCGTGGCCGGAACAGGGCGACCTCCGTCGCCAGGCGATCGGCCGCCTCCGGGCCGCGGTGCTCGGCGAGCTGGAAGTCGCCGGTCGACAGATCGAGGTAGGCGCAGCCGTACCCTGCGGTGTTCCGGTCCCGGGCCGGGTCGCCGGCGACCTGGATCGCCGCGATGTAGTTCGGCTCGGACGCGTTCAGCTGGGACGGGTCGGTGACCGTGCCGGGGGAGACGACGCGTGTCACCGCGCGCCGCACGATTCCCTTCGCGACACGCGGGTCCTCGACCTGATCGCAGATGGCGACGCGGTAACCGTGCCCGATCAGACGCGCGACGTACCCGTCGGCCGCGTGGTACGGCACGCCGCACATCGGCGCCTCGTTCTTCGTGCCGCGTCCGCGCGAGGTGAGGGTCAGCGACAGGGTCTTCGACGCCAGAAGGGCGTCGTCGTAGAACATCTCGTAGAAATCCCCCAGACGGAACATCAGGATGGCGTCCGGATGCTGCGCCTTGATGGCGCGGTACTGGCGGAGCATCGGGGTCAGGGTGTCCATGGCGCTCCTTGACATTCGGAGGGGCCGCCATTATAAAACAACGTCTCCAACGGCCCGCCCTGGCGAAGGAGTCCCTGCCCGATGACCCCCGATCCGATCACGGCCGACGAAGCCCAGGTGGCGCCCGAGGATCTGAACGAGGAGGACAAGGTCATGCTGATCTTCTCCTACCTCTGGGTCCTCGCCCTGGTGCCGTTCATGGTGACGCGGCGCGAGTACGTGCGCTGGCACGCGAAGCAGGGGCTGATCCTGTGCGGTGTCGCCTGTCTGGTCTTCCTCGGCGTGATCTTCGTGGGCGCGATCCTGGCGACCGTCTCGCGCGTGTTCGCGTGGCTGTTCGCGTTCGGCCTGATCAACCTCGTGCTGCTCTACCTGGCGGTCGCGATCGTATGCGTCATCAAGGCGATGCGCGGCCAGCGCTGGGCGGTCCCGTTCCTGGGCGACCTGGTCGAGAAGATCTGAGAGGTCGATGAGCGAGGCGATCCAGAACGCCATCGCGGCCCATGCCTCGTCCGGTCTCCTGCTGGTGGTCCTGCTCGCCTGGCTGGAGTATGTCTTCCCGCCGTCACCGGGTGATTCGACGATGCTGTTCGCCTTCTTCCTCGCCGGCCGGGGGACGCTGGCGCTGCCCGCCGTCGCCGCCGCGGCGCTCGCGGGGAGTGTCCTCGGCGCCATGACGGCCTACGCCATCGGCGCGCGTCTGGGCCGGTCCTACTTCCTCCTGCGCTCGGCCTGGGCCCGCGAGGAGCTGGCCCGCATCGAGCGCTGGTACGCGCGCCACGGAGCCCGGTTCCTCCTGTTCAACCGCTTCCTCCCCGGGGTGCGTGGCTTCTTCCTGTACGCCGCCGGCATCGCGCGTCTCGGTGCGCGAGCCGTCCTGGTCTACTCGACCGTGAGCAGCGTCCTGTGGATCGCCCTACTGGCCTGGGCCGGGACGAGTCTGGGGTCAACGTGGGACGAGGTGCGGGTGGTCTTCCGGCGCTACGTCTGGGGGATCGCCCTGTTCCTGGCGGTGTACACGGTCCTGGCGATTCTCAAGGCGCGGCGGCGGCGGTCGGCGGCGGTCACGCCTTCTTCTTGATCTGCGCCTCGATCCGTTTCAATTCCGCCACACGGTCCGGCTGGTCCGGCCGGACCTGCAACGAACGCTTCAGGTACTCCGCGGCCCGCGGCAACTCTCCCTTCTGCTCGTACGCCTGCGCCAGGGAATTGAACAGGGCGTGGCTGGGCGGTCCGGCGCGCTCCGCACGGTGGAAATACTCGAGCGCCTTGTCCATATCCCCCTTGATCGCGTAGGCCGCCCCGAGGTTGAACAACGCCAGGGGACTGTCGGCGCGCAGCGCGAGCGCCTTCTGGTAGATTTCGATCGCCTCGTCGGTCTTGCCCTGCTTGACCCGGAGGCTGCCCAGGTTGACCTGGAACTCCGGCTCCTTGGGATCCAGGCCGACGGCGGCGTGGAACGACAGCTCGGCCTTGTCGTACCGGCCCTCGCGCATGTAGACCTGGCCCAGCCAGTCGTGGTGGATCGCCGAGTCCTTTTTTTTCTCGAGGCTGGCGACCAGGAGACGCTCGAGCTTGGTGACCTTCGCCGGATCCCGGGTCGTCTGGTACATGACGTACAGACGGCTCATCGGCTCGGGCGAGGTCGGATCCTCGTACAGCGCCTCCTGGTACTCGCGCTCCGCCTCGTCGGTCTTGCCTTCGGCCTGGAGCACCTCTCCCATGGCGGCGTGCAGCAGCGCTTCCTTGGGGTTCGCCTGGAGAGACCGCTCCGCGAGGGCGCGCGCCGAAGACGGGTATTTCCGGCGCAGGTAGTCGACGACGGCGTTGAACACCACCTGGGGCGACGGGTTGCCCACGTGAAGGCCGTCGTCGGAGATCCCCCGCGTGATCAGGTCGGCCGAGACCAGGGGACCGAGCCGGCGCGCGATGTCCGGCGACAGGATCTGGTCCGCGTTGAAGCCGCGCGCCGCCGTGGCCACCGCTTCGCGCATTCTCTCCTCGATGTAGACCCTCGGCTCGCGCCCGGCCCGGCCCTTGTGGAAGGTCAGCACATCGGACGGCGAGGCGTGACCCGAGATGCGCGCCGGCAGCTTGAAGCCGGCCTGGTCCTTGCTGACGACGTCGATGCCGCCATCGATCGTCACGGGGTCGGTGTCGTACACGTACAGGCGCTGGTACAGCGGCACGCGCACATGGAGACCGGGGTCCAGCCGGGTGGCGGCCCCGCCGCGGGCCTCCAGCACGGCGCTGCGACCCGCCGGGACGTACACGACGGTCGAGACCGCGGCCACGGCCAGGGCGAGCCCCACCCACCATCGTCCGCGCTGGAGGAACATGAGCCGGCTGCTCTCCGCTGCGGCCGGTCCGGGAGGGTCTGCAACTCCGCGCCCGGAGCGGCTCGTGAGCGAAGCGGGAGTCTAACGTACGCACCCGGTGGAGTCAACGCGTCGCGACCCGCCCGACGGTACGCGGGCGGTTCGAGTAAGATCACGACAGGATGATCCGGATGACGTTCGGCGCGTTCTGTTTGGTGGTGCTGTCGGGCGCTGCTCCGGTGCGGGGTGAACCCGCTTCGGCGGGGCGGCCCGCGCCGGGGGCGTCTCCGGTGCCGGCCGATGCCGTGAGCGAGGCGCGCGACGTGGAGCGGGCCCTCGACGCCGTCAAAGGCTTCGTGGCTTCGTTCACCCAGACGGTGGACTCACCGGGGCTGCCGCGGCCGCAGGTCGAGAAGGGGACGGTGTACCTCCTCCGGCCGGGCAGGATGCGCTGGGACTACGAGGTCCCGCGCGGCAAGCTGGCGGTGGCCGATGGGCGAAAGACCTACGTCTACCTGCCCGAGGAGCGACAGGTTCTCGTGGCCCCGCTCGATCTGGAGGGAACCCGCACCGGCATCTCGGTCCTGCTCGGCCGCGTGGATCTCGTCGGCTCGTTCTCGATCACCTGGGGGCCGGGACCCGAAGGAGGGCCGCGCCCGCTGATGCTGACGCCGCGCACGGCGAACCCGGAGTACCGGCATCTCCTCGTGAGCACGGGACCCGATCACCTGGTGCGCGGACTGACCGTGGTCGATCCTCTGGGCAGCAGGGTGATCTACCGCTTCGATCACATCCGTCTGGTCGATTCCCTGGACGAGGATCTGTTCCGCTTCGAGGCGCCGGAGGGGGTCGAGACCGAGGAGGTCGCGCCGCCGTGACGTCTCGTGGCGGCCGCTCCAACCTTGCAATGCCGTTGATCACGGTGCTAAGATCGCCGCCCTTTCCGTCACTCGGAGGACGTTTCAGTGGCGTCCGAGAGCTCCTTCGACATCGTCTCCAAGATCGATCTGCAGGAGGTCGACAACGCGATCCAGCAGGCTCTCAAGGAAATCCGTCAACGTTACGACTTCAAGGGAAGCATCGCCGACATCCGGCGTGAGAAGGAGATCCTGCATCTCGTAGGGGACGACGACTACAAGCTGCGCGCGGTTACGGAGATTCTCATGCAGAAGCTGGCCGCCCGGCGCGTCCCGGCCAAGGGTCTGACCTTCAAGAAGCCCGAGGAAGCCACCGGCGGGAGCCTCAGGCAACAGGCGGTGCTGCAGCAGGGCATCCCGCAGGAGCAGGCCAAGGAGATCGTCAGGATCCTGAAGACGAGCGGGGTCAAGGTGCAGGCGGCGATCCAGGGCGACCAGGTCCGCGTCAAGGGCAAGAACAAGGATGATCTCCAGTCCGCCATCAAGATCCTGCGCGACAGCGCTCTCGACTTCGACATGCAGTTCTCGAACTATCGCTGACGGAGGCTTTTTGCGACGGCAGACCTCCAGGGCACGGAGCGCGGCGGCGCGATGCGGGGTCGGTGGGGCGCTCCTCGCGCTCCTCGTGTCGGCCCCGGCGCCGGCACAGGCCGCCGACGCGGCAGGGACGATCAAGGTGCGCGGCCGGGTCATCGAGGAGACCGGCGACGGGGTGCCTGCCCAGGTCGTCCGCCTCCTGAAATCGCGCACCTACCTGAAGCTCGGCGGTCTGCGTTCGCTCGACCAGAGCGTCGAGGAGAAGCGCGCCACCACCGACGCGCTCGGATTCTTCGAGATCGAGTGCCCCGCCGATCCCGGCTTCCCGTATTACTACCTGCGCTTCTACGACCCGAAGGGGTTCGACGCCGTCAAGTACAGGCTCCCCGAGGACCGGGACATCTCCAAGCGTGTTCGTCAGGGGAGATCGGTCGAGGTGTCGGTGTCGTTCAAGCTCCAGGCCGACTGGCCGAAGGTCAAGGCGCTCATCGATCAGTACACTCCCGCGAGCCAGGTCGGTCAGGTGTTGAGATCGCTCGGTCTGCCGACGAGTCGCGCGCAGGAGGGTCCCGGGCGCGAGCTGTGGACCTATGAGCGTGCCGGTGTGGCCTATCTCGTCGAGGGCGCGAAGGTCATCGAGACCCGGTCCCTTCCCGGCGGATCGCGGAGCGCCGGGGATGCGACCGGCAAGGACGAGCCGGTGCCCGCAGTGCGGGTGGACGGGCCATGACCGATCTCGCTTCGGGCGTGAAGATGGCCCGGGCCCGGCTCGCCGCAGGCGCGGCCCACGCCCGCCCCGCCCTGGCGCGCAGCGACCACGCCCGGCCGCGCGGTCTGCCGGAAATCATGCTCCTGGTCGGCGACAAGCTGGAACGGGTCGAGGAGGAATGCCGGCGTCACCTGCGCTCCGAAGTCGGCGTGATCGACGAGCTCGGCCGGTACATCGCCGACGGCGGGGGGAAGCGGGTGCGGCCGATCCTCCTGCTCCTGTCGGCGCAGCTGTGCGGCTACGCCGGCGACCGGGACGTGATGTTCGCCTCGGTGTTCGAGTTCATCCACACGGCGACGCTGGTGCACGATGACGTCATCGACGAGGCCGAGCTGCGTCGCGGGCGCGGGTCGCTGAACGCCCGCTGGGGGAACGGGCTGACCGTGCTCCTCGGCGACTACCTGTACATCAAGTCGATGAACATGGCGCTCGCCGCCGACGATCTCGAGATCATCAAGATCCTCGCTCAGATCACCCTGAAGATGATCGAGGGGGAGCTGATCGCGGACCGTCGTCGCTCCGACATCGACATCACGGAAGCCGAGCATCTCGATATCATCCGCCGCAAGACCGCCTGTCTCTTCTCGGGCTGCGGGCGTGTCGCCGGCGTGCTGTCCAAGGCGTCGCCCGACAGGGTCGAGGCGCTGGCGGATTACGGCATGAATCTCGGGATGGCCTTCCAGATCATCGATGATCTGCTCGACTTCACCGCCAGCGAGAGCGTCCTCGGGAAGCCGGTCGCCTCCGACCTCAGGGAAGGCAAGCTGACACTGCCGCTCATCTATCTGCTGGAGAAGAACGACCCGGACGAGCGCGCCATGGTGCGGACGGTGCTGGAGGAGCGCGATTTCAGGACGATCTCCCGGGACGAGATCATCGATCTGCTGCGGCGCGGCAAGACGCTGGAGCGCACCCGCGAGGTGGCGGTCCGCTATGCCCGGAGCGCGCAGGCGGCGCTGAAGCCCTTTGCGCCGTGTCCGGCCCTCGACGCCCTGGTCGCCCTCCCCGATTTCGTCCTGTTCCGCGACCACTGAACCCGAAGCGCCACGATACCGCCTGGCGGACCGAGCGCCACATCCTGCGCTCCCGGCCGGTCAGGGCCCTACATATGGGTGATTTCCCACAGAGGGCCGCGGCGTCGTGTGCTAAGATGAGCCGCGTTGTGGCTGCACCGTGTCCCGCCGCTGCTGGAGGATCATGGCCCGCGTCCTGAAGCTCGATCGGATGGAGATCCTCGGGTTCAAGTCCTTCTATGGTCGGACCCGGTTCGACTTTCCGGACGGCATCACCGCTGTCGTCGGGCCGAACGGCTGCGGCAAGAGCAACATCGGCGACGCGATCTCCTGGGTGCTCGGAGAGCAGAAGGCCAGCTCGCTGCGCAGCGATCGGATGGAGGACGTGATCTTCAACGGCAGCGAGGGGCGACGTCCCCTCGGGATGGCCGAGGTCTCGCTCCACTTCAAGAACATCCTGGCGGCGGCCAGTGTGGTCCGCCCGGGCCATGGCAACGGACATGCCACCGGAAACGGTGCCGGGAACGGCGCCGACACGGGCGGCGCCAACGGCGGCGCGATGCGGGACGATGCGGCCGGCGCCGACGAGCGGTCGGTCGTGATTCCGACGGCGGCGGAGAGCGAGGCCCCGACCTCGCTGGCGGTCACCGGGATCGAGGAGATTCCCGAAGAGGTGGTCGTCACGCGCCGGATCTACCGATCGGGTGAGAGCGAGTACGTCCTCAACGGCTCCCGTTGCCGGCTCAAGGACATCCAGGAGCTCCTGGCAAAAACCGACATCGGCTCCCGTCTGTACTCCACCATCGAGCAGGGGAAGATCGACCAGGTGCTGGCCGCCCGGCCGAAAGACAGGCGCGCCATGTTCGAGGAGGCCGCGGGGATCCTCGGCTACAAGTCGAAGCGGCGCCAGGCGGAGGTCAAGCTGGAAGCCGCCCAGGCGAACCTGCTCCGCATCAGCGACATCGTGGTGGAGGTCGAGAAGCAGATCCAGACCCTGCGCAGGCAGGCCGGGAAGGCCCGGCGCTACCAGCGTCTCGTCGATCGGCTCAAGGAGAAGCGTCTGGCGCTGGCGCGGCGGCGGCTGTTCGCCCTCGACGACGATCGTCGGACGACCGCCTCGGCGCTCGAGACGCTGCGGGCCGAGGAAGCGGCCGCCTCCGGGGCGGTGGCTGCCGACGAGGCGGAGCTCGAGGGCCTGCGCCTGCGGCTCGAGGAGGGGGAGGAGGGCGCGCGCCGGCGACGGGAGGAGATCCACGCGCTGGATCTGGAGATCGATCGGATTCAGGAGCGTCTGCGCTCGGGGAAGGAGCAGGCCGGGGAGTTCGAGACCCGCATCGGCGATGCGGCGCGTGAAATCGAGGAGCTCGCGGTCCGGCTGTCGGAGCAGGAGACCCGCCGGCAGGCGATGCTCGCCGAGATCACGACGGCGGAGATGCGCCAGCGCGAAGCCGCGTCCGCGCTCCAGGGCATCGACGAGACGGACGCGGCGAGGTCGCGCGAGATCGATCTGTGCGAACGGGCTCTCGAGGACGCGCGGACGCGTCTCGTGGCGCATCTGGACGCCATCGCCGCGACGAACCGCCGCCGGGCCGCTCTCGAGGAGCAGCTCCGCGCGGCCGCGGTCTCGCTCGAGAAGATCGTCAGCGAGACGGCCGACCTGCGCGCGGCCCGCGACGTCGTGGAGGCCGAGATCGGGACGCACGAGCGGGAGGACGCCGCCGCGCGGGAGCGCAGCGAGGCCCTGGCGGGGGAGCACGAAGCCGCCCTCGCGGCGGAGCGCGACACGTCCGCGAGCCTGGGCGGCGCCGATCGGCGCTCGGAGGAGCTGAAAGGCCGGGCCGCGGTCCTGGCGGAACGCCTGGCGGCGCTCGACGAGCTCGAGCGTCAGCGCGCCGGTTTTTCGGCGGGGGTGGGCGACATCCTGAAGGGCTCCGCGGGGTTCACGCCGGCCGGCGTCATCGGTGACCGTCTCGACGTGCCGCCGGGTCTCGAGAGGGCCGTCGAGGCGACGCTGGGTGATCTCCTCGAAGGTGTCCTGGTGGACACCACGGACGACGCGGCCCGGGGCGTCTCCTATCTCAGGGACAGCGCGGGTGGCCGGGTCTCGTTCGTGCCGGGGGCGCGGCACGCGTCCGGAACCGCCGCGCACCGAAAGGACGACGCGACCACGGAGGTGCCGGAAGGGTCGGGCGTCCTGGGGCGCCTGGCGGACCGGATCGCGGGCGTCCCGCAGGGGGCGATCGCGGGGATCCTGGCGCGGACCGTGCTGGTGGAGGACCTGCAGCGGGCGCTCCTGTTGAAGGAGTCGCATCCGGCCTTCGCCTACGTCACACCGCAGGGAGATATCGTGCGCCTGGACGGGGGAGTGACCGGCGGAGACGGCCGGGCGCTGCAGCACTGGGTGCTGACGCGGCGGGCGGAGCGCGAGGAGATCGTCCGGCAGATGACCGAGATCGCGGCGGGGCGCGAGGAGGCCGAGGGTCGGCTCCTGCGCCTCCGCCAGGAGCGGACCGGGGCCGAGCAGCGTCAGCGCGCGGCGGCGGACGCGGTCCAGGAGCAGGCGCGCGCCGTCTTCCAGCGCGGTTTGAAGTTGCAGCAGATGAGGGCCGAGATCGATCGCATCGACCGGGCCCTGCCGATCCTCGCCGGCGAGCAGACCCGCGTGGTACGCGAACGGGACGCCTGGAGCGCCGCGGCGGAGACGCTGGGCCGGGATCTGCAGTCCGAGGAGGGCGTCCGTCGCGCCCTGGAGGACGAGATCCAGTCATCGGCGGGCGGGCTCACCCTCCTCCGGGCCGACCTGGAGCACTATCGCCGCGACTCGGCCGGGACGCGCGCCGGAGTCCTGGCCGGGGAGGAGCGACTCGTGTCGCTCCGGCGCGAGAAGGAGGTCCTCGAGGAGGCGGTGCGCGACGCCCGGACGATGATCGAGCGGCGCGGCGCGGAACGGGACGAGTGGTCGGCGCGCTCCCGTCGTCTCGTCGAGCAGGAGAGCGAGCTCGAGCGCCAGCGGCAGACGGCCCACGACGTGCGCGCCGCAGCGGCGGGGCGCGACGAGGCCGCGCACGCCGGTCTCGCCTACGACCGGAGCCGTCTGCACGCCCGCGAGCAGTCGGTGAAGCAGGCCCGCGCCGGCCACGCCGCGTTGCGCGAGCGGCAGCAGGAGCGCGAGCTGCGCCTGGCGCGCGTCGAGGCCGACCTGGAGCATCTCGAACGGTCCTGTCGCGACGAGCTCCAGACGACGGTCGACGCGCTGCGCGCCACGCCCCCGCCCTCAGGCGAGGCGTCTCCGCTGGCGGAGTGCGAGAACGAGGTGCAGGCGATCCGCGCCGACCTGGAGGCGATCGGACCGGTCAATCTCATGGCCGTCGAGCAGCAGCAGGACCTGGAGGAGCGCTTCGAGTTCCTGACGGCGCAGAAATCCGATCTGGAGACGGCAATCGCGTCGCTGCGCGAGACCATCCGGACGATCAACCGGGACGCGCGCGACCGTTTCCGCGGCGCGTTCGAGACGATTCAGGGGCACTTCCAGATCTGTTTCACGACGTTGTTCGGCGGCGGCCGCGCCGAGCTGCGGTTGCAGGAGGACGAGGAGGATGTCCTGGAGGCGGGCGTCGAGATCGTGGCGCAGCCGCCCGGGAAGCGTCTGCAGAAGATCGCCCTCCTGTCGGGAGGCGAGAAGGCGCTCACGGCCGTCGCTCTCCTGGTCTCCCTGTTCCGTTTCCGTCCCTCCCCCTTCTGCGTCCTGGACGAGGTGGATGCTCCACTGGACGAGGCGAACGTCGAGCGCTTCACGAAGCTCCTGCAGGATCTGCGCA
>Ga0070697_100002147_pt1 | contig 15106 bp, 14 predicted proteins | sample KBSK1501metaG_FD_65475 | JGI IMG/M metagenome (GOLD analysis project Ga0070697, IMG submission 65475) | Corn, switchgrass and miscanthus rhizosphere microbial communities from Kellogg Biological Station, Michigan, USA - KBS K1-50-1 metaG | ecosystem: Host-associated > Plants > Roots >...
ATGCCCGAGGGCGGGACGCTGACCGTCGAAACCGCCAATGCCACGCTCGATGACGACTACGCCTCTCGGCACGTGTCTGTGATCCCCGGCGACTACGTGATGATCGCCGTCACCGACACCGGCTGTGGGATGAGCGAAGAAATAAAGGCCCGGATCTTCGAGCCGTTTTTCACGACCAAACCCGCCGGCCGCGGCACCGGTCTCGGGCTCTCGACCGTGTACGGGATCGTGAAGCAAAGCGGCGGGAACATCTGGCTGTACAGCGAGCCGGGGAAAGGGACCACCTTCAAGATCTATTTGCCGGCGATCGAAGCGCTGCCGGAGGACATCGGCAAGGCTGCCCCGGCGGAAGTCACGCGGCGCGGCAAGGGCACGGTGCTGCTCGTCGAGGACGATGAACAGCTGCGCCGGCTGACGCATCGCGCGCTGGCCGCTCAGGGATACGAGGTCCTCGAGGCGGACCGCGGCCGCGCCGCGTTGGACGGGGCCCGGCGCCACCAGGGCACGATCGAGCTGCTCCTGACCGACATCGTCATGCCCGATACGAACGGCCGCAAGCTCGCGGATACGCTGCGCGCGGCCCGGCCGGGGTTGAAAGTGCTATACATGTCGGGGTACCCGGATCGGGCGATTGTGAACAACGGGATGTTGGAGCCCGGTGACGCCTATATCGCCAAGCCGTTCACCACCGAAGCGATCACTCGCAAAGTGCGCGAGCTCCTGGAGGGCAAGGCACCATGAAGTGGTCGATCGAACGCAAGCTGCCGCTGTTCGTAACGGTCCTGCTGCTTGTGGTCGCCGTCACCCAGCTGACCATCGGCTACGGCGAGGTGCGGCAAGCGTCACGGGCGCTCGCGGACAAGCGACTCCCACTCGCGACCAAGGTCCTCGCCGATCTCTTCCAGGCCGGTCAGGGACGCGCGCGCGTCAGCGCGCTGGCGAGAGACCCGGCGGTTCTCGCCTTTTTGCGTTCCGGTGGACGCACCGGTCGCGACGCCGCGCTTGCAGCGATGCACCGCATCACGCTCGACACGGCAACCAATACAGGGCTCGAGCTCCGCGACTTCAGCGGCAAGCTCCTGCTCCGGACCGGACGGTTTTCGATTGCCGACAGCGTTTTCGTCTCGCCGGGGAAAGACTCGGCGCGGTACGGACCGTTGATGCGCCTGGATACGACACTGTTCGTCGCGATTGCCGCCGCGGCCGGTGAAGCCGAGCGCGCCGGCGGCATCGTGCAGCAGGTCGCGCGCATGCAGCTGAGCGAGCGTACGAGGAGCACGTTGACCGGCCTGGCCGGCGGTGACGTCCGCTTGCTGCTGGGCAATGCGGCGGGTGATCCATGGACGGATTTCGCCACGATCGTCCCCGCACCGCCGGCCAGCGTGCTCTCGAGCCGCACACCCGTACGGTACGAGCGCGGGGAGGCGATGCGGGCAAGCGCGGCACCCGTGCTCGGAACGCCCTGGATGGTCGTGGCCGAGCTGCCGAGCCGAGTGGTGTCCGCGCCCGCGCGCGCGTACCTCCTGAACATGGCGCCGCTCGCCCTGCTGATCGTCGTCGCCGGCGCATTGCTTGCCTGGTGGGGAAGCCGCCGCCTCACGAAGCCGTTAGTCGAGGTCACCCGCGCCGCGGAGTCCATCACGAGCGGCGATCTGGAGAAGCGGGTGACCATCTCGCGCGACGACGAGATCGGCAGCCTGGCGCGCTCGTTCAACACGATGGCGGATCAGGTCGCCCGCGCACTCCAGACGAAGGAGACGATGCTCCGGAGCGTCACCGAAACTGCGCATGACGCCATCATCGCGGCCGACGGCAAGGGACTCATCACGTTCTGGAACCCAGGGGCCGAGCGGATGTTCGGGTACACCCCGGCGGAGATACTCGGCAAACCGCTCACCACGCTCATGCCGCAGAAGTACGCGGACGCGCATCGCGCGGGGTTCCAACGCTACCTGGACACGCGGGAACCCCGGGTCGTTGGAAAAAGCGTGGAGCTCGAGGCCCGGCGTAAGGACGGTAGCGAGTTCGCAATCGAGCTTACCTTGGGGGCTGCTCCGGCGAACGGCGGCATCTCGTTCACCGGAGTCATCCGGGACATCACAGAGCGCAAGCGCACCGCCGAAGAGCTACGGGCGACCAATGCCGAGCTCGAATCGTTTTCCTATTCCGTCTCCCACGACCTGCGGGCGCCGCTGCGCGCCATTCATGGCTTCGCGCGAATCCTCCTCGAGGACCACAACGCCAAGCTCGAACCCGAAGCGCAGCGGTTGCTCGGCGTCATCGACCAGAATACCCGCCGCATGGGGCAGCTCATCGACGACCTGCTCTCCTTCTCCCGGCTCGGCCGCAAGGAACTCGGCTCGATCCCGGTGGACATGGAGGAGCTCGCGCGCACGGTCGCGGAGGAGGTCCAGCGGACCGATGCAGGCAGGACCGGCTCGCTCGCGATTCAGGTCAGCTCGCTCCCGCCCGCCACCGGCGATCGCGCGCTCCTGCGGCAAGTGTTCAGCAACCTGTTGCAGAATGCCGCCAAGTTCACCCGGGATCGCGCCGAGGCGCGCGTGGAGGTGGGTTCGCACCCCGACGGTGATCAAGCGGTGTACTTTGTGAAAGACAACGGGGCGGGATTCGACGCGCGCTACGCGGACAAGCTGTTCGGCGTCTTCCAGCGCCTCCACAGCACCGAGCAATTCGATGGCACCGGCGTGGGGCTCGCGATCGTGAAGCGCATCGTACAGCGCCACGGCGGCCGCGTGTGGGCGGAAGGCGCAATCGACCGGGGTGCCACGTTCTACTTCACGCTGCCGGCAGATGAGGGAGGGCGGTAATGGAAGCACACGGCGTCGAGATCCTGCTGGTTGAAGACAACGCGAACGACGCGGAGCTGACGCTGCGCGCCTTGAAGCAGCGCAACCTCGCGAATCAGGTGCACGTGTGCCGCGACGGTGCCGAAGCCGTGGACTTCTTCTTCGACGGCGCGACCCCCGCCCCGAAAGTCGTGCTCCTCGATCTCAAATTGCCCAAGGTCGACGGCCTCGAGGTCCTGCAGCGCCTCAAGGCGGACGCGCGCACGAGGACCATCCCCGTGGTGGTCCTGACCTCCTCCCGCGAGGAGCCGGACATCGAGCGGGCCTATGCGCTCGGCGCCAACAGCTATATCGTGAAACCCGTGGACTTCGAGGCATTCGCCCGAGCCGTAGCCGACGTCGGCCTGTACTGGCTGCTGCTCAACCACCCACCGCAATAACGGTGGCTGCCGAGTCTCTGCGCGTGCTGGTCGTAGAAGACCGCGCGGAGGACGCGGAGCTCGCCGTTCGTGAGCTGCGTCGCGCGGAAATCCGTTGCGAGACGCAGCGCGTGGAGAGCGCGCCCGCGTTTCGACACGCGCTTGCGGAGTTCACCCCCGATATCGTCCTCGCCGATTACACCGTCCCCGGATTCGGCGGCATGGCGGCGCTCGAGATCCTGCAGGCGGAAGCACCCGACATCCCCTTGGTCATCGTCACCGGCAGTCTCGATGAGGAGACCGCGGCCGAGTGCATCAAGGCCGGCGCCGCCGACTACGTCCTCAAGACCAACCTCGTCCGCCTGGGTTCCGCGGTCCGCGGCGCGCTCGCGTTCGCCCAGAGTCAGTCGGACCGGCACGCCGCCGAGGCGGCGCTGCGCGTCAGTGAGCGGCGGTTCCGCGCCCTGGTCGAGGAGAGCTGGGACGCGATCGCGCTGTTCGCCGCCGACGGCACGATCACGTACGGCAGCCCGGCCACGACGCGGCTCCTGGGCTATGACCTGACGGAGTTCGTCGGCCGGAGCGCGCTGGAGTTCATCCACCCCGATGACCGCGCCGCGGTGCTGTTGCGCCTCGAAGAAGTGACGGCGCGGCCGCGCTCCCGCCTGCACATCGCCGCGCGCGTGCAGCACAAGAACGGCAGCTGGCGCTACCTGGAGGGCGTTCTCACGAATCTGCTCGACGACCCGAGCGTGGCCGCCATCGTCAACAACTACCGCGACGTCACAGACCGGAGGATTCTGGAAGAGCAGATCCTGCTGTCACAGAAGATGGAAGCGATTGGCCGGCTCGCCGGCGGCGTCGCGCACGACTTCAACAACATCTTGACCGCGATCGGCGGCTACGCCGACCTGCTGATGGCGGACTTCGCGCCCGACGACAAGCGCCGCGGTGACATCGAAGAGATTCACCGCGCAACGCAGCGCGCGGCCAGCCTGACCCAGCAGCTGCTCGCCTTCAGCCGGCGTCAGGTGATGCAGCCCAAGGTGATCAGTCTCAACGCGCTGATTCCCGACATCGAGAAGATGCTGCGACGCCTCATCGGCGAAGACATCTTGTTCGCGACCGTGCTGCATCCCCGCGTGGGCAACGTCCGGGCCGATCCTGGGCAGCTCGAGCAGGTCATCGTCAATCTCGCGGTGAACGCGCGCGACGCCATGCCCGCCCCGAATGGCGGTCGACTGACCATCGAGACGCGGAACGTGGAGCTCGACGAGTTGTACGCCGCAGACCACCCCGGCGTGACGCCGGGCCGGTACGTCATGCTCGCGGTCACCGACACGGGGGTCGGGATGGATGAGGAAACGAAGTCCCGGATTTTCGAGCCGTTCTTCACGACAAAAGCGCGCGGCAAAGGAAGCGGACTGGGCCTGGCGACGGTCTACGGCATCGTTCGCCAGACGGGCGGGCATATCTGGCCCTACTCCGAGCCCGGAACAGGCACCACGATGCGGGTCTACCTGCCGCGCGTCGACGATCCCGCCGACCCGATCGAGCACCCCGGCGAAGTTCCGCCCGAGAGCCTGCGCGGTAGCGAGACGATCCTGTTGGTGGAGGATGAGGCGCCGGTACGGTCTGTCACGCGCCAGCTACTCGAGCGCAACGGCTACACGGTGTTGGAGGCGGCGGACGGACGAACGGCCCTCTCGCTTATCGATGGTGAACAGGATCGCGTGCACGTGGACCTCCTGCTGACCGACGTGATCATGCCCGGGATGAGCGGACGCGAGCTCGCCGATCAGATGAAGGCGCGCCGGCCACAGCTGCGCGTGCTTTTCATGTCGGGATACACGGATGATGCCGTCGTGCGACATGGGATGCTCGAGCCCGGGCTCGCGTATCTCGAAAAACCGTTCCGGCCGCCGGTGCTCCTCCGCAAAGTACGAGAGGTGCTGCGGCATCCCACCTAAACCATTCTGACCCCCGAACAGCACCCGAAAAAAATCGATAATATCGATACTATCTGGCGAGTGTGCGCTCACTTAACTACTTAAGCCAATACTCCATAAAGCATTAAGTCTCCGCAAGGGCTTCATGAAAGCCGTACTAGCATATCCAGCAACTGCTTAGGCGCGTCGGTGGCGCCGCGCACTGACCCCCCAGCTAGATTCCGCCCATGCCTTTACCGCCCCTCACCGGGCACGAAAGGGTCAAGACTAGACTGGCGGGCGCCCACGCCTCCGGAAAACTGCCGCAAGCGCTGCTGCTTGCCGGCCCCCGTGGCGTCGGAAAGCAGCGTCTCGCGCTGTGGCTCGCTCAGCTGATCCATTGCGAGGCAGCGGGCTCTACCCAGGAGCCGTGCGGCGAATGCCGCTCCTGCCGGCTCGTGCTCTCGCTGCAACACCCCGACGTGCACTGGTTTGTGCCGCTGGAGCTAAGCAAGCGCGGCGGCGGAGTTGATGCCGACAAGCAGGTGGATCTCGTGGCCGACGCGCTCGCCGAGGAAATGACGGCCCGGCGCGAGCAACCGCTCTACGGAGCGCCGGCAGGATTGGCGAGTCATCCGGTAGCGTCCGTGCGCCTCCTGTTGAGGCGCCTGGTGCTGACGCCGGCGATGGGAAAGAAAAAGGTCTTCATCGTCGGCGACGCGGAGCGGTTGATACCACAGCTGGGCACGGAAGTCGCCGCGAATGCGTTACTGAAGGCGCTCGAGGAGCCGCCGGCCGATTCGTTCATCATCATCACGGCCGCGGATCCCAACGCCCTGCTTCCGACGGTTTTGTCGCGTGTTGTGCTGGTTCGAGTCGCGCGAATCGCCGACAGTGACGTGACAGCATTCGCGCAGCAAAGCCTGGGAATTACGAACAAAGCTGAACTGGTACAACGAGTTACAGCTGCTGAAGGGTCCATTGGCAAGCTCTTTGCAACGTCACCGGGTCGTTCCGGACAGACGGGTGCTGATCAGGCTGGGCGGTTTTTGGAGGCCCCGTGGTTGTTCGCGCTTGGGCAAGTGCCGTTTCAGGCGCGCGGAGCCTTCACCGACATGCTCGATTCGCTGGCCGCACGACTGCGGAGCGAAGCGCAACGTGGCGGCGAAACCGGCAAGCTGGTTGAGGCCATCGCGCAGGTGCTCGACGCGCGGGACCTCGCCCAAGGCAACGTGAACCCGCAGCTCCTCGCTGCCGTATTGGCCGAGGACCTGCAAGCGACGCGGCGGTCATGAAGCTGTCACACGTGGATCAGGCCGGGCGCGCACGGATGGTGGACGTCGGCGACAAGCCGATGATGGACCGCCTGGCGGTCGCGGCCGGGACGATTCGAATGTCGTCCGAGGCGTTCCGGCAGGTGGCCGAGCAGGCCGTCGCGAAAGGCGACGTGCTGGCGGTGAGCGAAGTCGCGGGGACGTTGGCGGCGAAGCGGACCGCCGAGCTGATCCCGCTCTGTCACCCTCTGGGCCTCGACCACGTCGAGGTCGAGGCGAGCCTGGTGGAATCCCTGCCGGGCGTGCGGGTGACGGCGCAGGTGCGGACAGTCGGCCGAACCGGTGTCGAGATGGAAGCGTTAACAGCGGTCGCCGTCGCACTCCTGACCGTATACGACATGGTCAAGGCAGTCGACAGCGGCATGGTGATTGGAGAAGTGCAGCTGATCGAGAAGAAAAAGGCCCCGCGCAATGATTGACGGGCGCTTGACGGTGCAGTCGGATGTTTGATTCACAAGCAGGACTGAAAGAGGGGAGGAGTATGCAAACGAAAACTCAACGTCTGGTAGTGCGCGGCGGAATTCTCGTGCTGGCCGCTCTGCTCGTCAGTACCGTGGGCGGGTGGGCTGGCGGCACGACGACCGATGCTGATCGGGCCCCGGCCTCTGGCTCGGAGCTCCTCGGCGAACTGCGGTCGCTCCGGCAACAGCTCGATGCGAAGCAGGGCGAGCTCGAAGTCGCCCGGCTGCAGCTCGATCGCGTCAACGCGATCATGCAGTACTCGGCGCACTACCGGCTGCCGGCCGATATGGCGACGGCGGTCTACGACGTCGCCCTCAGCGAAGGGATCGACCCTGGCCTGGCGTTCCGCCTGGTGAAGGTCGAGTCGGGCTTCAACACCCGCGCCGTGAGTCACGTCGGGGCAATCGGTCTTACCCAGGTGCTGCCCAGCACGGCGCGGCTGTACGAGCCCGGGCTGACCACGCAGCAGCTGTATGACCGGGATACGAACCTGCGGATCGGGTTCCGGTACCTGCGGGACCTGCTGGATCGCTATCCAACCAACATGCAGCTGGCGCTACTCGCCTATAACCGTGGTCCGGCAAAGGTCGAGCAGCTGTTGGGCGCGGGTCGCAACCCCGCGAACGGCTATGAAACTGAAGTTATGAAGGGATTCCGGCACCATTAACCTCGGGTGCCGGTAGGTTACCGGCTCGGAATCAGCAGAACATCACCGGGCCGGATCACACTCCGCATCGTCAAATCGTTCGCTTCCAGGAGCGCCGCCAGGCCGATGCCGTGCTGGCGGGCAATCCCGCTCGCAGTCTCGCCTGACGCGACGCGATGGCGCGTTTGGCCGTCGCTGCCGACCACGGTCCGATAGCGGGTCGACACGCGGCGTGTCCGCGGCTCCGGAGGGTTGCTCCAGGCGCCGCGCGGCACCACGCGCCCACTCATGGGCACGATCACGCGCTGACCCACTCGTAGGGCATGCGCACGCAGATGCGGGTTCGCCGCCTGCAGCATCGTGACGGTCACCTTGTAGCGCTGTGCGATGCTGGACATTGTCTGACCGTAGGTCACGTAGTGATCCACGAACGTGATTCGCTCGGTGACCGGGAGATCGGCATACCGCTCGGCGACCGCAGCTCCCCTGCCCCGAGGCACGCGCACGACCACTTCGCGACCGGGGGGCGTGATGCCGCGGACGAATTGCGGATTCAGCTCGAGCAGAGCGGCGACGGTCGTGTCCGCCAGCCGCGCCAGCACGTCGAGGCCCGTCGCATCAGGAACCGAGACCTCGTCGAAGACGAGCGGCGGCAGGCGCTGGATGTCGATGAAGCCGTAGCGGGACGGCTGCTTGGCGATCAAGGCGGCCGCGATCAGCTTCGGCACATAGTCGCGCGTCTCGCGGCGCAGATTGCGGCGGTTCGCGATCTCGAAGAAGGTCTGGTCATCCACTGAATCCGGCTCGCCCGGCAGGCGACGGATTTCGCGCTCGATGCGGCCGGCGCCGGCGTTATACGCCGCGGCGGCGAGATACACGCTGCCCAGCCGCTGTACCAGATCCTGGAGATGGTTGACCGCGGCATCCGTCGCTTTAAACGGGTCGCGCCGCTCGTCGACCCACGGATCGATTTGCAGCCCGTAGCCGCGCCCGGTCGTCGACATGAACTGCCACATGCCTACCGCCCGAGCCCGGCTGACGGCCGTGTTCGACAGGCCGCTCTCGATCAGCGTGAGATAGACGAGGTCCTCGGGCAGGCTCCGGGCGCGCAGCCTCTCGCGAATCATTCCTTCGTAGCGGCCGAGACGCGACAGCCAGATCTCGAAACGGTCGCGGGCGTCGAGCTGGAAGAACTCGAGATACTCGAGTACGCGGCGGTTGCCCGCGAAGGTGGAGACGTCGATGTCGAAGGTGGTCGTGGCGTCGCTGCCGAACAGGTCTTCTGCTTCCTTGCGGACATCCTCGCCGCGCACCGAGACGTTGGTGCGAGGCGGTGACAGAGAGTCAGCGGAGCGCTGGTGCAGACTATCGAGGGCCGACTGATCGGCGGCGGAATCCTGCTCCACCCTGGCCAGCGCGGTGCCGAGCTGAACCGCCGAGCTGTCCCGCGACGCGGCTTGCGGCGCAACCGGAACGGGGACCGGTGGAGCGGCAGCCCGAACAATGGGGTGTCCGCCGCAGGCGGCGAGCGCCGCTGCGGTCATCGACAAGAACGAGAACACGGTCACACGCTTCATCGTGTCGCCAAGTAATTCCCGAGTAAACGGTTTGTCGCATTCAACACTGCAAGCGCCGCGCCACGGGGTGGATCGACTTCTGTCAAGCAGGACCCCACCAACCGAGTCGTTTCCTGCGCCCGCGCTGACAACGAAACGATCACGACTGTTGCATCGAACGCACGGACCGCTTTCACGCCCAGCAACTCGAACGTGAGGCGCGGCTGTACCGCCTGCTCCAACGCGTTCACCGCAGCAACCGCACAGCATCGCAGCTCACCGGTCTGCGACGAGACGCCGTCGGATGAGCCCTCGAAGCGCCGGCCGTCCGACCACGTCAGCACGACCTTGGCGCGACAGCGGCCGTTCGCCAGCCGCTGAAATCCGAACTCGTGAAACCGCAGCCGCTCGTCAGGCACGCCCGCCTCTCAATCGAAGCGCACTTCGATTTGCTGCTTCACGCCGGCGTCTTGCGCCGCTTCCACCACATCGACCTCGAGGTGCGGCCGTCCTTGCCCATCACGTTCCGCCGAGATGACCAGAATCAGCCCGCTCTCGAACTCGATCTTCACATGCCGCACGTCCGACCGCACCGTCACATGTTTGACCGTCTCGCCCCGGAGCCGCGTCACCGCTCCTACGACGCGACGTAGATCCTGCAGGTCGACGGTGCTCACGCCAGACGCTCCGCGAGCAGCTGCGAGAGCGCAGCGTCGGAAATGCGCTCGGCCTGGATGTACAGCGACGACTTCGAGGTGGCCTCCAGCGGATACGGCGTCCAAAAGGAGCGCCGGACCCGGCCCGCCGGCGGTTCAGACGCGGCGCGAAACGAGAGCACGAGCTGCCAAGCGGCCGTATTGGCGCGACGCTCGGCGACCGCATCCACGTGCCAAACCTGATCCCCGTGCGCGATTACCCGCCATGACATGGCTCACCCCCCGGCCGGGAGCCGGTCAAAGGGCCAACAATATTGGGGTTAGCTACTTGTCAGTCAATGGGTTAAGGCTACTTGGCTCAGTCGTCGCGTGTGACGTAGGCGCGGAAGCGGGTGGCGAGATCGCGCGTCACGGGCCCCGAGACTCCCTTGCCGATCGCGCGACCGTCCAGCTTGGAGATTCCGACGATCTCCGCAGCGGTTCCGGTGAGAAACACTTCGTCGGCCGTGTAGAGATCGTAGCGGTTCATCGGCGACTCGTCTATTCCATACCCGGCTTCCCGACCGAGCTCGATGACCGTATCCCGGGTGACGCCGCGGAGGATGCCTGTGTACGGCGGCGGCGTCTTCAGTGTGCTGTTGGACACGGCGAACAGATTCATGCCGCTTGCCTCGGCGACGTAACCGGCGGAATCGAGCATGATCACCTCATCCACACCGGCCGCGATTCCTTCGACCTTAGCGAGGATGTGGGAGAGGTAGTTCAACGATTTGACGCGGGGGGACAAGGACTCGCGATGGGCGATCGGCGTCGCGGCGGTCAGCGCGGTCAGTCCTTTGTCGTACCGATCCTGCGGCCACAGCTTGATCGTGTCGAAGATGCAAAACACGGTAGGCTTGGGGCATTTCCGCGGATCCAGTCCCAGATCGCCGACGCCACGCGTGACGACCAGCCGGATGTAGTTGTCTTTGATCCCGCTGCGCTCGACCCCTTCTTCGACCATGCGGGCCATGGCGTCCTGCTTCATCGGGATCTCGAGCCAGATTGCCTTCGCGGAGCCGTAGAGCCGCTCGAGGTGGGCATCCAGGCGGAAAACGCGGCCGCCGTAGGCACGGATGCCCTCGAATACGCCGTCGCCGTACAGGAGGCCGTGGTCGAATACAGAAACGACCGCGCTGCCGCGGTCGTACCACGTCCCATCGATCCACACGATGGAGGGCATCGAAGGGAATCTGCCTCCGATGCCCTCGCCTGACAACGGGGTGTTTTTAGGGCCTAGTGGTCGATCCCGTCATCGTCGTGGCCGTCGTGGTTGTCGTCCCGGAACGCATCGAATGACACCTGGATCCGGTCACGGACCGCGTTCTCGTTCGGCTGACCCTTGTTGGCCGATGACGGATTGACCAACGCCGTGCCGGCCACGTTCAAGAACCAGTTCCCGATATCGACGCGCAAGGTCACGTTCGCCTGCCCGCCATCACTGACGGTCAGCGGCGTCGCGAACGCGATCTCCTGCTTCGCGTTCAAGTCGGAGGTGAACGTGAAGTCGCTGCGCGTGCCGGCCTGGCTGAACGTCCCGGTCACGCGAATCGACACGCCGTCGAACAACGGATTCGCGGCGATGAAGGCCGCATCTTCGGGCGCTTCGACCTTGTGCAGCTCGAACTCCAGCTCGTCGTACATCCCGGCCGGCGCATCGACGCTGATCACCGTCTCCGTCGCGGTCGAGCCGAGCGGCAGCGTCACCAGGTTCGGACCGGTCTCGAACTGCTCGCAGTCGTCATTGTCCGGGATGGCGTCGCATGCGACGGCCTCGACCCGCTTCAGCTCGATTTCCCGCAGCACGAGTTGCACGCTGCGGACAATGACCGTGTCATTGCCGAGCGCGATTTTGGTGCTGTCGCCGGCAGCGACAACGGCCGGCGACGGTGCGCCACCCGACAGCGTGGCGCTTGCAGTCGCCGCCGGGCGAACCGACGACATGGCGAGACTGACTCGCCCCGTCGTGTTATCCGAGCACGCAGCGAACAAGACCGCCGCGAGCGGCGCGATGATAAAACGTCTCTTGCTATTCACAATTCCTCCGTTGTATGAGCTGGGCGCGTTAGTGGTGCGCCTACCTGGAGGGCAATCGCCGTACCGCTCGTAACTAGTTGGGATATTTGGCTTTGCAATTTACCACGGACGGACAGCGTGGCTCGGGGCGGCCACGACTGCCTCGAAATAGGTCAGTTGGCTTCGGTGAGCCGCGCCGCAGCCCGGCGCGAGCCGATCTTCAGATACAACGACGCTGCCAGCTCGCGCGCCGCGCGGGCGGCGGCGGCGTCCCCAGCGGCCTCGTGCACGAGGCTGAGATCCCGCTGGATATCTGCGAGCGTATCCGTGCTGCCCAGCTCGCTGGCTAGTTGAGCAGCTTTCTGGAGGAGTGCGACGGCCTCCGTGAACTCGCGCGTCGCGCGCGCGACCGTTGCCTGGACGCGCCAGACCTCGGGCAGACCCGCTTGAAAACCGATGTTCGTGTAGCGCGCTTCGGCGCGCCGGAGCTCCGCGCGCGCGAACGCGGGATCGCCGAGCGCGACGTGAAGCTCGGCACGCCCGGTGGTCGTGAGCGCTATTAGTTGCTCATCGGCCACCCGGGTTGCGAGACGCACGGCCTCTTCCGCGGCTCCGAGGGCCGCTTGGGCATTCCCCTGATCGCGCAGGCTGATCCCGATGTTGTGATACGTCTCGGCCATACCGCGGAGGTGGCCGACCTGTTGGTATGCCACGAGAGCCAACCGGTAGTTGGCGAGGGCCGCCTCGGCGTCGCCGCGAATGTTGGCGAGAATGCCGAGGTTATTGAGGCTGCGGGCTTCGGCGGTATGATCACCCAGCGAGCGCGCCATTTCGAGGGCCGCCGCAAAGTGTGTCTCCGCCTCGGCGACGTCGCCGTGGCGGAGCGCGATCGCACCCTGATAGTTGCGGGCCCGCAGCTCAGCATGCGCTTCGCCGTGCGCGTGGGCCAGCGTGCCCGCGAGATCGGCCCACCGCGCCGCCTCGACGAAATTACCCAGGCGCCCATTCGCTTCAGCGGCAAGCAGCGCGCTGCGGGTTCGCCCTTCACGCACGGACGCGGGCAACTGCTCCAGGGCGTCGAGCACGTCGCGGTGGCGCCCCGCCGCGGACCAGCTCTCCAACTCGCGGAAGAATACCCATTCGTCGGCCCACGAGCCGCCGGGCTTGGTTGTCACGTTACATCACCAGGCGATAGCGTACTCGGTGAAGGACAGGATGTTGGCATCGATCTCGTCGAGCTCTTCGAACTTCACGGAGCCGTTCCGGAACCAGGGCGCCGTCGCGTTTTCGCGGCGCCAGAGATCCAGCGAGTGCTCGATGGTGGTATCGGCCGCGTTGATGACGCCGTCGCCGTTGAAATCGTGGTCGGCGTTGTAGTAATAGAATTTGAGCCGGGCCGGCTGATTAGGATTGAAGACCAGTCCCGCGGGCTCGAACCGGAGCGCGAACCGCGCCGGATCGACGACCGTGAGCGTAATGAGAATCGAGTCGCCGGGCTGGAACGCGCTGCCATCCGGTTTGCGCAGCAAACCATCGGCAGGCACCTCGAAGCGCACGAAGTCTTCGCCGCTACCGGCATACCCGATGCGAATCTCCCTGCCGACTCCGACCTTCGCCCAGAAGCGAGCGACGATGGAATCGAGGGCCGGCGCAGCCGGGTCCTTCTGCAGGATGTGCAGCTGCGCATCCGGCATCCCGGGCGAGGTGCTATCGCTGCAGCTGAGCAGCAGCACGGCGCTGCAAACCAACAAGAATCGACGCATCACGAGGGTCCCCGTGAGAGAGGTTCGGGTACATCCACTGCATGGCGCACACCAAGCGATATCATTGCCACCACGGCACTTGCCCCACCCGGCCTGGACCACCACGGATCACCTGACTCACTCTGAGACAGGCTCCTCCGCGACCGTCTCGCCGCCGTCGAGCAGCCGCTGGAGCCGGGAACGCGAGATTCCCAGACGTCGTGCCGCCTCGGAGCGATTGCCGCCGGTCGTTTCCAGCATCGCGCGCGCCGCCGCGCGCACGATGTCGTCGAGGCGGGCCGGGAACGGCAATTCGCCGGTCGCGGCGACCGGAGTGGCCGGTGCCAATTCGCCGATATCGAGCGTGCCGGGGGGAGACAGCAGCAGCGCGCGCTCGATCGCGTTCCGCAGCTCGCGCACGTTGCCGGGCCAGGCATGCGCGAGCAGGACGCGCCGCACCTCCGGGCCCAGCGGCGGCTCGGGCAGACGGTACTGCGCGCTGAACTTCTTCAGGAATGCCTCGGCCAGCAGCAGCACGTCCTCACCGCGCTCCCGCAGCGCGGGGAGGTGCAGGCTGACGACGTTGAGCCGGTAGTACAGGTCTTCGCGGAACCGGCCCTCGCGCACTTCGCTTGCGAGATCGGCGTTGCTCGCGGCGACGATCCGCACGTCCACGCTGCGGCTGGTCGTCGCACCCAAGCGGCGCGTCGTTTTTTCTTCGAGCACGCGGAGCAACTTGGACTGGAGCTCGGGCGCCAGCCGGTTGATTTCATCGAGCAGGAGCGTGCCGCCGTCGGCCGCCTCGAACAGTCCCGGTTTGGCCGTCTTCGCGTCGGTAAACGCACCGCGCTCGTGGCCGAACAGCTCGCTTTCGAGCAATTGCGCGGGAATCGCCGCGCAATTCAGCGCGACGAACGGGGCGGCCGCGCGCGGTCCGCCGTAATGCAGCGCACGCGCGAGCAGCTCCTTTCCGGTCCCGGTTTCTCCGGTGACGAGGACGGTCGCGTCGGCGTGCGGCATCACGCGCGCCGCGCGCTCGAGGGTCGCGCGCAACGCGGAGCTCGCGCCGACGATCTCGCGGAAGGCGTGGGCCTCGGCCTCGAGCCGCGCGAGGCTCGCGCGCGCGAGCAGCGAGCGGCGCCGCGCGAGGGCCGCGGCGACGAATTCGCGGAGTGCGTCACGATCGTCGGGCAGGGCGAAGTAGTCCGCCGCGCCGGCTCCAACCGCCTGCGCGGCGACCCGGTGACTGGCGGCCGCGCCGACGGCGACGACGGGCACATCGGAGGGCATGCTGAGTCCGCGGACGAACGCGGGGATGTCGGGCTCGGCGCCGCCCGCGGCGACAACGACGACCGCAGCACCCGGCGGAGGGGATTCCGCCTCGACCGGGCGCCATTCGACGAGCGACACCTCCAGCTCCTGGGCGAGTAAGGACCAGAAGTCGCTGAAGGAGTCCGTCAGCCGCACGACCAGCAGCGTGATGTCGGACATCGGCACCGTG
>Ga0070697_100002151_pt1 | contig 15087 bp, 21 predicted proteins | sample KBSK1501metaG_FD_65475 | JGI IMG/M metagenome (GOLD analysis project Ga0070697, IMG submission 65475) | Corn, switchgrass and miscanthus rhizosphere microbial communities from Kellogg Biological Station, Michigan, USA - KBS K1-50-1 metaG | ecosystem: Host-associated > Plants > Roots >...
TCCCAGTCGTACTCCCCGTACTCGAAGAGTCTCCTGGCGCGATCAAGCTGGACAGCAAGACGGTGGACTGCTGCAGCCGAGCTTGTGAGGGATGCAGTTGGTCGGCCGGCGGCGCGAAGGCGATTCCGCAGTGCCACATGCATCTCGCCGCTGGGCACCAGCTGCGACAGCTCGTGATGGATCGCATCCTCGAGCAACTCGCTCTTGAACATGCGTGCATCGCACCGCGGACCAGACGGATGGACCGCGGAACGGTTCCGTCGCGCGACGTGGCAGCCGTAGTAGCGCTGAATCCGTCCTTTGGGGCTGTCCGCCTCACCGTGCATTGGACCGCCGCAGCGGGCGCATAGAAGGATCGGGGTCAGTGGATAGGTGTGTTTGGTCCAGGCCTTGCTGGTGCGCCTGACGTTGCGCTTCTTGACGTCCTGGCAGGCTCGCCAGGTCTCCTCGTCGACCAACGCGGGATGGAGGCCCTGCACGAGCTCGCCTTCGACGAGGACCTTGCCGGCGTATGAGGGGTTGCCGATGAGGTCTTTGAGCACGTCGCCTGTGAAGATGATCGCCTTGGAGCGGTTGTGGTTCGCCTTGTCGGCGCCGCGGTAAGGCTTGATGCCAGACCGATTCAGATGATCGGCCAGCAAACGCAAGCTGAAGCGGCCGGTCGCGTAGAGCCGGAAGATCTCTTTGATCGCCGGTGCCGCATCAGGATCCTCCACGATCCCTCCATCGACGCGGCGGTAGCCCTGCGGGATCGTACCCAGCAACTGCCCATTGCGTCGTAGGTAGCGCAGGTTGTCCCGGACGCGCCTCGACACCTTCTCGCGCTCCTCCTGGGCGACGATCGCCTTGATCTTCCAGGAGAGTCGATCGACATTGCTGATCAGGCCGGTGGCGTCGAAGACCAGGATGCGGCGCTCGGTCATCTCGGCCATGAAGCGGAAGAACTCGACGTCGTTGCGGTGAAGGCGATCGGCGTCGTAGAAGGCAACAGCGCCAATCTGTCCGGCCGGCACTGTCCGGATGCGCTCCATGAGCGCCAGGTAGCCCGGGCGTCTCGAGGTTTCCTTGCCGGAACGGTCGGCATCCTCGAAATGCTCGAAGGCGAGGCCTTCCAGCTCTGGTCGTCGCAGGACCGCGTCCAGCTGCTGGCTCAGTGAGGGACCGCGCGGGCGTCCATCGGCATCGAAGTCGCTGACCGACTGGCGGGTGTAGATGAGCACTAGCGGTGTCGTGCGATGAGCGCTAGCGGCGCTACGCAACCGCTCCAGTGCAGCGGCTTCGGTCTCGCGTGTCCACTCGTCCTGCCGGCTCATGCATTCACCTTCAAACTCGAGTCACGGTCATGCGATGACCAAGCCCCACGGTGCTGAAGTGGCGCATGTCCACCGTGATCAGCTCTTCCACGCGATTTCGTTCCGCGGCTGCGAGCAACAGAGCGTCGACGTAGGAGAGACGGAGCTGGCGGTAGCGCTCCAGGATTCCGGCCGCGCGCTGATGGTCGGCCTCGTCTGTGGGAAGCAGCTCGATTCCGCTCTCGCGAGCCCAGTGCAGCACGACCAGGGCGGGTTCGGCTGAGCGGGCTGGGGCGAAGCGCATGCGAAACAGCGTGTAGGCCTCGCCGATCACCTCCCAGATCGTGCACAGTTTCCGTCCTCTTCGACCGCTGGCCTTGATCGCTGCGACTGACGCCGCGTGGTTTTCGTCGTCCTCGGAAAGTAGTCCGACCACCGGCCCGGTATCGAGAATGACCGCCCGCACGCCTCAGCGGTAGACCACCTCGTCGACTTCCTCGGAGAGCGTGGGCGGTGCTCCCTTGATCACGCCGGAGAAGGCGAGGACGTGGTCGACCTGGGTCGCGGTCTCGGGCAGGGCTTCGACGGCCTCGACGATCAAAGCACTCTGTGAGATCCCCTTCTGGCGCGCCAGTCGTCGAATCCTCTTGTCCGTCTCCGACGGCACAATGATCTGCTTGCGAACCAACATAAGCTTCATTGTACATCGATGAGTGTGTAGTGGATCACGCGGCCGGAGTGTCTTCGAATGATTCTCTTTTCGCGGGATCATTTGGAATCATTCGCACGACTGAATTGCCTTCAAGGGCTCGCCTTCGGCGCTGCTCGAGCATGATCTCCGCAACTACAGCGATCACCTGAACGATCTCCGGCGCCAGGTCGGCCGGCGTCGATCGCGCCTTCTTTGTGGACCCTGCGCTCGAAGGGGTCACGCGCTTGACTCTCAGCCTCCTCAAGCGACCTGTCCTCCACCTGGCCTTCGCTCCCACCAGGACGGCTTGCCGATGCAGTCATCAGTCGACCGATCGGTGTCATCCATCGGCGGCAGCTGCCTGAAGGCGATCCGCTGGCCGACTCTGGTGATTCCGATCGGTGGCGGTTTCTCGGCCCGGTTCTCGACCTTGAGCCAGATCGTGCCCAGTGGTCCCCGCCGGCGCAGACGATCCGAAGTCGTGGTCCAGAAGCTGCAGCACGTGTCGAGGCTGTAATGCGGCCGGCCACGCCAGATCTCGTACTGGAGGCTGTCTTCGCGCTCGTCGTGGGGGACGACGAACAGGACGTGGTGCTTGTCGGCGTCGCGGTAGTGCTTGAAGTAGGCGACGTAGGAGGCGATCTTCTGGCGCATTCGCTGCAGCGACTCGGTTGCCCGATCCCACTCGAGGTCGAAGAAGATCCGCCCTCCGTTGGCGCGGTAGATACCGCACCCGTCCGGTGTGGGAGTCGGCTGCTTGACCTCGCGCGCCCGCTCCCTGCGATCCTCGCGGACCTGCTCCTCACCAGCCCATATCTGGAGTCCTTGGCCGCGTATCTCTCGGCTGCGGCTCACCAGGGAGATAAAGAACTCGTTGGCCTCGAGGTCGTGGACGGCATGCCAGCAGTGATCGCGCGCCTCATGGCTGCGGTGGACGCAGGCGCGTTGGCCGTCCCCGTGCCAGTCGGCGAGCACCCTGGCCCCCCGCGCCGAGATGAGGCTCATGGAATGGCGACGACGAACGCCCGGCGTCTCGATGACTTTCCAGACGTAGATCAGACCGAGCGTCTTGAGCTGGTGGAGTCGGATCTGACAGGAACGAAGGCTGGGGAAGAAGAGCTGTTGGAGTTGGAGCGTGTTGAGGTAGCGATAGTCGTATAGGGATTGCAGGATTACCAGGTCGCGTTGGGTGAGTGAGCTGTGGAGTCGGGTGAGCTGTGTCTGTGAAGGACGAGCGTCCGCGTGAGCGGAAAGGTCTCGGAGGACTATTGGATGAGTTAGAAAGGGAGACCGTCCTGCCTGGCTCGCCTGGCCATTTTGAGTTCGGAAGCGCTGTGCGCCGGCTTTCGCTTCCTGAAGCGCGCGCCGGCGCGAATGCCTGGGAGCGAAAGACGGCGCGGGGGCATCTTCATAGCCAGTCGCGCTGGCTTCGGATGGAGTGATCCGGTCGTCAGCCTGGACGATGGCTTCCTCGAAGGGGGTCAGACTCGAACCCCCGGGATCAGGCATGGGCGCCGTGTTCATGCCCTAACAATCCCCATCGAGGTGGCCGAAATTGGTCGCCGGGCCCGACTCTAAAGCGACTCTTGTGCGCCGGCCAGGCCTTCGAGTAGACGGTGCAGCTCTGCGCGCAATGGGCACTGCGCTTCGCTCAACTCCTTGGCCAGAGTTCATGCAATAACAATCCACATCGAGAAGGCCGAAATCGGTCGGTCGATCCGCCCGCTGTGCGCCCGCTGCGCGCCCGCCAGCCTTTCCGGGGGACTCCCCGGGCGACTCGAAAAGGCGACTGCCGAGCGCCGTACGACCCGCGGCAGCGGTGAGGGGCCGTGGCTGCGGCTCGCCTCCACTTGAGAGTTCATGCCCTAACAATCCACATCGAGGTGCCCGAAATTGGTCGGTGGGATCCGACTCCAAAGCGACTCTTGTGCGCCCTTAAGGCGCCCGCCGCCCTTCGGGGCGACTCCAGAGCGACCCCAGAGCGACTCCGGGCCCGACTCCTGGGCGCCTAGAGACGTGAACCAGCAACACTCTGGTCGCGGGGCATCGGCGCAGTCGGCTTCGGTGAGCGTCCGAATCCGATTCGAGATCAGACCAAGCTGGGGCCTTATTCCCAGAGTCGCGAAACTCCGCCACAAGGGCTTAGGCATTTGTCGCAGCTGGCATCCATTCCAGGCTCGAAATCGGAGCCGAGCGCTTCTTTGAGCTCGCGATTCAGCTTTCGCCGTTAAATCAAACCGATCAATGATTGACGCTCGGTCTGCAGTTGGCTATTGTCCAGTCCGGGAATGGGGCGGCGGATCTGGACGGGACGGCTTTTCGGCTTACTTCTGGTACTAAGTGCCACGACGGTCGGGTGCGGACGCGTGTCTGAACCCGGCGCTTCCGTTAGCTCTTCGCCCACACCCACAACGACTATCTCATCGACGACTCCGAGTCCAAGCCCGACAACCTGCGGGTCATCGGCGAGTCCGACGAGCCGACTTGGTGCCTCATTTATCTACGACAGCAAAAGGGCGAACTTTGTGTTGTTCGGCGGTGATGTTGTCAAGCCGCCCTCGATGGGCTCCACGGGCGATACCTGGGTCTTGAGTCAGGGGTGTTGGACGCAGGTGACGCCGCAACACGCTCCAACAGCACGATCCAATGCGGTTATCGCTTTCGACGCGGTGCATAACGTCGTCGTCCTCTTCGGTGGCGAGGAGGATGTCGCGGGAACGAGTCCTATATTCAAGAATGAGACTTGGACCTGGGACGGATCTGATTGGTCTGAATCTCAGCCAACTACGTCACCTAATCTGGTGGTTCCCGTGGGCGCCTTTGATAGCGCCCGCGGCCAACTCGTGGTGTTTGGAACACCCCCAACGGGTCCACCAGCTCAGACGTGGGCCTGGAACGGTTCCGCATGGTCGCTCCTGCATCCCCAATCCAGTCCGCCAGCTCGCACAGACGCCAGCATCGTGTACGACGCTACGTCGCAGAAGCTTGTCCTATTCGGAGGTTACAACTCAGGACTAGGAACACTGTCCGACACGTGGACTTGGGATGGTGCCAATTGGACAGCCGAGAAGCCTGCCACATCGCCACCAGCCCGCACAGACGCAGCGCTCTGCGGCGGTACAGCAGTGATTTTGTTTGGTGGTAGCGGCCCGTCAACTGCTGCCAGCGACACATGGATGTGGAATGGCAACAATTGGTCGCAAATTGTTCCAACATCGAGCCCGCCGGCGCGGCGCAATGCTTCGTGTAGTTCAGATGGTACGAAGGCTCTGTTGTTTGGCGGTCAGGGTAGTGATGGGAATCCGCTCAATGACGTCTGGTCTTTCTCTAACGTCACTTGGAATAAGGCGGCTTGACAGGCAGCGGTAGAAGGATAGCCATCGGCGCGACATTTGCCTTAGTAGCGGCGGTTGCTCAAGTCGGACTAAGCCCAAAGCAAGTTCATGCCAGCAACCCCCCAGTTCCGTGCTGTCCTGTCGCAACTTCTCCTTGGCTCTTTACTGGGCAGTCGAATGATCAACAGTCTTATGGCTGCACCTCTCTCATATACGAGCCGTTTCCGCCTGACGGTCGATGCAATGGCAATCAGAACGGGGCACGTTGGCATACCGGAATAGATATCGCCGATGTCGGTAGTCCTCCGAGCCCGAATGTAGGGTGCAATAGTCAGGGCGTCGGTTCGATTTTCTACGTTGGTCAGCACATGACTGTAACAACGGTGACCATTGCTCAAAGCTTTTCCGCGATCGAGTTTAGGCTCGATGATGGAAACTATGTCGTCATTTATCACGCACAAGCCGCGTACGTGAGCGTCGGAAACAGCTATTCGTCTGGTGCAAAGCTCGGAATGGTTGGAAGCTACGGAAACTCAACCGGGTGCCACATCCACTTCGAGATAGATGGTCCGAGTCACACCCAGGGACACTTTCAGGATTGGACCGACATTGATCCGACCAAGGAGCTCGCCTGGACGCCTGATTCGGCCGCTCCGAGAGTTAGGGGTGATTTCAACGCTGACGCCATCGAGGACGTAGCCATCCTAAAAGACAGGGGAGATGGAACGGCTTCTATCTGGGTAGCATTGGGCCGGCTGAGTGGGGGGCTCGCGGCGCCGACGAAATGGTGGGACAGTTCCCCAGCACCTTTTGCAGTAAATCTCTCCAAGCCTGTTGCTGGTGATTTTGAGGGCACCGGTTTCGCGGATGTGGCCGTTCTCTACGATCTCTCGTCCAATAGCTGCCCCTCTCATACCGAATGGCTCGTATTTCATTCGACAGGTTCGCTCTTCCAATCCGGTCCGGCGTGGAAGGACAATGGTTGCAACGGCGTCGCATGGACCCTGTCTAAGGTCGCCGCCGGAGCCTTTCGCGGGCTAGCAACCACCGACGTCACGATTCTTTATGACTATTCGACGGCACCATGCCCATCGCACGCAGCCTTGTTGACTTTTACGTCGTCGGGTTCACAGTTCAATAACTTGACCAGTTGGTGGGATAGCAGTTGCAATGGGTTTGCATGGACGCACGCACAGATTGCTTCTGGCCTTTTCCATCAGCCAGGCGGCCCGGACAATCGGTGGAGTGACGTCACCGCCCTCTATGACTACAGCGCGCCGGGGTGCGCATCGCATGCCGCCTACCTCACGTTCCTATCGACCGGGTCGCTGTTTAGTCCGTGGACGACTTGGTGGGACAGCCAGTGCAATGGACTCGCTTGGAGTCAGTCCAAGTTGGTGTCGGGCGATTTTACCGGCGATGCAATTGTCGATGTCGGCGTCTTGTACGACTTCTCGTCTGGCTGTTCGGGCCACGCAGCCGACTCTGCCTGGCTGATTTCGGTATCGACTGGATCTCAGTTCCAGCTTTGGCAGAAGTGGTGGGACAGCACATGCGGAGGCGTGTCTTGGGCTGTATCCAAACCGATAGCGGGAGACTTCAACGGAGACAGCAAGGCTGACGCCGTCTTGCTCTATGACCTGTCTGGCAATTGCACTCAAAGCCCGAATGGCGACTCTGCGCTCTTGGGATTCACCTCGACTGGAGCATTGCCATTTCAGCACTCCAATACGCCGTGGTGGGACTCAGGCTGTACTGATTGGTACTGGGCAAAGCTTAAACCCGCTTGACATAGGAACGTCCGGAGCCTCGGCCCGTTCTTAGGGACTCGCCACCAACGAACGACGGGTGGGCCCGGCCAGGTCGTGCCGAGCGACACTCCGGCGGCTCAGGCCGGAGCGGGCGAATCCGATAACCTCGAGCCGGGCTCGACGTCTGGGCGTACTCACGAACTACTCGTCGAAACCCGAGAGGGCCGAAGCCAGCGACCGGGCGCTTTTGACCACCGAGATGAGGATTGATAGTGGCTCCCTCAGCGAGCCTGGTGGAGTTGAGCCAGCCGGATGCGTGTTGAAGCTGGTGTTTGGACGACCTCGACCTTATGCGGAACCAACGCGATCGCCTGGGCGGCCCGGTTGAGTTCGAAGCGATGGTGGGCCCCGATGGACTCGAACCAAACGCTAGGCGCCGATCAACCTAGACGATAAATGAACTCGACCGACTGCTTGGTACTCGGGGCCTCGCACCCCGTCTCCCGCTCCATCTCAGTCTCGCTGCGCTCGACTTCGATGTCGCGGGAGACGGGTCGCCACGTGAAAGTCCGGCGCGCAAGCGCGCCGGTGGCGCTCCACCTCGCCTTCATTTCGCTCAGGCTCGATGTCGCGGAAGACGGGTCGCCTGTTGAATGTCCGGCGCGCAAGCGCGCCGGTGGCGCTCCAGCTTTGCTCTCTATGTCGCGGTAGAAGGGCGCCGTTGGACATCGGGCGGCAAGGCGCCCAAAAGGCGCTGACGGGTTGTTGCTGACTTTATTACCTCGACCCGGGCACGGTCTGCAGGTGACCAGCGCTTGAGTGGATTTCGCCTTTTCCGCCGCAAGAAGCTGGCTCCCGGCCTAACTCTGAATCTTTCTCGCTCTGGTCCAAGCCTGCGCTTCGGCGGTCGGGGTGCTGGCGTTACCATCGGTGGCCGTCGGCGTCTACGAGCTACGGTCGGGATACCGGGTAGCGGCGTTTACTACACGAAAACGGCGAGCGGCGGTCGTCGCGTTCGGCGCCGCGCGGCCCCAATCCGGTCGACTTACATCGGGCCCGCATCGGCAACTAGCTACAAGGGATGCCTGTATGCGTTAGGCGTTCTGGTTCTGCTCGCGCTCGCCGTAGTCACGTACGGCCTGATTCTCATCCCCGCCGCGATTGGAGTGGGCGCTTGGATTTGGTATAGGAGGCGACAGCCTGACTCACTCGCCACGCGGATCATCAAGCAGGCCGTCGTCGCTGAACCTGCCTCGGCGGTTGATCTCCTTAACCAAGCCTTGGAAATTGACCCCCACGGACTCAAAACGCTGCGGGCGTGTGCTGGCTGGTTCACAGATCATCAGTGTTATCAGGATGCCGCAGAAGCCTACGCCGGCATCCTTCACGTTCAGGCTGATTGGCAGGCAGAGCGGAGGTACGTGGCTTGCTTGCTCAGTGCGGGCCGCGCCGATGAGGCCATTCCACGTCTCGAACACATGCGCACGAATCCGCTCGGCGAGACCATCGAGGGAGAGGTGCTCAGTGAATTGGCCACCGCGTACCTGATTAAGAACGAGCCGGGTCAGGCGTTGGCCTTCGTCAATCTCGCACCTCTACAAAAAAGGACCCTGGAACTTGCGCTTCAGTCGTGCCTTTACCTTCGAGCCGTTGGGCGTTACCTCACGGGCGATCGACGTCTGGGGATCGCTGACCTGGAGCGGCTCTACGCGATCAATCCGAGCTTTCCGGAGGTGATGGCCTCAAAGAGCGCCATGGAGTCTGGAGACTTTAGCTTTGCGCCTCCCAAGCCATATCCCGACTGGTATCCCACGAGTAATCGAGACGGCGCCATCGCCTCCGTGCTGACTTCTGATGAGCCGGTCTCGGCCTTGCCTCTGACAGCAGTTCTGAGAAGCGGAATTTCCGAACCGCCGAATGTCCCGGTGCAACTGGTGATGCCTGACCAGACCCAACCAGTTGATCCGGCACACGACGTTACTAAGTCGGAGGGCAGCACTCCCGATCCGTTGGTGTCGCCTGATGGAGTGTGGCGCTGGGATGGCACGCGATGGATCGCGAACACGCTCCCTAGCCTCGGCTGATGAGAGCGGAAATGCAGCGACTGACCCGACTCCTGCTCACTATCGTGCCCGCCCTCACTCTGCTGTTGGCCTGCGGCGATGCCGGTGCAGCAGGCGACAACAATGCTGCCTCGTCGCCCGTCACCTCAACCGCAACGGCGGTCGCGAGTCCTGTTGCTGTCGCAGTCGTCACACCGTCTCCGGCTGCCGCACCCGTTGTCGTGCCGCCCGTGCCGCCGGCTGTTACGCCACCAGCGGATCCCTATGCTGCGGCCAAAGCGGCGGGGGCTTCCGCGGTTTGCGCGGACGGCACCTGGTCGTTTAGCCAGCATCGCAGTGGTACCTGTTCTAGCCATGGCGGTGTCCACTGGTGGACGGGGAATCTGGGCGCCGCTGGACCTGGAGCACACTAGGTTGGACACCGAACGGCCGCCAGGAATGACCAAGCGGTCCCGACCTGACGAATCAATACCGTCGTCTAGATGGCGCCCTGTCTTAGGCCAACGCTTGAGTAAGTTCGTCGGGCACCACCGTCAGAAATGGGACGTCGCGATGGCCATTCTGACGATCGTGTACGTCGTTCTGGGTTTCTTCCAAGATCCGCGCTCGTGGAACGCCGCCGATAACGTCGTTTGGGTTCTTTCAGGTCTGTTCTTCCTGGAGTTCCTGCTTCGCTGTTTAGACGACTCGAGTCCGCGAAGATATGTGCGAGATCACTGGATCGACCTTGTCACATGCCTTCCGGCAATTGGGCCGCTCCGACTCCTGCGACTTCTTCGGCTACTCCGAGTCTTTAACAGTGCTGGCTTCATAAAGAGACTTGCGTCTGATAAGGGCGATGCATCCAGCTCTGCTGGCCTACGGCTGCTGGCGGCCACGGTTTTCATATTCTGGTTGCTCGCGGGATACGCGTTCTATGTGACGGAACTAAACCAACCCGGGAGCACGGTTCACAACTTTCCCGACGCTCTATTCCTGGCCTTCACAACCAGCACCACCATTGGCTACGGCCCGATGAAGGCAGTCAGCTATGAGGGCCAGATCGTCGCCGGCCTCGTGATCTTCGTAGGCTTGGGCCTGCTCACCGCCGCTTCCAGCCGCCTCACTTCTTTATGGATCGACGCATCCAGCCAGCAGCTCCAGGACGATCTACTGCGCGACATACGAGACCAGCTCCGTTCGTCGGAGACGCGGTTGGCTGCCATCGAGGATTCGGTCGGGATACGCAAGCGAGAAGCCGCATCGACGAAGCTGGCAACCCCTCCTCCAACATTGGAGTTGATCGACATGACCAACGCGGCCGCAGCGGCATCGACCGGTGTGCTGCTGACAGCCACTGCCGACGCCCCCTGAGGCTCGCAGCGGCAGGCGGTCGCATCTAGAAGCTGGCGAGCTTCAGGACCCAGGAATGTGTACGTCGAACGGACTCCGCGTCAAAGCTGCTAGCAACGAGAAACTGTGCCCGCCAGCAGCCTGTGATCCCCCTCCAGGGGTACCTACGCGTGCTTGTTCTCGATGTCAGGCGCAGTTTTTAGCGGCAAATAGCATTGGCATCCCGATGGTTAGGGATGCCGGTTGACCTTAGCCCGAAAGATGCTATGAATTTGATGTACATACCGCTCTGTTAGTATGCATGCATGGTGCGCAGGACGACGATAGAGTTGGATCAGGATCTCGTCGCCAGAGCCAAGAAGGCTCTCGGTGCGAAAACCACTCGGGAAACAGTCGAGGAAGCTCTTAGACGTGCGGTTCAGACGGGGGAGGGCGATCGTACGAGGCGAGCCGCAGAGCAGCGCGCCTACCTTCAGCGCTTGAGCGTCCACGCTGACATCAAGGTGTTGAACTCGGAGGAAATGTGGCGATAGCCGGCTGGGTGCTCGATAAGAGCGCAGCTGGCAGGGTCACCAATCCGCGTGTCCGTCGACAGCTCGACGAGCTGCTCGGCTCGTTGTACATCTGCCCGGTCGGGGAGTTGGAACAGCTGTACTCGGCTCGCTCCAGCAAGGATTACGACGAGCTAAAGACAGAGTTGCACTCGAGCTTCGACTCGGTCGATGCTCCACCCGACCTTGTGGCGCGGGCTCTCGAGCTACAGCGAGACCTCGCTCATCACCATGGAATGTGGCATCGAACTCCGATACCGGACCTGCTTATTGCCGAGACAGCCTTGCATCACGGCCTCGGAGTGGTCCACGTGGACGGTGACTTTGACCGCATCGCCGAGGTACGGCCGCTCACCGTCCGCCGATTGAAGGAGTAACGAATACGTCTGTTGACCGGTGCCGAAAGAGACGGGCGCTTCTAGTCTTCAACCGAGTCGATAACTGAACTTGACTGGCTGATTGGTACTCGGGGCTTGAATCCCCGTGTCCCGCTCCAAATCGGTCTCGCTGGGGTCGACTTCGCTGTCGCGGGAGACGGGGCGTATTGCCTGAAAGTCGCGAACGGGATTGACCGCGCGTGGCGATCCAGCACCGACCACACGGTGCACTATTCGAACTATCGACCGATAGACTCGGTTCATGCACGACTTCGAGGAAAGGCTCGAGCATTTGAGAACTGCGCGTCGAAATGTCAGGCCGCGGGACCTAGACAGCCTTTTGCATTCGGCTGGCTTCACCAGCAGGCAAGGACGGGCCCAAGAGATGGTCTACTCACATCCCAGCCTGGAGGCACCCTTCGCGATTCCACAAGACAACCCGTTACTCCCGACCTACGTTTCGCGAGCAATCCGAGCGATCGACCGAGTCATCGCGAAGTAGCAGCGCGCCGCCCTGGTCATGCGCGTTTGGGCTAAGAAGCCCGCAGTGTGGTGCTCCAAGGCTGCCCTCGCCCGATCCCTGTGTGCGCGCGCAGAATCAGCCGCTAGGCGTCGACACAGCAACGCGATGTGAGAAGCGGTAAGCCGCGAGACTCGAGTCGACCGTCCAAAGCCTCTCGACCCGGCGATCATCATCGGCACTCAGGAGGACGATCGCGTCCACCCATGAGAAGGACTGGTCGACATATCTGGCTAATAGAGCCACTGACCGCCGAAGAGATTCATCTGGCATGCCTCTGACTTCAAAGACTTTGCGGCCTGTCTCGAGCAGACCGAAGACTGTGAGAGCGGGCCTGGCGTCGCCGCGGCCGCTGATGCGACGGTCGTATCGCAGTTTGGTAAAGGCTTCGCCAGCGACTACCTCAGGGACAACCAAGGGAGCCTGTAGCCTTCGTTGAGCCTCTATTGCGTTGATCGCCCAGCGATGGTGGCGATCACCACGATTCAGGGCTGCGATCAGAAGCCCGGTGTCCGCGAGAGAGCTCAGGGGCGATACACCGTCTCGTCGATGGTTTCGGATAGGTCTCGAGGACCGCGGAGGACTCCAGCGAACGCCAGCACGCGGTCAACCTGACCAGCTTCAGCGGCCAGACCTTTCTCTACAAGCTGCACGATGAGCCCACTCTGCGAAGTGCCTCGTTTGCGCGCGGCCCTGCGGATTCGTTCGTCGAGCGAACGGGGAAGCGTGATGTTCTTCCTCACGTGCGTTGCCACGAAATGATCATACACACCGAGGTCACAGTCATACACACTGTTGTCCCGAGCCAACGGCAGGCGTCCGAGCCCTCCTCAGTCCTCCTGGGGAAAGGGTTCATCTCGGGACGTAGCTCTTTCGAGGGCGGCCCTTGCTGCAACCAGGGCTTGCTCGACCAGGTCACGGTCTTGGGGTTGAAGGCCATCCAGGCTGACTTTTTCCAGGGTAGCTACCAACCGGGTCAGTGCAGCGCCAACCTCCCCGTTGTGCTCGCTCACCAGCTTGCTCGAGTCTAGGCTTGCGTACGGGCGACTAGCCAGTGCATGGGTTCGGAGACTCTGGCCCAGTGCCCTGTCGGCGTGCCCGGCCTGCCACCATCCGAACCTGGAGAAGTCGGGCCGCCCCGAGCGCAAAACACGATCAGGGCGCCCAGGATCATGGCGAACACAAAAAGACCCGGCCCCGATGGGGGCCGGGTCCAAAGCATCGGTATCGGTCGTTAGACCGCGATCGGCGCAGGAATGAGACCGAGCTGGGTCAGCTGGTCGAGCTGGTCGAAGTAGATACGGGCCTCCGCGATCTTTCCGTTCTCGACCCGGAGGAGCTGGACTCCGTATCCGACCACTTTCTTGTAGGTCGGCGCGATCGGGCCCGCCGGGCTCTCGAGCGGGGCGGTGTGCGTGCCTTCCATCAAGATCTCCTGGACGACCCAGGGACCGCTGGTGATCTCGCTGCGGACTTTCATCTTGCCGTCAGGGAAGGCTTTCAACCAGGTCATGGCATAGGCGGTGGCGTCCTTTGCGTTAGTCGCCTTGAAGCCTCCCGGCGCGTTGAACTTGATATCGTCGGAGTGCAGCTCATTCAGCACCTTCTCATCGTGGGCATTGAACGCGGCTACGAAACGGGCGGTCGTGTCTTTGGATTCGGTCATTGCGTCTCCTCCTGAGGAGTACCGCGAGGCGGAGGGCCAAGAAGGCTACTGCCATCCGAGGCCGGCAACCGCGAGGACCGTTACCGGCCCCCGACTCAGTCCAGAACAGTTGCCACTATAGCAGAAAATGGTTGCGGCCGCGTGCTAATATTCCGCGAATCGAGCGCCCACGCTTGCTATCCGTCGCCGAGGCTGCCGCCGAGCTCAACTCATCGGAGGCGTACGTACGCCGGATGCTGCTGAGGCAGCGACTGTACGGAATCAAAGTGGGAATCGTTTGGGCCATTCTCCCGGACGATCTGGAAGCCTTCCGGCGCACGCGTCGCCCTCCTGGCCGGCCGCGCAAGCTCGTGGTAAGTGCCAGTGACCAGGCCTCGGCCGGCCGCGTGGTCCGGGAGCGCAAGCGCGCCGGGACCAATCGACTCCTCAGAAAGCGACGTCGGTAGCCGTAGGACACTGACACCGCCGTCCGCGCGACTCGATACGGGACCTGGTCGCGGGCGAAACATCATGAGCTTGGAGTTAAGCGGACCGCTCGGCACTTCCGCCAATTTCAGCTCAAAGATGTAACGGGCTGGGGAGCGATCCGCTGTAGCCACCATACACCTCAATTGGTCGGTGTGCGGAGCACGTAAGAACTCGCCGGAATGCGGCTGCGGAATATCAGCGAGCAGCCCCGGCCGGGCTCGTTGACCACGTCAACCGAATGTCCGATTGCCACCCCAAACCTCCTGAGTAGCCAGGCTACGGAAAAAAGATGCGCGGGCAGAACCGTTGGTAGTGGAGTACTGTGAGTGATGGCCCCGAGGGACACGTTCACCGGAGTCGGAGTTGGTCGCAAGGCTGGTTCCGAAGCCGGAGAGGCGATCCGTTGGGGTCACTTCTTTTCCTGGCGAGTCGGTGGCACCTCGCCTTGCTCTTAGTCTCGGCCCGCAGCGACGATTCGGTTCCGCAGCACGCCGATCCCTTCGACCTCGGTCTCCATCACGTCGCCCGGCTGTAGGAATTCAGGTGGCGTGCGCGCGAAGCCCACGCCGTCGGGCGTCCCGGTGGCGATGATCGAACCGGGCAGCAGGGTCATGCCCTTCGAGGCCCATTCGATGATCGCGTCGACGCCGTAGATCATGTCCCGCGTGTTGCCGTCCTGCTTGACATCGCCGTTGAGGCGCAGCCACAGACCGAGCGACTGCGGGTCTGAAAGCTCGTCGGCGGTGACGATCCACGGCCCGGTCGGGCACGTGCGGTCGAGGCTCTTGCCCTTGAAGTACTGCCCGCCCCAGTCGCTCTGGATGTCACGCGCCGTCACGTCGTTGATGACCATGTAGCCGAAGACGTGCTTACGGGCGTTCTCACGCTTGATGTTGGCGCCTGCCTTGCCGATCACGACCGCGAGCTCGACCTCCCAGTCGATCTTGTCGCTGATGGAGGGGTCAATCGCGATGTCAGCGTTGGGTTCGGTGAGGGACGTGATCGCTTTGGTGAAGATCGTCGGTGGGCTTGGCTCGCGAC
>Ga0070697_100002152_pt1 | contig 15085 bp, 10 predicted proteins | sample KBSK1501metaG_FD_65475 | JGI IMG/M metagenome (GOLD analysis project Ga0070697, IMG submission 65475) | Corn, switchgrass and miscanthus rhizosphere microbial communities from Kellogg Biological Station, Michigan, USA - KBS K1-50-1 metaG | ecosystem: Host-associated > Plants > Roots >...
AAGTGAACGGCCAGCCAGCCGCTTTTCTGGATGGCCCGGCAGGAACACAGGTGCCGCGCCAGGTGATGGACGCGGTGCAGAAATATTTTCTGGAGGCAAACGCCAATACCTACGGGGCGTTTCTTACCAGCCACCGCACGAATGAAATGATTGCCAATACGCGCGCGGCGATGGCTGACCTCTTCAATTGCGCGACGGAAGAAGTGATCTTCGGGCAGAACATGACCACCATCACGCTCGGGGTAGCGCGGGCGATTGGCCGCGAGCTAAAACCCGGCGACGAAATCCTGCTCACCATTCTGGATCACGACGCGAATTATTCACCCTGGAAGGTATTGGAAGAAAAAGGCGTCGTGATTCGTACCGTGGAGATTCACGAATCGGATTGTACGCTCGATCTGGAAGACCTGAAAAGCAAGCTCAACACAAAAACAAAACTGGTTGCGGTCGGCTGCGCGTCCAACATCGTTGGCACGATAAATCCAATAGCGGAGATTACGAAGCTTGCTCATGCGGCTGGCGCGATGATTTATGTGGATGCGGTCCACTACGCGCCCCATGGCCCGATTGATGTAAAGGCGCTCGATTGCGATTTTCTGGTGTGCTCACCCTACAAGTTTTTTGGCCCACACATGGGAACGCTTTACGGAAAGAAAGAGCATCTCGATCGGTTCAAGCCATATAAGGTTCGTCCTGCGACCGATTCGGTTCCCGAATGTTGGGAAACCGGAACGCAAGTACAGGAATTGATCGCCGGAATTTTCGCCGCTGTCGAATACATCGCCGAACTTGGCCGCCGCTGCGATCCAGCAGCTAAAAATCGTCGAGAAGCGCTGCTCGCTGCGTACCGTTCAACGGTCGCCTACGAACGCGCGCTAGTTACAAAGTTAATCGCAGGCTTGATGGCGATTCCTGGTTTGCAGTTCTTCGGCATCACCGAACCGCAACGTTTTACCGAACGCTGCTCTACGGTTTCTTTCCGCCTGGCAAAAGGCACGCCAACCGACGCCGCAACATTTTTGGCTGAACGCGGCATCTTCACCTGGGACGGAAATTTCTACGCGCTCAATCTGACCGAGCGCCTGGGCGTAGAAAAACTGGGCGGCGTCCTGCGCGTTGGCCTCGTGCACTACAACACCGCGCAAGAAGTGGACCGCCTACTGACCGCTCTTCGCGAATTTGCCTCCTTTTAGCTTTGGCCTATGCTTTGGCCTATTGTATTTATCCGCGGCTGGTATTAACCTTCCGGCCGAATCGCTCGAGAGTTTGAGCAGATGCGTACGGTCTTCGAATCTGCCTTCCCGAACATGCGGCTGGAAACGGGTTCGCCTCTTGTGATTTTTGCGCCGGAGACGGAGCAAAGCATGAAGTCTCTCGCTCCGGCAAATTGGAAGCGAGGTTCGCCCAATGTCGCGGGTTTCTTCCAAACCGGATGGGAAAGACAATTCGCGGTAATCCGCCTGGATCAGGACATTCCAGGCGCGTATCAGGTCGTTTATCACGAATATGTGCAGACTCTGTTGCATGCCAATTTTCACTGGCTGCCGCTGTGGCTCGATGAAGGTCTCGCCGAGTTTTATGGAGCACACGATTTGAGACATCTAAAGTCTATGTAGGCGCTCCGACCGCGCGCGTTCTGCATCTTCGCGGAATATCACTCATTCCTCTGGACAAACTCATCAGCCAGAATCCGTACGTATCATTCCGCGGGGACGACGACCGAATCGATATTTTCTACGGAGAATCTTGGGCCGTGGTGCACTATTTCACATTCGCGGATCCCAAGGTGGCGGAATTGCACGAGAACATGGGTTTTCTCAGGTTTTCTGACGGCAATGATGACCACGCGACCCAGGAATTCTCCACCGCATATGAACTCGACAATCAGCGCTATCTCTCCTTGTTTTTCAAGACCATGCTATTTCCCGCGGCATGGTCGGATTGCCCAGCTGACCTGGACGCTCTGCGCGAGAAGCTTCTGCAAGTGCTGAAGATCAATCCACGATATGCGGAAACTTTTGCGCGCCTGGCCTTTGTGCACTTGCGCAGGAGCGACCTGGCCACCGCGCTGGCAGTTTCGCGGAAAGCAGAGCAGCTTGAGCCGTCCAGAGCCAGTTATCACTTGTTAAGCGCAAAAATTCTCCTGCGGATGGGCAGGCGAGCTGAAGCCGCGGAGTTTGCAAAATATGTTGCGGACCGCTGGCAAGGACCCGATCACGACGAGGCTATGGAAGTGTTACGGTCCATTCCGGAAAGCCTGAGTTCGCTGGCACACTTCCCGATCGAAATTGTGATGGCTGGAGAAACCGCTCAAGGCACGGTCAAATCCGTGTCCTGCGGCAACACGACGCATCCCGCGACCATCGTCATTTCATCTGACGGCAAACCCCTGACGTTCGACGCTGGTGGCACCCAGTCGATCGGATATTCCGATACTCTGTGGTGCGGAGCGGATCATTTCAGTAGCTGTCGCCACCTTGAAGGGTTGAGAGCGGGACATCCCTGCTGCGCCGGCTAGTGCCAACACCGAAAAAACTGCCAAGAGTTCCGCGCCCAACTGAAGCTTTCGAAAACCCGCATTTTGCGAGCGGGGGGATTTGTGTATTCTGAAGGCCATGATTAAACGACCGAAACCGATTGTGTTGACTGTGCTGGATGGCTGGGGATATCGCGCGGAAACGAAAGGCAACGCGATCGCTCTCGCGCGCAAGCCGCACTACGACAGGCTCATTAGGGATTTTCCGAATACGCTGATTCAGACTTCAGGGCCTGCTGTTGGCTTGCCGGACGGGCAGATGGGCAACAGCGAAGTGGGCCACATGAATATTGGTGCTGGGCGCGTGGTGCATATGGACATCACGAAAATTGATCTGATGGTAGCGAACAAAACGCTGGATCGGGTGCCGTTGTTCCAAAAAGCGATGGAGCGCGGACGCCAGCGCCAGCTGCATTTTCTCGGATTGTTGAGCGACGGCGGAGTACACTCGCACATCCAGCATCTTTTTGCTCTCCTTGAGATGGCCAAGCAGCACAGAGTGGAAAATGTTTTTGTGCACTGCTTTATGGACGGCCGCGACACTCCGCCGCACAGCGGGCGGGAATTCGTACAGCAGCTGCAGCAGAAAATGCGTGAACTTGGGGTCGGGGAAATCGCGACGGTTATTGGTCGATATTACGCGATGGACCGCGACAACCGCTGGGAGCGCATCGAACTTGCCTACCGTGCGATGGTTCACAGCGAGGCGAAAACACGGACCACCGATCCTGTCGCCGCGCTAAGTGCCAGTTACGAAGCCGGAGTGACCGATGAATTCGTGAAGCCCATTGTGATTACGAAAGATGAGGATTCCAGCGGAAAGCCCCTTGGCCTGATTCGCGATGACGACGCGATTATTTTTTACAATTTCCGCGCGGATCGCGCGCGGCAGATGACCTACGCGCTGGCCGCACCCGATTTTGACAAGTTCGTTGACGCCAAGCGACCGAAAAATCTTTTCTATGTTGCGATGACGCAGTACGACAAAAACTGGAATTGGCTGCAATCAGTGATTAAGCCGGACAAACTCGAACAAATTCTCGCGCAAGTGTTTGCCGGGCTGAATTACAAGAACCTGCGCACCGCGGAAACTGAAAAATACGCGCACGTGACTTATTTTTTCAATGGAGGAGTTGAGAAACCCTTCTTTGGCGAAGAGCGCATTCTGGTGCCTTCGCCGAAAGTCGCAACTTACGATTTGAAGCCCGAAATGTCCGCGCAGGGAATTACCGACACGGTCGTAAACGCGATCGAGAAGAGCGATTTCGACGCCATCATCATGAACTACGCAAACGCCGATATGGTGGGTCACTCTGGAAAGCTCGAAGCCGCCATCAAGGCAGTGGAAGCGGTGGATGCCGGGCTAGGCACAATCTTTCAGACGCTGAAGCCGCGCGGCGGCGCGTGGATTATTACCGCGGACCACGGCAACGCGGAAACCATGATCGATCCGGCCACCGGCGGTCCGCACACCTATCACACCACCAATCCTGTTCCGCTGATTCTGGTGACCGAAGACGAAAAGCTGCAGTTGAAAGCGGGCGGCGCGTTGCGCGACATCGCTCCCACTCTGCTCGGCGTGCTCGGCCAGAAGCAACCCGCCGACATGACCGGCACGGACCTGCGAATTGTGGCAAAGTAGAGGTCAGCTGGGGGTGAAGGATGACCCGCCATCCATTCGAATCAGGTGAGCGCCGTCCGGACTTGAACATGACCGCGCTCATTGTCACCGGTAGCCCCGGCTGGCGAGATCGTCGCGATCGCACTTCTCGCAATGGGATTCGTAGGTCTCCCCGAGGCTCGTCCGTTCTTGTTGGCGCCTGGTGGTTTCGGAATACTCCTCGGTTTAATTCTTTACTCGAAGCACCGCTGATTTCTCCCGCATGACTCGATCAAAGCCCGCAGAAACAAAATTAGTGATTTGCGTATGGCACCCGTTTTCGGAGTGGCGGCCGAAGCTGGTGCTTGTGGAATCGATTCGCGAACGCCATCCGGAAATGCGTGTGCTGCACCTGCCGAACTACGACACACTGCCGCAGGAATTGCCGGACGCCAATATCTTTGTTGGCTACTCGCTGCGTGCGGAACAGCTCATTCATGCGCGCGAGCTGAAATGGATCCACTCCACGGCGGCAGGCGTGGCGCAGTTGATGTATCCGGAGTTGCGGCAATCCGGAATCACCGTCACGAATGCCAGTGGAATTTTCTCTGTGCCGATGGCCGAACACACCATGGGGTTGATTCTAGCGATGGCGCGCAATTTTCCAGACTCGGTCCGCTACCAGGACCAATCGAAGTGGTCAGTGCAGGACCTGTGGGACAAGCCGCAACATTTGACGGAAATAAACGGCAGCGTGCTGTTGATTGTCGGTTACGGATCGATCGGGCGCGAACTGGCGCGGCGAGCAAAAGCGTTTGATATGCGCGTATGGGGCGTGACGCGATCCGGCAAAGGAGATTCCACTCACGCGGAAGAGATTCTTCCGGTCTCGCAGTTGAACGAAGCGCTACCGCACGCCGACTACGTTGTGATTTCCGCGCCCGAAACTTCGGAGACGAAGCATTTGATTGGAGCCGGGCAAATTGCGCGGATGAAACGGGGAGCCCGGTTGATCAATGTGGCGCGCGGATCTCTGTTGGACGAAACGGCGTTGATGAGCGCGCTGGAAAGTGGTGCGCTGGGCGGCGCAGCACTCGATGTAACGACTACCGAGCCTTTGCCAGCGCAATCTCCTCTGTGGCGCGCGCCGAATCTCTTTATTACACCGCATACCAGCGCGATCAGCGAGCGACTGTGGCTGCGCGAGACGGAGTTATTCCTGAAGTTGCTCGACGAATGGTTCGGCGGAAAACAGCTTTCCAACCGCGTTGATTTTTCGCGCGGCTATTGAAGCAGTGGAAGAAAACGTTTTTGTGTCGTCGCTTTTAGCTGTGGCTCTTGCGTTTTGCGATGGTTGTCAGCAAGTGCAAGGTGAAATTCACCGAGGGCTTGATGCGCTATTTAAAAAACCGTCAGTCGATGCCGGCCTTTGGGGCCACGTAGCCTTCGCGCGCGTACACGACGTATTTTTGCTTCTTTCCTTTTTGATCGGTAGGAGCGAGTGGCGAGCCGTCTGGATTCACGAGATCGATTTTCACTTTGCGGAATTTTCCGTCGCGATTCCGGTTGGTGGGGCTGTAGGTCAGGCTGTACTGATTGCGCAGAAACGCTGCAACCTGCTGAAAGATGCCCGGAATTTCGCCCTCAAATCTCGGGAACCAGGCAAATCCTCCGGTTTCGTGCGCAAACGTCCTCATCTGATTTTCGTCCTGCACGAAATCGATTTCGCTTCCACCGCGGCCGCGCATCTCTTGCGTAAGCATGACCACTTGACTCAGTCCGACGATGAAAACCGGCACGTCGGTTTGGTGCAGCGCTTTCATAGTTTGGTCATAGGTGTGTTTTGAAAAAGTGTCGCGTCCAGTAGCTACCAGCAAAATCGATTTTTTGCCCGGGACGTCTTTCAAGCGGTCGGCGGTGTCCAGCAGCGCGTCGTACACGTTCGATTCGCTGAAACCGGGAAAATATAAGTGATAGATGGCATTTCGCACTTCATCCTTATTCTGAGTGAAGTCCACTTCCATTTTCGGCTTCATGTCGAAAGTTACCAGCGCGACGTAGTCCTGCGGTTTCAGGCTCGGGAAGAGCGCGTCGGCCCAATATTTCGCCAGATAAGAAAATCGGCCGCCGTAGCGCGCACTGAATTCCATCAGGATGACCATGGTAATGGGTGCTTCGGTCGGACCGAAGTTGGTAACGGTTTGTGGAACGCCGTCTTCAAACAGGCGAAAATTCTCGCGCTTCAATCCGGTAAGGATGTCGCCGTGATTGGTGGTAGCCACAACATCGAGCGAGACCACCGGAACCTCGACGGCGATCGACAGGCCGCCTTCCTGCGGCTTCTGCGCGGGCGGAGTTTGCGCCGGAGGTGGCGTGGGTTGCGGCTGCCCACCGGATTGTGGCCCGGTAGGCGCTTGCGCTGAAGCGAAACCAACGCACAGAGCGGCCATGCATGCGGCAAGAAGCAAACGGCGAAAAGTGTCTGCAGCAGTCAAGAAAACAATCCCGTTCATCCCAACCCCCATATACTCCGCGTGCGGCGCGCCAGTCGCCGCTTTCTACCTTCGCGCCTCGCCGGCGCGACGGTGGAACTTAGGAACGCACAACGATGGCAGCAGCCGGGCGGTCTCTAGTGGCATGTTAGTATGAAGCAGAATTGACGCAAAACGTTTGCTAATTGATGAGGCCCGATGCGCGATTCCGGCCCGACGAGGAGAGAACACGGTGATTCGCACGCGAGTCGTGAAAAAAATGGTGCTTTGTGCACTCTGCCTGGGAATTTTTGTTCCTTGGACCTGCGCACAGATTCCCGGCATGGCCCCGCCGACCGCCCCGCAAACTGGCGCGCCGCTCGGGGACACTTCCGCACTGGCGCGGGAAGCGACAGGCTGGCTCGCGGACCTGATCAAGATTAACACCACGAATCCTCCCGGAAATGAAGAAGCTGCCGCGAAATATATTGCAGCGATTTTACAAAAAGAGGGCGTCACTGCGGATTTGTTGCCGCTTACACCGGGGCGCAGCGGGCTGGTGGCGCGGTTGAAGAGTTCGGCGTTTTCCGATCCATCAAAAGCTTTGCTGCTGGTGGCGCACCTGGATGTGGTGGGAGTAGAGCGCGCGAAGTGGACAGTCGACCCGTTCGGCGCGGTGCCGAAGGACGGCTACATTTACGGCCGTGGCGCAATCGATGACAAGGGAATGTTGGCGGCGAACCTGGCGGCGTTTGTAGCGCTGAAACGGTCCAACGCGCGGCTGAACCGCGACGTGATTTTCCTGGCGACGGCGAGCGAGGAAGGTCCCAGCGACGCAAGTATCCGAGTGCTCATCTCGAAATACTGGGACAAAATTGCGGCAAAGTACGCGATCAATGAAGGCGGAAACGTATTCGCAAAAAGCGGCAAAGTGCAATATGTGGCGGTGCAGGCGAGTGAAAAAGTCTCGGTCAACGTGACAGTGACCGCCAACGGGAAGTCCGGGCACGCGTCCATACCGCTGAAAGACAATGCGGTGACGCATCTGTGCGCGGCGGTGGAGAAAATCGCCAACTATACTGCGCCGGTGCATTTCACCACCATCGTACGGCGATATTTTGAAGGGGTCGCGCCATTGCAGGATGATGAAATCTCAAAATGGATTCGTTCGCTGGATACCGCGGACCGCGGTGAACATGCGGCGCGCGTGATATCAGACAGCAATCCGATGTGGAACGCCATGCTGCGCGACACCATTTCGCCGATCATGCTCAGCGCCGGTGTGCGCGCTAACGTGATTCCGTCGGTAGCCACTGCTACGCTCAACATTCGACTGTTGCCCGGAAATACCATCACCGCGCTGCTCGGCGAACTGAACAAGGTTGTGAACGATCCGCAGGTAAAGCTGGAAGTGCAGCCCGACGGGGGACTGGCGGCGCCGGATTCTTCACTGGAATCGGATTTCTACCAGGCGATCGTGAAAGCATCGGCGGAAGAATTTGGCGGAGCGCCAGTAGTGCCTTTTCAATCGACGGGGGCGACGGATTCGTCGCAACTGCGTTTGCACAATGTGCAGTCCTACGGACTGGTGCCGTTTCCGCTATCGGATGACGACATCAAGCGCATGCATGGCGATGACGAGCGAATTCCCGTGGCGGCTTTTGCGAAAGGCGTGGGCCTGATGGTGCGGTTGGTGAACGAATTCGCGGTTGCGCACTGAGTTGCCTGGCCTGCGCGGAAAACGTTTCTAATCGTCATTCTGGGCGCAACGAGGAATCTCTCCGTCTTGGTTTCTGGTTATCGCGATGAGTTTTCGACATTCCAAAATCGTCTGCACGATTGGTCCGGCTTCGCGCGATCCGCGGATTCTGAAGCGGCTGCTCGAAGCGGGCATGGACGTAGCGCGAATGAATTTTTCGCATGGCAGCCATGCCGAACATCTGAATTGCATTCAATTGCTGCGCGCGACGGCTCATAAACTCGGCAGGACGATTGCGATCCTTGCCGACTTGCAAGGTCCAAAGATACGTACCGGCGCACTGGCCGCCGGCGGCGTACCGGTAACGCTGCGCACCGGGCAGAACTTTACGATCACCACCAGGAAAATTCTGGGCGATTCGACACGCGTTAGCACTATATTTCTGCCGCTCCCCAGAGAAGTGCACCGCGGAGATCGCATCCTTTTGTCGGACGGACTGATTGAGTTGCGCGTCGAATCTGTTCGCTTGAAAGACGTAAATTGCCGCGTGGTGAATGGCGGCGCGTTGGGCGAGCACAAGGGAATCAACCTGCCCGGAGTGAAGCTGCGCGTGCCGGCGCTGACGCCGAAAGACAAAGCGGATTTGAAATTCGCCCTGGCCCAGGGCGCCGACTACATCGCGGTGAGTTTCGTGCGCCGGCCGGAAGATGTGCTGCTGGCAAAGCGTTTGATCCGTCACGCGGGAAAAGAAACTCCCGTCATAGCGAAACTCGAGAAGCCCGAAGCGATCGAAAACCTGGAAGGAATTTTGCGGGTTTCGGATGGCGTGATGGTGGCGCGCGGCGACCTGGGCGTGGAGATGAATCCGGAACGGGTACCGGTGGTCCAGAAAAATATTATCGCGCGGGCCCGCGAATTTCGTCGGCCGGTGATCACCGCTACGCAGATGCTCGAGTCCATGACGGAAAATCCCCGGCCGACGCGCGCCGAAGCTTCCGACGTGGCCAACGCGATTTTCGATGGTTCGGATGCGGTGATGCTTTCCGCGGAGACCGCCAGCGGAAAATATCCGGTGGAAGCGGCCAGCATGATGGCGCGAATCATCGAAGAAGCGGAAACCAGCATTAAGGAATTCGCGCGTCCAGAAACTCAGGAAAAATTGAAAGTGGCGGAAACCGTGGCCGAACTGGTGTGCCACGCATCGCGCGAATTGCACATGCGCTGGATCGTGGTGTTCACGCATAGCGGATTCACGGCACGGCTGATTTCGCGCTACCGGCCGCTGGTGCCGATTGCAGCCTTTTCTCCGGAAGCAGAAACGCGGCGACGCCTGGCGTTGGTGTGGGGAGTTGCGCCTCTGGCAATTCCGGATTTACGCAAAGTGGATCAGCTCGCGGAAATCTCAGAAAAGCGATTGCTGCAAGAAAAACTGGTGCGCAAAGGCGATGTGATCGCGATTGTGGCCGGAACGCCGATGGGCGTGCGCGGCACGACCAACTTCATGAAGTTCCATGTGATTGGCGGCGCACTGGAATAAATTTGCGGCGCTGGAATTGACGCGAGCGCACCAGACAGATAGCATCTGCGGGATTCTCTTACCTTTCCAAAAGGAAAACATGGCTATCAATCCTGGTCGGCGGGAATTTCTTGCTTCGATCGCGGCGGTTTCTCTATTTCCGCTGCAAGAGGAGAAGCCGGAACTCATACTGCACAACGGAAATATAATGACCGTAAATCCACGGGAGCCGCGCGCGCAGGCTATTGCAATTTCGCGTGGGCGAATCGTAGCAGTGGGGAGCGATGTGGATGTCTTGCATCTGGCCGCTACGGGTTCGACGAAGATCGATCTTGGCGGAAAAACGGTGCTGCCGGGTTTTATTGATGCTCACACGCATCCTGCACTGGCCGGGGTGATGCATCTGCGGATGGTGGATTGCGATTTGCGGTCGATTTCCGCGATCCAGGCAGCGTTGCGGGACCGTGCGGCGAAGACTCCAGCAGGCGAATGGGTTCTCGGCTTCAAGTATGACGATACAAAGACCACCGACGGCCGGCCACTGAGCATCAGCGATTTGGACGCGGCCGTCCCGGATCATCCCGTCCAAATTGAACATCGCGGCGGGCACACGGTGTACTGCAATTCGCTGGCGTTCCAAAAGGCCGGGATCAGCGAGAAAACCCCTGATCCGGCGGGCGGAAAGATTGACCACGATCCGGCGACGGGAAAATTAAAGCGGACGAGTTCCGGAAAGTGCGCGCGCCATATTGGACAAAGCAATCCCTCAGACCTTGACCCGTGAGGACCATCGCGAAGGCGTCAAACTGATTTCGAAGATGTTGGCGAAGACCGGCATCACCTCCGCGCATGAAGCGCAGGGAACACCGACAGAACTACTGGCATATCAGGACGCGCATGAATCAGGAGAGCTACTGTATCGCGCGTACTGCTTCATCAATTACCGCTACATAGATTCGATGATCGCTGCGGGAGTTCGAACGGGATTGGGCGATGATTGGGTGCGAGTGGGCGCAATGAAGCTGGTGTGCGATGGCTCGATTTCAGAACGCACCGCGCGTCTCTCGACGGCGTATGAAGGGCGTCCAAACGATTTCGGAATTATGGTGATGACTGAAGAAGAGCTCTATACGTATGGCCGCAAAGCACATCTGGCCGGCTGGCAAATCGGCACGCATTCGAATGGCGACGTGGGGATTGATACCACTTTGCGCGTCTATGAACGGCTGCAGCGGGAAAAACCGCGGCACGATCCGCGATTCCGTCTGGAACATTGCACCGTGATCAATGATGACCTGGTGCGAAGAATTAAGGCGCTGGGCGCGATTCCAACGCCTTTTTCCACCTACGTTTATTATCACGGCGAAAAAATGAAGTATTACGGTGCAGAGCGGCTGAACAATATGTTTGCGTTGCGGAGTTTCCTCGACGCGGGAATCCGCGCGACGCAAGCTTCCGACTATCCGCCAGGAGAATTTATTCCGATGATGGCGCTGCAATCGGAAGTGACACGCACCGACACCAAGGGAAATGTTTGGGGGCCAAAACAGAAGATTACGGTGGAGGAAGCGATTCGAGTAGGGACGATAAACGGCGCGTTTGCTTCGTACGAAGAAAACTTGAAGGGATCACTGGAGCCCGGAAAGGTCGCCGATCTGGTGGTGCTGGGCCGGGATCCGTTGAAGGAGGACCCGTCTACACTGATCTCGATTCCCGTGGAACGCACGATGGCCGGAGGCCGCTGGACGTTTGAGGCCTAAATCGGATGCGCGGTAGAGCGGCGAGCACCCACACTGTTCCGATAAACAGAAATTACTGCGGGCGCGTACATTTCTCACCGCGTGCCGCTACAGGAAGATGCGGATTGATGGAGATGGCGGCCGACTAGTATCAAGGGCGTAGAGGCACCGCCATGAGCACTTCCGCTGTTATCACTATAGTTGTGGTTGTAATTGCCGCCATCGCTATTGCCTTGCTGGTTGTAAATCAGCGCAGCAAAAGACTTCGAAAGCGATTCGGTCCCGAGTACAGCCGGACGGTCGAAGAAACCGGCAGCAGAATACGCGCGGAAGCAAAACTGCAAAAGCTACAAAAGAGAGTCGAGCAGTTCAAGATCACTCCGCTGTCATCGGAGACTCGAACGAGGTTTGTCGCAGGCTGGCACAAGATCCAGTCGCGGTTTGTTGATGATCCGCGCGGCGCGTTAACTGAAGCAGACAGGTTGATTCAAGAACTCATGAGCGAGCGCGGCTATCCGGTGACAGAGTTCGAGCAGCGCGCCGCGGAGACGGATGAGGAGCTCACCATAGCGGATTTAGCGGGAACCAGTCAACGCATGCAAAAAGATGACGAGGCATCGCGGATCGAAAATGAGCGGCGATCCATAGAGCGTGTCGATGTGCGGATTGAAGGACGGTTCACAGGCGACGCGGGCCGCGGCGCAACTCCGAGCACTGCAGCCGTGCCTGCTCCCGCGATGGCACAGGAAACGGGTCCACTCTTTTCCGGGAGCGAAGCAGAACGATCTTCGCGGGAAGTGGGATGCGATACAAGTTGGATTCGTAGACGAGCCGCGCCGCGCAGTCGAGCAGGCAGACACCCTGGTCGCGGGAACGATGAAAAGGCTCGCGGAAATCTTCGCGGAAGAACGCAACAAACTGGAAAGCCAATGGGACAAGGGCGAAAACGTTTCGACGTAAGATTTGCAACTAGCTGCAAGCGGTTCCATATCAAGCGGCGCGAGAGTGCGCTGTTGTTGAAGGTCGATGTTAGCGAGGCTGAGTCAGGATGCGCTACGTGGCCGGCCACGAAAATCGCAAGAGTTGAATTTATTCAATTGACCCAGCGGTCGGGGCGCGATGGCGGCTCGTTCTTGTTTTTGTTGATGTAGACGTCGAATTTTTTGCGGTTGCGCTGGTACTTCCAGTCGGAGACTTCGTTGCGCAGTCGGAAGAGGTAGGAATCACGGCGGAGATATAGATAGCCGATCAGCATGCCTCCAAGATGGCAGATGTGGCTGACCTTGTTGTCGCCCAGGCCGAAAGTTCCGAGAAAGGTGATCGCCGCCATACCGGCAACAATCCATTTCATTTTGATCGGAATCGGAATCGGGATGATATAGGCGCGACGATCAGGAAACAGAATGGCGCAGGCGATAAGGACGCCGAAGATGGCGCCGGATGCGCCGATGGTCGGCACATAAGAGTTCTCGCGGCCCCACAGCATGGGAACAGTGTTGACGACGACGTTTAACAAGCCGGCGCCCACCCCGGTGAGAAAGTAGTAGCGAAGGAAGCGGTTACGGCCCCAGACCAGTTCCACTTCGCGGCCAAACATCCACAATGTGAACATATTGACGATAATGTGCCAGATGCTGTTGATGTCATGCAGGAAAAGATAGGTAAAGGGCTGCCAGATGCGGAGAAGTGGAATGACTCCGGCCGGGACCAGACCGAACCATTTGAGGAGCCAGTTGTACCCGCTGACACCGCCGAAGTAATGGATAAAGGCTTCGAGAATGTACACGGCGACGTTGGCGATAACCAGGAGTTGCACACCCGAAGTGATGTAGAAATCGAAGCTGATCCGGTGAGTGCGTACGCCGCTGCGGGATGCCATGGCTTTTTCAGTTTACGGTCGAAAAGCGTGGGAGTAAAGAAAGAGGTTCAAGAGTATAAGAGTGCAAGAGTATAAGGGGGGGTTGAGAGCGTGGCCTGACCGTAAGTCATGGCGTGGAAGAATACGGTTTAGCGCTGTTTCGTTCGAAGCCTTCGGCAATGTTGGAAAGGATCGATAGGGCGGAGCGGCGAACTTGAGTTGTAAAAGCGAAGTTCTTTGCGGCTGGCGCGGTTCGTGTGAAATTCCAGACATCACCGCACAGCTTTCGAGCGCTTTGAAAGATATCCAACTCTTCAAACGATTTGACCCCTTGCTTTAAGGCCGAGACCGGATTCACTTCTATACTCTTGCACTCTTTAACCTTTGTAGCCTTTTTTGTCGTTCAGTCGAGTTTTTTGCGGGCGAAGTAGAACAGGGAGGCGCCTAACATCAGGAACATGAAGATGCCGAAGAGATTGCTGGTGGCGAGAGCGCCGAAAATTTTGGGGCCGAAGGCGAACAGGTCGGGGCGCCACGGCAAACGAAGAGTGGTAGTGAGCCAGTGCGGGACATTGTTGGAGATTTCGGGATCTTGAAAGAGATTGATGATGATGCCTAAGAGGCCGAAGACACCTCCGGCAGCGATCAAGCCTGAAGAATAGAGAGCGCCGGGGCTGGCTTCGCTTTCATCTTTCTTTTTCGTGGTGGCTTCGACCAGCAAACGGACTAATCCTCCGGCAAACATGGCTCCGGTCGTAGCGATGGAAAGATACGAGCCTGTAGCGAAGGCTAGAGAACGTACGCCTAAGATTTCCACCGCGATAACCAGAGCGACTCCCATTAAGACCAGGCGCCACGGCAGCCGTTGATTAAGGATGCCGTTGATGACAGTGGCCATCAGGCGAGCTTGCGGAGCGGGAGCTTTTTCGCTGCCGATGCCTTGCGCCCACTGCAGCTCGATGCGCTGCGTGCCAGGGTCGTAAAGATATTCGCCGTCAGGCACTTCGTGCGAGCCCAGCGAATTGATCAGCACATATTTTTTGCCCTGATGTTCGAACGTGTCGCTCTCGATTTTCACGCCGCTCGGAAGAGATTGCAGCGTGACGGGAATTTGCGTCGGAATGTAGCGTTCGAGGCCACGGTTCATCAAGTTGAGGGTCGCGCCGATAGCGATGGTCGAGACGGTGACTCCGACGAGCAGGCCGAGTTGCTGAAGGCGAGGCGTTGCGCCGACAAGATAACCGGTTTTCAAATCTTGCGAAGTGGCGCCCGCGATCGCCGCGGCGATGCAGACAACTCCACCAATCATCAGCGCGAGCACGGCATAATTGGGGGCAGTCCATCCTGCGACGAAAAAAATTGCGCAGGTAGCCATAAGCGTGGCGATGCTCATACCACTGATGGGATTGGAAGAATTGCCGAGCAGGCCGCTGATGCGACCGGCGACCGTGACAAAGAGAAAACCGAAGACCACAACAAAAACCGCGGCAAAAAGATTCTGGTACCAATGGGTAGCCGCGCCTTCGATTGGGTGAAAGGTAAGCAGGACCCAAAGCATGGCGATGATGACGATGGAGCCGATCACGACGGTGCGCATGGGGATGTCGCTCTCGGTCCTGATGGCGGATTCAGCTCCGACCGCGCCTTGCGCGCGAACGTCTTTCAG
>Ga0070697_100002153_pt1 | contig 15082 bp, 13 predicted proteins | sample KBSK1501metaG_FD_65475 | JGI IMG/M metagenome (GOLD analysis project Ga0070697, IMG submission 65475) | Corn, switchgrass and miscanthus rhizosphere microbial communities from Kellogg Biological Station, Michigan, USA - KBS K1-50-1 metaG | ecosystem: Host-associated > Plants > Roots >...
GTCAATGGCGAGGTGCGCCAGTCATCCGTCGTCGGTGACATGGTCTTCGCCGTCCCTGAGCTGGTGAGCTTCATCAGCCGGCACTTCACCATGGACGCGGGCGACATCATCTTCACCGGGACGCCAGAAGGGGTCGCCGACGGTAGGCCGGACCACCCGTGGCTCAAACCGGGGGATGAGGTGGTGGTCGAGGTCGGCAACCTCGGGCGCCTGGTCAACCGCATGGTCGAGGCAAGCTGAGCCGGCGATGGCAGCGGAGGAGGTGCTTGCCGTCAAGGGGCTTCACAAGAGCTTTGGCGCGAGCGTCGTCCTGGAGGAGATCGATTTCTCGATCAGGCGAGGCGAGACGGTTTGCGTACTCGGGCCAAGCGGGTCTGGCAAGACGACTTTGCTCCGCTGCCTGAATCTGCTCGTTCAGCCGAGCCGAGGCCGGATGTACTTTCATGGCGAGCTGATCGGCGACTGGCCGTCCTCAGCCAGGCCGCGTGTGGATCTGACGAAGTACCGAAGCCACGTGTCGATGGTCTTCCAGCAGTTCGAGCTGTTCCCGCACCTCACCGCTCGCGACAACGTCAGCCTGGGGCCGCGCCAGGTCCTCCGCCTGCCGAAAGGCCAGGCCGATGAGCGCGCGCTGGCGTTGCTCGACCGCGTCGGCTTGAAGAATTTCGCCGACGCCCGACCGCGGACGTTGTCCGGTGGACAGCAGCAGAGAGTCGCCATCGCCCGAGCGCTGGCGATGTCGCCCGACGTGATCCTGTTTGACGAACCAACCTCGGCGCTGGACTGGGAGATGGTCGGTGAGGTCCTCGACATCATGGCGGACCTCGCTCTTGGGGGAATGACGATGGTCGTCGTGACCCACGAGCTCGAGTTCGCGCGGGAGTGCGCCGACCGGGTGGTCACGATGGATAAAGGGCGCATCCTCGAAGCAGGTCCCGCGGCGACCATGTTCGACGCGCCCACCGAACCTCGGACGCGAGAGATCCTCGGACTCGTCAAGACGCAAACCCGCGGCCGGCGGCGAGACGAGCGCAGCGCATCGTAGACATCAAAGTGCCGCGGCCCGGGCTCTTCGTCAGCGGGGTCTTTCTGGCTGAATCGGCCTTTTACTCGGTGGTTCCGCCTCTGCTCCCGGGGCTGGCCAGGGATGCGCATATGACGACGACGGATGTGGGCGTTCTCGTCGCCGCGTACCCGGCAGGCGTGATGGTCGCCGCGATCCCAGCGATCGCCCTCGTCAATCGGCGCGGCGTTCGCGCGACGACCACCATCGGTCTGGGTCTCCTGATACTGGCGACGCTCGCGTTTGCCTGGAGCCCCGCTGCGCTCATCCTCGACACGGCGAGGCTGGTCCAGGGGATCGGTGGAGCGGTCGCGTGGGCCGGTGCCCTGTCGTGGCTCATCACCCAGGCATCTCCGACTCGCCGGGCGACGGTGATCGGCGGAGCTGTGGGCGCCGCCCTGATCGGGATGGTAGTGGGCCCGGTCATCGGAGCCGCCGCCACGTGGGTCGGACGTGGGGTTGTTTTCAGCGGCATCGCATTGGTGCTCGTCGCGATGGCGGCTCTGTCACCGATTCCGTCACAGACGAAGGGCCCCAGCCGCAGCCCGGTCCGCGCGCTCCTCCATCTGCTCTCAGTGCGGCGCGCGGGGTTCGGCAACATCCTCATCGGGGTCATCGGTGTGATCAACGGCACGCTCGCGAGCTTGGTGCCGCTTCTCGTCTCGCGACGTCAAGGCACGGCCGCAGCGATCGCCGCCATCTTTGTCGCCAGCTACCTGCTTGCATCGTTGTGGAACATCCTCTCGGGGCGCGTCGCCGATCGGGTCGGAAGGCTCATTCCAATCGCCGTCGGCTTCGCTGTCGCAGCGGCCATCCTGCCGCTCCTGCCGTCGGTTGGTTCTCTCTTTCCGCTGGGGGTCGCCACGGTCCTGGCCGGCTCGGCCGCCTCAGGGCTATGGACGCCGACCGCCGCGATGGTGGCCGACGCCGCCGACTCGGCATCCTCCGGTCAGGCCGTCGCGGTTGCGGCGACCAACGCGTCGTGGGCGGCCGGAGGCACCATCGGGGCGCTTGCGGTGTCGAGGATGGCGGACGCCCTTGGTTTCTCGGTTCCGTTCATCCTGGTCGGAGCGTTATGCGCGCTCGCCGCGCTCGGTTGCCTGGCGATGGCGCGGGCGGAAGGTCAGGCGAAGGCTTCGATCGAGTCGTCCATAAGGAGGCAGATGTGATCACTTCAGAGGGGTGCGTTGTAATCCACGCGGCCGAAGGCCAGCCGGTGAAGGGCGCCGCAGGCGCACGGACGCTTGTGAAGGCCACGGGACCCCAGACCGGGATGCTGCTCGAGGCCTTCGAGCAGGTGGCCCCGGTAGGCTCGGGCCCCCCGCTGCACATCCATCGCGAATGCGCTGAGACCTTCTACGTCATCGAAGGAGCTTTCCGGTTCGAGGTCGGAACCGAAACGCCGACCGCCACGGCCGGCGCTCTGGTCTTCGTCCCCAAGGGCGTCCCGCACACCTACACGAACGTCGGCACGGCCGACGGCCGCCTCCTGTTCTGGTTCAGCCCCGCCGCGAGGATGGCAGGCTACTTCGAAGAGCTGGCGACGCTGTCGCCAGGGTCGAGAAGCGACCGCGCGATCGACGAGATTGCGGCGAGGCATGGCACCGAGATGGTCCGCGAGGTCAAACCCTAGGCAAGCGGTCCCCGCCCACCGGCTAAGGCACCTACGGAGTACGACCCTCCAGGATCGCGACGACCTTGTGCACGTCGATGTTGCCACCTGAGATCACACACGCGATGCGACCGTGTCCGGCCTGGCCTGACATGGCGACGGCGACAGGAGCTGCTCCCGCGCCCTCGGCCACGATCCTGTTGCGCTCGAGGAGGATCCGCACCGATCGCGCCGCTTCGTCGGGGGTCGTGATCAGGGAGCCTGCGAGGTACTCGCGAGCCAGATCGAGCATGTTTGGAAAGACGGTCTTGCTGCCGATCCCGTCGACAAAGCTCGGACGGTAGTCCACCGTCACGGGCCTCCCGGCGGCAAGCGACGGTGCGAGCGGCGCCGCACCGTCGACCTCGACCGCGAACACGCGGCCTGACTTTTTGACCGCACGGAGCGCAGCGGCGATGCCAATCGACAGGCCGCCGCCCCCCCACGGAACAAGGATCACGTCCACGTCCGGTAGGTCCTCCACGATCTCCAGGCCAATCGTCCCGTCGGCCGCCATGACGTGCTCGTCGTCGAACGGGTGGATGAACGTCGCTTCAATCCCGGGATATGACCGCTCCGAGAGCGTCGTCCACCACCGGTCGAATGAGACCGAGACCACCCGGGCGCCCAAACGGCGCAGGCCGTCGAGTTTCGCCTCGGGCGCGGTCTCGGGCGCGACGACCGTGCACGGAATCCCGCGCCGTCGAGCTTCCCACGCCACCGCGAGGCCCATGTTCCCGGCGCTTGCGGTCAGAACGCCACGCTCGAGGTCGGTTGGCCGCGCTGCAGCCATCGCGCACGCCGCCGCCCTGATCTTGAAGGCGCCGACGGGCTGGAGGTTTTCGAGCTTGAGGTGGATCCCGGCCGGCCCGCCGTCCATGTTCAAGGGAACCAGGGGGGTCCGGATCGCGGCGCCCACGATCGAGTCGCGGGCTTCGCGAATCCGCTCGATCGAGGGCGCGGCCGTGACCATTTGTCGACCAGGACTGTAGAGGCCCATCGCCTCGCGCCGCAGCCGAGCGATCCGCCGATCCGAAGTGGATGTACGAATGTGCCAGAATCCCACCACCGGGGTGGAGGAAACGGATATAACGCCGGCTGAACCGGCCGTCGACGCCCTGACCGATGTGGTCAACGTGGGCGGCCTGCGGGAGCTCTTCCGAGCCCTAGAGGTGGAAGCCCTCGTCTGCCGGGGCGGGATGAATGTGATGTACCTATCCGGTATCGCGATGCCTGGAACTCTCGGTCGCCACCTCGACCTGGCCGAAACTGCGCGCGAGACATTTGTCGTATGGCCGGCCGGCGGCGACCCCGTCGGGGTCGTGAGCGATATCGCGTCGGAGGTCGCGCGAACAACGTCCAGAATCCGCAATCTCAGGACCTATCGAGACTATGTCGAGAATCCCGAGGTCGCCCTTGCCGAAACGATCAGAGAGCTGAGCCTCGATCGCAGCCGTGTTGGCTTTGACCAGGGTTGGTTCGGTGCCCGTCGCTGGTCGGCGCTGCGGCGACTTCTGCCCGGGGTGGACTGCGTGGACGCCACCGACGAGCTCGACGCGGTCCGCGCCATCAAGACCCCGACGGAGGTCGAGCTGCTCCGGCGCGCGGCAGCGATCCTCGACCGCGCTCTCACCGATGTATTTCGCGACGTCCTCCCGGGGCAGAGCGAGCGTCACGTCCATGCGGCGGTCAGCGCGAGGGCGCTGGAGCTTGGCGCCGGCACCGTGCATGGAATCCTGCAGTCGAGCTCCAATCAAGTTCTGTACGGCGGAGAGAGCGACGTTCGGCTCGCCGCCGGGGACATGGTTCGCACGGATTACGTCGCCTACGTCGACGGTTACGCGGCCAACCTTTCAAGACTCCTGCACGTCGGCCGTCCATCGGAGGACATCAAGCGCGTGTACGCGACGTACCTCGGGATGTATCGCGAGGCGGTGGGTCTGCTTCGCCCAGGCGCCAGGGGCGGCGATGTCCATCGCTCGATCCGGGCGATGTTCGAACGGCGGGGATGGCAACCCGGCCCCGCGATCAGCGGGCATGGCGTCGGGGTTTGGTTCCATCAGCAGTATCCGATGCTCGTCGAGGGGTCCGCGGATGTCCTCGAGTCCGGGATGGTGCTTGCGATCGAGCCGATCAGCGGGCACTGGCACCTGCAGGATGAGTACCTCATCACGGATCGAGGCCCACTGCGCATCTCGGACACCTTTGACCTGGACCATTTGCCATGGGCCGCGTGATCGAGGATCCGTCGCCTGGGCGACGGGCGTCGAGGATCGATGTCGAAAACGCCGCGCCTATCGACTATGTGGCCCATGTGGTCAGCGCCCCTCCTCCATCAGCCACGAAAGTCGACATCCTGAACGCGGCGGTCGCGGAGCTGCTGCGCGCGAACGATGTCTCCGCCGTCTTGAGCACTGCGGTTCGTAGTGCCTCTCAGCTGCTCTCGACGCACATAGCTTTCGTGATGCTGCTGGATGGCGCCGGCAAGGTCTTGAAGCTCGAGGCCAGCGTCGGCCACCGTACGCCCACCTTCACCACCATCGTCAGGCCGGTCCAGGCGTTCACAGTGGTCGGCACCGGCCGGCCGGTGCAGTCTGCCGACTTCCTGAACGACAGCCGGCTGGATCACGACCCGGCAACCGACGACATCATTCGCAAAGAAGGCATGCGGACGGTGCTCGCCGTACCGCTTCACGCGCGCGGCAAGATGCTGGGTGCCCTGTACGTCGGTCATCGTCAGCCGAGGCACTTTTCGGCGGCCGAGGTGGACACGCTCTTGGCCCTCGCGGACCACGTTTCCATCGCCCTGGTCCAGGTCCTGAAGGAGGCAGAGCTTGCGGCTCAGCTGGACCACGCGGTCAGGCTCCTGCGGGAGACGGAGGGCGAGCGGATGCTTCTGACGCGGGCGGAGGCGATCAGGGCCGCGGTGCTTTTGCGCACCAGGGATCAGGAAGGCGTGAGCGTGGTTGCGGTCGCACTCGCCGAATCCCTGGAGCGCCCGGTTCTGGTCACCGACTGGAAGCTTGCCCCGATCGTGCAGGCGGCTGGAAAGTCAGGCGGCACGCTCAGGTCGCCGGCCTCGCTTCTCAACCGTGTGGAATCACGGGAGGCGGTGGCCGCGTGCAGTGAGTCACATGGTCCTGTGGGTGCCGGTCGGGACTGGAACGTGGCACCGATCGAGGCCGGTCGCGATCTACTTGGCTACCTGTGGGTCGGCCCCGCGGCGTCCGATGGGGACAGCAGCGCCCTCGTTGGCATGGTGATGGACAGGCTGGGCCCGATCGTCGCGCTCAAGCTCTTCACCAAAGGGGACGCCGAGAGGAGGCAGCTCGGGGACTTCATCTACGAGCTGCTTGCCGAGCGCACGCCAGATTTCACGGTTCTCGAAGCCCGCGCCGCGGGTTTCTGGAGCCATTCCGGCGAGCCGCACCGTCCGCTGATCCTGAGCATCGGTGGTTCGAACGATCAATGGGGATCTCGTCTCGAAGCAGCTCGACGGCTGGTGACAGCCACACGGCCGAATGACTTCGTGACCGTCTACGGCCGGCACCTTGTCCTTTTTGTCGCGCACACCTCTCGCCACCATGTCGAGGTGGCGCTGTCCGACATCAACCAGGTCTTCGAGCGCAACCACCTGACGGCGAGCGCCGTGGTCGGGGGCGTTTGCCAGGACCTGAGGCAGTCGCGTGATGCGACCCTGGCCGCGCTGCGCCTCAACGACCTGCTTGGCGTGAACGGGGTCCTGTGGGCCGAAGGCTTAGAGGCGCTCACCTTCCTCTTCGACCCCGCGCAACGCGAGAGGCTCGAGGGGCTCTGTCGCACCGCGCTGGCGCCGTTTGGGCGTCGCGACCGGTTGATGGACGCCCTGCATGCCTACTACGAGGCGGGTGGCAACAAAGCCGACGCGGCGCGCCGCCTTTCGATCCATGTCAACACGCTCAGGCAGCGCCTCGAGCGCGCGGAACAGCTGATCGGCGGTTCGATCGACGAGTCGACGCGCGGGGTGCCCCTGCGTCTGGCGCTCCTGGTTCGCCAGGTCACCTCCGGAGTCGCGAGGACCGCACCCTAGCCAAACCGCACAGATCCGGATCGCGAATCTGTCCGAATCACACCGTGACACGTCAGGCGATCTCGCCTAGATTGCCCCCAACGATGGCCGCCAACCTTGATGGCGCGGGTGCTCGGGCGCAGTCAGGCGCCGCCGAGGTCTTGCGCGGGCACCAGCTCGCCAAGAGCTACGGCGGCCACCTTGTCCTCAAGCATGTCGACTTCTCGATCGGCCGCGGCGAGATCGTCGCGGTGATCGGCGAGAACGGCGCGGGCAAGTCGACGTTCGCCAAGATCATTGCGGGCGTCGTCCAACCGGAGGCGGGCCAGATCTATATGGGCGGTCGCGAGGTGTCCATTCAATCCCCTCGCGATGCGCTTCGGCTCGGCATCGCCTACATCCCGCAGGAGCTCGCGTACCTGAGCAACCGGACGGTGGCCGACAACATCCTGCTGGGCCGATGGCCTCATCGCGCGGGGGTGACCAGCGATGAGGCCATTGCATCGACGGCCGCGGCCGAGGCACGGAAGTTCGGCATCGAGCTCCACGTGAACTGGCGGATGGCCGACCTCACGCTCGCCGAGCGGCAGCTTGTCGAGATCGTGAAGGCGCTGGCCAGGAGCTCCGAGGTACTAGTGCTGGACGAGCCCACCGCTTCGCTGACGAGCGGCGAAAGTCGCAAGTTGTTCGGCATCCTCCGCCAGCTGGTCCGAAGCGGTCTGAGCGTGATCTTCATCTCGCACCGCATGGACGAGGTCTTCGAGGTCAGCGATCGGGTGGTGGTCATGCGCAACGGGGACGTGGTGGGCGACGTGGCCACGCGCGACGCCACCCGGCCGCAGCTCATCAGCCTCATGCTCGGCGCGGCGGCTGAAGAGCTCGGCGAGCAGCGCAGGGACCGCGTCCTGACCCAACCCGCGCTGGAGCTTCGGGGCTGGACCTGGAGCGGCGAGCCGCCGATTCGCGATTTCAACATCACCGTCCATCGGGGTGAGATCGTCACCCTGTTCGGGCTCCGGGGCTCGGGCGGAGAGGCCATCGCCGAAGGCCTTGCCGGCCGAAATTCGAAGTTCAGCGGCAAGGTCGTGGTCGAAAACCGCGAGTTCTCCGTTTTCCGGACGATCACCGCCTCCAAGCGGGCCGGCATCGGATACCTCCCCGCCGAGCGAAAGCGGGACGGTCTGATCATGCCGCTTTCTGTGCAGACCAACCTGAGCCTGCTCGTTTTGCGTGCTCTCTCGCGCTTCGGTCTGACCGACGCAGCCGAGGAGCGCCGCATGGCGAAGCGCATGCGTGACACGCTGCAGATCCGGCTGCGTTCGATGTCGCAACCCGTCGTCACGCTGAGCGGCGGCAACCAGCAGAAGGTCGTCCTGGGCAGCCGGCTCCTCGCCCAACCGCGGGTGCTGGTGCTTCAGGAGCCGACCCGCGGCGTCGACGTCGGCGCTCGCTTCGAGATCCACCACTACCTGCGCGGCATCGCAGAGCAAGGGACAGCGATCCTGTGGGTCACGACCGACGTCGAGGAGGCGGTGCTGGTGGCGGACCGACTCGTCGTGCTCCGCGAAGGAAGCATCGTCGCCGAGCTGACAGGGGCCTCGAAGACGCAGGGTCAAGCGGTTGCGATGGCGGCCAAGGACGCAGCCTGACGATGGCAAGGATCGTGGGCGACAAGACGGAGGCGGCGATCGAGCCGCCGCAGGAAACCGCGAGGGGGCAGTCCGCTCTGTCGGGGCGCACCCGGCTCGCGCTTGGCGCGATGCAAGGCCTTGGCCTGGGCGGCTTCTACATCATCGTCCTGATCTACTTCTCGCTCTCTGCTCCTTACTTCTTCTCGACCTCGAACGTGGTCAACATCCTGTCCAACATCTCCGTCATCGGCATCGTCACCCTGGGCCAGGCCTATGTCCTGATCGCGGGCGGCTTTGATCTCTCCGTGTCCGGCACCGTGCCGCTGGGCGGCGTGATCTTCACGATGCTCATCAACCGCGGCCTCAACATCCCCGAAGCCTGGCTCATCGCCGTCCTCGCCGGCTGCGGGATCGGCCTCGCCAACGGTTTGATCATCACGCGCATCGGCATCAACGCCCTCGTGACGACGCTGGGCACGTGGTCGATCACGGTGGGCCTGGCCTACGTCGTGACCAATGGCGAAACCGTGGCATTCAAAGACCTGAACCAGGGCCCGATCGACAACGTGGTGCTGGGAATGCCGCTTTACGTCTGGACCATGATCTTGATCAGCCTCATCGCCTTCGCCGTGCTGCGGTTCACGGTGTTCGGCCGCATGATCTACGCGATCGGCGGTAACCGCGAGGCCAGCCGCCTGGCGGGCATCCGGGTCGATCTCGTGACGACATCCGTGTACGTGATCAGCGGCGGGCTCGGAGCCTTCGCGGGCGTGATGCTCGCCCAGCAGCTGCTCGCCGGCGCACCCACGGTTGGCGCCAACGCGGCGCTCAACTCCATCGCCGCGGTCATCCTCGGCGGGGCCGCCCTGAGTGGCGGAGTGGGGGGCATTCCCGGGACGGTCGTCGGTGTCCTCGTGCTGGGGACGATCGCCAACGGCATGGCGCTGATGCAGGTCCCGTCTTTCTACCAGCAGATTGCGACCGGGGCGATCCTGCTGGTTGCCGTCGGGTTTGGTCGCCTGCGCGCGATCTTTGGGCAGCTCGCAGGCTAGTTCGAGCCGGCAGTTTTCAAATGGGAGGAGTTCGCATGGGAAGCAAGTGGGTCGGGTGGTTGGGTGTTGCCACCCTGATGCTCGGGGCGTGCGGTGGCACCGCGACGAACACAAGCAACAACACGCCGATCAAGATCGATTTCGCCAGCGCCAGCGACGCCATCGGAGTGTTCAAGACGGTGAGCGATGGCATGGTCTCCGGAGCGTCAACCGCCGGAGTGACAGTGCGTCGGTATGACAACAAGCTGGACGGCGCCCAGGCCATCGCCAACGCCGACCTGATGATCCAGGACCACCCCGACGTCATCGTCGACTGGAACGCCGTCGCCAACGTAGGCCCGGCGCTGGGCAAGAAGTTCAACGACGCGCACATCCCATGTCTGGCTGTCAACCAGCCGATCCCTGGCTGCCCGCAGTTCAACCTGTCGAACATGAAGATGGGAGTGGACGCCGCGAATGTCGTGGTCCCGGCGGCAAAAGCCAAGGGATGGACGTCGGCGGACACGACCGTGGTCATGGTGGTCGCGTCTCCCAACGGCGTCGAGGTCAACAACGGGCCTCGCTACTTCTACATCACCATCGCATCGCAGATGTCCGGGTATCCGACCCTGACACCCGACCAGCTGAACCCGCAGACGACCGTCATCGGGAACAAGCAGGGTCTGCAGTTCGAGTGCGAGAGCACGATCGAGGGCGCTTACAAGAACGCCAAGAACAAGATCCCGACCATCCCCGCCTCCAACCACGTGCTTCTCTACGGGTCAGACAGCGACTGTGCGGAGGGCGCGCTCAGAGCCCTTACCGAAGCCGGCCGCCAGAACAACACACTCACATGCGGCCTCGGGCCCACACCTGATGGCCTAACGAACACCCGGTCGAACGCGTCGTGGCTGTGCGAGGGATCCGCCTTCCTCGACAACTGGGCCGAGTTCATCCTGGCCGAGGCGGTGGCCATCAAGAAAGGAATCAAGGTCCCGGACCTGACGCCGTGCCCACAGCTGATGTTGACCAAGGCCAACATCGACACCTACTACGGCGCCGACAACAAGGTCAAGCTCCTTCCCTTCCCGCCGGAAGCCCAGTACCTCGTGCAGACCGGCGTCCTCCAGAAGTTCCACAACGTACAGGGGGTCGGGGCCTAAACGAGTCGTTCACCGCGGAATCTGCTGCGCGGCCGGCACGATCGCGTGCCGGCCGGCAGCTCGGTCTGTCTGTTGGTCCGTCCACAGGGAGTTGCCATATGGGAATTACGACTAAGAGAGTGAGCACGGGCCCGCGGCTGGCCCGTCTGCAGGAGATCATCGAGCGAAGAAACCTCGACGGAATCGTCGTGTCGTCATACCAGAACGTCTCGTACTTCGCGGGCACACACATCATGACCCAGGTTTCGCTGCCCGACCGCCTTGCGTTTGTGGTCTTGCCACGCGGGGGCGAGCCGACGGTGATCGTTTGCGGCATCGAGACGCGCCAGGTGAAAACGCAGACCGACATCGCCGACGTCCGCGACTACGTTGAGTTTGCCGAGAACCCGACCGACGTCCTCGCCAAGGTTCTCGCCGAGCGCAAGCTCAGCGGGGGCTCGATCGGAATCGACGCCCGGCGACTGCCGGTAGCGTCGGGAAGACTGATCGAGGAGCGCCTGTCCGGGGTGGAGCTTGTCTCGGTCGACGATGACATCGAGCTCGCACAGTCGGTCAAAGACGCCAACGAGATCGCCGTCCTCGAGTCGGCGGCGAAGGCGACTTTGGCGGCAGCCGAAGAGACGTCCCAGGAGCTTCGCGCGGGCGCGAGTGAGACCGACTTCTCGACCACCGCGTTTTTGAAGCTGATGCAGAAGGGTGGCGTCCCGCTGTTCCTCGTTTTCGCGTCGGGTGCACGCACGATGCAGGCGCATCCGGAGTCGATCGACGAGCCGATGCCGCCGGGCACGCTCTGGCGCATCGACTTCGGCGCCAGATTCGACGAGGTGATCAACTCCGACCTCGCCAGGACTGGCGTGGTCGGCGAGCCGAGCTCCGAGCAGGCGGCCACGCTGAAGGCGCTTCGCGCGACGCAGGACGCCGGGTTCAACGCCATCGAGCCGGGCCGTCCGGCGAGGGACGTCTTCAACGCCGTCAAGAGCGAGTTCAAGCGCCAGGGCTTGCCGTTCTCGATGCCGCATATCGGACACGGCATGGGCATCGGCCTGCACGAGTTCCCGATGCTCGAGCCCGGCAATGACACCAAGATCGAGCTCGGCATGGTTCTGAACATCGAGCCGATGGCGGTGATCGAAGCGCGGCAAGAGGCGTACCACACGGAGGACCTGGCCGAGGTGACGCCAAATGGGCCGCGCCTACTAACCCCGCCACAGCAGCAGCTCTTGAGGATTCGCGCATGAACGCCAAAGAGGTCGGTCCGGACGTGGTGCGGACCCTCGCGAGTGTGGCGGGGATCACGATTCCAGAGGAGGACATCGAGCCGCTTGTCGGGGCCCTGCGCAACCACCTCGCCGGGATGAAAGCGCTGGAGGAGCTGGACCTGGACGAGGCCGACCCCATCGTGACCTTCGACCCGAGGTGGGAGTGAGCGACAGCCAGCTTTGGCGCCTGACGCTGCGCCAGGCGGCCGATGGGTTGGCCGGGCGAAGGTTCTCCTCGGCGGAGCTCCTCGAATCGACGCTCGAGCGATTGGACCAGACCGAGCCGTCGGTCCACGCCTACGTGACGCTGATGGAGGAATCCGCTCGCCGCGACGCGGTGGCGGCTGACGACGAGCTGAGCCGCGGCGCCTGGCGAGGTCCGCTGCACGGAATTCCGGTCGGCGTCAAAGATCTCCTCTACACGAACGGAGTGGCGACGCAGGCAGGATCGCGCGTCCTCGAAGGCTTCGTTCCCGACCATGACGCAACGGTCGTGCAACGTCTCAAGGACGGCGGCGCCGTGATCGTCGGTAAGACGGTGACGCACGAGTTCGCGTACGGGCAGGACGTTCCGGCGACGCGCAATCCGTGGAACACCGACTGCTACCCGGGCGGCTCCAGCGCGGGATCAGGAGTATCGGTTGCCGTCGGTTCCGCATTCGGTGCGATCGGCACCGACACGGGCGGTTCGATTCGCGTCCCCGCATCGGTCGATGGCGTGGTCGGATTGAAACCGACGTATGGCAGGGTGAGTAAGTACGGCGTCTTTCCCATGAGTCCCACGCTCGACACTGTCGGCCCGCTGACGCGGACGGCCGAGGATTGCGCGCTGATGCTCGGCGTGATCGCCGGACATGATGCCCATGACTCAGGCAGCATCGACGAGCCGGTTGCGGACTACGCCGCAGAGCTGCCGCTCGGCGTCGGCGGGCTTCGTCTCGGAGTCGATCGCGACTTCTTCTTCTATTCGCACGTCGCTCCCGAAGTGCGAACGAGCACCGAGCTCGCGATCAGGCAGCTGGCGGCGCTTGGCGTCCAGATCGTCGAGGTGAGGCTGCCCGAGCTGGAGCCGGCGGCCAACGTTGGCATGGCGGTCCTGCTCGCGGATACGAGCGAATGGCATCGCCGCCTTTTGCGCAGTCAGGGGGCGAAGTACGTCCCCGCGACCAGGATCATGCTCGAGCTGGGCGAGATGGTGCTCGGCGCCCAGTACGTGCACGCGCAGAGAGCGCGGGCGGCGCTGCGGGCTCGGCTCCGCAACTCCTTTGCGAAGTACCGACTCGATGGCCTGGTTTGTCCCACTCTTCCCAACACGACGATGCCCGTCGAGAAGCTGTCGGTCGACCTCACCGGGGAAGGCGAGACCGCGCTCTCGAGCTTTCTCCATCACTGTTTCCTGGGCAACGTCTTCGGCATCCCAGCCCTCAGCTTTCCGTGCGGCTTCAGCTCGGATGGGCTGCCGATCGGCCTCCAGGTCTACGGCAGGCCGTTCCAGGAATCGGTCCTGTTGCGGGTCGCCCACGCGTATCAGCAGGTGAGCGACTGGCACACGCGCCGTCCGGAGCCGGCCCGTCGCGAAACCCTGGTCACATGAACGAGCTGGTTGGGATGACCCTCGTCGAAGCGGCCGAGCGATTGGGCCGCCGGGAGATCTCGGCGTCCGAGCTCCTCGAAGCCGAGCTGGAACGCATCGCCGAGACGGAACCGCATGTCCACGCATACGCGCACGTGATGGCGGAGAGCGCGCGCGAAGAGGCGCGGCGCGCCGACTCCGAGCTCGCCAAGGGCCACTGGCGCGGACCCCTCCACGGCGTGCCGATCGCCTTCAAGGACCTGGTCTATACCACCCAGGCGCCGACCGAGGCCGGCTCCAGGGTGCTCGAAGGCTGGACGCCGGACTACGACGCGACCGTCATCCGCAACGTGCGCAGCGCTCGTGGCATCGTGCTGGGCAAGACGCAGACCCATGAGTTCGCGTACGGAGTCAACATCCCGCCGACCAGGAATCCATGGCGCCTCGACTGCTACCCCGGTGGCTCGAGCGCCGGCTCCGGAGCGGCCGTCGCGGTGCGGTCGGCGTTCGGTGCGATCGGGACTGACGGTGGCGGCTCGATCCGTTGCCCGGCGTCCGTCGACGGCGTCGTCGGGTTGAAGCCCACCCAGGGCCGGGTGAGCCGTCGAGGCGTGGTGCCAATGAGCGCGACGTTCGACAACGTCGGCCCCATGACCAGAACCGTGGAGGACTGCGCGGTCCTGCTGAGTGCGATGGCCGGCTACGACCCTCAGGACCCGATCAGCCTTGACGTCAAGGTCCCCGACTTCCGGACCGGGATCGAAGGCGGCGTCAAGGGCATTAGGATCGGAGTAGAGCGAGCCTTCTACTTCAGCTCGCGTGTGACGCCGGACGTTATGAAGGCGACCAACTCCGCACTTGACTTCCTCATCTCAGAGGGCGCCGTGCTGGTCGAGGTCAGCATCCCGGAGCTCGAGCTCTCGGTGCCGATCGCGATGCCGCCGATACTGGCCGACACCACCGCCTACCACAGGCAGTGGCTGCGCCAGCGTGCCAGGAGCTACGAGCGGCCGACCAGGGTGATGATCGAGCTGGGCGAGATCATCCCTGCCACGCACTACGTCATAGCCCAGCGCGCCAGGCGCGTGCTGCGCGATCGAGTGCGAACCGCATTCGAAAGCTCGCGATTGGACGCGCTGCTGGCGCCGACGCTGCCGAGGCCGACCGTCCCCGTCGAGGATCTCAACCTGGTGCTCACCGACCAGGCCGGCGAGTCGCCCGGATCTTCGTATTTCCGCCAGTGCGTCGCGGCGAACATCGTGGGAATACCAGCCTTGAGCGTGCCCGCGGGGTTCAGCTCGGACGACCTGCCGATCGGCCTCGCACTGTTGGGCAGGCCGCTGGAGGAGGCGAAGCTATTCCGGATCGCTCGGGCGTACGAGCGTGCGCATCCCTGGCACAAGCGGGTGCCGGAGATGGCCGCCGGGCCGGCCGTCGCCGGACGCCGAACGTCCTGACCGGCGCGATTCAGTGACGCTGAGAACCGCGGCCGGCGCGACGGTCGGCCGGATCGGCTTCGGGTGCTTTGCCCTGTCTGGTGGCTACGGCTCCGCCGAGGGCGTCGACGCACCGAGTCTCCTTCGGACCGCGCTCGAGCTCGGCATCAACCTGTTCGACACCTCGGATGCGTACGCGGCGGGGCAGAACGAGCAGATCGTCGGTC
>Ga0070697_100002156_pt1 | contig 15066 bp, 9 predicted proteins | sample KBSK1501metaG_FD_65475 | JGI IMG/M metagenome (GOLD analysis project Ga0070697, IMG submission 65475) | Corn, switchgrass and miscanthus rhizosphere microbial communities from Kellogg Biological Station, Michigan, USA - KBS K1-50-1 metaG | ecosystem: Host-associated > Plants > Roots >...
GAGGAGTGCTCGCACCGTTGGGCTGGTGGGTGCTTCCGGGGCGAGCAGGTTCAGGCACTGCCTGCCGCGCCACTCCTCGTTGCGTGCTACCGCTGAGAGTACGGCCTCCTGCATCTCCTGCGGAGAGCGGCAGGCGTCCAGGATGGTCCTGGCATTGGCAAGGATGTCGGGATCATGTACTTCGAGTTGCGTAGGCGGATCATGGATGTCACGCATGGGATGGTCTCCTCTCATCGAATGGCTCTGCAGAAATCGTCAATGTCGCCACTCGCTATTACGATACCACATGGCGATGTTGTTCTCTCAGCAACGTGGCCCTTATGAACTCTGCTTTCAATTGGGAAAGCTCCTGCCTCAACCTTCCACAAGACCCAATCACTGTTCGAGTGTCCGTACCACCTGGTTCCTCGCCAGCACCTTCCCCCCGCGCACGACCCAGCCTGGCGGCTGTTGGAGGCGCAGCACCTCCCGCAGCGTCGATGCTGCCAGCACGTTCAGGTCTGCCCTGCAGCCCGGCTCCAGCCCGTAGTCCGGTAGGCGCAGGGCTCGTGCGGCGTTGTACGTCACGAAGTCGAAGGCGGCCTCGATCTCGCTGGGAGCGGCCAGGTGGGCGGTGTGGCAGAGATAGGCCACCACCTCCTGCTGGTCGTTGCGCCCGAAAGGATAGAAAGGGTCGGCCACATCGTCCTGGGAGGAGAAGACGTTGACGCCGTGTTGCCAGAGCTGCTTGACGCGCGTGATACCGCGGCGGATCGGCTCCTGGTCGTAGCGACCCTGCACCACCAGGCTGACGTGCGGGTTGCTGCTGATGCTGACATTGGCCTGCTTGAGTAGATCCATCACCTTGTGGGCATGCACCTCGTTGTAGGCCGCCAGCGCACCGCAGTGGCTGGCCGACACCCGCCCCTGGTAGCCCTCGCGCAAGGTCTTGACCGCCAAGTACTCTAGCGAGCGACTGAGGGGGTTGTCGGTATCGTCGACCAGCATATGGATGTCCTTGTTGTAGCGCTTGGCCAGCGCGAAGCAGAGGTCGATGTGCGCCTGCGCGTCCTCGTCCAGCAGCTCGAACCAGGGCAACCCACCTACTACGTCAGCTCCAAGGCGCATAGCTTCTTCTAGCAGTTCAGCGGTCCCAGGGTCGCGCAGGATGCCCTCCTGAGGGAAGGCCACCACCTCGATGTGGGCCACATCCCGCCAGCGCTCGCGCAGCGCCAACAGTCCCTCCAGCCCGCGAAGCTTGCCGATGCTGTCTACGTCGGCGAAGGCACGGAAGACCGTCGTCCCGTTCAAGAGGCCTTCTCTGATAGCCCGGCCCGCGCGTTCCAGGATGTCCTCCGTGGTATAGCGCGCCTTGTGTTCCCAGGTCAGTTCCAGGCATTCGCCGAAGGTGTAATCTTTGTTCGGGCGCATCGTCTCCTGTAGGAAGCATTTGTCGAGGTGAATGTGCCCGTTGACGTAGGTCGGCAGGACCAGGTTCCCAGCAGCGTCTACCTCCCTTGCCGCTTCGTCAGGCAGGCGTTCTGCGACCGCCGTGATGCGGTCAGCACTGATCCCGATGTCCCAGGTGCCATCCCGGCCTCGCAGGCGCGTCTGTCGAATGATCGTATCCATCAGTAACTCCTTCCTGGATATCACTTCCCGAAATACCGCTGTGTAAATGTCGCGATGAAGCTGATTTCGATAAAGAGGCCGATCACTGCCTCTGCTGCGGCAAGCACGACCAGTGGGTTATGTAACGTTGTTTCGCTTCCCAGCCCAGGAAAGAACCCGCGTCCATGGAATGAGGTGAGACTATAGACCAACGCATCGGGGAGGGCCGGAAGATGCCCTGAGAGGGCGTATGCTGCTGCGAAACCTCCTACGACGAGGACATACCAGAGCAACGTGCGGATCGGTCGATAAACGTAGCCTGCCAACAGGTCGAGCAGCAGGGAAAAGAGATACTGAATATATCTGTGCTGGAAGCGCATGACGACGCGCTGAAGTTTCTGCGCACGGTAGGCAAAGCGCGACGCATCCTCGTTCAATCCTTGCGACTGAAGCACAACAGCAAGCTGGCGATTAGCACGAACAGCTATCTCATACTCTTCTAATCGGGTTGCCTTGTTTTTCACTTTCCCATCGCGTTTCTTCTGTCGTGCTTCGTGCTCATCACCGAGCATGTGAACCTGCGACCACTTCACGACGGCAAGATTGACATCGCTCCAGCGTATATCAACCAACCAAGGACCAACGTTCTTTTCATTGCTCAGAATAACTTCGTCGAGGATAGCTTTCTCCAGATGTGCTCTTCCGAGATAGGCGCCTTCCAAGTGTGCTTTCCAGAAGTAAGCCCCCTCCAGATGTGCTCTTCCAAGGTAGGCATGCTCTAAGTGCGCCTCGCTGAGATTGGCTTTCTCCAGATGTGCTCTTCCGAGATAGGCGCCCTCCAGGTGTGCTCTGTAGAGGTTGGGTCTCTCTATACGCACTGCCGCCTCGTTGCGTTGTTCCTCGGTTGCATTGCACCACTCCTCTGTAGTTAGCCCGCCACGTAGACGCGCTAGTGGCAGATTTTGTAAATCCACTTGGAAGAGGTTGGCACCGCGTACTTCCAATCCTTCACGCTCCTGCTGGCTCTCATTGCTCCAATCTACCGGTCCTTGCCCATGCTCATGCGTTGCAAGAAGCCATTCGACATCAGCGCGACTGAGTACGATAGTTCTAAATGGGTAAATGCCTTTTTCGATATCCGGGATGATAGTTCGTCGTTCAGCCAGGTACTTCTGCCGCTCTTCGTCAATCTCCGGTTCCGTGCGCCAGGATTGGCCAGATTGTTCCCAGAAATTACGCCAGGCGGCACGATCATCACCTGTAGGTCGCACTTGCGGTAAAGAAGAGCTATCTTGTACACTCATGTTTGATCCTTCTTCGTATCGGGTCTGTCTGGAGTGGACCCGATTCCACTGTTCAATGCTCTCCAAAAACCAACCACCGGGCAAAGGCTGTACACTCTCTCTTGTATTGTATGCTTCCCGCGCTCGTGACTAAATCGTCTAGATGTAACAAATCTACCGGGCGCAGCACAATCTGGGCTCGACCAGCGCCATACACAGGATCACACATAAGAATGCGAGCCTCTTTTGCATCAGACTGCATAGTCGGATACAGAATAGTGGCATCCATGCCTTGAGGCTGACTTAATGCGTAGATCGCCAACTGGTATAGCATATTCGCCGGCAATTCGCGCTCCCAGAGATCCCGGTACTTGGCATCTAAGATCGAAACGACCTGCCCTTTTTGCAAAATCACATAATCAGGACGCGGTTCTGGCGAACGGCGTCTTCTGGGATTGTGATCGGGATCATACGCCATCATGCCTTTGATCTTGTACTGGTCGCGTACCTCGTGGTCCTGTAAGTGCTCTTTAAAAAGTGCGAAAGCAGCGTTTGAAAAAAGATATCCATATTAAAGAGAAATCCTGGGAGTCGCATCTTTGGCAGGCTCTCTGCCAGCGAAATCCCTTCAGCCGCGAGCAACATTTCGATAATCGTAATTGCTGGCCTGTAGGCGGCGGTGAGCCGATCCATTTCGCGGTGTAGTCGCTTCAGTGTATGCTCATCTAACCTGATGGGGGAAACCGCCTCTTGAAAGACACTCACTAATCGGTAGAGTTTTATGCGCAGCGAGCTCTCGTCTGTGAGGCGTGCCGCCTGATGCAGACCTTGTAGCAGCACCTGATTGATCAAGCAATCCTCAAGTCTGGGATAATAGGTACAGGGCAGCGTTGCCTGGATGACTCCACCCTGCCTCGCAATGCGCTGCAGATCAATTCTCCCACGAGGGTTGGCGAGTACTTGATCGGTTCGGACATACCGGCGATGCAGTCCGCGTGCTACCAGTTCGCTGACTTCTTCGATCAACTGTTGAATGAGCAGTTCCTGAAATGCCTGATGCTCGCCGCCGAACGCAACCTCGTTACCGGTTTTGAGATCGCGCAGGCCATACGCATAGCGCAGCAAGTGAACAAGAGGAGCGCCAGTTATTTTCGGATGAATGGTAATCTGAATGTTCCCAAGCCTGATCCTGCCTACATAGGATGTTGTCTCAATGGACAGCCCGGCGCGAAGCTCAGAGATAGTAAGCATTCTCTGCGCTGATAGCTGGCTGACGACCTTTTTCACGCTCGTGTCTTCTTCCAGAAAAACACCGGTCAGTTGCGAACCTGGATCAGTAGGGGCAAGATGGGTCCATTCTTTCAGATGAAGGGAGATTGGTGTCGTAGTCATGCGTTATCACCTGGCTCATCATCTGCACTTTCTTCTTCTTCTATAGCTTTGGCATCGGAAGAGAGAGCCTGCGTTGAAGTTGTTATCTCAGGCGCTGGCGCTAACAAGGCTTGAATAAGGTTATCCCGACTAGAAATATCAAACAGTTCGTGACGAATCTGTTGTTTCTGTACATCAACCAGACCAGAACCCAGAATCTTTTCTAATGTTGTGTAGTCCTCGTAGCAGTACTCCTCAAGAAGCGGGAGGATATCTTCCTGGATGACTCTTACGAACGTTGCATACTCGCCTAAAGGATGCTCATCTTCGAGTAAATAGGAATGGCCTATCTGCAAATTGCGAGCATCACGACCAACATTTTCGCAGATACGTTCATTCAGAGCTTTGAGCCAGGGGCCGAGCGGTATCCCTCCGATAGCAGCATCGCCTAATATATCGATATCTGGCATCAGTTCAATAAAGCCGAAACGCCGCCGGAGGGCCGTATCCAACAAGGCAATCGAGCGATCAGCTGTATTCATTGTTCCAATCAGGAACACATTACCTGGTACCCGAAATGGCTTGCCCGTCAAAGGGAGTTGAATTGCCTTACCGCGCTTGTTCTTTTCAATCACAGTGAGTAACTCGCCGAAGATGCGAGGAATATCACCCCGGTTAATTTCGTCGATGATCAAATAGAACCTGTGATCCGGTAGCTTCTCAGCATCGCAACACAGTTCTTTGAAGAGACCATCATGCGGGATGAAATACATTTGACCATTGACAGGCTCTGGTCGAAAACCCTCGAGAAAATCTTCATATCCATATGCTGGATGAAAGCTACACATTCGAACGGTACCGTGAGCATTGCCACCATCTCCAAGAATAATGGCCTTTTGTTCATCTGTAAGCTGCTCGAATGTCGAGTTAAAAGTTGCGCGGGCAGCCAATTCGTGCGCGGTGTGTTCCGCCCAGTACGTCTTACCCGTTCCGGGAGGGCCATACAGGATAACCTGTCCCTTGCGTTCGAGTATCGCTTGTATACGTGCGGGGATACCAGTCAAACGAGGAGGTGCCACCGTTACTCTGGTTGTAGTCGTAGAAGAAGTGGCGAATGGAGAAGCAACGACAGGGATACTGCTAATAGGTGATGTGATTGGTGGCGTGTCGAGGATGCGTTTCTCAACCTCAAGGAAGTTGACATCATTCTTCAGCTTGTACACTGTGGCGTTGCCTTCGGGGTCGGGTAGCCGCCATTCGTCAAATGAGAGCCACTCGACAGCACGGCGATGAGGAAAACCATTGCCAGCATCGGAGGAAACAAATTTATAGTCTCCAACTACCCTACCAACTCCTATGACGGCCTCCCCATCTGTAGCAAGCACCAGGTCACGGTCCTCAATACCAAATCTAAACGAGAAAATTTGTCGCACAATCTTACTTATAGCCTGAGGCATTTCAGCGGGGTAGTACGACTGTAAGATTTGGCGGATAGTGGCTTTACCATCGTTATCATTCGTAATCTTAGTAAGATCTCCAACTTCTGGCCATCTAATAGCGCAGTAGTTACCCGCACGCATAAATTCCCAGTGATCTCCGTGGGTAGTAAGGCTACTGGATGTACCAATGCTAATGCGCCAGTAGTTATATGGGGAAGACCAGTCCCGTTGATTCAGCAGCGTGGTCAAGTTGTTCATCGGTATATTCAATGCGTGAGCAATCTTGACAAAACGCCCTCCAGCAATATATCTCCCCATACCCTGCGGGGGAAGTTGCAGCAGTTTGATCAGGTGGAAACGCTGGAAATCGGGGTTATGGAAATCGTCCAGTTTCTCAGGACACAGAAGATGAAAATATTTGTGTCCCCATGACAGGTCACTGACATCAGGAGCCACCCGATTCATCTCTTGCTGCAAGTGAAGATAATCCTCATCTGTGCCATTAGCAGGCATTTTCTCCAGAAGTTCGACGCCCTTGAAAAGTTGATCACGATATTGCCTTGCTTTATCTATGGCCTGTTCAACTGTAAGCTCTACAGGGATTTTTGGGGTGCCAATCGTCCATTGCCCATTCTCTTTTCTGCGAAACATGCCAAATTTAAATGCGCTACCACCGGCTATACTGCCAAACTGTACTGAAGGAAATTCGTCATCATGCTTGAACTCCAGCCAGTAGACGAGGCTATCTCTATTCCCAAGATTATGCATAATATGCAACAGAGCTTCACCATCCAGGTTTTTCAGTCTATCAGGGCCAAAATGATCACGGAAAGCAGTGTAATAGACCGTTAATTGTTCTCGAGAGTAGAGCTCTCCCTTCTCTTCCAACGATTTATATAGTTTCTTTAGCTTCTCAGTTATCCGCTCATCAAGTTCTAGCGCCATTGCTTCCTCTCCAAATTCTTATACTTTGATTGCTCTGCTGTTCGCTTCCTTATACGCTGCGGTGAGCTCTTCCAGGAGTTTATCGCTAATTTCGCGGGTAGTATTCCCTTGCTTGATGGGCATGATGGATGCTTCAACGTGAGCTAGAGCGACAGGCGCGCGGCGCTCAAAAACGCTCCGCCAAAACTGGATATAGGCCGATCCATTGTTGTTATAGATAGAGACCAGGCCGGCATTATCGGCCTGCAGGCGAGGGAGCAGCGTGAGAATACCCGCTTTGCCATGATAGGTGTAGGGCTTGACCAGTCGGGCTTGCTCAAGAGCAATGACCCAATCGCACAACCTGCCGAGTAGTGTCCTTACAGGTGCAGGCGCTGTATCCAGACCGGCAAGAAAATCATTCGCACCCTCGACCAGCCGCCACTCTCCCTTTGAACGAGCCTCTAGAGCCGCCTCTGTCACTTCTTGTTTGGGCTCGGCTTCAACGTGTTGGGGGACAAGTATTTGAGAACCATTCACTATGTAAGCAGAAATGGTGATCAGGTCAATGAGCAATCGTTCAAAAGTGGTTTCTAGGTAACTGACCAGGCGTATCAACTCTTCGGGCGCGTCATCAAGAATGAACACCAGGCGGATACGCCCCAGTTTCAAGCTTTCGCTGATCCCAGCTGCGAACTCCTCAGCATCGAACGAGCCTACCTGGTCGTTTGACGCAACTGCCTGCGCAAGGCTCTCGTATCCCCGATTTCGCAAATGCTTTGACAAGACGTCTTCTTCCAACGTGCGTTGATCCATCCCCCAGAGATACGCGGCATAAGCCAGCACCTGCCCGATGACTGCCCGGCGAGCTTCAGCGTTGCGCGCAAGCTTGATCTCGATGACGGCCAGGCGCCCAGCCGGCTCTATCACGATCAAGTCTTCGTATCCGTTCCCAGGCTGCACTTCTCGCCCAATTACGATCAGTCGAGGACTGCCCGCCAGTGGTAACAGATGAGAGGCTTGCTCAACCAGGTCGTGAAGGGTCGCCTCGTTGGGAAATCCCGTGGGGACAAGCAAGTGCCAGTTCGTCCCATCGTTTTGCCAGATCGCTGTCATACACATCACCTATATTTGAATGTAAGCCTTTTCCCTCGGCTCTCGATAGCCACCAGGTTGTCTTCGGTGCCATATTTGCGGTCACCGGTGACTTGCCCGGGCCACAACTTCCAGCGAAAGCGCGCTCGCCAAAGCAAGTCGAGCATGGGCTTGTTTTCCGAGACTTCGGAGGGGGCCACTAATAATTCAAGGATGATCCTGGCTTTGCTGCCATCGACGACGTAGTGCGTCTGGTAGCCCAGATGCGAACCGTTTTTCGCCGGCATCAGCGACGCGTCTGGATCAGTGGTGCTCATGCGAGTCCTTTCCTGTGAATACCCTTCCTTAAGCCACTGAGGAGTCTCACGGCCTACGTTCAATCTCCCCTCCCGGTAGATGCTGTTCGTAACAGAAAAAATTGTGTCAGCCCAATAATAACTGAGCAACTTTTGGTAGATCGTGGGCCAATTCGTAGTCACTGAACAACCGCACCTGTCTTTCTGGCAGCGCATTGAGTGGATGTTTCGCTTTTGGCAACTCCTGTTGGATGGGATAGGTGCCGACAGCATACGTTCCGCGCATAGCTTTTACCAGAAGAGGTACCTGTATCCCATTAAGCATGCCCCCGCATTCGCATGGTATACCAGCGAGTTCCAGAAATTGCCGCAGCATATCCAATTGCGCCGTTTGCTGCGCAATGGACAGTGTTGCGGGTGCTTGCCCATTGAGAATGGATCGAAGAGGGATGCCACTGAGGTGGCGATCTAGGTGAGAATGCATTATGCGATTCGTATAGGTGCGCAGGCAACGATAGCAAGACCGCTCGCATTGTTCTGGACAATCGGTTAGGATGTTCTGAGTACGCGATAGCAGCTATTCAATGTGCTGGCCAACCTGCGTTGCGTACCCGGCTCCTCCTGAAAGTGTGTCAAATACGAAAAAGTCCGCCATGCGTGGAGGCACACGCTGAGCTGAGTTAGCTCCAGGTGCAGCGACGGTATAGCTCCATCCTACCTGCAGGTCACTCGTAGCGATATCGAGCAGACGTGTTGCCGCCAGGAGAATAGCCTGGGCAATCGTGTCGAGTGCGTCTCGCATCCAGGGACGACGCCCGACATGATAGGCAACTTCATCCGGCCACCGGAAACGCAGTAGTAGCAGGTCGCTATGAAACGTGTGTCCCAGGTAGCCGCGCCAGATACCATCCGAACTATAACATTTGCGTGATGCGGTGATCCAGCCTGGCACGAGGAAAGGTCTATCATGTGCCTGCTCTAGCCATGTCGGATTTCCGGGAGCCGCAGCCCCGCATGAGCGACAGATGGAAAAGCCCTCCCCGGCGACGCCACTGTTGGCAATAAGTAGCTCGCGGTGTTCTGCATAACTCCATGCGACACGACCGCCTGCGGTGACATGCCCAAAATCTTCTGCATCCGTCAGTGGAAGCACCAATTTTACCTGCGTCATCGTCCCACCTTGCTCAGAAGAAGCGTTTTGAAGCTGCCCTGGCTCTTGACGCTTCGCCCCGAATGGTGCAAAACCGGGAGGATCGAGAATATCTCGAATGGCAAGAGGCGCCTGACATAAAGGACAAGAACGTTGTGAAGCAGCCTTGTCGCTGTCCTTCTCACGCTGTGTATAGCCACAATTGGCGCAGAAGGCGAAAGCACTCTGCTGCCGCTTGAATAGGGAAGGGACGCGATTTGCGAGAGTTGCGCCCGGAAAAGGATCGACATAGACGCCTCCGACGCTATAGGTTTCTTTGTCTACGATCAGTTCGCGTCCCGGAGCATATTCTGACAAGGCGATATCGACACTCTGCTGGGGTCGTTGCTTGATCCCGATGCGCCAAGTCCCATTACTGCCAAGCTTTTTTTCTTCAATGACGAAACTGCGAACATCGCGAGGGAAAGCATAGGTTGGGAGAAATCCATGTTCAAACAGGAGGTCGAGCAGCATTGGTTCATCAGAACTCTGACGAAACTGTTTCTCCTGTTCTACCAAATCCTTGCCGCTTTGCTGGGGAAAGAGGAGTTCGCCGACTTGACGTAGATGTATCACAAAGTCGAGGGCGACGGTACGGACAAAATCGCGCTTCTGGGATGCGCTCATTGGCCTGTTATCAAGCGTATCGGGAAGCCAGGCGATTATTTGCTGCATCATGCGCGGTATAGCGCCTTCGAGCATTTGTTTAAGCCAGCGCTCAAAACCTGCGAAGCCATACGACTCGTTGGCACTAAAAAATGCGCCCGCCGTTCCAAGCGCTTCGGTAAGATAGCCGTACTGCCTGGTACTGATTTTGCCAACATCCTGCAGGTACTCAAGAAAAAATGTCTGGATGAGAGCCGCCTGGACATGTCGCCGTGCCAGTCGCTCATTCACTTGAGATATTTTGGGGCTGGGGAGCGCTCCTGAAATCATCTCGTCGGGGTGTTCAAAATAGTGGGCATCGTGCGATCCATTCTCACTGTAAGAAAGTACCGTGGACAATGCTGCGCTGCGCCTGCCTGCTCGACCGGCACGCTGCTGATAATTCGCGCGGCGTGGCGGCATTGTGCGCAGGCCAATGCCCAGGAGCGAACCAATATCGACTCCGACTTCCATGGTTGTCGTACAGCTCAGGATATCAACGGCTGGCCGCTCAGGAGAGATACCGATATCCTGGAAGCGCAGTTCGTACTGCTCGGTTGTGGATGAGACCTGCTGCGTGTCACGGTAAGAAAGTTGCGCGGTATGTTCTTCGGCAGTCAAATGCATGGGCGAATGAAGACCGGAAATCACCTGGCGTATTGGCTCACGATAGAAATCTGTGCGAGCACGTAAACCCGGATCATCGCCTGGTAATTGTATGAGCTGCGAACTGCCGCAGTGTGAATTTGGGCATTTACCTCCTAACGGGAGCCAGATCAACTGCGCGCAATCACTACATTGGTGCCAGGAATCCTCCAAGGTGAGCCGGAGCGCCAGTTTATCCGGCTTGAGAAATGCCACCCCTTCTTTGACCTCGCAGAACTCATCTACCAATGCCCTACGAAGCTGCTGCAGCTCGCTCCTGGCATAACCCAGCAGGGTCTCTGCTGCTTTTTCAGCATCATTCCAACCTTCAACCTGATTGCCGCCAGCTAATACCAAACCATCCCCAGGCACCGTTTCTTTGCGATCCCATGAAGAGATACTAGAATCGAATGCGCTCTCATCAAACAGCGCATCAAACCAGTTGATGATGAGCGCGCGCAGATTGCTCTCTTCCAGCCGGGCAAATATAGGCTTCTTCTTGAGTAAGCGCAGGCTGGTCGCTGTCGGCTCGACTACTGCAGCACACATGCGCTGCATCGAATAGAAGCGGTCGGCAACCTGGCGTAATAATGCCAGCCGATATCCTTGCGGGATGGGTGGTTCCCAGCCTTCGCTCGCAGCAAACTCAACATCCAGTTCGTATTCATCGCGGAGTTCGTTGATAAATCGAAGCAATGCCGTCTGTGATTCTCCATCGAAGAAGTAGAGGCGATGTTCAGCACACACAGCGACAAACTCACGATAGAGCGCATTATCCATGCGCACGAGAGGTTGTCCCGTCTTTTGGCGGCGCCGGGCTACAGCGAGCAGGAGAGCCTGCCGAAAGGTATCCAGTTCTACCTCTCTTGGTAAATCGCGTGCGAGGCGGGCGGCGCGCTGCCTTCCATCTGAAAAGAGGAGGACTTTCCGGCCCATATTCGGCGCTGAGTCCTGATCTATCTGCTCTGTCACGCTGGGTGGCTGTAATTCAAATTGGCGGCGGGTGAGGTTTACAAATGGTTGCGCACCTTTCGTCGATAAACTTGTGATGGATGTCTCATAGAGTCGCTTGCGGCAGACGGGACACGATTTCCAGTGAAGGCTATGCTCGTCGTTAGCATCCTCCTCCGATTTGTCTTTACGCCGTACAGAGGATGATGCCTGTGCAGGGCGATAGACACGCAGCAGATCCCCATCTTGATCCAGCAATGTCTGTCTGTTTTCACGTGGCTGTGCCGCAATAACACGTCCCGTCATCGTGTGCAAGTAAACCGCTTCCAGATTTGAGGCCTTCGGGTGTGGTTGTCCAACCAAGAGCAGTGATTCCCTTTTGTCACCACCGAAATGTGCGATATCACCCGGTTCGTGCCAGTAGAAGTCCGCAGGCTCGTTCGGGGCAAAAGCGCGAAGAAAGATGGCGCCACAATTGCGGTGCCCGTGAAGCTCATAAACGCGCGCGCCACAGGTACAATGGAGGCGGGGACTGAGCCACAGGGCGCCAAGCACCCCAGGAGTATCATCGTTGACGCGCCTGGCGCTGCATTGTGGATTGACGCAGGCGTAGACAGGAGGTAGACCGCGAAAGAACAGGTGAGCGCGCACAGGCAGGAGCGGGCGCTCATCTGTGGTGGTGGCAGCCGCAGCGAGGGCAAGTAGCACACTTGTTGCCAGCCCTCTCTCTTGTTCACCTAAAGTTGGGTACAGGTGGTGCACGATGTTCTGAAAAGCCTGCGCGTGACCAGAAGTGAGCTTCCATAGCTGGCGAAAGGCCTGCAAACGTGGAAGCTGCTGCCCAAGGTAGCGAGGTAAGCCTTCGTATGCAGGCAAAGATGGCCAAGTCAGTTTTTCTGCAAGTGTCGCGACAGCTTCACACCCTGCTGCTGGATTGATTGTACGATGAGTGAACGCTTGTAGATCAAATGTAGCAAGAGCGTTGGCTTCCTGCTCAGAAGTGCTTGACGTAGCTGAAGAGGGAGGAGCCTCAACACGCTGCCCCTGGATAATAGCAAAACCAGAACCCCGCTGCCTGCACGTGCCAACAAGTGTGTCGGCGAAATCAAGAATACCGCGCTGCCCTTCATCCCCTGTATCGAGGCTCGCGCTGGTCAGGATATAACGCACACGGTCGCGATCAATGCTCAATCGGGCCTGTAACCGGCGTAACAACAGAGCAATTTCAGCACCTGTAACGCCGCTATACAGATGCGCCTCGTCAAGCACGATCAACAGTGTATTCGCCGCGTCCTGCCTCAGCCATTCAGCAGTCTGCTGGAAAATCGTTCGCTCGATGGGGCGCATCAACATATATTCCAGCATCGAGTAGTTGGTAATAAGAATATCAGGGCAACTCAGTTGCATTTGATGTCGGGTGTAGAGTTCGTAGTCGTTATCGCCTACATGTGTCTTGCCAGCGAGTATAGCCGTTCGTAAGGTTTCCAGGTCGAGTTCGGGCCAGCGTCCCCTGGCTTTAAGTTCTTGTGTCTGTTCAGGCTGCTCCTGTGCCAATGTCAGATAGTAATCGAGCAGTGGAAGCAATTGCTTGCTATTCTTTTCGTCGCTCATTATCCCAGGATAGGGAGTACGGGAGGTATACATCCCGAAACGCACCGGGCGTCCTGTCCCGGAGCGTTGTCGAAGCCACGATGCCAGGCGGGGATCACCAAATAGAGCGCGCAGGCGTTTCAACTGGTCATTCACAAGCGCATTCATTGGGTAGAGGATGAGCGCGCGCATGGCCGGCATCCCGAACGAGTGCGGGCGTAGTCTGGCCTCTTCAAGTGAACGTACTAGAATTGGAAGCAAAAATGTTTCTGTTTTACCAGACCCGGTGCCCGTCACCACTACGAGGTCATCACCATGACCAAGAAATGCCTCTACTGCCTCGGCCTGGTGCTTGTAAAGGCGAGATGGAATGACAGGTTGCTCCCATGAGGCCAACTCCTTTAACGCGGCAGTTATGGGAGAAGAAAGAGCAAGGCCGCTGTAGAGTGGCCCCGCGGCATATCCAGGTGTGCTTTCGATAAACGGCTCTTGTGAGATAACCTTCGTCGTTTCCAGCAGTGCGTGCCGCTCAGCGACAACGCTGGCATGGCGAATAGGATATTGTGCCTCGATGTAACGCTCCAGTTGTACATGTAATTCATGCGCGAGTCCGGGTACATCAAGCGCGTGAGCCGTTTCTTTACTGTCGAGCTTTCCTTGACCATTATTCATCTCTACTCACACCTTCCTTAATCACTTCTATCTGAATGCCTAAATCCTGGAGCATCGTTAAAACAGGCATGCTATCCATTGCGATAATCCATCGCCTGGGATAATAAGTGCCATCTGTATTCTCTTGCAATGTGCCAACCGACGAGAGAAATTTTCGCTCGCGTCCGGGAAGCTCGCTTTTCAAGACCAGTTCACGTTGCACTTCTTTCCATTTCACGCTCGTCGGTTTCCCCGCTCTCTTATCCAGGGCGTAGCAAAGCCGACGAATATCGATTTGCCACAAGCCAGCGCTCTGTTGTGTCAACCTGCGATTGCTGAGAAGCCCGATACTGTATTGAAATACGCCCCAAGGGGTACTGGTTCTAAGCAAGTAACGCCCCTCCGCAACCTGGTTGAGTGATCGCCAGCGCAAAAGTTGCGGCTTATTATCGCTGGCTACATAGGCTTCGAGCGATGTCTCTGAAACATTCTGGTGAGCAACGGTGAGTAGCTCCTGCCCATCGAAATAGCTGATGAGATCATCTAGTGTGTGAGATGAACCCAGCCACCTCTGAAGCGATTGGACCTGCCATTGAATAATTGACCCAGAGCCTTGTTGTAATGATGAAATCGCGTTACCCTCCACGTGCCGAAAACTGCCATGTAAACGGAGAGTGCGAAGTAGTGCATGCGGGAGAAGATGGGTCGGCATTCCACCCACTAACAGGTGATGCGTTGGCGTAATTGGAACAAAACGCAGCGGGGCAGGCAACCAACGCCCGCCACTCAGGGCGAAGATATCACCCTGCTCAGCCAGGGTATCGAGCAGTTCCCGCCCTACCTCTACATTTCTTCCTGGCTCATTACCATATTTTGTATCTTTCGCTGCAATGCCTCCTTGAGAGGCATCTGATATAGGCGCCCATATTGCCCTTGCCAGTTCCAGCAGCCTTCGTGTCGTTACGCTTACCTCAGAAATTGACGATTTTTGATTGTGGGCACAGAGCGCCCAAAGCGCAACGCGAATTACTTCAGCGGCTAAGGCCTCCAGCGAAGCCTGGCCGGCGTGCGGGCCTACCAGGTCCTCTTTGATGCGTTTTGCGACCACTGATGCTGAAGAAATACCTACTTCCCATGTTGAACTACGCGCCGATATCACTTCGCCTCCTCATCTTGCTGGAACTGCTCAGGCCATGTACGCTCTACAACGGCATCCGGATCTTTAATATTAAGTAGGGTTAATGCTGTGTGAAATAACTTCTGGCGCTGATCGAGAGGAACCTGCAAAGCTGTACTGTTCGCTGCATTTGTACTGACTTCTTCTTCCCATGTCCTCCATCGCTCTAATGATACGCTGGAGAAGATAGGAACTGTTTTATGGGAAGAAGCAGCATCTT
>Ga0070697_100002157_pt1 | contig 15064 bp, 10 predicted proteins | sample KBSK1501metaG_FD_65475 | JGI IMG/M metagenome (GOLD analysis project Ga0070697, IMG submission 65475) | Corn, switchgrass and miscanthus rhizosphere microbial communities from Kellogg Biological Station, Michigan, USA - KBS K1-50-1 metaG | ecosystem: Host-associated > Plants > Roots >...
CAGGTGCCGGGCGGCCTGTTTGGGAAGGAGGGGTTGACGGGCCCGATCGGCATCGCCGCGATCACCTCCGACGCGGTCAGCCAGGGCCCGGCGACATACATCTGGCTGGTGGCCCTCCTGTCGGTTGCGCTCGGTGTGACCAACCTGCTACCGCTGCTCGCGCTCGACGGCGGCCGCATCGTGGTCGTGATCATCGAGTGGCTGCGACGGCGTCCGTTCGACCGCAACAGCGAGCTCAACTTCCAGCGCCTGGGCCTGGTCGCGCTCCTCGCGCTCGCCGCTGTGATCAGCTTCCTGGACATCCAGCGCATAGCCACGGGGCAATTCCCCGGAGTCCACTGATGGTCCCCCGCCGGAAGTCAATCCCGGTCAACGTCGGAGGCGTAGTCATCGGCGGCGCGGCGCCCATCGCCGTGCAGACCATGACCAAGACCGATACGCGCGACGTCAAGGCGACGCTGCGGCAGATCCACGAGCTCAAGGACGCCGGGTGCGAGATCGTGCGGCCCGCGGTTCCGGACCACGAGGCGGCGGAGGCCTTGAAGGACATCGTCAAGGGTTCGCCGCTGCCGGTGATCGCGGACATCCACTACGACCACACGCTCGCGTTGATGGCGATCGAGGCGGGCGTGCACTGCCTGCGGCTGAACCCGGGCAACATTCCCGACCGCGACAAGGTGATCAAGGTTGTGACCGCAGCCAAGGAGCGGCAAATCCCCTTCCGCATCGGCGTCAACGCAGGCTCGCTGCCCGAAGAGGTGCACAAGAGCATGCGCGAGCAGCACCAGATCAACCGCGACGACCGCGAACGCACCGCCGAGCGCATGGTCGAGGTGGCGCTCGGCCACTGCAAGATCCTCGAGGACCTGGACTATGGTCCGGGCTTCGTCAAGGTCTCGCTGAAGGCGACCGACGTCTGGACCAACGTGCTTGCCAACCGCAAGTTCGCCGCCGCCCGACCGTATCCGATCCACCTCGGAGTGACGGAGTCCGGGCCGGTCCAGGCCGGCAGCATCCGGAGCGCGGTCGGCATGGGCATCTTGCTGAGCGAGGGCATCGGCGACACCATTCGCGTGTCGCTGGCGACGTCCGACCCTCGCGAGGAGGTGCGAGTCGCGCACGAGATCCTGAAGACCCTTGCCATCCGCAACGAGAGCCCGACCCTGGTGGCTTGCCCGACGTGCGGGCGGCTCGAGTACGACATGGTGCCGACGGTCAAGGCCGTCGAGGCGCACATCGCCGCGCTCAAGGTTCCGATCACGGTCGCGGTGATGGGCTGCGTCGTCAACGGTCCTGCCGAGGCCCGGCACGCGGACATCGGCGTGACAGGCGGTCGCGGCAAGGGCGTGATTTTCAGGAAAGGTAAGCTGTACCGCACGGTGCCCCAGGAAGAGCTCCTGCAAGTGCTGCTGGCCGAGATCGATGCGATCGCGGCCGAGCACGCACCGGCTCCGGCTCCGCTCCCGTCGTAGCCCCAGGCACCTCCCCACTTGTGGGGAGGCAGGGAGGGGGCGCGGAACTCACCTCGAGCAATGAAACACGCAATTAGAAAATGAAGGACACAGTGGAAGAGCAGCAGGACTTCGTGAAGGACATCACCAAGATGTCCGACGACTTCGACCGCTGGTACACGGATGTCGTCCGCAAGGCCGAGCTCGCGGACTGGTCCGGGGTCCGCGGCATGATGGTCGTCCGCCCCTACGGCTGGGCGATGTGGGAAGCGATCCAGCGCGCCTTCGACGACATGATCAAGGAGAGCGGGCACGAGAACTGGGCCTTCCCGCTGCTGATCCCTCGCGAGTTCCTGATGAAAGAGGCCGAGCACGTCGAAGGCTTCGCCCCCGAGGTCGCGTGGGTGACCAAGGCCGGCGCCCGCATGGAGGAGCTCGAGGACCCGCTGGCGGTCCGGCCGACGTCCGAGACGATCGTCGGCGCGATCATCAAGCGCTACATCCAGAGCCACCGCGACCTGCCGAAGCTGACCAACCAGTGGAACAGCGTCGTCCGGTGGGAGATGCGCTCGCGCCTCTTCCTGCGCAGCCGTGAGTTCTGGTGGCAGGAGGGCCACACCTTCCACGCCTCGGCGCAGGAGGGCATGGACGAGGCCAACCTCATCCTCGGCTACTACCGCTCCATCGCCGAGGACTGGCTGGCGGTGCCGGTGCTTGTGGGGCGAAAATCGCCTTCTGAGACGTTTCCGGGCGCGGTCTACACCCTGACGCTCGAGGGCTTGATGCGCGACGGGCTAGCCCTGCAGATGGGCACGTCGCATTACTTCGGCCAGAATTTCGCGCGCGCCTACGACATCTCGTTCTCCAACAAGGACAACGAGCGCGAGCTGTGCTACTCGACCTCGTGGGGCATCAGCACTCGCATGGTCGGGGCCATCGTGATGGCGCACGGCGACGACTCAGGCCTGATCGTTCCACCGAAGGTTGCACCGGTGCAGGTCGTGGTTGTGCCGATCTTCCGCGACGCGGAGGGCCGCACCAAGGTCGAGAAGTTCATCAACGGCTGGGCGCCCGAGCTCAAGTCCGCCGGGGTCCGTTACCGCGTCGACTGGCGCGATGACAGGCCCGGCGACAAGTACGCGCACTGGGAGCTCAAGGGCGTGCCTCTGCGCCTGAACGTCGGGGGGCGCGACGCGGACGCCGGTCAGGTCGAGCTGGTCGACCGGCTGTCGCGGGAGAAGCGGGCGCTGCCTGCCGCCGGAATCGGGGAGACGCTCAGGGGCGAGCTGGAAAAGTTCCAGGCTCGGCTGCTGGAGCGAGCGCGGGCCTTTCAGCAAGCGAACACATTCGAGCTCGACACGCTGGACGAGGTGATCGCGCACTTCCGCGATCGAGGAGGCTTCGTGTGGGTGCAGTGGTGCGGTGACGAGGCGGAAGAGGCGCGCGTCAAGACCGACGCGGGCGGCGTGACCATCCGCACGATCGACGAGAGCGCGAAAGTGTCGGGCCGGTGCTTTGTCTGTGGCCGTCCGGCCACGGTGCGCGTGGCCCTCGCGAAGGCTTACTGACTAACCGGATTCTCGAAGGCCCCGATCGCGGGGGCGTCCTTGAAGTACGACTCCTGCGGGATGAGCTTCAGCGTGCCGTTGTGCGCCGCATCCAGCACCGCCTCGGCGACATCCGGGTGGAAGTGCGTGCCGGCGCCCTGCCGCACCTGGTCGATTGCCACCTCGAGCGACATGCCCTTCCGGTAGGGCCTGTCCGAGGTCATCGCGTCGATGGCGTCGGCTGCACTGGCGATCCACACGAAGATCGGCAGCTGGTCGCCCTTCTTGCGGTCGGGATAGCCCTTGCCGTCATAGCGCTCGTGATGCGAGCGCACGATCATCAGCTCGTCCGTCAGCATCTTCAGTCCGCTGAGGATGTTGAAGCCGACCGTGGTGTGAGACCTCATCTTCTCGAACTCATCGTCGGTCAGCTTGCCCGGCTTCTGCAGCACAGCGTCGGGCACTCCGATCTTGCCGATGTCGTGCAGGCTCACGCCGCGCTCCAGCCGCACCCAGGCGCCAGGGTCCTTCGGCGAGTACTTCATCTGGCGCGCGATCATCAGCGCGTACTGGGTCACGCGTTGCGAGTGGCCCGCTGTGTACTGGTCCCTCGCGTCGACGGCATCGGCCAACGCCCCGAGCGCGGACAGGATGACCTCCTCGCGATCCTTGAACAATCGAGCGTTGTCGATGACGACCGCGGCCTGCGTGGCCAGCTCGGTCACGAGGTGGCGATGGTCGTGGGTGAACACTCGCCCCACCTGGTAGTTGGCGAGGAAGAGCACACCCAGAGATTTGTCTCGCAGGGTGATCGGCACGCACAGCACCGCGCGTGGGTTTAGCGGGCTGTCGGTGCCGGGCTTCCGCTCCATGGTCTCCATGAACGCTTGCTTGGTCGTCATGACCTGCTTGCAGATGTCGCCGCCAAGCTTGAGCGCCAGGTTCTCCGCCGTCTTGGAGTCGGTGCCGAAGCCGCCTTTCAGAATCAGCCGCCCGCCTTCGTCCAGCGCAAGGCACCCGATCTGCGCCGACGAGGCCTTGGCGGCGCCCGCGAGCACCTGCTGCAGCACCACGTTCAGGTCCAGCGTTGAGGTCGCGGCCTGGAGGGCCTCCTGAAGGTTCTTGAGCTCCCAGATGCTTCGCTGGTTGTCGTCGTAGAGCTCGGCGTTGCGAACCGCGACGACTCCCTGGTTGCCCAGCGTCGACAGCACCCGCTGGTCGTCTGCGGTCCACTCGCGCGGCCTTACGTCGAACACGGTCAACGTGCCCCAGATCTTTCCGTCCTCGAGCATCGGCGTGCACAGCGCCGAGCGCAGCCCGTAAGCCAACAGGTCAGGCGGCGAGCTCAGGTCGAAGCTGGCGTTCGTGTCCGCGAGTGTGGTGACGCCCTGGCTGAGCATGACGGCGCCAATGATGCCCTGGCCGTTGTCGAACTCCATCTTGTCGACCTCGGCTGGGAAACCGAGCGACATGATCACCCGCTGCGTGCCCTTGGCGGTAGTGCGGGTCAGCAGGCCTGCGCTCGCGCCCGTGACGCGCGCGGCCGTCTCGAGCGTCTTCTGCTCGAGCACCTGCGAGCCCTGCGTCACCGTGGTCAGCGCCTGCGAGATCTCGCCCAGCGCGTCGAGCGCGGTGTCGAGCTTGGACGCCTGGCCTGTGACGGTCGCGAGGATGCGCGAGTTCTCGACCGCGACGCCGGCCATCGAGCCCAGCTCCTCCAGGGCGGCCGCGTCCAGCTGGCTGAACCCCGTGGTCGCGGTGCGGCCGAGGCAGATGGCGCCGAGCACGCCGTCCTTGCCGCCGATGGGCGCCAGGAGCTCATTCACCGTGTGAGCGGTGGTGCTCGGGGCGACTCCGCTGAACACCCCCTCCTCGGCGGCGGCGTGGCTGCGGATCACGGTCTCGCCCTTGCGCACGCGCAGCATCGGCCCTTCGAGTGGCATGGCGGCACCCTGCCCGTCGATGAAGACGAACGTGTCGTCCGGCTGGAACAGAGCAACGCGGCCGGAGTCGAAGCGCACCACGCGGCCCACGCGATCGAGCACGATCGTGAGGACCTGCTGCACGGTCTTGCCCGACGCCTCGGTCACCAGCTCGTTCATGAAGGTGTAGCGCTCGGACTCCCGCTGGCTCAACGCAACGGCGTGCGCGCTCGCGAGTTGCGTGCCGGCTCGGCGGATGAGCGTCATGCCGAGGCGCCGGTCGTCGTCCGTGAAGCCGCCCGGCTTGTTGCCGAGCAGCACGAAGCCGCCAACGCGATCGCCGATCACCATGGGCAGCGCGAGCAGGCCCTCGACGGCCAGCTCGTCGGGCACGTAGTTCACGAGCTCCGTCAGCCCCGACTTGTCCCGGCCGAGGAACTCTCTGCCGGAGTCGATCGATCCCAGCAGCGGACCCGCGTTCGGCGCGCCGCGCGTGACCGCCTGCGGGTGCAGCCGGCCCAGCCCGACCCCCGGTGGCTGGGGCATGTACTGGCGGCCGTCGGCCGAGACGAGGTAATCGCAAGCGAACGTCGCACCGAGCTGCTGCGCGAGTCGCGCGGTGAGCGCTGCGGCGTCGCCCGGCTGGACCGCGCTGTCGGAGTCCTGCGTTGCCACCATGAACGCGCGGTGCTTCTCCTCCAGCTGTGACTGCAGGTCGGCGAGCGAGTCCTGGTCGCGCGCCAGCGCGTCGTTGAAGCTGCGGTAGGCCGTGACCCCGGTGAGGCCGCCGAGCGCGAGCAGCAGCAGGCCGCCCAGCTCGAAAGGCAGGGATCGGTCGGTGAAGTTGAAATGCACGGACAGGAGGGCCACCAGCAGCGCGCCGATCCCCGTCGGCCCCGCGATGGTCAGTTCCGAGTAGGCGGCGCCGGCTACGGCGGCCAGGAGGCCGGCGATCGCGGGCACCAGGACGTCGGCTCCGGAACGTCCCGCCACGTTCAGCGAAGCGCCGGCCAGGACTAGAACCCCGGCCGCGACCGAAAACGCGATCCTCATGGCGAATGACGCCCGATGTGGCACTGCGGTTCGAAATTCTAAGAGTGGGTATCACGGACTCAGACTTGGTAAGCGCGTAGCTCTCCTAAACTCAGGACCACCTCGATGACCGTATCTGAGCTCCTTCGGATCGCCGACCACCTGGACCGCAAGGACCAGGAGATAGTCAGGCGGGCCTACGAGCGGGCTCTTGCCGCCCATGCCGGGCAGCGGCGCCTCTCAGGTGAGGAGTACGTGAACCACCCGATGGAGGTGGCGGCCATCCTGGCCGACCTGGAGCTCGACGCCGAGACGCTGGCGGCGGCGCTCCTTCACGACACGGTCGAGGACACCCCGCTCACCTCCGAGGCGGTCGAGCAGGAGTTCGGTCCCGAGGTCGCCCGCCTGGTCGACGGCGTGACCAAGCTGGGCCGTATCTCGCTGCGTTCGGACCAGCAGCAGCAGGCGGAGAACATCCGGAAGATGATGGTCGCGATGGCCGAGGATCTGCGAGTGGTCCTCATCAAGCTCGCGGACCGGCTCCACAACATGCGGACGCTCGATCCGCTGCCAGAGGTCAAGCGCCGGAAGATCTCCCGCGAGACGCTCGACATCTACGCGCCGCTCGCGCACCGGCTCGGCATCGGGCAGATCAAGTGGGAGCTCGAGGATCTCGCCTTCCGCAACCTCGAGCCCGACGCCTATGACGACGTGGCGAAGCGAATCGCGCGCAAGCGCCACGAGCGCGAGACGCTGGTCACCGACCTGAGCGACGCCCTCGCCCGCGAGCTCGAGAAGGTGGGCATCACCGCCGACATCACGGGCCGGCCGAAGCACATCTACTCGGTATGGCAGAAGATGACGCGCGACCAGAAAGACTTCACCGAGATCTACGACCTGTCGGCGATCAGGGTCCTCGTCGACACCGTGCGCGACTGCTACGGCGTGCTCGGCGTGGTGCATTCGCTCTGGAAGCCGGTGCCTGGGCGCTTCAAGGACTATGTGGCGATGCCGAAGTCCAACGGCTACCAGTCGCTCCACACCACCGTCATCACTTACACGGGCGAGCCGATCGAGATCCAGATCCGCACGCAGGAGATGCACCGCGTCGCCGAGTTCGGCGTGGCGGCGCACTGGACGTACAAGGAGGGCGGCAAGGCCGCGAGCTTCGACCAGAAGCTGTCCTGGCTGCGCAGCCTGCTCGAGTGGCAGAACGAAGTGGGCGACGCCGAGTCCTTCGTCGACACGGTGAAGATCGATCTCTTCCAGGACGAGGTCTACGTCTTCACGCCGAAAGGCGATGTGCTCAACCTTCCTGCCGGCTCGACGCCAGTCGACTTCGCCTACCGCATCCACACCGAGGTCGGCCACCGATGCGTAGGCGCAAAGGTCAATGGCCGCATGGTGCCGCTCGACTACGAGCTCAACAACGGCGAGATCGTCGAGATAGTGACCACCAAGGCTCCGCATGGCCCGAGCCGAGACTGGCTCAGCTTCGTCAAGAGCGCTTCCGCCAAGGAGCGCATCCGGAAGTGGTTCAAGAGCCAGCGCCGCGAGGAGAACGTCGCGAAGGGCCGCGACCTGCTCGACAAGGAGCTGCACCGCATGCACCGCGTCGAGCTCGCGGACCTGCCCGAGAGCAAACTCGCCGAGATCGCCGGGGTGCACAAGTTTGCGACGCCGGACGACTTCCTGGCCGCCATCGGGTACGGCGATCTCTCGCCGCACTCGGTCGTGATGCGCATGGCCATCAGCCACGACGGCGCCGGCGCCGACCTGCGGTCCATCCCGCTCATCCCCACCGTGCAGCCGACGCCGCGCGTGCTCGTGCGCGGGGTCACCGGCCTGCTCACGAAGATCGCGCCCTGCTGCCAGCCCGTCCCGGGCGATCCGATCGTGGGTTACACGACCCGCGGCCGCGGCGTCACGGTGCATCGCGTCGACTGCATGAACGCGATCAACGCCCAGGATCAGGCGCGCGTCGTGCCGGTCGAGTGGGACGTGGGGGCCAATCACCTCTATCCGGTGGCCATCAAGATCGAGGCATTCGACCGTCAGGGCCTGATGCGTGACATCGCCACGGTCATCGCGGAAAACCACGTCAACATGTCCGCTCTGGACGTGAAGGTGCACGAGGACAAGACCGCTGTCGTCTCCGCGACCGTCGAGATTGACTCTCTGGCGCAGCTCTCACGCCTGATGGAGAAGATCGAGGGCGTACGCGACGTGCACACGGTGGGGCGCGAAGCGTCGTGACGGAGATGAAGCACGAGCTTCACATCAACGCCACGCCGGACGCCGTTTGGCAGGAGATCACGAGACAGGGCAGGAACAACTGGTATTTCATGCTCGACGTCGATGGCGCCTTTGCGGCCGGGCAGCACGTCGTGTGGAAGGCCGGCGGCGACGTCGCCGAGGAGGCTGAGGTCGTGGAGGCCGACCCGCCGCGCCGGCTCGAGCTGCGCACCAGGCTTCGCTTCGCCCCCAACCTGGCCGCGCTGTCGCCGCACCGGCTCGTGTGGCAGGTCGTCCCGGACGGCGGCGGGTCGCTGGTGACTCTCTCCTGGGAGGCGGCTCCGCCCGCCAGCAACCTCTACGAGTCCGAGGGCGAGGGCATCCTGCGCGGGCTCCGACTCGCGGTCGACCCACAGGCGTCGGCCGAGCTTGCGCGGCTGCCGGAGATAGGCGACATCGAGGTACGCGACGTCACGCCGGAGCGCGTCGCCGACTACCTGGACTTCTTCGACCACCGCGCGTTTCGCGATTTCCCCGCGTGGCAGTCGTGCTACTGCATGGAGACCCATCGCCACCACACCGACGAGGAGTGGTCGGCGCGCACCGGCGCCGACAACCGCGCCGACATGCAAGCGATGATCCGAGACGGGCGTGTCACCGCCCTGCTCGCGTATGTCGACGGCAGGCCGGTCGGGTGGTGCAATTACGGCGAGACCACGCGGCTCAGCGGCGTGATGATGAAGCTGAAGCTGGACGCGGCCGAGCATGCGGGTGTGGGCTCGATCTCGTGCTTTGTCATCGCCGCTCAGTACCGCGGACACGGGGTGGCGACGAAGCTTCTCGACGCGGCCGTAGAAAGGATGAAGGCGCGCGGCTTGCGCTCGGTGGAGGCCTACCCGCGCAAGCAGGACGAGGGCAACGACCAGGCGCACTACCGCGGCTCGCTTCGCATGTACGAGAAAGCGGGCTTCGCGCCGTACCGCGAAGCGGATCGCTACTTCGTCGTTCGCAAATCATTGGCGTGAAGCTTCGCGTCGATTCGACCGCGGATCGCCAATTTGGAACCAACTCGTACCTGGTCGAGGACGACGACACCCACGACGCGGTGATCATCGACGCCAACCTCGAGCCCGAGCTGATGGTCGAGCTCGTCAAGAACCGGGGCTCGAAGATCAAAGCGATCCTCCTAACGCACACCGACGTCGATCACATCGCGGGACTTCCCCTGCTCCTGCAGGAGCTTGGCCTGGTGCCGGTCGCGGTGCATGACGCGGAGCGCTCAGTCATCACCGAATCGAAACCACTGCGCCGCCAGTTCCCCGTGCAGCTGCCGCCAATCGAAACCGTGACCGCGCTTGCGGAGTCCGACAGGTTTCAGGCGGGCTCGCTCGAGTTTGACGTGCTGCACACACCCGGACACAGCCCCGGCGGGGTCTCCCTGAGAATCGACGGCCACGTGTTCACGGGCGACGCGCTGTTCGCCGGCTCCATCGGGCGGTCTGACTTTCACAACTCCGACCCGCAGGCGCTGCTCGATGGGATTCGCTCACGCCTGATGGCGCTGCCGGACGACACGATCGTGCACAGCGGTCACGGGCCCGACACGACGATCGGGCAGGAGCGGCGAACTAACCCGTTTCTCTAGTGGCTGTTGATGCTGATGATCACGATCAGCGCTGGGCCCAGGAGTATCAGCCACAGCGTCGGAAACACGCAGCCGACGGTCGGCAGAAGAATCTTCAGCGAGGCGCGTGCAGCGTCAGCACGAATCTTCAGCCGGCGCTTGACGCGCATCTGAGCGGCGTGGGCGGCGATGGTCCGCGCGATGGGCACGCCGGTGCGCTCCGCATGCAGGATCGAGCGCACGAGGCCGGCGAAGTCCTCGACGCCCGTCGCCTCGGCCATCTCGTTCAGCGCATCGGCGCGCGGCCGGCCCAGCTCGATCTCGCGCAAGGCCCGCGCCACCAGCAGCGTCAGCGGGCCCTCCTGGTGGCGGACCAGCTGCTCGAGCGCGCGGTCCAGGCCCAGGCCGGCTTCCATGCTGATGGCGATCACGTCGAGCGCGTTCGGCAGGACCGCCTCAAGCTCTCCGCGACGTTCGCTCACGAGCTGGCGCAGCCAGAACATCGGCAGGTAGAAGCCGAGCACGGCCCCGGCGGCGAGCCCGACCGCGACCGCCAGCGGCTGACCGAGCACGATTCCAAGCGCCGTCCCAACGGCGCCTAGCCCGGCCGCCGCGGCGATGCGCAGGGTCTGCACGCCCGCGGGGTCCAGGCCGAATGGGTTGCCGATGAAGTCGAGCTCGCGCTGGAACCGCGCGGCCTGGGACGCCGGGGTCAAGCGGGTCATCTGGCGCCCGATCGCCTTGCGCAGCGGATCGATCAGCCGCTCGAGCAGCGGACGCTCGAGCTGGAGCGCCATGGCGCTCTGGCCTAGGCCAAGCTCCTGCCTGATCAGGCGCTCACGCAGCAGCGAGGTGGCGTCTGTGGCCTGGGAGGCACGCATTCCCAGCGCGACGAGCGCCACGCCCGCGGCGGCGACCACGCCGAGGAGTACGGGGATCGTGTTCACTGGATCGCCGTGATGCGGCGGATGATGAACGTCCCCGTCCCCAGCAGCACCGCCGCGAAGAACAGGATCACCCAGCCGAGGAAGTTGGTGAACAGCGGGCGGAAGTAGTCAGGCAGCACGAAATAACCAAACGCCGCGACCGCCAGCGGCAGCAGCGTGATGATCACGCTCGACGCGCGCGACTGAGCGGTCGCCGCCAGCACCTCCTCGCGCATCTCGCGTCTCTGGCGCATCGTGTCGGCGAGTGTGGTGAGGATCGCGGGCAGGTCGCCGCCGACCGCGTGCTGGATCGTGATGACCATGATCATCAGGCGCAGGTCGCTGCTGCCCATGCGCTTTTCGATGTTGGCCAGCGCGCTTTCGACTGACGCGCCCAGCTCGATCTCGCGGCGCGCGAGGCCGAACTCCTCCGAGACCGGCGGGCGCGCGTTCTCGACGACGGCCGTGAACGACTGAGCGACCGACTGGCCGGCCTTCATCGAGTTGGCGATCAGCTCCATCGCGCGAGGCAGCTCGTCGTCGAACTGGTGGAGGCGATGCCCGCGCCGGTTGCGCAGGTAGAAGGCCGGGAGGACGTAGCCGATGACCGCCGCGACTGGAACGGCGAAGCTGACGTTGAAGCGGAGGAACGCAATCAGCGCGAGGGCGAGCCCCGCGCCGACCTGCAGCAGCCGGAACTCGTAAGGCCGAAGCTGGAGGTCGGCGCTGGCGAGGTCGCGGGCCAGCGCGTTGGTGTTGGGCCCGGCGACCCAGACCGGCGCGCCCGTGGGCTCGAATCGGCGGCGCAGCTGCTCGCGAACGTCGGCCAGCGTCCGGTAGGTGACGCGCGCACCGACGCCGGTCTGGAGTTCCTCATCGCGATTTCTGGTGACGACCCCATAGACGACCAGCGCCACGCCGAGCGCTGCGCCGACCGCCACCAGGATCGCTATGGAAGGCATCGGCTCAGGGAGTCGTGAAGCTCCAACGCTTGTTCACGGCGGCGGGGCCGACGCCCTTGGCGGCGAGAACCGACTCGCACGCGGGGTCGGGCTGGGTCGGGGTGGCGCCGTAGTCGTGGTACGACTCGAGCTCGTACTTGAGCGTCGCGTTGTTGATCAGCCAGAACATGTACTCGGAGTCGCACGCAGTCATCAGGACGGTCAGGCTGGTGCTCACTTGCGACGTGCTCTGCCCCGTGGTCGCGGGCCCGACCCGCAGGATCATCAGATCTCGGAACACGGTGCGCACGGCGAGCACGGCGGGGCTCGCTCCGAGCACCTGCGTGTTGAGGCTTGCCAGGATCGAGATGCGATCGCCCACCTGCACGTAGCCGGCGACCCCGGCCTGCTCGGACGTCGGGATGGCGACGGCGACGTAGCCCTGCGGGATCGGCAGGTAAGTCACGTCGCTGCTGCTGACGAGGTCGGGCGCGGAGGCGATGATGTTGGCGGTCACCGGCTCGCCGGTCGGGATATCGACCCGCGCACCCTTGCCCACGACCTGGTTGATGTTCGTGAAGGAATCGGGTGGCAGCGGGACGACGGCGCTCAGCGTCACGTCCTCGGCGCTGATGCGCGTGCGCGCGGGGATGTTGGTCTTGGCCACCACGACCTTGGTCCCGAGCGGGCTGGCGGGGAAGAGGAACGGGGCGCTGGCCAGGCTTGCGGCGGCCAGGAACGCGACCACCGCCAGGACCGTGCCGATGATGATGTAAAGCCGGCTGCGGCGCCCGCGGCCGACCGGCGCAGAGGTCGCCATTTCAGTCTGTCTCCGGTCTGGTGCTCATTTGGCGGAGCAAATGATGCACTTAATGCTGCTTTGTTTAGGGGTCCCCACGAAATCTCGGCGCAGCCTCCGATTTCGTGGGGGCCTTATCACTCCACCAATACGGCCTCTACCGTGGCGGTGTTGACTCCGTAGTCACCGCCGACGGCCGTCCCGGCACCCACCCCGGCCGAGATCGACAGAGTGCCGCAGGCCAGCGAGCCGGCGATCGTCGAGGTGCCGTTGACGGTGTCGGTGCATGCGCCCGACCAGTCCACCGAGCCCAGGAGCCACTGGCTGGCCACCGTCCCCTTGACCGCGATCTGGCCCGTGGCGGACGCGGGTTGGTACAGCAGAAGGTTCCAGCAGGACCGGTCGCCGCTGGGACACCAGCTCGAGGCGCCAAGGCAGCTGGCGTCGGGAGGGCTCGCGCTCGGATCCTGGGAGCATGGGGCGGCAAACCAGCTGAACGAGGTATCGACCAGGCTGCCGGCGGGGTCGCTGCCGAAGTCGCACGACCCGGTCGAGCAGCCGGCGCCACCGCCCGCGGCGCAGGTCCCTGTCGAGAAGCCTGCCTGGTTGACGAACTCGATGCTCACGTCGCGAGCCAGCAGGGTTCCGCCGTTGAGGCAGATGCCCCCGCCGCCGGCGAATCCTGAGCCGTTGAAGTAATAGAAGCCTGGATCGAGCACCGCGCCCGTCGCCGAAGAGGCGGGCTTGAACGTGGCGATGGCGCTCGCCCAGTTGCTGGGCACGGTCGTGGAAGACGTCTCGCTGGCCGTGCCGGCCGGCAGGTCGAGCCGGTACTCGGACGCGAAACCGAAGGTGTTGTCCTTGACGATGCTGTTCCAGCCGGCGCCCTGCGTGTAGGTGTTGCCGACCGCGATCTTGAAGCCGATGTTGGTGATCGCAAGCTCGCCGGACTGCGCCATGGCGCCGACGGTGGAGACGGTCGCCGACGAGGCGGGGACGTTGATGCTCGTCGTCCCGGTCTGATCGAGGGGAGCGATCGTCGCCGCCCCGTTCCACTCGCTGATCTCCGCCGCGCCTGTGATCGTGGCGGGGTTCATCGTGAAAGTGGCGCTCGCGATTCCGCCCGGGTTGTTGGCATAGAACCAGATCTCGCTCCGACCCTCGGCCGGGTTGTCGATCTCGGCCGCTGACGTCCAGCCTGCCGGTCCGGCGAACTTGGTGGGTGTGGTGAGGGAGTTGATCGTCGCCACCAGGAGCGTGCCCGCCGTGCTGGCCACAGGGAGCGTGGCGGTGATGAAGTGAGTCTGGATCGCGCTCTCCGCGCCGATCTGCTTGGGCGTGATGCCGCCCGCCACGTTGCCGAGGGTCAGGTAGCCGTAGCAGCTCGGCTTGAAGTGCCAGAACCCGGCCGCGTCCTTCGTCGGCGCCGGCGCCTGGCCCGTGCCCCACGTGATGCCGCCGGCCACGATGTTCGGATAGGCGCCGCCCGCCGAGCACGCCGAGCCCCCGGTGCCCTGCAGGGTCGCGATCGCGGCGGGGTCGGCGTTGGGGTCCGGGGGAAGCAGCGATGAAAGAGGGGGCACCGGCTGCGCGCCGACGCCGGCCGCGCACGGGTCGGCGTTCACCGCGCTGTTCGCCGCCGACAGAAACTGCGTCGCGCCGCCACAGGTTGTTGCGACATGACCTGACAGCTCGTACCCATCAGCGCAAATGGCACTGGTCGAGCCTGAGTTGGCGCCCGGGGAACAGCTGCCGCCAACACCGGTCCACGACTGGCCGTCGGTGTAGACCCTCACATTGCCGAATTCCGAGTACGCGCCAGATGTCGGGTTCTGGTGCGCGTAGAGCGCGCAGCCGCCGCTCAGGGCGATTGCGTTCGACGCCTCGACGTCGCCGACGGCGTTCACCTGGCCGCCCGTGCAGCTGAGCGTGGTCGCTTTGATTGCCGGCACCGACGCAGGAAGCGCCTGCGCCACCGCGTAGCGGGTGAGCGTCGTGCTCGTCGAGCCGACCGCTCCTCCAAACGAGATCGGGAGATTGAGGGTGAGCAGGACCTCCACCTGCTGCTGGTGAGCGCGGTAGGGGTAGTAGTAGTCGGCGCTCAGGCCTCCCGCGAAAGTATCGGTGCCGTGGTACGGAGTCGCGCAGGTTCCGGCCGCGACCGCGAGCGATCCGGTTCGGGTGCGCTGTGTGGCCATGAAGTTGTCGGCCTCGGTGATCACCGTCGACGCCATGGCCGCGTTGCAGCCGATGCCGATCTGGAGCGCCGCGTCGAGGGCCGACGTGTCGGCGAGCGATTGCAGCTGGTTGCGCTGCGACGCGGCCGATCCCGCCAGCAGCACGAGCGCCGCCGAGCCGATCAGCGCCAGCAGCGCCACCGCCACGAGCACGATCGCCTGGCCCGACTGTCTGCGCTGCCGCGGCATCAGAACTCGATCCTGTCCACCGACTGCGAATCAAAGGTGATGACCGTTGGAATGCCGAGGAAGCTCGCGAGCACAGGCTGCCACTTGAGCTTGAGGTCGACGACGACAAGCTGGCGCCCGGACGTTCGCACGGCGCTGCCATACGTGGCTGTGCAGCCGGC
>Ga0070697_100002158_pt1 | contig 15064 bp, 15 predicted proteins | sample KBSK1501metaG_FD_65475 | JGI IMG/M metagenome (GOLD analysis project Ga0070697, IMG submission 65475) | Corn, switchgrass and miscanthus rhizosphere microbial communities from Kellogg Biological Station, Michigan, USA - KBS K1-50-1 metaG | ecosystem: Host-associated > Plants > Roots >...
GTCTTCGTCGGCGCGGACATCCCGTACAACCCGCTGCCGATGGCCTGGCCGGCAGGCGGCAGTGCCGGGATCCAGAACAACATCAGCACACCGCGCGTCCTCGCGACCGACAGTGTCAAGTGGACCGGCGAAGGCGTGGCCGCGGTCGTCGCCGACACGCCGGAGCAGGCGGTGGACGCGCTCGAGAAGATCGACGTCGACTGGGAGCCACTGCCGGCTGTCGTCGACGCGGAGAAGGCGCTCGAGCCGGGTGCCCCGCAGCTCCACGAGAACGCACCGAAGAACGTCGTCTTCGAATGGAACGTGGGTGACAAGGACGGCACGGACGCCGCCATCGATGGCGCCGAGGTCGTCGTCCGTCAGCGGATCGTCAACCAGCGGCTCATCCCAAATCCGATGGAGGTCCGCGGCGACATCGGCTGGTACAACCCCGGTACCGACGACTACACCATCTGGATGTCGAGCCAGACGCCGCACATCATGCGGCTGCTGCTGACCGCGTTCGTGACCGGCATTCCGGAGCACAAGGTGCGCTGCATCGCACCGGATGTCGGTGGCGCCTTCGGCACCAAGATCTTCTGCTACGCCGACATGGCGTTGGTCATGTTCGCCAGCAAGGCGATCGGCGGACGGCCGGTGAAATGGGTCGAGTCGCGACGTGAGAACTACCAGTCGACGACCCACGGCCGCGACCACATCACGTACCTCGAGATTGGCGGCAATCGCGACGGCGAGATCGCCGGATTGCGCGTCAAGACGTACGCGAATCTGGGCGGTCGGCTTTCGACGATCGGCCCGGGCGTCCCGACCACGCTGTACGGCCGCGTCCTTGCCGGCTGCTACAAGTTTCCCAACGTGTACGCCGAGGTGACCGGCGTCTACACGAACACCACGTTTGTCGATGCCTATCGCGGCGCCGGCCGGCCGGAGGCGACCTACGTCGTCGAGCGGGCGATGGACCTCTTCGCCGACGAGATCGGGATGGATCCCGCCGCGATCAGGCGGAAGAATTTCCTGCCGCCCGACGCCTTCCCGTACGACAACCCGTCCGGGCTGGGGACGGCGGTCAACGGCGAGAAGATCTTCATCGATTCCGGGAACTACGAGCCGGCCCTCAACCGGGCCCTGACGATGGTCGACTACTACAAGCTCGACGACGCGCGCAAGGAAGCGCGCCGGCGAGGGAAGTACCTCGGCGTCGGCCTCAGCTCGTACATCGAGGTCTGCGGCGTGGCTCCCTCGAAATGGATCGGCGCGGTGGGCGAAGGCTGGGGCGCCGCCATGTGGGAGTCGGCCAACCTCAAGGTCCACCTGACCGGCAAGGTCGTCCTCACGGTGGGTACCCAGTCGCACGGCCAGGGCCACGAGACGACCTACGCCCAGATCATCTCGCACGAGCTTGGCCTGCCGATGGAGGACATCATCGTCCAGCATTCGGACACCCAGGGCACGCCGTTCGGCTACGGCACGTACGGCAGCCGTTCCGCGACCGTGGGCGGGGCGGCGGCGATCAAGGCGGCGGGCAAGGTCCGTGACAAGGCCAGGCGGTACGCCGCCCACATGCTCGAAGCCAGCGTCGACGACATCGAGGTCGAAGGCGCGAACTTCCGGGTCAAGGGCTCGCCGGACAAGGTCAAGACGCTCCAGGAGATCGCGTTCGCGCTCGACCTCGGGTTCAGCCTGCCCGAGGGGATGGAGCCCTACCTCGACGAGACGGCCTATCACGACACGCCGAACTGCACCTGGCCGTTCGGCACCCATATCGCGCTCGTCGAGGTCGACGAGGAGACCGGCGAGGTCGATCTCGTCCGCTACGTTGCCGTGGACGACGTCGGCAAGAAGATCAACCCGATGATCGTCGACGGACAACTTCATGGCGGCATCGTGCAGGGCATCGGCCAGGCGCTCTGGGAGGGCGCCGTGTACAGCGACGAAGGCCAGCTGCTGTCGGGCTCGATGCTCGACTACGCGATGCCCCGTGCGTCGTGGCTACCGAACCTGGAACTGGACGAGACCGTGACCCCGTCGCCGGTCAACCCGCTGGGCGTCAAGGGAGTCGGCGAGGCCGGCACGATCGCCAGCACGGCGGCCGTCGTCAACGCCGTCATCGACGCGTTGTCGCCGCTCGGCATCAGGCACATCGACATGCCGCTGTCGCCGCCGACGGTCTGGCACGCGATCCAGGCCGCCAAGGCGGGACCCGGCAAGGGCAACGGGAAGGAGGCCCGGCGATGATCCCGGCCGCATTCGACTACGCCCGCCCGAAGTCGCTCGACGAGGCCATCAGGCTCCTGGCGAAGGACGGCGGCACGGCCAAGGTCATCGCGGGCGGCCAGAGCATCCTGCCGCTCATGAAGCTGCGCCTGGCCCAGCCGGCGAAGCTGATCGACATCGGGCGGCTGGCCGAGCTGCGCGGTGTTCGGCGGACCGACGATGGCCGGCTCGCCATCGGCGCGCTGACGACGTACGACGAGCTCCAGCATGATCCGAACATCGTTCACGGCCTGCTTCGCGACGCGCTGCCGGCCATCGGCGACGTCCAGGTCCGCAACCGCGGCACGATCGGCGGCTCGATCGCCCACGCCGACCCGGCCTCGGACATGCCGGCGCTCCTGCTCGCGCTGAATGCCGATGTGATCGTTCGCTCGGCCAAGGGTGAGCGGACGATCCCGATCACGAGCTTCTTCAAGGGCCCGTTCACGACGGCCCTCCGGGCGGACGAGATCCTCGTCGAGATCCGGTTCATCTCGGGTCGCGAGGACTATGGCTCGGCCTATCGCTCGATCGAGCAGCCCGCGTCGGGCTACTCGCTCGCCGGCGCGGCCGTCATCGTCGGCCGCAGCGGTGGCGGGAAGGGACCGTTCGACGACGTCCGGATCGCCCTCACCGGCGTCGCGGACACGCCGTACCGGGCGACCGCGGCCGAAAAGGCGTTTCTCGCCTCCGCACGACCGGCGGATGCGGCGGCCCACGCGACCGACGGCGTGACCGTCGCCTCCGACATCCACGCCGACGCGGAGTTCCGGGCGGCCGTCGCCGCCGTCCAGGTCAGGCGCGCACTCGAGGCGGCCATCGCCCGGGCCGAGTGAGGCCGGAACGGGTCCATCCCGGCCGGCCGATCGCGGCTGCGCTCGAGGGTGCCGTCCTCGCTCGTGACCTGGCCGTCGCCGGTGAGCGATGGCCGAAGGGCCGGCGGCTGTCCGCCGCCGACCTCGCCCGCCTGGCCTCCGCAGATACGACCGTCGCGCCAGATGGTGTGACGGTCCTGGTCATCGAGCGCGGCGACGTCCACGAGGACGAGGCTGCCCTTAGGCTCGCGGCGGCGGTCGGCGGCGGTGGGCTCACCCGGCGCGGCCCATCGCAGAGTCGCGTCGACCTCGTCGCCGCGACAGCCGGCGTGGTCCACGTCCGCGTCGACGTCCTCGAGCGGCTCAACCGGCTCGACCCGCTGGAGGTGTTCACCGCCTTCGACGGTTCGGTCGTTGACGCCGGTGACCTGGTCGCGAGCGTCAAGATCGCGCCCCACGTCGTCGGCGAAGCGACACTGGCGCGTGCCGAGCGCATTGCCTCGCGTGGCGCGAGGGTCGTCAGCGTCGCGCCGTTCCTCGCCCGCCGCGTCGCCGTGGTCGTCAAGGAATCGATCCACGCCCCGGCGCGCGAGCGCTTCGAGGCCAGCGTCCGGGCCAAGGTGGAGAGCCTCGGCTCGCGGGTCGTCTCGTTCGACTACGTCGCCGACGAGGCGGCCGCGGTCGAAGCCTCGCTCGCCGCCGCCGCCCGCGCCCCTAATGGCGTCGATCTCGTGCTGACCGCCGGCGGCGGCAGCACCGACCCGTCGGATGCCTTCTTCGTGGCCCTCCACCGGCTCGGCGGCCGCGTGGTCCGGCACGGCGTCCCGGCCCACCCCGGTTCGATGCTGTGGCTGGCCCGGCTGGGGCGGACCGCCGTGCTTGGGCTCCCCACCTGCGGCGCCTACTCCAAGGCGACCGCCGCGGACCTGTTGCTGCCGCGGCTGCTGGCCGGCGAGCCGGCGACGGCGGCCACCGTGGCGCGGCTGGGCCACGGCGGCATCCTCACCCGCGACCAGCGGTTTCGGTTTCCGCGCTATGCCCGCGAACTCGACGCGCCCGATGGGTGAGCCAGCGGGAATCGCGATCGCCCGGTGTAGATTCGGCCGATGACCGACCGAGACAGCCGGCCCGCCGGAACGCGCACCATCGAGGCGATTCAGGAGGACTTCCGGGCCCACGGCTACATCACGGACCGGAGCCTGGCGACGGCCGTCTTCCTGGCGCTCGAGCTGGGCCGCCCGCTGCTCCTCGAGGGCGAGGCCGGCGTCGGCAAGACCGAGCTGGCCAAGGTCCTCGCGACGAGCCTGGGCACGCGGCTGATCCGGCTCCAGTGCTACGAGGGGCTGGACGTCAACAACGCCGTCTATGAGTGGAACTACCCGCGCCAGATGCTCGAGATCCGCCTGCTCGAGGCCCGCGGCGAGGCGGCGACCGCCAACGCCCACGACATCTTCGGGCCCGAGTTCCTCATCCGCCGGCCGCTGCTCCAGGCCCTCGAGTCGCCCGATGGCGAACCGCCGCCCGTCCTGCTGATCGACGAGATCGACCGCGCCGACGAGGAGTTCGAGGCCTACCTGCTCGAGATCCTGTCCGACTTCCAGGTGACCGTGCCGGAGATCGGCACGATCCGGGCCAAGGCGCCGCCGCGGGTCATCCTCACCTCCAACCGGACGCGCGAGGTCCACGACGCGCTCAAGCGGCGCTGCCTCTACCACTGGATCGACTACCCCACGCGGCAGAAGGAATACGAGATCGTCCTGGCCAGAGTGCCGAACGCGCCCGAAGCCCTCGCCAACCAGGTCGTCGGCTTCGTCCACCGTCTCCGCGAGGCCGACCTGACGAAGGTGCCGGGCATCGCCGAAACGCTCGACTGGGCGGCCGCGCTGCTCTCGATGGGCGCCCGCCAGCTCGAGCCGGCGCTCGTCGACGAGACGCTGGGCGTGGTCCTCAAGTACGAGGAGGACATCCGCCAGGTTCGCGGCGAGCGGACCCGGCAGTACCTCGCGGAGGCAGCCGCGCGCGGCTGACCATGACGGATCCCGCAATCGTCCGGATTCCGGCGGGGGAGGTGGTCGACGGCCGGCGGCTGCTTGCCCAGTCGGTCGCGTTCGGTCGCGCCCTGCGTGGCGCTGGACTGGGCGTCGACCTGGGTGCCGCCGTCGACTTCGCAACGGCGCTGACGCTCGTCGACATGGCCGACCGCGAGCAGGTCCGCGGCGCGGGCGCCGCCGTGTTCGTTCGGCGGCGCGACGAGCGGCACGTCTACGACCGGGTGTTCGAGCGGTTCTGGCGGCGGCACGCGCTGGGTCTCGACGGCGAGCCTTCGGGGCCGACGATGCGTGACGACGGGCAGCCCGGGACGGACCCGAACGCCTCCCACGAGGCCGGCGACGAGCGGGGCGGCGGTCGCGAGGACATCCGCGGGACGCCGATCCCGGGCGGCGAGGACGAGGATGCGCTCGACACCGACGACGTCGAGGGACTGATCGCGGCGCCCGACGCGTTCAGCGCGGGCGAAGTGCTGCGCCACCGCGACTTCGACCGAATGACCGCCGCGGAGCTGCGCGACGCGGAGCGGCTGGTCGACCTGCTGGAACCGCGCCTCGAGCGTCGGCGAACCCGGCGCTACGAGCTCCACCACCACGGCCGCCTGCTCGCGCCGCGGATCATGCTCCGGCGCAACCTCGCCACTGGCGGCCAGTTCACGAACTGGATCTGGCGCCGGCCCGTCCGCCGGCCACGGCCGCTCGTCGTGCTGTGCGACATCTCGGGCTCCATGGAGCGCCATTCGAGGCTGCTGCTGCGGTTCGTCCAGGCGCTCGCGGCATCGTCGGAGGTGCGGGCCGAATCGTTCGTCTTCGGGACGCGGCTCACCCGCGTCACGCGGCTGCTCCGCGATCGTGACCGCGACCGGGCGCTCGCCCGCGTCGCCGACGCCGTCACCGACTGGGCCGGCGGGACCCGGATCGGCGAATCGTTCCGCGAGTTCAACCTCCGCTGGGCGCGCCGGACGCTGCGCTCGAGCGGCATCGTCATCGTCGTGTCCGACGGCTGGGACCGCGGCGATCCGGCGCTCGTCGCGACCGAAACCGCCCGCCTCCGTCGCAACTGCCACCGCCTCATCTGGCTCAATCCGCTGGCCGGCACCCCCGGCTACCAGCCGCTGGCGGCCGGCATGCGGGCCGCCTACCCGTACATCGACGACTTCCTGCCGGCCGGAACGGTCGCCAGCCTCGAGCGGCTCGGTGAGATCCTCGCCGGGATGCGCACCAACGACAATCGCCGCAGCGGCGAGGCCGCGGCGGCGGTGACGTCGGCGGGGGTGCCGGCGGTCCGGCCGATCGGGCCGCCGCTCGAGCTCGCCCGGGGGAGCGTCGACCGGGCCGCCGCGCGGCCGCTGAGCCGATGACGAGGAGGAGCGCGACGTGAAGGAGCTGCTCGAGACGCTCGCTGGCTGGCGTGCCGAGGGGGTCGACGCGGGGCGGGCGGTGGTCGTGCGGACGTTCGGATCGGCGCCTCGGCCGGAAGGCGCGGTCCTGCTCGTCGCGAGCGACCGTCGCATCGCCGGCTCCGTCAGCGGCGGCTGCGTCGAGGGCGCCGCGGCCGACGAGATCGAGCGAGCCAGCGCGACGGGCCGCTCGCGCGTCATCCGCTACGGGATCAGCGACGAGGAGGCGTGGGACGTCGGGCTCGCCTGCGGCGGAACAATCGACGTGCTCGTCGAGCCCGCGGTCCCGCAGGCGGTGGTCGACGCCGCCGAAGGGTCGACGCGCGATGTCGGCGCCGCGGTCGTGACGCCGCTGCCCGCCGATTCGCCATCGCCGGCCTTCGGTCCCCACGAACCGGGCGACGGCGCGCCTCCGGAGGCACCCCTCGTCGTTCATGCAAGCGGTGGCATGAGCGGGACGTTGGGGCGGGCCGATCTCGACACGGCGCTCGTCGAGGCCGCCCTCGATGCGTTGAATCGGGGCACGTCGCGGACGATCGAGCTGGGCGGCCGGTCGCTCTTCATCGAGGCCTATCCGGTGCGGCCGCGGCTGGTCGTGGTCGGCGCCGTCCAGGCCGCGATGTCGCTGGTCGCTTTCGCCCGCGAGCTGGGCTTCGCGACCGTGGTCGTCGACGGACGCGCCGCCTTCGCCACGCCGGAACGCTTTCCCGACGTCGACCGCCTCGTCGTCGGCTGGCCCGACGAGGTCGCCGACGAGATCGGCCTTGGCCCGAATGACGCGGTGGCGGTCCTGACCCACGACGTGAAGTTCGACGAGCCGGCGATCATCGAGGCGCTGCGCCGCGGCTGCCGCTACGTCGGCGCCGTGGGCTCGCGCAAGACGCAGGCGGAGCGACGCGAGCGGCTGCGCCGGGCCGGGGTGGGGGAGGAGGCGCTGGCGCGGTTGCGCGGCCCCATTGGCCTCGACCTCGGCGGCCGCGCGCCGGCCGAGACGGCCCTGTCGATCATGGCCGAGATCGTGGCCGCACGATATGACGGATCGGGCCGGCCGATGCGGGACCTCGCCACGGAACGGGACCGCGAACGCGACGTCGCCCGTGAGCCCCAGCCGGTGGGGGCGCCATGAGGATCGGTGCCGTCGTCCTGGCCGCCGGCGCGTCAACCCGCTTCGGCAGCCCCAAGGCGCTCGCCGAGCTCGACGGGCGGCCCATCCTCGAGCACGTCCTCGACGCCGTGCGCGAAGCCGGCATCGACGCCATCGTCGTCGTCCTGGGCCACGCCGCCGACGAGATCGAGGACGGCATCGACTGGCTCGACGAGCGGGTCGTGCGCAACCCGGATCCCCGCGAGCTGTCGAGCTCGCTGCAGATCGGCCTCGATGCGATCGCCGAAGTCGAGCCCGCGGTCCAGGCCGCGCTGCTCGTCCTGGGCGACCAGCCGCGAACACGGCCGGCCGTGATCCGGGCCCTGATCGCCGCCGCGCGGACGTCGGAGCTCAGCATCATCGCGCCGACCTACGCCGACGGCGGCGGGGCCAACCCCATCCTGCTCCGGCGCGAGGCCTTCGACCTGGCCGACGAGACCAGCGGCGACCGCGGCCTGGGGCCGGTCCTCGAGGCACGCCCGGAGCTCGTCCTCGAGGTCCCCGTTCCCGGCTCGAATCCCGACATCGACACCCCCGCCGACCTGGAGGCACTCCAGTCGGGCGCGCGCGCGTGATCGACCGGTCCGCCGACGCCATCACCGCCTGGGGCGACCAGGTCCGGGCCAACCGGGACCAGGTCGATCGGGTTCGCGAGGTGCCGGACGGCGCCGATTTCTACGCCCGCGTGACGTCGCTCTTCCGGGCCGATCCCCGGCGCACGGACGAGCCGGTGCTCGACCTCCTCCTCGCCCAGGCGCGGCCCGCTGACACGTGGCTCGACATCGGCGCGGGCGGCGGGCGGTACGCGCTGCCGTTGGCGCTCGGCGTGCGCCAGGTCATCGCCATCGACCCGTCGGCCGGCATGCTCGCCGTGCTCCGCGAGCTGATGCACGAGCACCGCATTGCCAACGTCCGGGTCCTCGAAGGACGCTGGCCGCCGGATGCTGCCCTCGCGTTGGAGCTCGGCCCGTTTCCCATCGCCGACGTCGCCCTCATCGCCCACGTCGGCTACGACATCGAGGCGATCGGGCCGTTCCTCGACGCGATGGAGGCCGCGGTCCGCCGAACCTGCGTCGCGGTCCTGATGGAATCGACACCGGCATCGGCGGCGGCGCCGTTCTGGCCGCCCGTCCACGGCGAGCCGCGCATCCCGCTGCCGGCCCTGCCGGAATTCGTCGAGCTGCTTAGGGCCCGCGGCAGGGAGCCGCAGGTGGCCGAGGCGCAACGCGAGCCGCGTCGGTTCGAGAGCCGCGAGGCGCTGGAGGGGTTCCTGCGGCGCCAGCTCTGGATCGCCGACGGCGGGGAGAAGGAGCGACGCTACCGCGAGGCGCTCGACGAGATGGTCGTCGAGGACGACGGCCAGTTCGGCCTGGCCGGCCAGGGCCCGCTGCCGGTGGGCGTCGTCACCTGGTCGCCGCGGCGCTGAACGTCGCCATGTCGGGCGCCTCGACGTCCGGCGTCGCGTTCGCCGGCGGGGTCGCCCCCGAGCCCGGTCGATCGTGGCGGCGGTTGATCCAGGCCGTCGACAGGCCCAGTCGCTTCGCCGGGACATGGTCGTGGAACAGGCTTTGGGCAACGTGGAGGATGCGCTCGCGAGGCACGCCTATCCGCTCGAACGCGAGTTCGAAGTTGTGCGGGTTCGGCTTGTAGCTGCCGGCCTGCTGCGCGGTAATCACCCAGTCGAATTTCACTCCGAGCTTCTTGTTCGACCGGGCGAACAGGTCGTCGTCGCAGTTCGTGATGACGCCCAGCCGGAAGCGCTCGTGGAGTCGCGCGAGAGCGGCGGCCGAATCCGGAAACGCCGGCCAGTCGCCGACCGAATCGCCGAAGGCGGCCGCGGCCGCTGGGCCGATGGGCGCCTTGAGGTCCGACGCGACCGCGGTCACCGTCCGCGCGAGGACGGCCCGGTAGGGGAGGTACGGGCCGGCCTCGGTGGCCGCCTCGTGCCTGGCGAACGCCGCCAGCAGGTCATCGTCATCCACGTCACGCGCATTGGCTCCGAGCGCAGTTCGCAGCGCACGCGTGATCCCGGTCTCCCAGTCGATCAGGGTCCCGTAGCAGTCGAAGGTCAGGACGTCGAAGCGCCCGAAGTCGAATTCGGTCATCGCGGGTCGCTAGTGCGCAGCCTGGCTAGCTGCCCAGACGAGCAACCCAACCAGCGCGGCAAGACCGCCGATCAGCAGGATGCCCACGAGGGTGATCATGTACTCGCCGAGCGGCTCGATCATCGCCGCCCCGATGTCATCCCCAGGTCCTGCCGAGCTAATCGACCGCGATACCCGAGTCAGCAATCCGAGAAGCAGAGCGAGGTAAATGCTGCCCGTAAGGGTGATGACGACCCCTGCCGGTGGCGAGGTCGGCAGCATCTGGATGCCCGTGCCGAGGATCAGGAAACCAAAGATGAGGGTCGGCAGGAACCAGACGAATATGAAATTGCCTTGGCGAGCAACCATGCGGCGCAGCGCGTAGCGGCGAAGCAGGAGGAGGAACGCCACGGCCGTGATCCCGATCAGGAGAGAGGAATCCATGGCCCGCAGTGTCGAGCCGGGCAGGCCGGGAATCAATGGCCGAGGGAGCCTGCCGGGGCCATCTGACACCTTTGGTGCGTCGCGGAAGATCCCGATGTTGCGCTCCCGGCCGGATTGCCGACGATGGGCGCAGGAGGAGGGTACGCGTGGAGTCTCCGCCACCGAAAGCAGTTCTCGCCGCATTCGGTCTGCGAGGAACGCCGACGCCCCTGAGCGGCGGCCAAGGGCTAGCTTGGCACGCCGACCGGCTCGTCCTCAAGCCGGCAGATAGTCCCGAGGAGGCACTCGCCTGGCAGGCCGGCGTCCTTGGAAAGGTCCAATTCAACAGCATTCGAGTCGCGAGCCCTCAGCCATCCCTCGGTGGCACCTTCATCGTGGAGGGTTGGCAGGCAACCGCCTTCTGTGCCGGCCGCCACGAGCCCCGCCGCTGGTCGGACACGATCGAGGTCGGACGCCATCTTCACCAGGCTTTGGCGCAGGTCCAGCGCCCGCAGTTCCTCGCATCGCGAGAGGATCGCTGGGCCGTGGCGGACCGCGCGGCGTGGGGAGACACCCCGCTAGCTCCGTATCGCGGTGCACCACATGTCGCCCGCCTCGAAGGCTCTCTCGAGCCCGTTCGGGCGATGCCGCAAGTGATTCATGGCGACCTGACGGGCAACGTCCTCTTCGCGGAAGGACTCCCACCGACGGTGATCGATCTGGCGGCTTATTGGCGGCCGGCCGAGTTCGCCACAGCGATCGTCGTCGCTGATGCCCTTGCCTGGGAAGGAGCAGATATATCCGAATTCAAAGCGGTCTTCGAAGCCGATCAGTTTGGTCAATTGCTTGCGCGCGCCCTGCTCTATCGACTCATCGCAGGCTTCGTGGGTGATCCCGACACCGCCGAATCAAGCGCGAGGGCCTACGCGCCAGCAGTGGACATCGCCCTCCGCCTTGTCAGAATCATCTGAGGCATGAGCCGTTGTTATCCGCGATTCGGGAGGTGAGAGGTCAAAACACGTGAGCCCGACTGCGCGTTGCCCTCGGGCCGGACCCAAACGCGTCCCGGCTCAACCTGAACAGGCGCCGGATCGCGGGTTTAAGCTGCGCGCCGCAAGCCCCGGTTTCGCCGATACTGTCCAGACCGGCGACGGTCAGGTTGGGCGGAGGATCCACACCTGTTCGCGGCCGTAGGCCGGGCTTCCCCCACGGAAGTCGCCGTATTCGGCGTCGACCTCAAATCCCTCCAGCTCGGCCAGGTGACGAAGCTCAGATCGAAGGGTCCAGCGGAGAACCAAACGCTCGGTCGTAGTTCGGACTTCGCGCCCGGAATCGTCCAGCTCGGTGTGGCGCCAGACCTCGTCGATGACCTGACGCATCGGATCGGGCGTGCGCTCGATGACCTCGATACGCACGTTGAGCCCGGTTACAGGATTGCGGATCGTCGCCTGCCGACTCGGTTCGTTCGCATCTGGCCCCGGCACGCACCAATCGAGGCGCGGGTCGAACAGATCAAGCACCAGCGCGCCATGGGGACGAAGGTGCCGACGCATGGACGCGAGCGCCGCGCGCTGGGCCGTGGGCGTCAACATGAACTGGAACGACCGAGATGGCGTGACGATCAGCGGAAACGTCTGATCGAGTGTGAAATCGGTCATGTCGGCGCGGACGAAGGTGAGGCGACGAGCAACCTCTGTCGTGAGCCGCGCACGCTTTCGTTCCGCGATCCGCAGCATCGGCGCGGACAGGTCCAGCCCGACAACGTCGACTTCGTGCTCAGCCAGAGCGATCCCGATGCGTCCCGTGCCGCAGCCGACGTCGAGCACCGGGCCACCCCACCGGCGAGCCTGTTCCACGTAGAACTCGGCATCGCCTTCGACCGGTGAGCCCGCGATCAGGAGTTCCGCCCAGGCGTCGTAGATCTCGGTGCCGAGGCTGTCCCGCTCGTAGAACAGGTCGTGCTCGTCGGCCTGCATGAGTCTCCTCGGGTGGGTCTTTGGTCCTGACTGTTCGCCGCGCGAGTTGCGGCGTCAATGTCTCACGAGTCGCCCGAAGGAACGCGGCTGGCAGATACCGCTGCTCGGCGGCGGTGGCGAGCCCAGGGATCGTGCGAGCCGCGATGAGTTCCGCGGGGTCCGGCGGTCGTATTGTCGAACCCGTTGCCGAGGAGGACTTCTGATGCGCAGCGTGACCTATTCGATGGGCGTCTCGCTCGACGGCTACATCGTCGGGCCGGACGGCAGCTTCGACTGGACGGTGCCCGACCCGGAGGTCTTTCGCTTCTGGATCGACGAGATCCGAGGGGTCGGCGTCCACCTGATGGGCCGACGGCTGTACGAGACGATGCTCTACTGGGAGACCGCCGACCAGGAGCAGTCACTCGACGACGCGGAGCTCGAGTGGGCCGCCCTGTGGAAGCCGCTCCCGAAGGTGGTGTTCTCCACCACGCTGTCGGCGGTGCAGGGCAACGCCCGCCTGGCCTCCGGCGGCCTGGCGGAGGAGATCGAGCGGTTGCGAGCCGAGCCGGGGGAGGGTGACATCGCGATCGGCGGCGCGACGCTCGCCGCCGAGGCGGCCGCGTTGGGTCTGATCGACGAGTACCGGGCCATGGTCCACCCGGTGCTGGTTGGCGGCGGCATTCCGTACTTTCCGCGGCGCGAGCGCCGGGTGGACCTCGAACTCGTCGAGACCCGCACCTTCAACTCGAGAGTCGTCTACCTCCGCTACCGCGTGGTGCGCTAGCCGGCTCGTCGGCCGGGCGCGTTGACGCCCAAACGAATCAAATGGGCTTGACAGGTGATACATCGTGTCCGGGCTCAAGACGTTCCTCGAGACCGGCGCGCCGATCGCGATCGCCGTGGGCTGATTCGGGCCCTCGACGGGGTGAGCCGCGATCGGCGACTCACCCCGTATGATCGCGCCCGATGCATTTCGAGGGCACCGTCGAGATCGCCGCGCCGCGCGATCGCGTCTGGGCATTCGTCATCGATCCGAACCAGGTTGGGCCGTGCGGCCCCGGCGTCGAGTCGATCGAGGTCGTCGACGCCACGCATTTCAACGCGATCGCCAAGGTCGGCGTCGGCTTCATCAGCGCCCGCTTCGTCGTGGAGCTGGAGCTGGCCGAGCTCGAAGCGCCGACCCGGGCCGTGATCAAGGCGCATGGCCAGGCTCCCGGCAGCGCGGTCGACGCGACGGCCGAAATGCGCCTGTCCGACGGCAGCCAGCCGGGCACGACCGTCATGGACTGGCGCGCGGACGTCGTCATCCACGGCCATCTCGCGTCCGTCGGCGCGCGGCTCATCGAGGGCACCGCCAACAAGCTGATCGGCGAGGCCTTCGACTGCATTCGCTCGACGCTCGAGACACCGACCACCTGACATGGCGGCGTCGTGGACCTGTCCCAAGTGCGGCGCGCCATTCGCCACACCCCGCGCCTCGCACTCGTGCGTCCGGGTTCAGCTTGACGATCGCTTCACCGGCGCCGCGCAGGGCGTTCGCGATGCCTTCGACCGGCTCGTCGAGCTCGCTTCGATCGATGGCCCGATCCCGGTCATCGCGCAGAAGACGCGCATCGTCCTCGCGGCACCCATGCGCTTCCTCGCCATCACGGTCCACCGCGACCGCCTGACCGGGCACGTCTTTCTCGAGCGGCCGGTACCTCATCCCGTCGTGACCGAGATCGTGCCCGATGCCTACGGCAGCGGCCTGTTCATGCACCGCTTGTCGATCACCGACGCAACCCAGCTAGACGACGCGTTCGCCGCGCTGGTGCGTGAAGCGGCCGCCCGCGTCGGCCGTCGTGAGCGGCTGGCCGGGCCGCGGCGGGATTGATGGAGCTGCTCAGCCGCGTCGTCGGACCGGTCGTGACCAACGTTCACATCCTGGGCGACCAGGGGTCGAAAGAGGCGATCGCGATCGATACCGCGACGCCATCACTCGCCTGGATCGCCGACGAGCTCGCCGGGCGCGATTGGACGCTCAAGCTCATCGTCTCGACCCACGGCCACTGGGATCACATCGGCGACAACGCCGCGGTCGCCGACCACACCGGCGCCCGGATCGCCGTCCACCCGCTCGATCGCGACCGGCTCGTCAACCCCCAGCCGCTCTGGGCGCCGTTTCCCATTCCGCCGTCGGTGCCGGCGGTCGAGCTCGCCGAGGGCGGCGAGATCCGCTTTGGCGCGCTTCGGCTGCGGGTCATGCACACGCCGGGGCACACGGAGGGTTCGGTCTGCCTTTACGACGTGGACGGCGGGCGGCTGTTCAGCGGCGACACGCTGTTCGCAGGGGGGTGGGGGAGAGTCGACCTGCCGGGCGGCTCGGCGGAGCAGATGGCGGAGTCGATCGCTCGCCTCGCCGGTCTCGACGACCCGCTGCAGGTGCTGCCAGGGCACGGACCGACGACGACGATCGGCCGCGAGCGCGGCTGGCTGGATCTCGTGCGGACCTCGGGGCGGCTGTTCGCCTAGCCGCGCTTGTAGGTTCCGGTCAGCACGACCTGGGCGAGGGTGTGTCCCTCGGCAGCGCGACGGATGGCGTCCGCCTTCGGTGCTCCGGTCTGGTCGATCGACAGGTCGAGCGCCAGCAGCGTGAAGTGGTAGTGGTGCGTCCCGGACGGCGGGCAGGGACCGAACCAGCCCACCTTGCCGGCGCTGTTCGTGCCCTGCGGCGGCGCATCCGGTGAGCTCGAGACACCCTCGGGCAGCCCGCCCGACTGCGACGCCGTCATGTTGAAGACGACCCAGTGGACGAACCCCCGCGCATCGGGGTCGTCGACGATCAGGGCGAGGCTGGCCGTGTCATCCGGCGCGCCGTCCCAGTTGAGCGGCGGCGACACGTTCTGGCCGTCGCAGCTGAATTTGCGGGGAATGGCGGCGCCTTCGGTGAACGCCGAACT
>Ga0070697_100002159_pt1 | contig 15060 bp, 14 predicted proteins | sample KBSK1501metaG_FD_65475 | JGI IMG/M metagenome (GOLD analysis project Ga0070697, IMG submission 65475) | Corn, switchgrass and miscanthus rhizosphere microbial communities from Kellogg Biological Station, Michigan, USA - KBS K1-50-1 metaG | ecosystem: Host-associated > Plants > Roots >...
GCGATGCGCACCCCCAGCTCGGAGCCGAAGAGCTTGAGGATGGAGCCCTCGGGTCCCGGCGGCTCGCCACGGAGCTGGCGGGTGAGGTTGCGTAGGCGCGTGTAGCGCTGGCACTGCGCCTCGATCACCAGCTGGGCGAAGCGCTGGCGGATCACCGGGTTCTCCCACGCGGGCCGGCCGTCGAGCCGGACCCGGGCGGCCAGCGCGCGCAGGCGCGTGAGCTGCTCCTCGTGGCCCCGGCCGCCGCCGGCCTTGCGCTCGTACATGAGCGTGGTCATCGCGGGCTTCCACCCCTCGTTCTTGCGGCCGATCAGGTTCGCCGTGGGCACCGCCACGTCCACGAAGAAGACTTCGTTGAAGTGACGGTGGCCGTTCAGGAGCACGAGCGGGCGCACCGTGATGCCGGGCGTCTTCATGTCGACCAACAGATAGCTGATGCCGCGGTGCTTGGGCGCGCTCGGATCGGTGCGCACGAGCAGGTAGATCCAGTCGGCGAACTGGGCTCCCGAGGTCCACACTTTCTGCCCGTTGACGATGAACTGATCGCCCCTCTCCTCGGCACGGGTGCGGAGGCCTGCCAGGTCCGAGCCCGCGCCCGGCTCCGAGTAGCCTTGGCACCAGATGTCCTCCGCCCCGAGGATCCGCGGCAGGAAGCGGCGCTTCTGCTCCTCGGTGCCCCACTCGATGATGGTCGGGCCCGCCATGCCGATGCCGGAGTAGCCGGGGAGCACGGGGGCGCGCGCCCGGAAGCACTCCTCATCGTAGATGACCTGCTCCATCAAGGTGGCCCCGCGGCCGCCGTACTCGCGCGGCCAGGAGATCCCGACCCAGCCGGCCGCGAACATGCGCCGCTGCCACTCGCGCCGCCGCTCGAAGGTCTCGCGGTCGGGCGCCACGCGCTCGTCGGTCGGGTCCTCGATGCGGAGGTCGTCGGTCAGATTCTCGGCGAGCCAGCGCCGGATGTCGGCGCGGAAGCCATCCTGCTCGGCGGTGTAGGTGAAATCCATCGGCCCTCTTCTAGCACCGGTGCGCTCCCGACTCAAGGCATGTTACGATCGGCCATACCTCGAGGCAGCATCCACTGGCCACGGAGGCGGCATTGGCTCACAAAGGCATGAAGTTCGGCATCTTCCTCGCGCCCTTCCACAAGGTCGGCGAGAACCCCACCCTGGCCATGAACCGCGACATGGAGCTGATCGAGTGGATGGACTACCTCGGCTACGACGAGGTGTGGATCGGCGAGCACCACTCGGCGGGCTGGGAGCTGATCGCCTCCCCCGAGGTCTTCATCGCGGCCGGCGCCGAGCGCACGCGTCACATCATGCTGGGCTCCGGGGTCACGAGCCTGCCCTACCATCACCCGCTGATGGTGGCCCAGCGCTTCGTGCAGCTCGACCACATGACGCGCGGCCGCTCCATGCTCGGCATCGGGCCAGGCGCGCTGGTCTCCGACGCCTACATGATGGGCATCGAGCCGGTGACCCAGCGCCCGCGCATGGAGGAGTCCCTCGACGCCATCATGCAGCTGCTCAAGTGCGAGGAGCCGGTCACCCTCAAGACGGACTGGTTCGAGCTGCGGCAGGCCCGACTTCACCTGGCGCCCTATACCGAGCCGCACTTTCCGATCGCGGTGGCCAGCACGATCACCCCGGCCGGCGTGATGGCGGCGGGCAAGCACGGGCTCGGGGTGCTCTCGCTCGGGGCGGGCCTGCCGGGCGGCCCGGAGGCCCTCGCCAACCAATGGAAGATCGCGGAGGAGACCGCGGGCAAGAACGGCAAGACCATGGACCGGAAGAACTGGCGGCTCGTGGTCAACGTCCACGTCTCCGACGACGACGAGCTGGCCCTGCGCGAAGTCAGCCGTGCCGAGCGGCACGAGACCATCACCTACTTCGAGGACACCCTGGGCCGGCCCCCCGGCCGCGCCGATGATCCGCTGCGCGAAGGGGTGAAGATGGGCACCACGCTGGTGGGCACGCCCGATACCGTCATCCGCGGCATCGAGCGGCTCCAGGGCCTGAGCGGCGGCGGCTTCGGCGGCCTGCTCTTCCGCGCGCACGAGTGGGCCAACCGCGAGCAGACGCTCCACAGCTACGAGCTGTTTGCGCGCTACGTCATGCCCCGCTTCCAGGGCTCGCTCGCCACCATCCGCGAGTCGAGCGAGTGGGCGCGCAGCAACCGGAAGACCATCTTCAGCCCGAACGTGGAAGCGGTCCGTCGCGCGTACGTGGACGCCGGCCACGAGGTCCCGGCGGAGTACCGGACGCGCACCGCGGGAGCGCGGGACCTGGACGAGCCGACTCCCCCTCGGTAGGGTCGGTGCCGTGGAGGGTCGATGAGCCTCGAGCTGCGCGATGCGCGCCGCTCGCCGGCCGATCGGGAGTGGCTGACGAACGTCTTTCCGCTCTATCTGCACGACCTCTCCGAGTTCGACCTCACCTACTACACGCTCGATGATCGTGGTGTCTGGATGCCCGACCACCGGGCGAGCTGGCTCGAGGAGGACCAAGATCATCCGCTGATCGTGCTCGAGTCCGGCCGCCGCGTCGGCTTCGCGCTCGTCAACCAGGCGCCGTCACCGCATGTGGGGCCTGGGATGGACTTCCGGATGGCGGAGTTCTTCGTGCTGCGCAAGCACCGCGGCCACGGCATCGGGCGCCACGCCGTCTTCGCGCTCTTCGACCGGTTCCGCGGCAAATGGGAGATCAACGAGCTGCCGCGTAATACGGCCGCGATCGCCTTCTGGCGCCGGGTGATCGGGGAATACGGAGGCGGGCGCTACGAGGAGACGAGCAACGTCTCCGAGGTGCGCCAAATCGTCGATACTTCTCCCCGGTAGCTCAAGATTCTCGGCCGGGCGTGGCGCGGTCTCGGTTGCGCCGGGGCGGAGGCGCCGTCGAGGTGGTCTCGACGGCGCACCCGGTCGGTCGGCACGGCCGCCGCGGTGAGAACGGCTCCGACGGCAGCCCGCTCGCTCATCGCCGGTCCCGGCTCATCCGCACCGGGCGGATCGCCTCCTGGCCCGTCCTCAGGGTCGACGTCACTTGTTCCTTCGCGGTGTCGAGCAGGCCTTCGGCGGTGGCCTGCACCGACTGAAGCGTGTCGGCGACCACGAGTCGGGCCGTGCGGCCCTTGGTATTTGCGAATCGCCGGATCTCCTCACCCCACACATAGACCGCGATGGCTCCCACGATAGCTCCAAGAATGAATCGGCTCATCATCACTCCTCCTCCCCTGCTACGCGGCTCTCCAAATCGGCCACTCGAGCTGCGCGCTCCGATGGACCACATGACCGCACGGCTCGAGTGCGATGACCATCGCTTCACCCCGCTCGCGCCAGTCCTCGATGGCCCGAAACGCATTGCATGCCCGACAGAACAATGTCGGCGGTCCACTCATCTCACGCCTCCTTTCTCGGCGGTGGGCAACGTTCCGCTCCCCGTCGCGCCGTCCACTTTGGCGCAGTCGGGGCAGACCTCGAGCTCGGCATCGTAGGCGATGCCGTGTATCGGACACCGCACCACTGCGACGGGAGCGGGGCGACGGCGGCTCAGCCACCGGAGGCCCCAGCCCAGGGCCACGGTAACGGCCGCCGCCACGCCCGCCACCCGTCGCGATGCCGCCCATCCTTTCATTCTGTTGAGTGGCACTTGCGCGTCCCCCCTCCGCCTCTCGTACCGGTCGCCCGGCGGGCGGCGGTAAAAGCGTCCCGCCGCCCGCCCTCACGGCGACGACTAGCGGTTGCGGTCGCCCCGCCCGCCCTGCCCGCTGCGGTCGCCCTGGCCGCCACCCGGCTGCGGGTTGCGACCCGGCTCCTGCTGCTGCTGACCCTGCTTCCTGTCCTTGTCGCGATCGTGACCAGGTTGGCCCTGACCGCCCGGCTGACCCTTCTCCATGGTGTCCGTCATCTCGTCTCCTTTCTCCGGCGCGCTCGCGCCGGGCTCCCGGGCCATGTCAGCGAGCCCGGGATTTCCGCCGCCGGCGCGGAATGCGTCCCCCGCTCGGCGGGCCTCACTCAGCGCAATGGCGACGGCTTGCTTCCTCTTGCGAACCTTGCCTCCCGAGCCCGCGCGGAGCGTGCCCCGCTCGGCCGGACCGGTGCTCGATCAGCGTGCGCCCTACTTACTGGCTCCCGGCCTGTCGTACCGTCAGCTCGTTCTTGACCGACTTCACGCCGGGGACGTTGCGCGCCATCTCGGAGGCCTTGGCGCTGGCGGTGATGCTGGGAACTTCTCCGGTCAGCGTGACGATGCCGCCGTCGGCGCGCACGTCGACCTTTTTGAGCTGCATGTCCTGGGTCAGGAGCGCCCCGACCGCTTTGGCGATCTCCTTGTCGTTGGCATCGACCGCCTTGCGGGCCGTCGGAGCCACCACCTGCAGATCGTTCTTCACCGACTGCACGCCCTCGACGTTCTTGGCGACGTCGGCCGCCGCGCTCTTGGCCTCGTCTGAGTCGACCTTGCCGCGAAGGTGAACCACGCCCTTCTGGGTGTCGACGCTGACCTCGCGGCCCTTGACGCGCTCGTCCGCGAAGAGGGCGATCTTGGTCTTGGAGGTGATCCAGCTATCGCTGACCGCGGTCTTGGCGCCCTCGGTCGCGCTCTTAGCCTTGTCCTTGAGCTCGTCCATCTTGCTCTCGGCCGCCCCGGCCGCGAACGGCGTCGCGGCGAGGAGCGCGCTGAGAATCGCGGCCGTCATCATCGTCGTGCCGTACCGCATGGTTGCGTCCTCCTTTGGCTCCTCTGCGGTTGATGCCTCTCTCTACAGGGCAGCAAGGCATGTGCCACGGCATAAACGTGCAAGGAACAATACGAATCCCTACCAAGGCCATGATCGATCGTGCGCGAAGCCGGTAAGGAGTGCTGCGTAGTTCTTTCCGGCCTTGGCTTGGGTTTGCGGGAAGCGAAGCACCGAGGTGCGACGGTCGGAGCTACCCGGGAGGCGTCATGCCCGGAGCAACTCCTGTCGTCTAGGCGATCCAGACCGACTTCACGTTCACGAACTCACGGATGCCGTACTCCGAGAGCTCGCGCCCGTAGCCGGAGCGCTTGATGCCTCCGAAGGGCAGGCGCGGATCCGACTTCACCACGCCGTTGACGAACACCGCGCCCGCCTCGATCTGCACCGCCAGGCGCTCCGCACGGTCACGGTCTCGCGTCCATAGCGCGGCGCCCAGCCCGAAGGACGAGTCGTTGGCGAGCCGGATCGCGTCGGCCTCGTCCTTGGCGCGGATCACGGCCGCGACGGGACCGAAGGTCTCCTCGTCGAACGCGGGCATGCCCTTGTCGACCGCGGCGAGCAATGTCGGCGGGTAGAAGGCGCCCTTGCCGGCCGGGACCTGGCCGCCCAGGAGCGGGCGCGCCCCGCGCTTGACCGATTCCTCGACCTGACGATGCAGCTCATCGCGCAGGTCCACGCGCGCCTGCGGGCCCACCTGCGTCTCGCGGGCCAGCGGATCGCCCATGCGTCGCGACGCCAGCTCCGCCTTGAAGCGCTCCAGGAAGCGATCGGCGACCGGCTCGACCACGATAAACCGCTTGGCTGCGATGCAGCTCTGGCCGCTGTTGATCAGCCGGCCCTCGGTCGCCGCTCGAGCCGCGGCGTCGACGTCGGCGTCGGCCAGCACGATGAACGGATCGCTGCCGCCCAGCTCCAGCACGGTCTTCTTGATCGCCCGGCCCGCCTGCTCGGCGACCGCGCTGCCGGCTCGCTCGCTGCCGGTGAGGGTCACCGCCACGATCCGCGGGTCGGCGATGAGGCCCTTCACCGCGGAGGAGGGGGCCAGCACGGTGCGGAAGAGGCCGTCCGGGAATCCGGCCCGCCGGAAGACCTCCTCGATCTGGAGCGCGCAGCGCGGCACGTTGGAGGCGTGCTTGAGGATGCCCGCGTTGCCCGCCATGAGGGCGGGAGCCGCGAAGCGGAAGACCTGCCAGAAGGGGAAGTTCCACGGCATCACCGCCAGGACCGGGCCGAGCGGGTCGAAGCGGACGTAGCTGCGGGAGGCATCGGTCTCACGCGGCTGCTCGGCGAGGAACGCCTCTGCATGCTCTGCGTAGTAGTCGCAGGTGCCCGCACACTTCTCGACCTCGGCCTCCGCCTGGGTGATGGGCTTGCCCATCTCTCGGGTCATGGTCAGCGCGTACTTGGCCTTGTGGGCCCGGAGCTCGTGCCCGGCCGCCCGCATGAGAGTGGCGCGCTCCGCGAAGGGCCGAGTGCGCCATTCGGTGAACGCGGCCTGCGCGCCCGCCAGGATGCGGTCGATCTGCTGCGGTGACGTCTCCTCGAGCGTCTCGAGGACTTCGCCGGTCGCCGGATTCACGGATTGGATGCTCATGGCGCGCGCTCCTTTCCCGGGCTCACTCTTTCTGATCATCGTGGGCGCCGATTGGATGCGTGGCAAGCGGTGCTCGACTGGCCGCGTCACCCACCCGGGCGTAGACTGACGCCGAGGAGGCGGCCATGAAAGCGTCCGAGCTGATCGCTCGGTGCCTCGAGAACGAAGGGGTCCGCTACGTCTTCGGGGTCCCCGGCGAGGAGATCCTCGACATCGTGGACTCCCTGGCCGACTCCCACGTCCGCTTCATCCCGACCCGCCACGAGCAAGGGGCGGCCTTCATGGCCGACGCCTACGGGCGGCTCACCGGCCGCGCCGGAGTGTGCCTCTCCACGCTCGGGCCCGGCGCGACCAACCTCGCTACCGGCGTGGCCGACGCCAACCTGGATCACGCGCCGCTGGTCGCGATCAGCGGGCAGGCCGGCCGCGACCGCATCCACAAGGAGTCCCACCAGTACGTGGACATCATCGAGCACCTCCGGCCGCTGACGAAGTGGAACACGCGGGTAGAGATGCCGGCGGTGATCCCCGAGGTGATCCGCAAGGCCTTCAAGGTGGCTGAGGTGGAGAAGCCGGGGGCCTGCCACATCGAGGTGCCCGAGGACGTGGCGGAGGAAGCTGCCGACGGCGAGCCGCTCTCCACCGAGCGGGCCCGGCGCCCCTCGCCGGACCGGCCGGCGCTCCAGGCGGCGGCGCGGCTCATCGAGGCCGCCTCGTTCCCGCTCATCTTCGCGGGCAACGGGGTGATCCGCGGCGGCGCGTCGAACGAGCTGCGCGAGCTCGCGCGCGGCCACGGCATCCCGGTGGTCAACACCTTCATGGCCAAGGGCTGCATGCCCTACGACGACCCGCTGTGTCTGCTCTCGGCCGGTCTGCAGGCGCGCGACTACATCTCCTTCGGGTTCGACAAGGCCGACCTGATCATCGCAGTCGGTTACGATCCCGTGGAGTACGCGCCCAAGTTCTGGAACCCGGAGCGCAAGAAGCACATCATCCACATCGACTTCACCCCCGCCGAGGTCGACGGGTTCTACCAGCCCGCGGTCGAGGTGGTGGCGGACGTACGCGAAGCGCTCGAGCTGCTCAACGGCCTCGTGAAGGGCCAGAAGGATTCCGCGCCCTACCGGGATCTGCGCCGCTTCATCCTCGAGCAGCTCGAGGAGGGCGCGACCGACGACGGCTTTCCCCTCAAGCCGCAACGCATCCTGCGCGACCTGCGCGCGTGCATGGGCCGCGAGGACATCCTGGTCTCCGACGTGGGCAGCCACAAGCTGTGGATCGCGCGCACCTTCCCGGCCTATGAGCCGAACCGGGTACTGATCTCCAACGGCCTCGCGGCCATGGGCTTCGCCTTGCCCGCGGCGGTGGCGGCCAAGCTGGTGCACCCCGAGCGCAAGGTGGTGGCGGTGAGCGGCGACGGCGGCTTCCTCATGAATGTCCAGGAGCTGGAGACGGCGCGACGCCTCGACCTCGCCATCGTCAACGTCATCTTCCGCGACGGCGGCTACAACCTCATCCAGTGGAAGCAGCAGACGCGGCTCGGCCGCGAGTCGGGCGTGGAGTTCGGCAACCCGGACTTCGTCATGCTCGCCCAGGCCTTTGGCGCCAAGGGCTATCGGGTGGAGTCGGCGCGCGACCTGGCCCCCGCGCTGCGCGACGCACTCGCCTCGCCGGGGCCCACCATCGTGGACGTGCCGGTCGACTACCGGGAGAACCCGAAGCTGACCGCTCGCCTGGGCCAGCTCGTCTGCCCGATCTGAGTTCGCACCCTCTCCCGAAGGGGAGAGGGCAGGGGGAGGGGTGGTTCCCCTACATTTCCACGATCCCGTCGCCCACCTTCTTGAGCCGCTCGAGCACCAGCGGGTCGTGGCCGGGGAGGACCAGATCCTCCGACGACGCCAGCTCGCGGATCTTCGCGAAGGCCGCGTACATGCGCGGCAGGTCGTGGAGCGTGTTGAAGGGGATGCGCTCCGCGAAGTTGCGGTAGTAGTGCGAGGCGTCGGAGGCGACCACCGCCTGCCCCCGCGCGTGCGCCACCGTGACGATCTGCATCCCGGCGGTGTGGCCGCCCACTTGGTGAACTGAGATGCCGGGCACGATCTCGCGCGACCCGTCCACGAACGAGAGCCGCCGCTCGTAGTTGAGGCGCACGATGGCGCAGACGTCGTCCACCTCGATCGAGTGGCGGAAGGCCCCGAGCGAGGCGTTGCGGCCGGTGTAGAACGCCATCTCGGAGTCCTGCATATAGAAGGTCGCGTTGGGGAAGAGCGCGTAGTTGCCCACGTGGTCGTAGTGGAAGTGGCTCAGGACGACGTGCTGCACCTGCCCGCAGTCCACTCCGATCTCGGCCAGACCCTTCGACGGGCAGCGCAGGAACTGGCGCCCGCGCCGCGTGCCGACCTCTTCCGTGAAGCCCAGATCCACCACGACGGTGTGCGTGCCGTTGGTCAGCGCCCACACGAAGTAGTCCATGGCCATGGGCGAGGCGTGATAGTCGCCGTAGAAGCACTCGGAGGTCGTGCACTTGCGGTGGGCGTAGCGGACCGCGTAGATGCGGTAGGGCGCATTGGGCATGGTCAAGTCTCCCTTCCCGTGGCAGGATTCTACGCGTTTCCGAGGTTCACGGAAGTCCCACCTGAGAGGAGGAGCCCGCATGACCCTACCAGCCGCGGTATCGGCGTCTCGCAACGAGGTCCGCACGGTCGCTCCCAGGCTCATCGAGCTGACCGAGACCCTCGTCTATCCCGACATCTGGGAGCGCCCCGGACTTTCCAAGCGCGACCGGAGCCTTATCACGGTGGCGGCCCTCATGGCGATGTACCGCCCCGACCAGCTCAAGGGCCACACCGAGCGGGCGCTCGCCAACGGGGTCACCAAGGAGGAGATCGGCGAGCTGATCACGCACCTGGCCTTCTACGCCGGCTGGCCCAGCGCGATGTCGGCGGCGCGCGTCGTCAAACAGGTCTTCGAGGAGGCCAAGGCATGAAGGTCGGATTCATCGGACTCGGCACCATGGGTGCCAGCATGGCGTCCAATCTGCAGGCGGCCGGCCACGAGCTGCAGGTGAGCGACGTGCGGCGCGAGGCGGCGGCCCCCCATCTGAAGGCGGGCGCGATGTGGAAGGACACTCCGCGCGCGGTGGCGGAGGCCGTGGAGGTCGTCTTCACCTCGCTCCCCGGGCCGAAGGAGGTGGAACAGGTCGCCCTCGGCCCGGACGGCCTCATCAACGGCATGCAGAAAGGCGCGGCCTATTTCGATCTCAGCACCAACTCGCCCGCGCTGATGCGGCGGCTCTACCCCGCCTTCAAGGAGAAGGGGTTCCACGTGCTCGACGCCCCGGTGAGCGGTGGGCCCAAGGGCGCCAAGACGCGGAAGCTCGCGCTGTGGATCGGCGGCGACCGCGAGGTCTACGACCGCTTCAAGCCGGTGCTGGACGCCATCGGCGACCAGCCCTACTACGTCGGTCCCATCGGGGCGGGCTCGGTGGCCAAGCTCGTGCACAACTGCGCGGGCTACGCGGTGCAGACCGCGCTGGCCGAGGTTTTCACCATGGGCGTCAAGGGCGGGGTAGACGCGCTCACGCTCTGGAAGGCGGTGCGGCAGGGCGCGGGCGGGCGGCGGCGCACCTTCGACGGGCTCGTGGACCAGTTCCTGCCCGGGACCTTCGATCCGCCCGCGTTCAGCCTGCGGCTCAGCCACAAGGACGTCTCGCTGGCGGTGGCTCTGGGGCGCGAGCTGGGCGTGCCGATGAGAATGGCCAATCTCGCCCTCGAGGAGCTGACCGAAGCGATGAACCGCGGCTGGAGCGAGCGGGACTCGCGCGTGGCGATGCTGCTGCAGGAAGAGCGCGCGGGCGTGAAGATCGCGGTGCCGGTGGAGCAGATCCGCGAGGTGCTCGAGAACGACGGCCGCTAGGGCGGCCGAATCACGGTTGTAGCTAGGACTTCCGGAAGAAGAGCGGCTCGATCTTCGAGAGATCCTTCGAGATCGCCATCGTGAGCAGGTCGGCGAATCCCTGGAGGATGATGAGGGCGTTGAGGTCGGCGTCGTTCTTCACCACGCCCTTGATGCGCTCGAGGATGCCGTCGTTCACCTTCTGAATGTTCTCGTAGTGCGTCTCGAGCTGCTCGAGGCCGAGGTCGGGCTGCTCGCCGCGCTTCGCCACGAAGTACTGGCGCAGGAGGTACATGGACACCGAGCGCACGATGGTCTCCTCCGCCGTCGAGAAGGGCAGGTGGAAGCGGGCCATCGGCTTGAGGAAGTCCATGTAAGGACACGAGCTGGTCGCCATGACGAGGCCGAAGATGCCGAAGATCCCGCGCTGCAGCGGGAGCTGCTTGACGTAGGTGCGCTCCTCGGTGGTGACGGTCACGGTGGCCTCGGAGACCGAGGCCTTGTCCTTGAAGAACTCCACCAGCGCGGAGAGATTGGTGGCCACCGGGCAGTAGGGGTGCTCGGCCGGCTTGAGCGGGCAGTGCCCGCACTGGTGGTTCTCGAGCCGGGCCCAGGCCGGGGGCTGCTCCGGGCTGCTCGGGAGAAACGACAGGCTGTCCCGGTCGAGCTCGACGGTATAGGACTTGGCGCCCCCGTCGGGGAACGCGAAGTCGTAGACGATCTTGATGCTGCCCACGCTCACCTCAGAAGCGAGGGTAGCGAGCCGGGGGCAGCCCCGTCAACGAATCCGTCAGTCGGGCCGGCCCCCCGGATCTGCGTGCTATCCTCGGGTCGTGGCGTCCGTTCCCGAGCCTCCGGCCGTCGGGCAGGCCGCCCCGCTCTTCAGCCTCACCTCCGTGCAGGGCGGCCACGTCGATCTGGCCACCTACCGGGGGCGGCGTAACGTGGTCGTCTGGTTCTCGCGCGGCTTCACGTGCCCGTTCTGCCGGGTCTACATGGATGGCATGCGCGAAGGGTATGAGGATCTCCAGGCCACCGGGACCGAGATCATCCAGGTCGGGCCGAACCTGCTCCAGTCCGCTCGGATCTTCTTCGGCCACAGCCCCACGCCGTACCCCTTCGTCTGCGACCCCGACAAGCGCCTGTACGCCGTCTACGGCCTGGGTGACCGCGGCGCGCTGCAGGCTACGCGCTCGGCGGTGGTGAGCTTCTCCTACGCCTTCACCCACGGCGACACCGGGCCGCAGCTGCGCGGGGCGTGGCTCGACGTGATGAACCGCAACTTCGTCCGCCGCTTGCACCACCACGCGATGACCGCGCTCGAGCAGGGCATCTTTCTGGTGGATCGTGATGGGGTCATCCGGTACCGCACCGTGGTCGGGCCCATCGACCCGGTGCCCCGGGGCGGGCGGCTGGCCCAGCTGATCCGGACCCACTGCCCGGGTGGGCCCGGCGCTCTAGATCCGGTCCGGCCGGCCGGGCCGTAGTCAAGGGCACGGGACCAGCATATGGGGCAGTCATTGAATTCCGACCCACAGTGTCGTATGAGTTGATTCGACCGATGCCAGCTTTCGACCTCGACTCGTACGTCGGACGCTCGAGGGCAGTGGACCTGGCGGCCATCGACTGGGCCGACGTCCCCCGGCACCCGGTGCCCCCGGAGGTGGTGCGCACCCTCCGGTACATGCAGGATATCGAGAGCCACACCATCATCTACCTGCGGGTCCTGCTGGCCACCCGGGCGATCGACGATCCGGACGTGGCCACCTTCCTGGCCTGCTGGGTCTACGAGGAGACCTTCCACGGGATCGCGCTCGCCCGCTTCCTGGAGGCCGCCGGCTCGCCGGTCGGGGAGCGCCCGATGCCCCGTGGCCAGGAGCCGCTGGGGAAGCGGATCGAGGCGGCGGCGACCGCGATGGTGTCGAAGGCCTGGCCCGACTTCTGCGCGGTGCACATGACCTGGGGCGCGATCAACGAGCTGACCACGCTGACCGGGTACCGGCGGCTGGCCGCTCGGTGCGACCATCCGGTGCTCACGGATCTGCTCGAGCGCATCATCCTCGACGAGTCGCGCCACTTCTTCTTCTACTACCGTCAGGCCGAGATTCGCCTGCAACGCCGGGCCGTCGCCCGGGTCGCGCGCCTCCTGGTTGACCGCTTCTGGTCCCCGGTGGGCACCGGGGTCCAGCCCGAGGCGGAGCTGCGGTTCCTGGCCACCTACCTCTTCGCCGGACCGGAGGGACGGGCCGCGGCCCGCAAGGTCGACGACACGATCCGGCGCCTGCCCGGGTTCGAGACGGTGCGGCTCCTGGAGTCCTGGATGGATCGACACGTGGGGAATATCGGCGATCGTTCCCCCGCACAGCGGGAAGGAGGACGCAATGGCCACCGCAACCACTGAGCGCCCTACTGAGCAGCGCCCGGCGACCGGGCACTATCGCGCCTATACACCACGTCCCTTCACGCGGGCCGAGCGCGACTCGGTGACGATTCTGTTCGGCGGGCTCCACTGGCGCGTCGAGCGAATCCTACAAGCGGTGCTGGAGAGCGGGGGCCACAAGGCGCAGGTCCTCCCGGTCGCCACCAAGGACGACCTGCTCACGGGGCGCGAGGTCGCCGACATCGGCCAGTGCTGCCCCACCAGCTTCACCACCGGCAACCTGGTCAACTTCCTCAAGAAGGAGGCGAAGGAGATCGGCGCCGAGGAAGTGAACAAGAAGTTCATCTATCTCACCGCCGGCTCTTGCGGGGCCTGCCGCTTCGGCCAGTACCATCAGAGCTACGAGCTGGCGCTGCGCAACTCCGGGCTCGACGCCTTCCGGATGTTCCTCCTCGCCCAGGACCAGCTCGACCAGAAGGCGGCGATGGGCGACGGGCTCGACCTCAACCTGCCCGTGACGCTCGGCTGCCTGTGGGCCATCTTCTGCACCGATCTCATCCAGGACCTCGAGTATCAGGTGCGGCCCTACGAAGTCGTGCCGGGGCAGACCGACGCAGTGGTCAAGGAGTCGGTGGAGCTGCTGTACCAGGCGTTCCGGAACCGGCCGGCGCGCGGGCCCTGGCGGTCGGTGCTCTGGTTCCTCACCACCGGCTACTTCACGAAGGTGATGCGCCAGGTGCGGCGGAAGTTCGACGCCATCGAGGTGGACCGCCTCCGGGTGAAGCCCACGGTCAAGATCACCGGTGAGTTCTACCTCCAGACCGTCGAAGGGGATCCGAACTACAACATCCATCGGTGGCTCGAGGCGGAGGGCGCCGAGGTCTATCCGGCCGGCATCACGGTGTGGATGGACTACCTGCTGCGCCTGGGGCTGCAGCGCTTCGAGGACTACTCCGGGATCGAGAAGGGCGCGCGGCTCAAGCTCGGCCTCGGGCGGACCGTGCAGGCCATCTATCGGGCGGTGGTCAGCCGACTCCGCCGGGCCATGGGGAACCTGCCCCGGGACATCCCGCATCAGCTCGAGCTGCGACGGCTGGCCGCCCCCTACTTCCATAGCCGCCTCGACGGCGGCGAGGGCGACATGCTGGTCGGCAAGGCGATCTGGGCCCATCAGAAGAAAAAGGCCCACATGATCTGCGAGCTATCGCCGTACTCCTGCATGCCCAACACCATGTCCATCGGGGCGATGGCCGGCGTGATCGGCAAGTACCCCGATCTCCTCTACGCGCCGCTCGAGATCAAGGGCGACGCCGAGGTGCACGCGCTCTCGCGCTGCCAGATGATCCTCACCGAGGCCAAGAAGCGGGCGCAGCGCGAGTTCGAAGAGGCGCTGGGCACGAGCGGCATGACGCTGGACGAGGTTCGCGCGTACCTCGACGCGCACCCGAAGATGAAGCGCGCGACCTACCTGGTGCCCCACATGGGCTGCGCGGGTCAGGCCGCCAATCTGGTGCTCCACGTGGCGCAGAAGGCCGGGTAATGAAGCTCATCGGGATGGACGTCGGCTCCACCACGGTCAAGGCGATCGTGGTGGACGACGGTAAGGTCACGTGGCAGGACTACCAGCGCCACAACACCCGCCAGGCCGAGAAGGTGCTCGAGTTCCTCGGGCGCATGGAGGAGGAGGCGCAGGTGGTGCCCGGCCGCGACCGCGTTTTCTTCACCGGCTCCGGGGCGGGTCTGCTCGGGCCGCTGGTTGGGGCCAAGATGATCCAGGAGGTCGTCGCGGTCGCGGCCTGCGTGGAGAAGCTCCACCCCGACGTGCGCTTCGTGTCGGAGATCGGTGGAGAGGACATGAAGACGATCTTCTTCACCGCCACCGGTACCGGCCGCTCCAAGCAGGTCTACATGCAGTCGGCCTGCAGCGGCGGTACCGGGACGTTCATCGAGAAGACGGCACGCAAGCTCCAGGTGGCGAGCGAGAAGCTGGCCGTCCTGCCCTACGCGGGCATGAGCCTCCACAAGGTCAGCAGCAAGTGCGGTATCTTTGCGGAAACGGACGCCAATACGCTCGTCAAGACCGGCGTGCCCGTCGAGGAGATCATCGCGAGCCTCTTCGAGGCGGTCGTCTACCAGAACCTCGCCACCCTCACCAAGGGTAATACCCCCGCGCCCGAGGTCCTCCTGCTGGGCGGCCCGAATCTCTTCTTCAAGGGCTTGCAGGAAGCCTGGCGCCATCACCTGGCCAAGCTCTGGCAGCAGCGCAAGCTGGCGCTGCCCGAGGGCCGCGATGCGGCCTCGCTCATCACGGTGCCGGCGGAGGCGCTCTACTACGCCTGCCTCGGCTGCGTGGAGATCGGCGGGGGCGAGGCGGAGACGGTCGCGGTGTACGAAGGGCGCGACCGGCTGCGCTGGTGGGTGGAGGAAGGCCAGCAGGAGGAGAAGGCCAAGG
>Ga0070697_100002161_pt1 | contig 15058 bp, 11 predicted proteins | sample KBSK1501metaG_FD_65475 | JGI IMG/M metagenome (GOLD analysis project Ga0070697, IMG submission 65475) | Corn, switchgrass and miscanthus rhizosphere microbial communities from Kellogg Biological Station, Michigan, USA - KBS K1-50-1 metaG | ecosystem: Host-associated > Plants > Roots >...
TCGCTGGAATTTACGGAATGAACTTTAGTCCAGGTTTCTTCCAGCCTGGAAGTGGTGATCCGCGGGGATTCTATGTCATGATTCTGGCGATGGTCATCATATCATCAGGGCTCGTCTACTGGTCGAAAAGAAGCGGCTGGATCTGAAGATACTGATCAGATCGAGACCCATGTCCAGACCCAAACCCTGGATCGGGCGTTGACATCCTTCCAATCTAGTTGAATTCGTTGATCTTCCGCTGGAAGTAGGCTTTCTGCAGGAGAGCTGAGTTCTCTATCCAGCCACGTTTCGGTATCTCGAATATCTTGCCGACGTAGTTCATCGCAGCGTCCATCGAGTCGAACTGTTCGAATCTTGTCTTGAAGAGCACTCGCAGGCTCTCTCTGACGTTCCAGACCCCAACCGGCATGATGTAGCCTGGATGAATCTCCCTCAACATTATCGCCCCAGCTTGCCTCTCGATCCGGTCAAGATATTCTGAGACTGCGAGTCTCGCCGAGTAGTAGCAACCACCCGGTTTCGCATATGTCTTTCTGTTCCGGAAACCCTCCGAGTCTCCCAGCATGACCGGTCGATGCCCATCTGCAGAGACATAGCTGGTAGTATCGACATCAACGGCCATGTTCACGTCCGGGAAGCTGGTTGCGAGCAGGTCAGGTTCGAACCAGGCCTCGATCCACTCGAACCGCCAGCTCTCAGGAGTGAGAATTCCAACGTAGGTGTTGTCTAGATATTCGTACTTGTAGACTCGATACTTGTCGATGAGTGGGTGTTGCCTGATTCTCGCCATTAGTCTTAGGCTGAGATTGCTGTCAATTGCGGTGATGCTCCATCTCGTCGGAACGAGCTTCCGTCGCTTGTTCTCACCGAACATGCCGAGGCTAAAGGCTCTCTGAATCCTTGTCACCAAAACGCCGTTTCTGTACAGTTGCAAAACCGCATCGTCCGCGTGAAGGTCGCCGTCGTAGAATGCTTTCTCGATTCTATCATCAACCGAAGAATTACCGGTCTCGAAGGAGGCTAGCGGCGCGATCGGGCCGAAGGGCTGAGAATCCTCCCGCAGATCCAGAATCTTCCGAGGTGGTCGAGTTAGAACTAGTTCAGTGTCCACAGGCTTCGTCATCATCGCAACTTCCTGCAGCGTCTCGATCAACCTGCCGCCCTTGTTAGCGTCGAAGACGTTGGCCTTGCTGTAGGCTCGAAGCAGGCTGTATCGGAAGTCGACTATCTCGTCGAATCCTTTGCCCATCCACCATTCTGGAGTGTCAAGTATCTCGGTGTCGCCTGAGACCGGTGGAACCATTGGCCCAACGAAGACTTTCGGATATCCGAATCTCCCCACGAAGACCCCTGGGGGACTCGACCCTGAGATCTGTTTGGTGTCAAACTCCTTGTGATGAGCTGCCAGCGTCGTGGCTTTGACGTGTATCGCGCACCTCTCTTCACCGGAGAGTCGTTGGACCCTCTTGCACATCGGGCAGAGTTTCTCCGGGGTCGAGACAATACGATCTCGACGCGACTGTGCAACGTCAATCGAGGTTAGCATGTTGGTCAAGGTTGAGACTATTGGAGCCTCCGCAGCCTGATACGGAAAAGCATCCTCCTGAACTCATGCGACGGACTGGCTCTTAATGTTGAAGAGATGACCGAGGGAAATTTGCCCCTCTTCCTGGTTGGAATTGTTTGTCTGAGGATCTTCACAAGACTGTGGTCAGACTGAGAAGACGGGATTCGAGTCGCTTGTCACTCTGTAGAGGGAGAAGGAGGGTCCGGGGAACGAACGCCTCATGGAATCATCGCCTGGTTGTAGTTGAACAGCCAAGGGGGAGTCGGTCACCGTGCGATATTCTTTGACTATGATGTGGTAATTTGCCGCTACTGATACGTGACAGTTCTCTTTGCGGCGACGATCATCTCTCCGCTGGTGCTGTTGGTTGCGATTACGGAGATGGTTCTTGAAACAGTCCCTGGATTAGCGGAAGAGCTGGTTTGAAAGTGGACTGAGTAGCTTACAGCAGGCGGATCTACGAAAGGCTTCATCAACGGATAACGGTCTTGGGCGGAGCTGAATGAATAGGGCGTGTCCCCTATCCCATCAGGACTTGGACAGATGTTCTGCTGGGGCCCGCTGCAGTTGTCAACTCCCGTGTAGTCGGACCAGTAGTTGCCACCGCTCGGATACCCATTGTCCCACTTGTTATTCGAGCCCTGGCTATCAGATGCGAATGGCGCTCCGGTCGTGTTTGTTCCTGCGAGGAAGCTGTTACGATAGACCAGCATGTTAGTCGCTCCGTTGGCCACCATTCCGCCCACGCATGGACCGATAGTGTTCCCTGAAACCACGACGTTGGTGGACGATGATACGGTTATGCAGGGTCCAGTCGTCTGATAACTCACTCCATTGCTTCCGACCGTGTATATTGGCTGATCCGAGATCATGTTTCCTGAGATGGTGACATTGGTCGAACCTGATACTGTGACTCCGGAACGACTGCCGGTCAATGTCGAGTTCTCGACTACCGCGTTTGCAACATTCAACAAATAGACATCGGCGTCGTAGTAGCCGAAAGATCGGATAGGGCCGCTGCTGTGAACATAGACGTTGGAGATGATGAAGCTCATGCTTGTATTGTTTACAAAAATACCGGAGCCACCGCAAAGCATCCCTGGCTGACAAAGATCGATCGCAAATCCCGATATTATGTAAGGGTCAGACTTTGTCCCAGATCCACCATTGACCCCATTTGCGGGTCTGAAACCAGAGTTCCCGTTGATGTATATGGGAGCGCGCGTGTCTACCACGACAGAGATTGATACAGTCGTGGACAGTGCGCCGTCGGATCCCGTGACATTGACCGAATATGTTGCTGGAGAGATCGGGTCCACTGGAGCTTGGAGTTCAAGAGTCGACAAGGCCGAGCCTCCATTCGACACGCTCACTGTGGCCGGGACCATAGTCACGGACGGACCGCCTGACTGAGAAGACGCGACCAGGTTCACAGCCCCCGTAAATCCTCCCTTGCTCGTAACAGTAATAGTCGCGTTCACTGACTGGTGGTAGGCGAGAGAAATTGAGGAAGTGCTGGATGTCAGGGTGAAGAATGGCGTGGGCGGCACTGGAGAACTAGACGCTTGTATCCAATCGAAGCCGTTGTTATTCCAAGCCGACGCTACAAGTTCTAGCCCTGACAGGTTCGTGTTCCCTGGCGTCTTGTCGGGCTGGCTGTAGCTTCCCAGAAGTGTCCCGTCGAAGTACATGTTGACAGTTCCATTGATCATGTCCAGCCGCAACACATGCCACACGTTCAGTTGCGCTGAATATCCAGGGAAAGTGGCCACGATCACATGATCGACGATAAGTTGGAAGTTGCTGTAGTACCCGTGAGCAGTCCATTCGTATAGGTGTCCGACCGTCGGAACGGGTAATTCCATCGTTCCAAAATTGCCCCGGAGATTCAAGGTCGACTCCACACGAATGGATACGCTCCAATTCGAGACATTTGCTGGAATATCGCTACGGCTGATGGATGCGGCGTTGTCGGGCCCGTTGGGCGCTTTCAGAATCATCGTGGAATTGCTCAATCCATAGTACGACAGCGGTATGTTCGGGTTCGGGTTTACGGTCCAACCTGCCGTTTGAAGCTGGCTAATCGAAGTGTAGTTGAAATCGTCACGGAAACTCCACGACTGGGAGCCTGACGCGCTAACCGGAGAAATATTCAGGCTGGGAATCGCAACCAGTATCGAAAGGACGATGAGGAAGAGCGATACGACTATACTCCTCATAGGGCTCGCCACCAAGAATTCTTCAAACCTTCAGGAATGGATTCAGGAAGAATTCTCTGGAGAATGGAAGCAGTTTCACAGCAGTTTCATCATTCGTGGCCCGTAATGATTGAGAACATAAACATTCGGAAACACGGCTACAAAATTCTACCAAGCGCTATCCAGATTGCCCCGCGGATGTTGGAATCTTGACTAGACATAGTCATCTGTGAAGACGTGTTTGGGTCGGTGTGCCATTCGATAAATTGTTCGGATTATGGCGCTGGTTATTGCTGGCTACTGATACATGACGGTTCTCTCCGCGGAAAAGATCAACTCTCCATCGGTACTGTTGGTTGCGGTCACAGAGATTGTTCTCGAAATGGTTCCATTCCCGGTGGAAGGGCTGCTTTGGAAGTGGACTGAGTAGCTGACAGCTGGCGGATCAACGAAAGGCTTCATCAAAGGATAATGGTCTTGAGATGAGTTTAATGAATAGGGCGTGTCTCCTATTCCGTCGGGGCTTAGACAGATGTTCTGTTGGGGTCCGCTGCAGTCGTCAACGCCTGTATAGTCGGACCAGTAGTTGCCACCGCTGGGATAGCCGTTGTCCCACTGGTTCTTGCCCGGGTTATCATCGGATGCTTGGACTGCGTTGTTGACGAGGTTGTTGTGATAGACTTGGGCTCCAGTGGTGGATTGAAGGATTGTCCCAGAGCCGCAGGGAGGTGAAGGATAAGGTACGGTGACGTTGTTTTCAAAGATCTGAACGTTGCTCGATCCTCCTATAATGATCGACTTGGCACAGGCATTATTGATTACGCTGTTTTGCGAGATCCTGAGATTGCCAGAAGAGGACACTGTGATTCCGTTGCTCGGTGCGTATGGGGCGCCGATTGGAGCGTAACCGTTCATGAGGATCGTATTGTGTAGTATGGTCACGTTCGATGAGCCCTTGACTCCCAGGACGGTGCCGGACGCGTAGGCTTTGACGCTGTTCCCAGAGATCCTCACGTTGGTACTTGAGTATGCTCCGACACTATCGTAGGTGCTGCAATTACTGAAATTGCTACAGCCCCCTGCCGCGACATTGTTAGCGTTGATAACGATGTTCCTTGACGAGGCTACGATAATGCCAGGGCCGTTGAATATCGACTCGACATCCACAACTGAAGCATCTATCCCACCATTTGTCACATTCTCGAGCACGATACCGTATCCAGGCTGGCCTTGAGTAGGTGAAGACACGCTCACATTGAATATTCTGAAGTATGCCGTTGTGTTAGCAACTCTAATTCCATAGTAAGTAGAATAGCAGTTCCAACACAGGTTAATGCTCCATCCTTGAATCACGTAAGGGTCAGAAGCCGTGCCGGATCCTCCAGTCACTCCCTTCGTTGTGGTGAATTCAGAATTCCCATTGATCAGTATAGGAGAATGACCCTGTAACGCGACGGCTCTTGCCAGCATGAGGTTGACCCCAGAGACTGAAGCGAGTGAAACAGCGGTCAAAAGCACGATGACGGTGATGACTCGTCCTCGCATAATTATCATAGATATCCAGCATTCCGAGGACATCTGAACCCTCGATATAAGGAGGGTGCCTCAGATGTAATCAGATGTGAGAGCGGAGTTCTTCGAATCAAAAAGCTCGATTGCTTCCTCCTCGAGACGAACGAAACCATAGTCTATCTCGACTCAAACTGGGAGCTTCCTAAGTGCTCATGTTTAGTCGGACTGTGAGACTTTCGTTTGCAGAAAATCTGCTCAAAAAGTATTTCATAGTTGCGTGGGACGCGGTTGCTGTCACCTTGCATCTCGAATGCAAGGGGGAACCTAAGTTGAGGGGTTTCATCAATAGTCGTCCGGCTTGTTCAAAATAGCTTGCTGAGGACGAAGGCGAGGAGGAATCCTGCTACTGGGGAGATTATCCAGCTGGATACGATGAGGAAGACGTTCCTAGTATTCATCATTCTCATCTTCCGTGCCAGTCCTGATCCTATGATTCCAGAGGACACTGTTTCGGTGATTGATAGAGGGACTCCGAGTTGGCTCGCCAGTTCAATTGTTGCCGATCCTATCAGTTGTGAGAAGAACGCGTTGGGATAGCGGAGGCTGAAGATACCTTCTGTCAGTCTTCGCAAAGCGCCTCGTCCTAGGACGAATGTGCCTAGGACAGCGCCCAGTCCGACGGCAAGGGTTGCGTAGAGAGTCTGGTTGTAGACGACCCCAGCGATGAGTCCGAGAGTATTGCTGCCAAGAACATATGCAGAGAGGAATGAGACCACTAACAAGCCTGTCTTAAACAACGATAGTTTCAGCCAGAGGTTTCGTGGGCTTAGCCGGTCGTCTAATCGTACCAGCAGGATCCCTAGCGTAGTGGCTACAAGGGGAACGAGAAACCAGAAGGCTAGAATCAGGATGAGATATCCTGAGCTATTGAATATTCCGAGGGCTATGCTGACCCCCAGGATAGCTCCTGTGAGCGCTTTGGAGAGGGACAGTGGAATCTGTGACAGTTCTCCACCGAGAAAGACCAAGAGCGCGGCAAGAAGAATCGAGAATGTTCCGGTGGCAGTGTCGACGGGTAGGAATATTTCTCTGACCCTGAAGAGCTTCGGTCCCTCCAAAGCGAGGCCGAGTATGTATCCTGTGATCGCTAGTAGTATGCCGGTGCGTCTGTTGACCATTCCGCTTCCGATTAGTGGTCCGCAGCAAGCGGAGAGGTTGTTTCCCCCAACAGCCATGCCTAGAAGGCCGGCTAGCACGAGGGAGACGATGTCTAGAGCTGGGATCATTGCCTTGTTAGGCGCCTAGGGCTTTCATAACAGCGATAACCAGGTCTGATGCGTCCTCGCATAGGTCCAGGATATCATCTGCTTCGATTGTAATCTCTAGATAGTTGTGGAAAGAGGCATAGTCCAGCTTCTCCCAGGACCCGTAGAGTTCGTCGAGCATCGCATCTTTCACATCATCCCCCTCCTCTTCCAGTTGTTCGATCTCTCGTGCGAGTTCGAGCGCGTGAGTCCGGTCTGTCCCTGCAATATCGACCAACTTCCGAAAGGCTCTGAGTTGGGTCAGACCAATTTCAATCAGGTGGATCATCTCTTTACGGTTCGCCGTATCAAACTCTTTCGCCTCGCGCAATGGCCGGCGTGTGACTCGTCGTAACTGTCGAGACAGGGCATGGGCCCGGTCTAAGATGCTGTCTACATTGTCAGCCAGTCGGCCGAAGTCGTATTCGATCGACGCGGTTATCGAACCGCGTCCAAGCATCTCTTCGAAAGACTGGGTAATCTTGTCTCCCATCTTCTCCAGAACGTTGATGCGCTCGGTACAGATCTCAATATCCTGCAAGCTGTTGTGCGAGCCATTACTTGTGCCATTCCCAGAGCTCGAAAGAATCTTCACTAACAATTCCAGTGATTCCTCTCCCAGGCCCGCAAGCTCTTGAATCCGGAGAAAGGCGTCCCTCTCTCCGGGTACGAAGAAGCCTCTGACACGGCGAAACAGATCACTCAAACCGGTCTCTCAAATCCGTTAGAAGCTCGTAGGGAGACTCCAGTCTTCAGAATCTGGTAGAAAAGAATACTGTGCCTAGGCGAGGCGAGGAGTTGGAATTTCCATTCGTCAAAGTATATACCTCTCGCGCGTCATTCCAATTTAGAGAGGATTCATGGCGCAAGCTCAGGTTGACCTGACCAAAGCTGACGCAGTAGAGTTTTCTATGAAAGACGAGCCATGGGTCAAATACAAGCTCGAAGACGGAACATCGTTGTTTGGCCGACTGATCATAACCAAGATTTTTCGTGGAACCGACTACGACCCGACTGGTCAACCTATCTATGCCTGGTCGTCCCAGAATTTGTTCACAACCATCGCTCCCAAAACCCTGAAGAGCACGCCAACGAATCCTCCCCCGACAACTCTCGACCCAAACAGCGTTAACACAACGCATGTCGATTTTGAGAGGGTTGGGGTCGAGAAATGGAATGTTTACGAGCTGACAGATGGAAGCGTCCTGAGGGCGAAACTGGAGATAACCGGTATTCTAAGGACAGACAAGTATGGACCCGACGGGGAGCCACTTTATGTCGTGAACGCGCAGATGATTCCGCGAATAAAGGTCCCGCAGACTCTAATCAGAAGACAGCCGCAAGCTCAGAGAGAAGAGCGAGACCATAAGGGACTATACGGCTAAATTATGTTGGGCGGCTTGCTGTAGCAGGTCAGTTATGTTCGCGTTTGAGGAATGACCAGAAGGAACGCTTGTCCCTAGGCTTAACGGGAGTTATTTGCCCTGTCTCTAATTGCCATTTGCACTCTGGGCATAAGCCGTTCTTGATCTCTGCCGGTTTTCCGCATCGTTCGCAACGCTTGGCATGGTGGTGCTCGTCTGGGGGTCTATGTGGAATGGTGCCTGAGGACGGTATGGGTGCCGGATGTGGCGGGATAGGGGTACGGTTTGAAATTGTCACAGGTGACTGAAAGTGTGGTTCGTAAGATATTACCTATATGCATGGCTCCTCAGTCTGCGTCTATTCAAACGCCAATCTGTGAAGACTGCCACGTGATAAAATGTAGCCCGGCGAAAGAGGGCTTTGTGCGTGGGTTAAGGCTGAAGGCTGTCCTCGGCTTGTCTTGATCCTGAATATAGATTGCGCCGCTGATTTCATTTCCTCTGAAGGAAGCGTTACGGTCAAAAAAGGGGAGGTTTTTGCTGACAGTTTGCTTAGGCGGTTTATGGGCAGGCTATCTGATAGGCGGCTAATGAGGCGTCGAAGGGAATCCCGTAGTCTTGGACTGTCCAGAGGGCGCATGCCGGTGCAAAGGTCACTGAGTCAAAGGCCAGGTCCTCTGCAGATTCGTGTCGAACGCTGACACCAACCGTGTAAAATGTTGAGATTGCTGTTCCATCAAGTGTTGTCTTGATTATTGCGCGGCCCGTAGCACCCGGCGGGTTGCAGCTGACCATGTACAGGTTATTGCCGACCCTGTTCACTCCAGCTACCCCGAAGGGAAGCTGGAGCCGTTTGATCAGATTTCCTGACGAGTCAACGTTGTAGACAAAGCCGACCGAGCACACGTCGTTTGTGAAAGCGAAGGCGCAACCTATGTCGGGACTTACCCAGAAGGTTCCCGTTGAGGCATCGTAGTCGAGGCCGTCGATGAACCCGCATTCCTGGTCGGCAGCGAATATGCTTGATATGTCCACCGTTTTCGAAACGAATCCCGTCGAGACATCAACCTCGGACAGGACCGCGCAACCGATTACTCCAGTTGTACATGTCGGAGAGTTTTTCCCTGCAATGCCAACCCATAGGTGGTTACCATCCCATGCTAATGCGCCTACCTGGTTTAGCTCGCGCAGAGTGTTTAGCAAGACGCCGGTCGTGCTCGCCTCAAAAATATCTGAAGTGCACTGGCAGGGCTCAGAATACCAGATGTTCGTCCCATCAAATGCCACACCGATAGGCCAGTAGATCGAAGGTAAGGCGTTCTGACCAAACGGGGTTGTAGCCGGCACATCGAAGCCACGGAGCAGGTTGCCGTCGGCTCTAGCGGAGGTTACTGATGACGCGGAGAGTGCTGTAACGAGAAGAGCACTCGAGAGAAGGAGTCGAAGCCTGGATAACATGGTATTTTCAGACACGAGTAGCCTGGCCGAGAAAATATAAGACCGCCGGCCAATCGTTTAACGAACGCCTGCCATCGCTATCCGTTAGTACGGCTGGCACGTTATAGCCCATTCTGGCTATCCAGATAACGAAATTCTTGGTTCGGTAGAGCAGAAGCCCTCTCGAAAATTACTTGAGGGTGGACCAGCGAAAGGCGCCGTCAGACGAGAAGTTCGGAGAGAGTTGGAGCGAAACCACTCAAAAATGACAATCATCAGAGTCTGAGCAGAAGAATCGCGTTCGCGATCAACAGATCGATTATGGTGAGTGGGATCGATCTTTTTGCGAACCTAGTAAAGCTGAGCCTCTTCTTCTCCTTGTTTAGGATGTTCAGTGCTACCATGTTGGACGCTGTTCCGATTGGGGTGGCCATTCCGCCGATGCCTGTGCCGACAGCAAGTGCCCACGCTAACGGCGCGATTGAGACTCCTGGAAAGCTGCTCATTGCTCCGATGACCGGAATGAAGACTGTCACTAATGGGACATTGTCGACGATCTGGCTGATCAGCGCAGTCGTCCATAGGACAAGGGTGACTGCTAGGGCGAGGTTTCCGCCAGATTCCTGGACCATCCAACCGCCCAGCTGGACTAGTAGACCGGTCTTCGCCAATCCTGCGACTAGTATGAATAGTCCTCCGAAGAAGAAGAAAATCTGCCAATCAATTCTGCCTAGAACATCTCTGACTTCGCTGGACCGGGACGACTCATAGACGAGGATCAGAAACGCGGGGAGGAGGGTGGCGAGTGCTGCTGAGACGCCGAGAAAAGTATGCACGATGAGGAACGTAACGGCCAATCCTAGCGAAACGAGGCTGACCCGGAGGAGGCCACGGTCTTTGACAGCGCTCGACGGGTGCGGAAGCTGGACCGGCCCACGTTCACGATGCCGCTTCATCGCGTCCCGATGTAGAAAGCCATGATTGCGCAGATAGAGGATAGAGGAGTTCACGGCGAGGATCGCCAATGCAATCGGTGCTGTATTCTCTAAGAATTGGTTGAAGGAGAGATTCAACAGAGGCGACGAGCCGATAATCACATTAGTCGGATCACCAACCATCGTCGCGATCCCTCCCACATTCGCCGCCAGAACCTCTGCAATCACGAACGGAATCGGATCAACACCCAGACCATCGAACACCTCCACGGTCAACGGGACAATGAAGAGAGCTACTGTGACGATGTCAAGTAGCGATGCCATACCCGCGGTCAGTAATGGCAGTAGGACATACATCAGAACCGGATGAGTATCGACCGACCGGGCTAGACGAAGGCCCATCCACTGGAAAAATCCTGCCTCTCGGAGACTGGACGCGATGATGAACATGCCTAGGAGGACGCCTAGAGCCGTCCAGTTTATCGCCGAGACAAGATCCGTCTCGCTCAACACACCAGTCCCAACCATCAGAGTAGCGCCGAGGACTGCAGCAGAGGGCTTGTGAAATCTATCCGACAGGATCAGGCCATAGACTCCGAAGAAGACTCCGACAACTATGACGGTGAGAGCTGTCGGGAGAGCCAAATCATCTGGGGGTCAAGTCCAAATCATAAAAAGCCTCGCGAAGACTTGCGAGAAGATCCGCTACTTGCCGTCTTCGGGTCACTCAAAGGATTTCAGTGCTGATGGATAGGTACTGATCCGCGGCCCGCCCTTTTGTAAATCAACCGGCAACCACTGATTCAAGGCCCAGGTGGGATCTCAAAACTTCGCGGAAGCGTCATGCGCGTTTCAGGCAGGTTATTCCTAGAAGAAGAAAGAGAGCACTGCCTCCCCAGAAAAGGAGTAGGGTGCCGAAAGCCCATTCCTGCAGTCGACACTGTGACGTGTTCCTCAGATCCGGTGGGCAGCTGTTGCTCTGGAAAGAAGCGGCGTTGTAGTCAGCGTAGAATGCAAGACTCATCGAGTAGACCAAGAGACCAGTGCTGAACGCGAGTAGGACGAGGCCCAGCAGCCCCAACGGGCGCATGGCTAGAAGAGTCTCTGCCAGAACTAATTAGGAGTACCGAGATATGGACAATCCTATGGGAAAACCCTTTTCCCGTCTTCCTTCTGCGCAAGCGGATATTGCCTAAGCACAAACAACGGACATTGACAGCGAAGAATTCTCGACACAAGTAACAGGCGGAGGCGTGTGGTCTTGCTCAGGAATGCAGGAAGATTCATTTGAGGGATTGTCGTAGTAGGACGGTCGAGTGGAGCGGGGTCGTCTTACACTATATGTTATGGTGAGACGGTCCCGAAACTCTCCTGAACAACAGGATAAGCTTGAGCCTGATTTGAGTTCTCAGCCAGACAAGCAAAAGGCGAGGGGGAAGAATCTAGCCCTCACCATTACCACGGTAGCAGTTCTACTGCTCATAATAATCAGTCTCCAACTATTACCACATTCGACTAGCCCAACGAGCAAGATTTCGAATCTCGGAAGCAAGGTTGCGCTGACAAACGACTGGCAGGGACTGGCATGGGGGGAGACCCGGAAGCTCGCGGTCGACAGCCGAGGAATCATCTACCTCGCATACAGGTCCACGGTGGCTGGCCTTCAGGGGTACAAGGCCTTCGTAGATTTCTCGACAGATAATGGCTTGACTTGGTCGCACCTGGGAAGCGGACCAATCGACTCGGGCACTCAGGTGCAGCGGGTCCCGGCGATAGCGATAGGGATGAATAACGTGTTGCATGTCGTCTGGAACGAGGTACCGAATGACGCATCGGGAGACCGTCAGATATGGTACTCTCGATGGCTGGGTGACAGATGGTCGCAGCCAGAGAACATACCCTCTTACATACCAGGATACCGGAGTGCGACAGATCCGTCGCACTGGCAGGAGCACCCGGACATTCTCGTCGATCGGTTCAATTCGTCGCGCATCTACGTGGTTTGGGAAGGGACCGACCTGTCCAATCTTGCGAGCGGGAGCTGTCCGTCAAACTGCACCACGCCAATGTTCACCGAATCTGAAGACGGAGGGAACACCTGGTCCAGCTATACGAAACTGGTCCTGCCGAACGGGGAATCGCACTCCAGACCCACAATCGCTCAAGACTCCACCGGCGTGCTGCACGCAGCGTGGTATGCGACCAACCAGTCGGTCGAAGGGAATGCCCAAATCCAATACGCCTACTCCAGAGACAACGGAAAGACTTGGTCGCCGGAGACACAGCCGGTCCCTGAGACCTATGGGATAGACCAGCGCTACCCGAGCCTTGCCGCGGACTCCCGTGGGGATGTCTATGTGGTTTGGAAGGAGAAGAGTCGGTCGTCGTCACAAAACCAGACCTTGTACTCAATGCTATCTGGGGGAATCTGGTCCTCGCCGACCATAATCCATCCTGACAATCAGAATCAGATGTTCCCAACCATCCAGGTTGACAACCAGAGCAACGTCTACGTCGGATGGTATACAGGTGGACCTTACTCTTGGCAAGGAGATCCTCCCGGTCAATTTGACGGCTCGCAGATATGGCTGGCAAAGTTCAACGGCACCTGGTCAGTCAGGCAACTGACATCTTCGACGACCAACAGGTTCATCAGCTTTCCGGCAAATCCGATCAGCCCCTCTAGCGTGCAAATTGCCTGGATAGAGGGAGACTCGCCCCGTCCGTATAGTATAATGTACAGTGCGCTAACGCTTTGATCCTGCTTCTGTTGCTCCTACGAGGACGAGTTCAAAATGAACCGTTAGGCAGTGATTTCTAAGAAAGAGGTCGCGTGAGCTCGTCGGCCTTTACCCTTGGGGTTCCGCCTCATGGCTTAGGAGACGGTCTAGTTCCGACCCAGCCCTGGCTGTTCATAGTTACCAAGGAGAATATCTTGACCGGGATCATGATGAACAGCATTAGAAAAGTGATGATTATGGCCAGAGACAGGTCCCCGGGTGCCTGCCTCAAGTGGCTAAGACCCTTGAAGGAGCGGCCGCTAATGGAGAAGATGAGCCAGAGCAAGGGAAAGCTGAAGGCCGCGCCGAAGATTGTCGTTACCGCACCAGGATGAGTAAGTGTAAGGTAGAGGGTGGCTAGAGCTCCAAGTGCGAGTGTGTATGGTGTTATTGTCGCGTGGAACATGCTGACCGGAAGAATCCAGGGCTTTCGCCATACCCAGCCATCCCAGAACGCGCGTAGGTTCGCCCTGTAGCTGTTCCTGCTCCAACGGATCTTTCTCCTGACGAAAAAACGGAACCCCCCTGAGTATACAGTCTGAGCGCGAGCCGTGCTCTGATAGACTGTCTTGTATCCCCGAACGAGCATCAGATGGGTGAGCCGTACGTCATCTCCTCCAACGCACCTCTTGCCCAAGAAGGTCTCTCCCGTGAGTTCGTCGAGAACAGGAAGCAAGAGCGATCTTCTGTATGCGGCTGTTCTGCCGGACAGACAGTTCACTACTCCGTCTACGGACATTCCTGGGACGAAGTCTTTGTATCTCAGGTCGAGAAGCCAGTTCTCGATCCGCCAGACTATTGATTCCTCTGCATTTTCTACGTTCTGCCTAGCTGAGACGCCTGCGACCCCAGGGTCGCTGAATGGTTTCAAGATCTCTTCGAGAAGGTTTCCTGCCCACAAAGTGTCGCTGTCTGAGAGAACTACTATTTCTCCGGTAGCCTGTCTTATTCCACGAGCCAAGGCTGGTCTCTTTCCTGGCTCTTCGGTCACAATTAGTTTCACATTCGGAAAGCTTCCGGGCGGAAAATTCTTCTGAATGTTCTCGATGTTGAGAGAATCCTTGTAGTCGACTACAAGAATTACTTCTCCGATATTATTTGCGAGGTAGGACCTGATAGCCCGGAGCAGAACCTCGGGGTCCTCCATGTAGACGGGCACAACGACAGAAGTCGTCGAACTGAAAGATCCCTGAAATGGCTTGTACGTTGCGCCGTATAATCTTCGAAGGGCCCATAGGCTCCAGGTGATCATCCCAACAGCGCCGAGTGGGATGAAGGGAAGAATACTAGCCATGAACAATGAGCTCTGGAGCCTCTCGTTCCTTTTCTGTCATCATCTGGTTGACCTGCTTAACCGCTGACAGAAGCGGAAGGGAAGTTCCTTTACTCGCCATGAATGAGATGAATGCCTCCAAGTCCTTAGGAAGACACATGCCGCCAAACGCACGGCCACCGTGGATGCCCCAGTCTTTCAGGTCGTCTCGAAGCCCTAGAGCAAGGAGGGGCAATGCTCTGCTGACCTCGTCTGACTCTACGCCTAGAACTTTGCATGCACGGTATATCTCGTTGAAGAAACTAATCTTGGTGACATTGAAGAGGTTGGCCGCGTATTTGATCATTTCAGAGGTCTCTAGACTGCAACGGATGATTGGGGATTCAAAGGAGGAGTAGACTGATTGGAGCATCTCTCCGGCCGTTCTGTCCGCCTCTCCAATCACAATCGCCCTAGGGTTTTGAAAATCGTCGAGTGCAAGCTTTTCTCGGAGAAATTCAGGATTGTGACAGATCCCCAGCTGAGGGCCTGAGCGGAGTCCGGCAGAGGCCTCGATGCTTGGAATTACAAGTTCTCTTGTTGTTCCTGGGGGAATCGTGCTCCGTACTACGACGAGATGGTAAGAATGCTTTCCGCGAAGCGCGTTTCCAATGTCGGAGCAGATTGAGAGAAGTGGACCAAGATCGAC
>Ga0070697_100002163_pt1 | contig 15056 bp, 14 predicted proteins | sample KBSK1501metaG_FD_65475 | JGI IMG/M metagenome (GOLD analysis project Ga0070697, IMG submission 65475) | Corn, switchgrass and miscanthus rhizosphere microbial communities from Kellogg Biological Station, Michigan, USA - KBS K1-50-1 metaG | ecosystem: Host-associated > Plants > Roots >...
CCCACTACCCGCCCTGGGCTTGTCCTCTGTGGGCTCCGGCGCTGGTCAGCGCCATCTTGATCAGTGCCCTCCGGAGCCGGGAGCGCAGGTTCGAATCCTGCTGGGGGCGCAACTCACTGATCAGCCAATACAGCATCTGATCATGTAAGGCCCTGCCGTTCAATCGGAACCTGCTCCGCCAGGAACCGGCGTCGTATGCCACCGTAGGCTGGTTCCTGCACCCAGGTGCACCCGGCTAGTCACGGTGACCGTGCCACGTCTCCGATCAGGAAGGTGGAGATGACACCGAGCTTGCAGGAGCGGCGGAGTCGTCACACAGATCGTCTAGCAGGCCGACGGTCGTTACGAACTCGTCGGTGTACAGGTAAACGTCATACCGGTCAGCGCTGACGATGCGGGCAATAGGGACGTAGTTGCGGGGACACTTGCCGAGACGTTCAAGATGTAGCCAGAACCAATGAGAACCGTGAAGATCTCAGCAGCAGGTCAGGCCGCACATTACCTATGTTTGGCATGGTCAGGAAGGCCCCTGCACCAGACCCGGCCTACAGGCCGACTCGTTATCGGTTAAAGTCCTAGTGCATTGCCACTTACTTTATTTCTAGCGTAATCCTACGTAAATAGGCGACTTACAGCTGTCTGAACAGTATCTATCGCATTCGCAAGAGCCGTCACGCCAGCAACAGCAGTTGCGATCTTCTGAATAAGACTCTCGATACGGGCTCGATTCAGTTTTCTCTTTTGCAGGGCAACTTCTACCGACTCGGCATACTCCTGTATCTCATGCGGGCTGTTTATTTCATCTGCGTGAACAGACAACAGTTCAATAAGCTGTCGGACCTGGCCTAGGGCTTCGGCTTGCTCGGCATCGGAATACGTGTGATCTCCAGCCTTAGCGCGATTGCCTATGGCAACGTTCTTTGCCTTAACCTTCCCCACGTCATAACTTTGATTCACCTTTAACTCTCACCATCCTTCAGCGGGGTCCAGATTTCTTTTTGTTGCCACTCGCGGTTGGCTTGTTACCGACAGCAACGTTTTGTGCGCTTATCTTATCAACATTATACTTGTTAACCTTGTTAATAATGACTTGCTCCTGGGATGCGAATTGCTTCATATCAACTTTGTGCACTTTAAGGAATCTTCCCAGCGCTCTCAGTAGTGTGTGCTGAGCAAGCACAATGAATGTCAGCCCATCCCCAGCCACGAAGTCATGCGGCCGCCTATAGCTAATAGGAGCTTCTCTGATGCTCCGTGGAGACCCGTAATTGAATACATAACCGCAGCGTATGCGGTAAGTTTGCTCCGACGTACGGAGTATCTCAATGAACGGAAGGGCCGCATAACGCGCAAGCGTCACGGGGGCCAAGGCTAGCGCAGGCACAAACCAGAGCACGCCTGTAGCCATGGCTTTAGGGATTTGCGCGACGAACGGCAGCTCATACAGCCGATCAACCAGCAGCAAATTACTATGCAATGGCGGCAATACGTGGAACATCCACTCCACCTGGAGAGACCCGTGTGACTGTACAGCCCGAGTAAAAAGCGAAACGACAAGCTGACCCTTCCATCCGCCAATCTCTGCACAAACGTAAGTTCGTGCTGCCGAAGCCGGATTGCAACCGTCGCGCAATAGGTCGGCTGAAGCATCACTTGCAGGCGGCCCGAGCTTATGAGGAAGAAGCCGCGAGTCAGAAGTGACATGCTCACCATTAACGTACAGGCGCTGGCCCACCCGAATATCGGGAAAATCCATGCTCTTAAGAGCCACTTCGAGAGCCTCATGCAGCTGCGGGACAGAAAAGGGAATCGCCGGTTGCCTCTTTCCGTTCTTCCCCTTCCTTCCCAGCGCTACATTTACCACGATATGATCATAGAGATATTCCTCGCCGCTGCCCACGAAAGGTGATCGGCCGCGGAAGGCAACAAGATTGCCATTCTGCTGCTGCCGTACCACTGCTAGCCGCTTTTCAATGTGCGGACTTCGCGAAGACGGAGCATCCTGAGCGAAGAAGCGCCCGCGGAGCATTCGGCGAGCAATGATCCTTACATCACGAACCCACCGCTCGTACGCGACAATGAAGATCGCAAGCACCGCCATTACCGCGATTGGGATCCATGTCCAGACGCCAACTGCGACAGCCACTCCTACTACTAGTAGACACGTCAGTACAACATCACGCTGAGCCCGTCGATGCAGTGCAGCGAGAGCCCATCGGGTCACGACGACTACATCTGCGCCTGCAGACGGAGCGACAGTACGGAACGGCTCCCCGACAATCTGGCTGACAACAGAACGTGCATACTTCAGATCTAGCTGCGTGGCAGCAGCCAGGTAACGGGTTGTCTCCCAGTCTGTCTCATCGAGCGAGTCACCATGATCATCGGGCAGATTGCCGGGCTCACCCGCGGACTCGCCGATCCCATCAGGCGACTCACTGCCCTCTTTGGAAATACCGCTGGCATCAGCCGGTTCCTCCCGCAGGTCGTGGGACTTGCCAGGCGTGGAACGAGTCCAGCCAACCGGTGAGGAGTGGCCGTTGACCAATCGCATGCCAGACACGCCGGGATCAGACTCAGAACGTCGTTCCTCCATCTCAACCCCCTACCAGGCCCCTGGCCGCCCCCTAGCAGCCACCACCACCCCTACCTATGCGATAGCACATTGTTCGGAAGCTCACAAGACAGACATGTCTAACTGACGCCACGAGCTGAGCAGAGCCCAAAACCCTGTCTGGTTCTGTGCTGCACATGCGAAGTGGGGCTCATGTTACTGAACCTGCGGTCAGCGACTTCCGGCCATTCCCGCCCAGCCAGAAGCCTAAGCGCTCTCTGCGCCCCACTCGCACCCCAAGACCAAGTGTTCTCGGCCATTGGTCCAAGGCACGAGCGTGATGATCAGTGCTCTCCGGAGCACTGACCGCAGGTTCGAATCCCGCTGGGGGCGCCCATCCTGAACCGACCAGATATGGTCTGAGCTGCGTAAACGATCCGAGCCCTGGTCAACGGCTACGCAGCTGCGTGCGCCTGGGCGCCTTGTCAGCCTGACGCTAATTCAGGGCACGTCCCGTTGGTGCTCGACGCAGGCCAGGGTACCGACCAGTGATGTCACTGGTTCGACGCGTCCGCCCGAGCCGCGACCGTGGGGTAATACCAGCTATTGCGCTGGCGCGGGACCAGGGGGTCGCTGGCCTGGAACGCAGGGCCTGGAGCCGGCCGGTCCGGCCATCCGTCGCCGCCAGCCAGTCCCGGGAGGTGGGACTTATGTCCAGCGAAACCGACATCCGTCCGTTCCGGGTCGAGGTGCCCGAAGAAGCAATCGCCGACCTTCGGCGGCGCATCACCGCGACGCGGTTGCCGCACAGGGAGCTCGTCGTAGACCGGTCGCAGGGCGTGCAGCTGGCGACGGTGCAGGAGCTGACGCGCTACTGGGCGGCCGAGTACGACTGGCGCAGGTGCGAGGCGGAACTGAACGCGCTCCCGCAGTTCACGACCGAGATCGACGGCGTGGACATCCGCTTCATCCACGTGAAGTCGCGGCACGAGAACGCGTTGCCGCTGATCATCACGCACGGCTGGCCCGGTTCGGTCATCGAGCTGCTCGGGGTCGTCGGCCCGCTCACCGACCCGACCGCGCACGGCGGCTCCGCCGAGGACGCGTTCGACCTGGTGCTGCCGTCCCTGCCCGGCTACGGCTTCTCCGGCGAGCCGACCGAGATCGGCTGGGACCCCGGCCACGTCGCGCGCGCCTGGGCGGAGCTGATGCACCGCCTCGGCTACGCCCGTTACGTCGCCCAGGGCGGCGACGTGGGCGCCTCGGTCACCGACGCGATGGGCCGCCAGGCACCCGAGGGGCTGGCCGGCATCCACATGAACTTGCTCGTGACGGCGCTGGCCGGCCCCCAGGCGGCGCAATCCGAGCAGGAACGCGCGGCGGCCGGCGCGCTCGCCACATTCCGGGCGAGCGGCTTCGGCTACTTCCTGGAGCAGGCCACACGGCCGCAGACGATCGGCTACGCCCTGCTGGATTCACCCGTCGCCCTGGCGGCCTGGATGCTCGACCACGACACCGACGCCTACTACAAGATCTCCCGCGCCTTCGTCGATGGACAGCCGTCCGGGGGTCTCACCCGGGACCACATCCTCGACAACATCACTGTGTACTGGCTGACCGGCACCGGGGCCTCGGCGGCCCGGTCCTACTGGGAGAGCGGACGAGCCCAGGCTCTCGCGGCGGCTACCGGACAGACTCCTCCGAAGGTCTCGCTCCCGGTCGGCTTCACCACGTTCCCCGACGAGATCTTCCGGGCCCCGCGCAGCTGGGTCGAACACGGGTACCCCAGCCTCACCTACTTCAACGAGGCCGGCAAGGGCGGCCACTTCGCCGCCTGGGAAGAGCCGCAACTGTTTTCCGAAGAGGTTCGCGCGGCGTTCCGGCCGCTTCGCTAGCACAAGCCGAGGGCGGCGCGCGTCAGCGCGCCGCCCTCCAAAGCCCGTCAAGTCCTGTGTGAGGAGATCCCCATGACCTCGTCTACGACCCGTCCGCCCACCCCGGAAGGCCCCGGCTCCGCCTCGGGAGCGCCGAACCTCCCAGCCGGGTTCACCGACACGTTCACCAGCCGGTACGTCGACACTGGGGAGCTGCGCCTGCACGCGGTCACCGGAGGTGAGGGCCCGCCGCTGCTGCTAGTGCACGGCTGGCCCCAGACGTGGTACGCGTGGCGGATGCTGATGCCGACGCTGGCGCGAGACTTCTCCGTCGTCGCGGTCGACCAGCGCGGTATCGGACTGTCCGACATACCCCAGGGCGGGTACGACACCGCCACCCTCGCCAACGACCTGGTGGCACTGATGGACGCGCTTGGCCATCAGCGGTTCGCCTTGTACGGAACCGACGTCGGAATGCCGATCGCCTACGCCCTGGCCGCGGATCATTCGGACCGGCTCGACCGGCTGGTCGTCTCCGAGGCCCCCCTCCCGGGGATATCTCCCTCACCGCCGCTGTTCCTTCCTCCGCAGCTCAATGCGCGGCTCTGGCACCTCGCCTTCAACCAGCTCGAGACGGTGAACGAGCAACTCGTCACCGGACGGGAGGACATCTTCTTCGGCGCGGAGTTCGACGCCTCGGCCGGGACGAAGAAGCTGCCCGGCGACGTGGTCAGGTACTACATCGACACCCTCGCCGCCGACTCCGACCACCTGCGCGGCAGCTTCGGGTTCTACCGCGCGATCCCCACCAGCATCGCGCAGAACGAGAAGCGCAAGACCCAGCGGCTGAGCCTGCCCGTGCTGGCGATCGGCGGAGCGGAAAGCTCCGGGGCAGGAGTCGGGAACACGATGAAGCTGATCGCGGACGACGTGCAGACCGTGGTCCTGGCCGACAGCGGCCACTGGGTCGCCGAGCAGGCTCCCGAGGAGCTGCTGGCGGCGCTGACTGCGTTCCTGACCCCGTACCGGAGCCAAACATAGGAAGCCAAACATTCGTGCCAGGCGGCTAGATCTCATCCCATGGGCAGCTGTCGATTGCGGATGCGATGGCGCCGGTGAATGCCTCGTCCTGGGGAACCACCAGGTCGTCGACCCGGCCGACTGGCGCCCAGCCGCGCGAATTGCACAAGATCATCCCGTCGTAGCCGGCGAGGTCGCGCACGCGGACCGGCTCCTCGGCCTGCCCGATACCGGCGGCCGCCAGCTGGCGCCGCAGCAGGAGCATCGTGATGCCCGCCAGCTTCGGCGCGTCGGGCCAGATCACCCTGCCATCCCGCCAGAACCCAACGTTGGTGATGGTGCCCTCGGAGATCCGGCCCGTCTCGTCCACCAGCAGGCCCTCATCAAACCCCGCAGCCAGGGCGGCCTCGCGGAACCGGCCCTGACCCCAGCTGCCGACATGCTTGAGCCGGGCCAGCGGCCGCTGGAACTGCACGACGGTCATCGAGTGCGGGCGGCGCGGCATGTCCTGCGGCTCGCGAACCGTGACGATCAGCCCGGCCCAGTAGCCGTAGACGCGGACGCTGGCATCTGGCCGGCCGCCCAGAGCATGCCGGATCCGGGCGCGGACCTCCTGCCCGCCGAGCGCCCGCCCGTATATGTCATGGTGGGCCGCCTCCAGCCGCGACAGGTGCAAACCCAGGCCGCGCGCCCGCCCGCCGCGGACCTGCATCGCCGTGAAATGGCCCCACCCCTCATGATCCAGCAGCGACACGGCCGCCTGGTCGGCTTCGCGGCCGTTGACCTCGATCGTGACGTCATCGCCAGGCACCCGGCCTTGGGGGGCGCCTTTCACGCGTTACCGGGGGTTCCGGTCGCGGTGATGGTCACGTCCAGCGAGCCGGAGTGGACCGTCAGCCTGAAGCCGCCGCTGTTGCCGATGCTGGTCCCGGCGGCGGCCGCCGCGGCGAGGACTAGGACGGCCATCCGCTTCATGCCAGTAGGACGCGGCGGAAGTGTGCGCGGTTCCTGGTTCCCCGGAGCGCTTGCTGGCGAGGGACACCAGGCCCCGCGGGCGTTCTGAGCCGCCCCGGTTCGCTGGCCGCGCCTGGTCAACTCGCGCGCCGGCGAGCTGTGTACGGTCAGACCTTGTCAGCGAGGACGGCCGGTTCCTGGAGAACCGGCCCGTAGAGGAGGGAACTGACCATGGCGGTAGCTGTAACCCTGGACAAGGCGCTGGACAAGGCGTACGAGAACAACAGCCTTTCGGAGATCCTGGACGCGCCGGTGGCGGCGCTGGCCGGCGTCAGCGACGGGGACGCTGAGCACCTGGCGGCGGCGTTCGGCATCAAGACCGTGCGCGACCTGGGCAGCAACAAGTACTTCGCGGTGGCCCAGGCGCTGGTCGCGCTGGGCACGCCCAGTTGTCTTAAGCTCAGGGAATGTCCGAGCGAACACGGCCTGAGCAGGCCGGCGCGGCGCAAGCCGTGCGTACTGAAGTGCAATATGAGTCGCCGGGAGAAATCGCTAATCAGCACATCTGGGTGCACGGCGACGATGGCGAAGGACGGCTGCCCTGCTACGCCTCCCATGATCTCCGCAGGCCAAGCCGTGATGTCGAGCGCCTGGTCGTCGTGGTGCACGGCGCCCTCCGGGATGCGGACAGATACTTCGCGCACGCCGCCGACGCCGCGGGAGAGGCCCGCCGAGCCGCTTTAATCGTGGCACCGCAATTCCTGGCCGACGTTGACGTCAACGTGCTTGGCGCCTCCCGCGACACCCTCTACTGGGGAATCGAGGGCTGGAAGGGCGGCGAGCCCGCCCTCGGGCCCGCGCAGATCAGTTCCTTCCTGGCGATGGACCGCCTGCTCGAGCAGCTGACCGCGGCCGAGCGCCGGCCAGCCGACCGTGCGCTCGTGGTGGTGATCATCGGGAACTCGGCCGGTGGGCAGTACGTCAACCGCTACGCCGCAGTCGGCCGGGCGCCCGACACCCTGGCGGAGCAGAAGATACAGGTGCGCTACGTCATCGCCAACCCCTCGACCTACCTCTACTTCGACGCGTACCGGCCGGTGCCGGTGCCCGGCGCCACGGGGATCAACCGCTGGCGGTACGGCTTCGACGGGCACCCGCCCTATGTCCAGGACACTCCCCGGCAGAGCCTGCGGCGGTACCTGGGACGCGATGTCACCATCGTCCTCGGCGCGGAGGATCGCGACGGCGGCGCGCTGCTCCTCGAGGTCAGTGCCGCGGCCATGGCCCAGGGCGCGAACCGGTTCGAGCGAGGCATCCACTACGGCGAGTACATCAAGCGGCTGGCAGACGAGGAAGGACTGCCGCTTCGCCACCGGGTGATCCCGCTCAGCGGGGTCGGCCATGCGGTCGGCGAGGTGCTGGCCGACGAGCAGACCCGCGCCATCATGTTCGGCTGATGGTCGCTACTGCACCCATGCCGCGTTCAGGCAGTTACTAAGGGGCCCGGAGGCAGCGGGGCACGCATGCCGCGGGGTGGGGAGGCACGCGGGGTTAATCATCGTGGCCGGCCAGGTTGCGCAGCAGCAGGGCCTCGGCGAGGCTGGCCCGCTCGAAGGTGGCCAGGTGCAAGCTCTCGTTGCGGCGTGCGCCCGGGCGTCCGGGAAGAGGCCGGCGTAGGTCTGCCCCGCTTTCTGCGCTCGAATTCCCGGCTGGAATGCTGACCGCAGATGCACGCGGGCTTAGATTCGGAATGTGGTGCATCCGGCGGCTGGGGACGGCGTGGCGGGGATCGTCGGGCGTGAGTCCGAGCTCAAAGCCCTGGCTGAATTCGTCACGCCGACGGCCAGCGGCGCGGCCCTGGTGCTCAGGGGCAGTCCCGGGGTGGGCAAGACGACGCTGTGGCAGGCGGCGCGGGACGCGGGGCGCGACCGCGGGATGCGCGTGCTGTCCGCCAGGCCGAACAGCGCAGAGACGAGCCTGTCCTTTGCCAGCCTGGCTGACCTGCTGGACGGGATCGAACCGGACGAGCTGGGCGGTCTGCCCGCGCCGCAGCGCCTGGGGCTGGAGGTAGCGCTGCTGCGCGCCGACCCCGCCGGCGAAGCGGCGGCGCCGCGCGCGATCGCCTTCGGCCTGCTGAACCTGCTGCGCCAGCTGGCCACCGTCCGTCCGTTGCTGGTGGCTGTCGATGATCTGCAATGGCTCGACCAGCCCACCGCGGAGACGCTCGCGTTCGCCGTTCGCCGGCTTCACGGGCCGTCCGTGCGGTTTCTCCTCGCCGCACGCGCGGGACCCTCCTCGGCCGTCGAACGGGCGCTCGCCCCGGCTGGGCCGCAGATTCTCGAGGTGGGGCCGCTCAGCGTCGGCGCGATGCGCCGGATGCTGTCGGACAGACTGGGCCTGGCGCTGCCGCGCTACGTGCTGCGGCAGGTATACGACACCACCCTGGGCAATCCGCTCTTCGCACTGGAGGTCGGGCGGACACTGGCCGAGCGCGGAGTGCCCGCGCTCGGGCAGGACCTGCCCGTGCCCGACACGGTAGAAGAGCTCCTCGGAAAGCGCGTGTCGCGGCTGGCGGACCCGGTCCGCAGGCTTCTGCTGGCCCTGGCGCTGGGCGGCGACCTGGACTGGTACCAGCTGACGACGCTGGCCGGTCCCGGCATGGTCGAGGACGCACTCGCCGCGGGGGTGGTAGTGGCCGACGGTGACCGGGCCCGCGCCGCGCACCCGCTGCTGGCCGCCGCGGCCAGGAAGCATTCCGGTCCCGCCGAGTGCCGTGCGTGCCATCTGGAGCTGGCGGGGGTAATCGCCGAGGGGGAACGCCGGGGCCGCCACCTCGCGCTGGGGACGCCGTATCCGAGCGAGGGGCTGGCACGCGTGGTCGCCGCCGGGGCGGCCACGGCGGCCGCACGGGGCGCGGCGCGTGAGGCGGCGGAGCTCGGCGAGCACGCGCTGCGGTTGACCCCGCCGGAAAGTGACGAGCGGGTCGAGCGGATGCTCAGGCTCGCCTCGTATCTGGAGCGGGCCGGCGAGCGTCAGCGGGTCACTGATCTTCTCGAGCCCGAGCTGTCATCCCTGCCGGGTGGCGGCCCGCGGGTCCGGGCCTGGCTGCTGTTGTCCGAGGGCGAGGCCATCAGCTCCTACTTCGACAAGGCCCCCTACTTCGACCGGGCGCTGTCCGAATGCGGCAGCGACCCTTCGCTGCGGGCCGAAGTACTCGCCAGGAAGGCGCTCAGCACGGCCGCCGAGGGCGTCGAGCGCCTCGCCGAGGCCGAAGCCTGGGCGGCGCAGGCCCTGCGCGATGCGGCGAGCGCCGGGCCAGAGGCCGAGCGTCTGGCGCTGCGTGCGCTGGGCTGGTCGCGTTGCCTGCGCGGGCGTCCGATCGATGACCTGTGCGAGCGCTTCGGGGCCGCGTCGAGCGCGACGTCGAGCGTGATCGACTCACCCGAGCCCCTAGCCGGGCTCCGGCTCGCCTGGCGCGGCGAGGTGGAGCGGGCCCGGGCCATCCTGAGCGCCAGCGTTCGCTGACGCCCAGGCCCGCGGGTATCGCTGGCAGGTCCTGGAAGCCTCCCGGGCGCGGGGGATGGCCGCGCTGCTCGCCCACCGGCCCGGCGACGCCGTCGGGTGGTTGCGTGCCGTATGGCAGCACACGCAGGACCAGGGCGTGGAGGAGCCCGGCGCCTTCCCGGTGGCACCGGATCTGGTCGAGGCCCTGGTCGAGGCGGGCGAACCGGACGAGGCGGCTGCGGTGAGCGCCCGCCTCGGCGAACTGGCCGAGCCGTACGCGCATCCGTGGGGCCTCGCGTCCGCGAAGCGATGCGACGGCATCGTCAGGCTGTGCTCCGGAAAGCGCGACGACCAGGCCGCCGCGCAGATGGCGGAGGCTGCGGCCGACTTCGGGCGTCTCGGCCTGCCCTTCGACCAGGCGCGAACGCTCCTGGCGCTCGGCCGCGCCCTGCGACGGGCGAAGCGATGGGGTGCCGCCCGCATGGCGCTGGCCGAAGCGGAGACGGTGTTCCATGGGGTGGGCTCACCCGGATGGGCGGCGGAGGCGCGATCGGAGCTGGCCCGGGTGGGCGCTCGCCGCCCGAGCCCGGCCGGCGAGCTGACGCCGACCGAACAACACGTGGCCGAGCTAGCCGCCGAGGGGCGCTCGAACAAGGAGATCGCCCGGGTCATGCACGTCACGGTGAGCACGGTCGAAGCCCACCTGTCGCGTGTCTACGCCAAGCTGGGCGTGCGCTCTCGCTCGCAGCTCGCGAGCCGGCTGCCGGCGGCCAGCCGCCCATAAAGGGTGGGGGAATCCACGATTTCGCCGTCCTAGTGGCGTGCGTAGCGTCGTGTGCATGACCGAGTTCCTGGTCGAGTTCTATCTCTCACGCACCGATGCCGCGGCTCTCGGCCGCAGCATGCGGCGGGCTCGCCTGGCCGCCGAGGAGCAGACCCGGCAGGGCAGGCCAGTGCGCTACCTGCGCTCGATGTACGTGCCTGACGACGAGACCTGCTTCGTGCTCTACGAGGCCGAGTCGGCCGAGGCAGCACGCCGGGCGGCGGCGCTCGCAGCCATCGCCTTCGAGCAGGTCAGCGAGGTGATCGGAGACACCCGGCCCGGGAGCGGCCCAGACGGCGGAAACACTGACGGCGGACACCCTGACAGCGGACAATCGTGAAGGAGCATGAGCGATGGCTCAACTCAGTGTCAAGGCTGACCGGCGGCCGCTTCCGGCCGGTGTCGAGGTCAGCCCGGCTTCCCTGGCCATGCAGGTCAAGGGCCTTGGCCGCAACGCCGCCAGCCGGACGGTCGTCCTCAACCACACCGCCAGTGACATGCCCGTTCAGATCGCCCCCGACCCGACGGGTTACTTCGACTGGCCCAGCGGCACCTTTACCGCCCCCGCCTGCGGCGGCCTGCCGGTCAGGGTGACGTTCGAAGGCGGCGATGCGCCGGGCTCCTACCGCACCTCGGTGCGGATCGTGACCGGCCAGGGCACGGAATTCACCGTGCCGGTCATCGTGGCCGTCTCCGCTTCCGGGCCCGTCAAGTAGCGCCCGCCGGCCAGGGGGAACCGATGACGCAGGTAACAGAGGGCCGGCGCAGGCCGCGTACGGCGGGTGGCCTGACCGGCCGCGAGCTGGAGATCATGCTGCTCGTCGCGTGGGGCAACACCAGCCGGCAGATCGGCGAGACCCTGTTCATCAGCCCGCGCACGGTCGAGATGCACGTCCAGGGCAGCCTGCTCAAGCTCGGCTGCCGCACCAGAGCCGAGGCCGTGCGGCGGCTCGCCGAGCTGGGCACGCTGCCGTCCGAGGCGACTGCGCGCTGACACATTCCGCAGGCGGGGCGGCACGCGCCCGCCCGTTCGGGGTCAATCGTCGTGCCCGGCCAGGTTGCGCAGCAGCAGGGCCTCGGCCAGGCAGGCCCGCTCGAAGGTGGCCAGGTGCAGGCTCTCGTTGCTGCCGTGCGCCCGGGTGCCGGGGTCCTCTACTCCGGTGATCAGGATCTCCGCGTCGGGGAAGAGGCCGGCGTAGGCGGTGACGAAGGGGATGGAGCCGCCCGCGCCCGCGGCCACGGCCGGCCGCCCCCAGGCCTCGTCGAGGGCCGAACGGGCGCACCTGTACGCCCGGCCGCCGGCTCGGGCGGTAAACGGGGCGGCGATCGCGCCGGGCTCCACGCTGACCTGCGCGCCCCAGGGCGCGTGCGCCGTCAGGTGCGCGGTGAGCGCGGCGCGGGCCGCGGCCGCGTCGTCGCCTGGCGCCACCCGCATGCTCACCTTGGCCCGCGCCACCGGGACGAGGGTGTTGGAGGCCGCCGCCACCGACGGCGCGTCGATGCCGGTGACGGCGATCGCCGGGCCGGCCCACAGCCGGGCGGTCAGGCCGCCGGTGCCGGTCAGCCGCACGCCGTCGAGCACCCCGGCTTCGGCGCGGAACTGCTCCTCGGTCAGGTCCGGCGGATCCGCGTCGCCGGAGCCAGCCGAGCCGTGGGTCAGGCCGGGTACCGCCACGTCGCCGCGTTCGTCGTGCAGGCTGGCCAGCATCCGGCACAGCGCGGTCAGCGCGTCCGGGGCCGGGCCGCCGTACATGCCGCTGTGCACGCCGTGGCGGAGCGTGCGCACCTCCACCACGACGGTGGTCCCGCCGCGCAGCGAGGTGGTCAGCGCCGGGATGTCCACGGTCCAGTTGCCCGCGTCGGCGAATACCACCACATCGGCGCGCAGCGCGTCCCTGAAGGCGTCCAGGAAGTCCGGCAGGGCCGGCGAGCCGATCTCCTCCTCGCCCTCGACCAGCACGGTGACCCCGACCGGGAGCCGGTCCCCATACGCGCGCATCGCGGCCAGGTGCACCGCGACGCCGGCCTTGTCGTCGGCGGTGCCGCGCCCGTAGAGCCGGCCGTCCCGCTCGGCCGGCTCGAACGGGTCGCTGTCCCAGTCCGCGGCCTCGCCCGGCGGCTGGACGTCGTGGTGCGCGTACAGCAGCACGGTGGGGGTGCCCGGCGGGCCCGGCCTGTGGCCGAGCACGGCCGGCCGGCTATCCCCGGCGGTCACCACGTCGACCTCGGGCAGGCCCGCCTCGCGCAGCAGCGCGGCGACCTCGGCGGCGCTGGCCCACACGTGCCGCGTGGCGGCCGGGTCCGCCGACACCGACGGGATCCGCACCAGCCGCTCCAGGTCGGCACGGGCGGACGGCAGGACCTCCCGCATGGCGTCGCTGAGGTATCCGCTCATGGACAGGACGTTACGCCCCGGCCTCAGCCCGCGAAAAGGTGCAGTTCGGCGGCGAAGCGCTGGGCCATCTCCATGGCCTGGGGCAGCTCGGGGTGGCGGACGATCACCATGCCGTCGGCGATCAGGGTGGCCCGCCAGTCCCGCCGCGGCGCGCCGAGCGGGAGCAGGTCGATCGCGGCCACGTGGTCGCCGTACTCGGCCAGCAGCCGGTCCAGGCCCTCGTAGCGGGTGATCCGGCCGGCCCCCTGGGCCCGCTTGAAGATGCTGGCCGCGTTGTAGCGCCGCTCGACCGGGAACGGGATGCTCCCGTGCGTGACGGCGTGCGCCCAGCCGGAGAACAGGTCGGCGTCGGTGGCGTAGTTCATCACGTCGACCGTGCGGGCACCGGGCGGCCGGGCGCCGATCTCGCCGAACACCACCTCGCCGTCGGCCTTGCGGTACCACTCCATGTGGGTGAACCCGTCGGTGAAGCCCAGCGCCCCCAGCACGGCGCGGCCGAGCTCGCGGCCGCCCTGCAGCCCGGGCTCGTCCAGGTCGCGCAGGGCCATCGTGACCGGGCTGACCCACTCGTGGACCTTGGTCAGCAGCGGGCGCGGGTGGTACTGGCAGATGTTCTCGACCAGCACGTTCCCGCCCGCGCAGATGGTGTCGTAAGTGAACTCCTCGGCCTCGACGAACTCCTCGACGCTGACCTGCGGCACGTGCCTGATCATGGGGAGGACGGCGTCGAGTTCGGCGGAGGAGTCGGCGCGGTAGGTGTCGGCCGAGCCCGCCCCGTCGATGGGCTTGACGATGAGGGGGTAGCCGACCTGTTCGGCCGCCGCCCAGACCTCCGCGACCGTGCGCGCGGCGACGTGCCAGGGGGTGCGCAGGCCGGCCGCGTCGAGCAGCTGCTTCATCCGCTCCTTGTTCCGGAACGGCACGGTCTGCTCCACCGTGAGCCCGGGCAGGCCCAGCTCCTCGCGCAGCCGCGCGGCGAGCACCATGTACGGCTCCCACAGGCACTCGACCTGGTCGATGCGGGTATGCCGGGCCAGCCCGCGGACCAGCCCGACGACGTGGTCCTCGGCCGCCAGCGAGCCGGTGTGCACGTAGTGGTCCAGGGCCGGCTTGGCCTCGGGCGGGAGCGCGTCCGGCGACTGGTCGCCCAGGCCGATGACCCGGACTCCGGCCTGGCCGAGGCCGCGGGTGAAGAACGCCATCTCCGCCGGGTAGCCCGGCGAGATCATCAATACCGTCATCCGAGCTCCACGCGGACGGTGCTGACCAGCTGCTTCAGCGCGGCGGTGACCACCTCGGTGTCCGGGTGCCTGATCGTGATGTAGCCGTCGCCCTCGTAGCTGCCCGAGGACGGCTGGCCGGCCCGGGGCAGCCGCGAGTCGACGACCAGCGAGGCCACCTCGGACGGCAGCGCGTCCAGGCCGTGGACGCCCCGGACCTGGCCGGCGCCCTGCCCGCGCAGGTAGACCGTGCCCGCGGCCCACTTCCGCTCCGGCGGGTCGAAGCGGCCGTCCACCATCAGGGCGGCCCACGCGGTGTACAGGTCGAAGTCGTGCACGTAGCACAGCATCGAGGTGATCTGGGCGCCGGGCGGGCGCGCGCCGACCTCGGACACGGCCACCGAGCCGTCCGGGCGGCGGAACCATTCCATGTGGGTGAGCCCGGTGGTGAGCCCGAGGGCCTTCAGGGCCTGCGGCGCGACCTGCCTGATGCCGGCGTACTCGGGGCCGCCGATGTCGCGCGGCAGCAGCACCACCCACTGCATCCACGGGTTGCGCAGCACCTCGAGCGGGGTCGGCAGGTAGTTCGAGACCGAGTCCCAGATGACCTGCCCGTCCACCATCACGCTGTCGTAGGAGCCCTCGTCGCCGGTGAGGAACTCCTCCATCTGCGCGGGCCTGTCCGGCGTGGGCGGCACGGTATCGAGCCAGG
>Ga0070697_100002164_pt1 | contig 15055 bp, 10 predicted proteins | sample KBSK1501metaG_FD_65475 | JGI IMG/M metagenome (GOLD analysis project Ga0070697, IMG submission 65475) | Corn, switchgrass and miscanthus rhizosphere microbial communities from Kellogg Biological Station, Michigan, USA - KBS K1-50-1 metaG | ecosystem: Host-associated > Plants > Roots >...
CGCGGAAAAGCTGATCCCCAACATCAGCCGTCTCGTCAACACAGCACGCGAAAATCGCGCGTTTCTCATTTCCAGCCGCGATCATCACTCACCACAGGACCCTGAATTCAGAATTTTCCCGCCGCACTGCATCGAAGGTACGGAAGGAGCGCAAGTCATCCCCGAAGCGCTGGCGCAAAACGTCCTCGCCGTGCCCAATAAATCCGCGTTCCGATTGCCCGCGGACCTCACCCGATATCAACAAGTGCTCATCGAAAAGCAGTCGCTCGACGTATTTGATAATCCACACACCGCAGAGATTGTGAATAGTCTTTCCCCAAATGCGGAATTTTTCGTTTTTGGAGTTGTTACCGAGTATTGCGTGCAATTCGCAGCGAAGAGCTTGCTCGATCGCGGCCGACCCGTCTCTATTGTGACCGACGCGATCGAACACTTGGATCCCGCGGCTGGCAGCAAAGCCGTCACAGAACTCACTGCCGCCGGCGCAAGGCTGACCACCACCGAAGCCGTACTAGCGCGCCTCCATTCCGCAAGCGCCAGCCACTAATTCCCAAGCGCCGAGTCGCGACACATGAGGCGCCGCTAGATACTCGCAGTAGTCGAATCCCGAGTTGGAATCCGTTGTTGCCAGTGCTGTCGCTCTCCCGACTCATCCCACGAGTGCGATCCTATCCCCTGGTTGAAGGCCTTTCCGAGTAAGGTAAAGTGGTAGCTCTATGATCATCAACCTCGCGCGGCGTGCACACGACCATAACTGGGAACTCGATCCCATTACGCGGTCTCTGCTTGACACCGATTTTTACAAACTGCTGATGCTACAGTTCATCTGGAAGCAGTTCCCTAAGACACGCGCCTCTTTTTCGTTCATCAATCGCTCCGACGAGGTTCGTCTCGGGGATTTGATCGATCTCGACGAGCTTCAAGAACAACTCGAACAAACAAAAAAGCTGCGCTTTCATAAGTCCGAACTGATCTGGCTCGCTGGCAATACCTTCTATGGACGCCGCGGAATCTTTGAACCGGCTTTCCTGGAGTGGCTCGAACGCGACTTCCGGCTCTCTGATTATGAATTGGCCATTCAAGATGGCCAGGTCTCCCTTTCTTTTCATGGCCTGTGGACAGAGACGACGCTCTGGGAGATTTACGCACTTTCGACCATCAGCGAACTGAAAACGCGCGCCAGCCTCAAGCGTCTTAGCGAATTCGAGCTCGATATTCTCTACGCCCGCGCCAAAACCAAACTCTGGGAAAAAATGGAGCGGTTACGCGGCGTCCCAGGATTAAGAGTCAGCGACTTTGGGACGCGACGGCGGCACAGCTTCTTGTGGCAGGAGTATGTCGTAAAAGCCATGAGCGACGTGCTCGGCAGCAGCTTTACCGGAACCTCGAATACATATTTGGCCTATAAACACGACCTGGAGGCAATCGGCACCAATGCCCATGAGCTGCCTATGGCGTTGGCAGCGATGGCCGAGGACGAGGAAGAACTGAAGACCGCGCAATACCGCTTGCTGGACCTCTGGCAGCAAACTTATCAGGGCGAGTTACTCATCCTGCTTCCAGACACCTTTGGCACTTCGCAGTTTCTCCGCAACGCTCCGGATTGGGTGGCGGACTGGACCGGGCAGCGCGCAGACAGCAAAGATCCGTTCCTTGCGGGCGACGAATACATTGCGTGGCTGCAGGAGCGAAAGCACGATCCGCGGCAAAAACTATTCATTGCTTCCGATTCCCTCGACGTGGACGCGATTCTAGGATTGCACGCCCATTTTTCCGGAACGATTCGCAACGGCGCTTCTCCTTCCGATTTCAGACAAGCGAGCGACTTTCTCGATGAACGAAAATGGATTCCCGCGCGCCGCATCCGCTTCAGCTCGGGCTGGGGCACCTTGCTGACCAATGACTTTCGTAACTGCAATCCTCAGGACGGTAACGATTTCGATCCTCTAAGTCTGGTGTGCAAGCTCAACGACGCCGACGGCAAGCCCGCAGTGAAACTTTCCGACAATTTTGACAAAGCTCTGGGCCCCCGCGACGAGATCCGCCGCTATCAGCAGGTCTTTGGCCTGGCAGGCGTTGCCCATGTACCGGTTGCAACGTGACAACATTCGGTGGCCCGGCCGTTTACTATAAAACATCTTTCGTAAGAAAGAGGTCCAGATGATCCTCTGGTGGCTAGCGCTCGGATTAGCACTGATCACCGCCATCGCGCGTGGCTTCTGGCTCTACCGCGCATCTCTCACATGGCCGACAGCTGACGGCGTAATTACCCGGCTCGACGTTGATCGCCAGCATGACCCCGGCGCGCACGGCGGTCACTATTTCCGCGCCACATTCACCTACGACTTTCGCGATCCGGTCGGCCACCGAGTGTCTGGCACCTGGTACAAAAATTTCTCCAGCGAAGCCATCGCCCGCGAGTTCGCCGAACGAGAATTGCCCGTCGGAAAAAATGTTGTCGTCAGGTACAGTCCCAAAAATCCCAATCTCAGCGATTTGGAATTGGATTCCTGGACCTACGCCGGCGACCGCCCAACCACCCTCTCCATCTAGCTTAGTGTAGGCGGCGCTTTATCTGGTGTTGGCTTTGATGTACCGCGTGATAGAAATCCTGACGTGTTCCGCGTTAGGATTGCTTCGCCGCGGCGCTATGGATCCCCATGCGAAAAATCATCGTCTACATTGCCACCAGCGCCGACGGTTTTATTTCCCGCTCCGACGGCTCCGTTGACTGGCTCGACCGCCCCCGCCCGAAGGGCAACTACGGCATGGACGCGTTCTACAAAACAATCGACACCACCCTGTGGGGCCGAAAGACCTACGACATGGCGCTCGATTTTCAAAAGAAAGCCGTGAGCGGGACGGCCTTCGATACCAGCGTCAAGAACTACGTCTTCACACGCACCACGCCGCAATCGCACCGCCGCCGGGCGTGGAGTTCGTGGCCGAGCCAATCAAGCCGTTCGCAACCCGTCTACGCCGGAAAGAGGGCAAACACATCTGGATGATGGGCGGCGCCGGCATCATTGCGTCGTTTCTCGACGAAGGCGAAATCGACGAGTTCATGATTCACGTCATCCCCAAATTCATCGGCGAAGGCATTCCCTTGATCGCGCCCGCCCGTCGCACCGTGCCGCTAAAACTGCTCTCCTCCACCAAGTTCACCGACGGCGTAGTTGAGCTGCACTATGCCGTCCGTAAGTGATCAAACGCGGAACTTCTGGAATCTGACATTCCTTTCGGTAACGCGGCACCGAAGTTCGTCCTGTGAACCTTCTCTCTGTTGTAGCGGACACCTTTAGGTCGCCATCTTGTCCTGCTGGCGCCGTGCCGGGCGGAACCTGTCCCGGCCTCGTCCGGGAGCCCGGCTCTTCTCTCTGTCTCCTGCCGAGCGTTCCGTTCGGGTGCGTACTCTACCTGGAGCCCGCCAAGGAATTGGAACGCCCCTCGGCCCTCATTTCCCTCAGCCAGTATCCTTCCCGCAACCACCCACCCCACAAAGCCTTGCCCCGCCCCGACCCCAGCGCGATACTTTTCTCATGCGTGTCCCCGCAAAGCTTGCATTCTTCTGCGCGACGCTCTGCCTCACTGCAGCCAGCGCCTTCTCGGACGAAATCCGCCTAAAAGACGGCAAGAAGCTCTACGGCGTCATCGTCGCGTACGAAGACAACATGTTCAGGATCAAGACTGACTTCGGTTTTGTGCTGGTCGAAAAAGACAAAATCGCCTCCATTATTCCCACCACTCCAGGGTCAACCACCCCCGCCTCTGCTTCTGCAAACTCTGCCAAGCCCGCACGAGTTCCAGAGAAGAAACTTCCTGACCCATCCAGAACTTCGTCCGGCGATTCCACGCCGGCTGGCAATTCCACGGCGACGGCCAACGCTACCGAGCCATCCGATCCGCCCCCGGCAAAACCAAAGCTTTCCACCGAGCCGGTCCGCCCCGAGCTCCCTGCAGCCTCGCGCGCGGCAAAAGTTACGCCGCCTGCGCTCAAGCCCGCCACGCCGCCGGAACATGCGGCGATCACCGCCGCTCAGCCCCTCGCCGTCGCAAAAGAACCCGAGCCGCCCGCCAACAAAGAACAAGTTCAGGGCACGCTCTACACCAATTTTTCGCACGGATTCAAAATGTACAAAGCGCCGAGCTGGGAAATTATCGAGGACGCCCGCAAAGCTCTGCCCAACGCCATCGTCGCCATGGGTACTTCCAACGAATCCACTTTGATGGTCGTCGGCCAGGAAGAAACCAGGGATTCTCTCGACGTGTCAGCGAACGGCGTGGAAAAACGTCTGCGCGAAATCTATACCAACTACCACATGGTTTCGCGCCGCAAAACCGTTGTCGGCGGCGCTCCCGCCGTCGAATTCAAGTACACCGGGCTGGCCGACGAACACCAATGGTCCGGCACACTCGTAGTCGTTACGCGCGGCAACTCTGTCCTAACAATTCTCGGCATGACCTACGCCGACAACGACCTGATCCAGATTCAGGAAAACGTCATCGCCCGCGCCATCTCCAGCACGGATTTTAACGTTCATTAGGAGCTATCTGACGAGATGCCAAAACCCTCAGCCGTTATTTACTCTTTGGCCGTCATTCCGAGCGCAGCGAGGAATCTCCCTTCCTCTGCGCGACATAGGACTAGGAGACATTCGTCGACACGCGCGCAATGACCGGAGTGGTCGTTTTGATGAAGGAGTGAAAAAAAAGGAAAGGAAATCAGTCCGGGACGGAGTGTTCGGAAAGTTTTTTGTGCTCGCGGATCAAAGTGATCAGCGCCTGCGCCGAGCGCGGCAAACTGCGGTCCCGACGGTACACTAGACCAAGTTCGCGCCACAAATCCACGCCTTCCACGCTGAGCAGTTTCACTTCGCCGGCTTTCACTTGATCCTTAGCGAAGCTTTCACTGATGAACGAAACGCCGGCGTCCGCACCGACAAATTTCTTGATCATGCCGATGCTCGGAAGCTCCATCGCCACATGCACGCGGGCGCGGAACGGGCGGAATAATTTGTCGAGCACCTGCCGCGTAAAACCAGTACGCGGAACGATGATCGGCTGGCCGGCAACCTCTTCCAGCGTAACTTTACTGCGACTCGCCAGCGGATTTTTCACGCTGACCATCAGGCGCAAACGATCGCGATAAATGTGGTGCACTTTCAGGTTGGGAGATTTCAGCGGGAGACTGACGATGCCGACATCCACGGAGCCGTCTTCCACGCGCTGCAGAATTTTATGGCTGAAATTGCGATAAATGCTGATGTGTACCAGTGGATACTTTCTCTGGAACTCCGCGAAGATTTCCGGCAGCAGATACAAACAGGTGGCTTCGTTGGCGCCGAAAACCACCGGCCCCTGCACCACGTTGCCGCGATCCGCGACCACTTGCACCGATTCGTCGCGCAAACGCAGCATTCTTTCCGCGTACTCAAACAAAACTTCGCCCGCCGGAGTCAGCTCCACCGATTTCGCGGAACGATCCAGAAGTTTTGCGCGATAGGCTTGTTCCAACTGGCGGATTTGCGCGCTGACCGCGGACTGCGAACGAAAAACTTTTTGTCCGGCGCGCGAAAAACTTTTTAATTTGGCCACGTAGACGAACGTTGTCAGTTGATCAAAATCCATAGGCGGTTAACTCGCACCAGAGTATAACGGACTTGCGAGTAGAAGAAAAATGTTCTCCTTTGTGAAAAGCCATTAATAATTCTTATAGGGAGATCGCGTGCGCGACAGCGACTGCTTCTGGATCTGCAACTGAAATAAACTCGGGCTTCAAATTTGCCAGCATCGGCTCCCAAACACTTTGCACCGTTCCCTGCAAATGGATCGGCTGCACGCGAACCATCGGCAGCGGACCGCGCCGCGACAGCAGCCGCGCGGCGCGCGGACTTCCAGTGCGGTCGAGATGTTCGCGCAGGGTGCGGCGGAGCCAAGCATCTTCGTTACTGGTGATTTCTTCGACGCTGACAAATTCGCGGTGCAACACGTCTTCCGCTTCCGCGCGCAAAACATACGCCAGTCCGCCGGTCATGCCCGAACCAAAATTCAATCCGAGCGAACCGAGCACCAGCACCACGCCTCCAGTCATGTATTCGCAGCCGTGCTGGCCCACGCCTTCGACCACGGCGAGAGCGCCGCTGTTGCGAATTCCGAAGCGTTCGCCGGCGCGTCCGGCGACAAAAAGTTGTCCGGAAGTTGCTCCGTACAAAACAGTGTTTCCGGCAAGTACATCGCCACGGCGCGAAGCGCCGGTGCCCGCGGTGATTGCAATCGTTCCGCCGGACAAACCTTTTCCAACGTAATCGTTTGCTTCGCCTTCCAGTTTGAAATCGATCCCAGTGCCAAGGAACGCGCCAAAACTTTGTCCGGCGCTGCCGTGAAATTCCTTCGCGATGAGTTTTCTAGACGCTCGTCCCGCGGCGCGATCTCGCGCCATTTCTCCGCTCAAGCCGGCGCCTACGCTGCGATCGGAATTGCGAATGACGGAAATTCGCGCGTCGGATTCGAATTCTTCCTGGATGGATGAGGCTTCGCTCAGCGACGCGTGAATTCCAGGAACTTGTTGTGGTGCAACTCGAAATGACATGTTGGATTCGAGGGCGAGCGCGGGAGTCTCGGCGTAATTGGGATCGCGCGGCCGCAAACAATCGTATGCGCCTTTGAGTTCGCTGAGAGAATTTGCGCCTAGCGCCGCAAGCTTTTTGCGGACTTCGTCGGCTAGCGCGCGGAAATAGGCAATCACCATTTCCGGTTTGCCGTTGAAACGGGTGCGCAGAGTCTCGTCTTGCGTGGCGATTCCTACCGGGCAAGTATTCAGATGGCATTGGCGCGCCATCACGCAACCGATGGCGAGAAGCGAAGCGGTGCCAAAGCCAAATTCGTCCGCGCCCAAAATCGCGCCGATCAGAATATCGCGAGAGAATTTCAGGCCTCCGTCCACGCGGAGAGAGAGACGTGAACGGAGGCCCGCGCGAACCAGAGTCTCATGCGTTTCGCGCAAACCGATTTCCCACGGCAATCCAGTATTTTTGATGGAGGTGAGTGGAGACGAACCGGTGCCGCCGTTGTGGCCGCTGATGGTGATGACGTCGGCGCCAGCTTTTGCAACGCCGGCTGCGATGATGCCAACGCCCGCGCCGGAAACCAGTTTTACGCCGATGCGCGCACGCGGATTGACGGCGCGCAAATCGTGAATGAGCTGAGCGAGGTCTTCGATGCTGTAAATATCGTGGTGCGGCGGCGGAGAAATCAGTGGAGTGCCAGGCGTGGCATGACGAATACGCGCGATGTAGGGAGTCACTTTTTTCGCGGGAAGCTGGCCGCCTTCGCCGGGCTTGGAGCCTTGCGCCATTTTAATTTCGAGTTCCTGCGCGTGAACTAAATAGTCTGAAGTTACGCCGAATCGCCCCGAGGCAACTTGCTTAATTTTGTTGGCGGCTTCCGGTTCGTTGATCCAAAGATCGGGATCTTCGCCGCCTTCTCCGGTGTTGCTGCGGCCACCAAGCTGGTTCATCGCGAGAGCGAGTGTACGATGCGCTTCCGGACCCAGCGAACCGAGCGACATGGCCTGGGTGCTGAATTTTCTCAAAATGTTTTCCGCCGGCTCGACTTCTTCGATGGAAATCGGAGTGGAAGCGACGGTTTCGAGCAAATCGCGGAGAAATACTACCGCGCCGCCGTTGTCGGCAAGCTCTTCGAATGCAGGATATTTCCCGGCATTGGGGGATTTGACGTGCGCGTGGAGTCTGCGAACGACTTCCGGAGAATTGGCGTGCAGTTCGGCGCCTTTGCGAAAGCGGTAGAGGCCGGCATCGGGCATTTCTTCGGCGGTTTTTGCGAATGCTTCTTTGTGCAGGCGGAGATAATCGGCGAGAAGATCGTCCAGCGATTTCTGGCCGGCAAAATCGGCGGCGTCTTCGAAGAATTCCGCGCAAATTCCTTCCGACAAACCGACGATTTCAAATAGATAGCTGTTGCGATAGCTGGCAAGCGTGGAAACGCCCATGCGCGCGAGAACTTTGCGAAGGCCAGCGTAAATCGCGGAGCGGACTTTCATCATGCCGCCGCGCTCTTGGGCTTCGGCGAATTGTTCCATCAAGTGCGGAACGACAGCGGTGGCGCCAGCCGCCACCAGCAACGCCACGTGATGCGTGTCGAAAGCCTGCGCGGTTTCGACAATGAGTGGAACGTCGGCGAATCCTTCGCGCACCATGGATTTCCACAACGCGGCGGTTGCCAACAAAGCGGGAAGAGCGGCACGGTCCGGCCCTAAACCCCGATCGGATAGGAGGAAGAGTCCCGGGCGCGCGTCGCCACCCAGAGGGGTAGATGAGCACTGAGCGATTACGCTTCGCGCTCCCGAGACTCCCGTTTTGGCAGGAAGACTAAAGTCGATGGATCGTAGCGGCCCGAATTGCGCCGCCAGATCCGCAAATTCGCCTTGGGTGAGAATCGGGCCGGGCAAAACGATGCCGCCAAGCGCCGCCGAGTTGGCGGGCAGGCGCACTTCGAGCGACATCACGTGCGTTTCGCGCAGCGGATCGATGGGCGGATTGGTGACTTGCGCGAAACGCTGCTTGCAGTAATCCCAGAGGGTGCGCGGAAGCGCGGAAAGAAAAGCGGGAGGAGCGTCGTCGCCCATGCTCCAGTCGGCTTCTTTGCCGTGGATGAGCGCGGAAAATAAAATTTTGAATTGGTCTTCGGTCCAGCCGCAGGAAGCGGCTACGCGTTTTGCCGATTCGACCGGGACGATGGCGGCTGGAGTGAAAGTGTTGAGGCGCCTGACACGAGGCGGAGTCAGTTTCGTTTGGTGGCTGCCGAGGCGTTTCAAAATATCGCGCCAGCGGAGAAATGTGCCGGAGTCGGGGTTGGCGACGATCATTTCGCCCGGGCCGAGCCGGGAACGTTCGGCGATGCGGGATTCTTCAAAATCGACGAGGCCGGTTTCGGAGCCGACGACGAGCAGACCATCGTGAGTCAGCGTGTAGCGCATGGGGCGCAGGCCGTTGCGGTCGAGTTTGGCGCCGACGTATTGGCCGTCGGAAAAAATCAATGCCGCGGGACCATCCCACGGTTCGCTTTGCTGAGAGAGAGCTGCCAGTGCGCCACGTACATCGCGAGAGAGTAAGGGGTCGTTTTCAAATGCGGGAGGAACAAGCGCGAGCATGGCTTCTTCCACGCTGAAGCCTTCGAGGAGTTTGGCTTCCAGACCATTGTCAAAGCTGGCGGAGTCGCTGACGTTCTCTTCCAGGATGTGAAACCAGGACCCTACGTTGAGGTTTTGGCGGATTTTCGGTTCCCTGGCACGCATCCAGCGGCGATTGGAAACGATGGTATTGATTTCGCCGTTATGGGCAACGTAGCGGAAGGGCTGCGCGAGATTCCAGGAAGGTTGCGTGTTCGTCGAATAGCGTTGATGGAAGACCACGAAGGTGGTTTCGAACGATGGGTCGCGGAGGTCAGCGTAAAATTGCGGAAATTGCCATGGGGTGAGCAGGCCTTTGTAGACGATCGTTTGCGAGGAGAGCGAACAAACGTAACAGCGTTCGGGCAGCAGCGATTCACTTTTTTTGCGAAGAAGGGCGAGACGCCATTCGAAACGTTCCGCTGGGCGCGCGGCGTGAAAAGGCGCTACGAAGAATTGCCAGGACTCGGGCATGGTTTCAAGCGCGCGGCGGCCGAGGCATTTGGGATTTACGGGCACGCGGCGCCAGCCGAGAATGCGCAGGCGCTCCTGATCGGCGGCGGCTTCGATGGCGGATTTTGCCGCGGTTCCGGTGTCGGCTGGGAAAAATGCGAAACCCAAGCCGAATTGTTCGGGGAGCTCGATTCCCTGTTCGCTGGCTTTGGCTCTAAAGAAATTTTTAGGGAGTGCGGCCAGGAGGCCTGCGCCGTCGCCGCTGGCGCCGTCGGCGTCAACTCCGCCGCGGTGGGTGAGGCGTTCTAGCGCGGTGAGGGCGTAATCGATGATGTCGTGGCCGGCGGGTCCGCCGAGGCGGGCCATGAAGCCGGTGCCGCAGGCGTCATGGTCCGGATGGCCCCAGTTGGGGCGCACACGAGTGGGCGATTGCCACTGGCGCAGATGGGATGGCAAGTCCATGACTGTTTATAGGGGGGCGAGACGGAGTCTGTACAACGCAGAAAATTGATACGCAAAATTGAAATTGTGATTTGGGAGGTTGGGTGAATTTGGGCAGTGGGACGGGTGGATCGGAGTGGAGTGGAGTGGAGGGTTGATTTTAACGCAGAGGGCACAGAGTTCGCGGAGAAGAGACGGAGAGATCGCGGTGCGGACTTCACCGCACACAGACTGAAGTCTGTGCCACTAAAGAAAGAGCATATGAAGAGGGAGATGCGTGGCTTGGGGGCGCCTATTTAGAATTTGGTGGGTTCGGTTAGGTGGAAATTTTTGACTTTCATGGCGGGGACGACCATTTCGAAGGCTTCTTCGGCGGTTGCGCGGGAAGCGGGAGACATGGCTTCGACGTTTTGCAGAAGTTCGATGAGGGATTGGTTGAAGCGAAAATTGCGGACGGCGCTGGTGATCTTTCCCTTTTCGACGAGGTACAGGCCGTCGCGGGTCATGCCGGTCATGATTTTTTCGTAGGGATCTACTTCGCGAATGTACCAGACGCGGGTGACGAGCAGACCGCGATCGGTGGAGGCGATCATTTTTTCCAGTGAGGAGTCGCCGCCGCTGAACACCAGGTTCATGGGGGCTTCGCCGTATTCGTTGGGCAGAGCCAAACCGTGGCCGGTGGGTTTGGTCTTTGCCTTTTTTGCGCTGGCGCGCGAGTAGACGAGATTTCTTGGAATGCCATTTTCGACCAGATCTGCGCGCTGGCGTGGTATGCCTTCGCCGTCGAAGGGCGCGCCAAGTTGCTCCGGATGGTAGGCATCGTCGGTGATGGAAATATTTTTGCCGAAGAGCGGTTTGTTCATGCGTTTGAGAAGGCAGGAGCGCTGGTCGGCTACGGCGGTGGCGGCAAAATCGTAAAACAAGAAACCTACCAGATCGAGGACGGCGGCCGGTTCGAGAATTACGGTGTATTTTCCAGGTGCGAGTTCCTGCGCGTCTTTCGCCATTTGCGCTTTTTCGCTGGCGCGGGCGGCGAGTTTTTGCGGATCGAAATTGCAAACGTTGCCGGAATTAGCTTTGTCCCAGCTGGCGGCGGGTTCGTCCTGCATGGTGATGGAAAATTCGGCTTCGGTTTGGCGATGAGTGGCGAAGAGACCGCGGGAGTTGGCTAGGGCGTGTTGCGATTGGCCAGTGGAGAAAATTCCGGCGGCGACTTGTCCGTTGCGAATTGCCAAGTCGCAGGATTTTTTTACGGCGCGGGCGCGGTCTTCGGGAGTGGTGGCGGCGGTTTCGTTGGCGAAGCGATTGACTTTGCGATAGCGCTGCTTGCCGGGCATCGGCAGCAGGCCGGGAATCTTTGGCTGGCTATGCGCAAGCTGAAGAGAGGCTTGTACCGCCGCTCGGAGAGAGTCTTCGTCGAGGCGATTGCTGGTGGCGCGAGCAGTGCGGCCGTCTACGACGGTTCGAATCGAGATGGTGACGCCGTTTTCGGCTACGTTTTGGTGAATGGCGTTGTTGGCGAAGCGCGTGAGGGCGTCGATAGTTTCGTCAAGCTGGACTTCGGTTTCGTCGGCTCCGGCGATTTTGCCGAGGCGCAGAACGGCGTCTAGGCGCTTTTTCAGGTCGCTTTCGGACGCTAGATGCGTTTCGGTTTTGCCGGTTTTTGATTTTTTCGCCATTCGAATGGTCATCGTTCAGATCAGTGGCCGGAAAACGCTACACCCATTTTTATATTGCGAAAACGGGCGGGCGATGCGCCGTGCCCGGTGCCCATGGTCTGCATGGGCTGACCTTTGCCGCAATTTGGCGTGCCCCACAGCGTCCAATACTCTTTGCCGCAAATTGCGTCGCAGCTGTTCCAAAATTCGGTGGTGATGCCACTGTAGCTGGGATTCTTGAGCATACGAACTTTCTTGCCGCCTTTGATTTCCCAGCCGATTTCAGTGGAAAACTGAAATTGATAGCGGCGATCGTCGATGGACCAGGAGCGGTTGGTTTCCATCCAGATGCCGTCGTCGCTGCCGGCAATTAATTCTTCGGGCGAACCGCTGCCGGGCTTGATGCTGATATTGGTCATGCGAATGATGGGCAGACGATTCCAGCTTTCGGTGCGCATGGTGCCGGAAGAACGATTGAGGCTGATCAGCTGGGCCATTTCGCGGTTGGAGAGATAACCGCGGAACTGGCCGTCCTTGATGATGTCGGTGCATTGCGCGGGGACGCCTTCGTCATCGTAGGCGAAGGTGCCGAGGCCAGGGCCGTGTTGGAGGCGGGCGTCGGCGACGACGTTCACGATTTCGGAGCCGTACTTTAATTTATTCAGTTTATCGAGAGTGAGAAAACTGGTGCCGGCGAAATTCGCTTCCTGGCCGAGGACGCGATCGAGTTCGATGGGGTGGCCGACGGATTCGTGGATTTGCAGGCCGAGCTGGCTGCCGTCGAGCAGGAGCGTGCCGGTTTTTTCCGGGCATTGCGGGGCGGAATGGAGCGCGACGGATTCTTCGGCTACGCGGGGAGCGTGTTTCAAGAGTTCAAGAGATTCGATTAATTCATAACCGGCAAGCTGGTATTGGCCGCCAAAACTGTTTGGGTAGGAGCGTTTTTGAATTTCAGTGCCTTTGAAGGAAGTGGCGACGATGCCGCAGCCGGAGATTACTTTGCGCTGGTGAATGCGCGAGCCGATGCTGGAGGCGTACCAGGAATCGATTTTGCGGAACTGCATATCGGTTTCGGTGAGGGTGACGCCTTTTACGACGCGCATGGCGGCGTCGGCTTTGAGAAGCAGGTCGAGTTGCGATTCCAAAGGAATTTCGAAGGGATCTTTTTGCAGCGGCGCCTGCCAACTGTCGATGTACGCGTTTTCCGGGACCATTTTTACTTCGCCACGTTTCGCGAGGGCCGAGGCTTTGGCGATGGAGACAGCTTGCGCGGCGCAGGCTGAGACGCCTTCGCGGGTTAATTTATCGGTGGAGGCAAAACCCCAGGCGCCGTTGGCCAGGACGCGAATGCCGATGCCGATGGATTCGAACTGGGCAAGAGTGCCTACCGCGCCGTTTTTTGTGGTTAGGTCGCGCTGGCGGATGTGCATGGAGCGGACGTCGGCGTACGTGGCGCCGCGGAGTTTGGCGGTGTCTAGCGCGGTGGTTGTTAGGTCCCACATGGAAGCACCAGATTAATTTTTAGAATTGTGCAAAAAGAAAGGGCGCAGCATGCTGCGCCCCTACAAAAAGAGGTGGTGCGAACTATGTGCCTTCTTGCCATGAGGCCAGGTAATGCTCTTGTTCGGCGGTTAGTTTGTCTAGTTTGTGGCCCATGGATTCTAATTTGAGGCGGGCGATTTCTTTGTCCAGGTCTTCGGGGACGACGTAGACCTGCGCTTTGAGATTCTTGGCGTTCTTCACGAGGTATTCCGCGGAGAGGGCTTGGTTGGCGAAGCTCATGTCCATCACCGAAGCGGGATGGCCTTCGGCACTAGCGAGGTTGACGAGGCGACCTTCGCCGATCAAGTTGATGCGGCGGCCGTCTTTGAGTAGAAATTCATCCACGAGCGGGCGCACTTCACGTTTGCCGCTGGAAAGTTTTTCCAGAGCGGGAATATCGATTTCGACGTTGAAGTGGCCGCTGTTGCAGATGACCGCGCCGGACTTCATGTGCTCGAAGTGTTCCCCGCGAATAACATTTTTGTTACCGGTGACGGTGATGAAGACGTCGCCTTCTTTTGCGGCGTCGGCCATCGGGAGAACGCGGAAGCCGTCCATGACGGCTTCGATTCCCTTCACCGGATCGATTTCGGTGATGATGACGTCGGCGCCGTGACCCTTGGCGCGCATGGCAACGCCGCGACCGCACCAGCCATAGCCGGCGATGACCACTTTGAGTCCAGCGAGAAGCAAGTTGGTGGCGCGAATGACGCCGTCGAGAGTGCTCTGTCCGGTGCCGTAGCGATTGTCGAAGAAATGTTTGGTTTGCGCGTCGTTGACGGCGATGATCGGATACTTCAGCGTGCCATCTTTGGACATGGCGCGAAGGCGGATCACGCCGGTGGTGGTTTCTTCGGTGCCGGCGATGACGTTGCTGACGAGATCGGTGCGCTTGGTGAGGAGCATAGTGACGAGGTCGGCGCCATCGTCCATGGTCATTTGCGGCTTGTGGTCGAGCGCGGCCCGCAAATGGGAATAGTAGGTTTCGTTGTCTTCGCCCTTGATGGCGTAAGTAGGAATGTTGAAATCGCGATTGAGCGAGGAAGCGACTTCGTCCTGCGTGGAGAGCGGATTGGAGGCGCAGAGAACAACGTCGGCGCCGCCATCGCGGAGAGCGATCATCAGGTTGGCGGTTTCGCTGGTGACGTGAAGGCACGCTGAAACGCGCAGGCCCATCAGCGGCTGCTCCTTGATGAAACGCTTGCGGATGATTTGCAGCACAGGCATTTGCTGCTGCGCCCATTCGATTTTGCGTTTGCCGGCATCGGCCAGCGAAATGTCTTTTACGTCGCCCTTCTTGAGTTCTGCTGTCGCCACAGACTAGCTCCTTTTTGAGTTTCTGAAATTTGCGAATGAAAGCTAAATTGCGATTGTGGAGCCGTCAGCTGCGGACAGCTACTTCCGCGGCTGCACCGGCGGCCTTGCGCAGTGCGTCGGCGCGATCAGTTTTTTCCCAAGTAAAACCGGCGCCCTTGCGGCCAAAGTGGCCGTAGGCGGCGGTGTCCTTGTAAATTGGACGGCGCAGATCGAGTGTTTCAATGATCGCTTTGGGAGTGAGCTGGAAAGTTTCGCGCACGACTTCGGTGATTTTTTCTTCTGGAACGGTGGCGGTGCCGAAACTGTCTACCATTACGGAAACGGGGTCCGCTACACCGATGGCGTAGGCGAGTTGGACTTCGGCTTTGGTGGCGAGGCCGGCGGCGACGACGTTTTTGGCGATGTAACGCGCCATGTAGCAGGCGGAGCGGTCAACTTTGGATGGATCTTTGCCGGA
>Ga0070697_100002167_pt1 | contig 15049 bp, 14 predicted proteins | sample KBSK1501metaG_FD_65475 | JGI IMG/M metagenome (GOLD analysis project Ga0070697, IMG submission 65475) | Corn, switchgrass and miscanthus rhizosphere microbial communities from Kellogg Biological Station, Michigan, USA - KBS K1-50-1 metaG | ecosystem: Host-associated > Plants > Roots >...
TCCATGCGGAAGTAGCGCGGGTCTTGCTTGAACATCCAGGGAAACAGGAATTTGCTGAAGAAGATGCTGGTTTCGTTGTCGGCGAGTATTGCGCCGAAACGCTTGCCATAGCCCGACATGCCACCGCCATAGCCGCGGAAGTCGCCCTCAGCGTGAGCTACTCCGGCATCGAACGCGATGGATAAGAATGTGAACGGGTCATAGGTTGAGCGATAAAAGATGTCCATCTTCTGAGCAGGTGTGAGCGGCTGGTACTTAGCTGGAAGCTCCACATCGTTCGAAGTGAGTTGCTGGCCTACTAATGCGCTCTCGCCGTCGGATGTAAGCGCTGGTGGGTTCATCTGGCTGATTTGCGCGCTGGGTGCGTTTGGCAACGGCCGCGAGTCGGTGGAGGTGATGAACTGAGATGTTTCGGGAAAAACGCAAGGAACCAGCAATTCGCGGCTCTCGATTGAAGACTTACCGTCGCAGACGCCTGCGCTAGCCAACGTTGGGCAGAGGCTCAGCGCAAGCAGCCCGATCAGGAGCCGAGTTGCGGTCTTGGCTGGCAAGTTCTCCCCCCAGTTCCCTGGGAGCGGCAAGCTACACGCACGCTTAGTAAGAAGCAGGGCTCAGCCACAGGGTTTGCATGCGGGCAGAGACTCACGATGAAAAAACCAGAGTAGGAAACAAAATTGTTAATAGGCGGGCAGCTAGCGAGAGGTCATAATAACCACCGCCCTCATGTCCGGCCCCAAAAAGCTCTGTTTGTGCTCAATTCTCCTGCTGCCTTTACTGCTGACTGGATGCGGAAGCAAACGCACTGCCCGAGTCAACATCCCTCCCACCCCTGTCCCAGAGACAACCGAGCCTAAGCAGCCTGCGGCGCCGCCCGCGCCGCCCACAGTTGCCACCGTGCCGCCACCTGTGATCGCTAAGCCGCCGGCTGCGATGGCCAGACCGGTGTACACAGAGAGCGGTATTGCGAGCTGGTACGGGCCCTCGTTCCACAGCCGCCACACTTCCAACGGCGAAATCTACGACATGAATAGCCTCACCGCTGCACACCGCACGCTGCCGTTCAATTCGATAGTGCGCGTCACCAATGTGAGCAGTGGGCAATCCGTGGTGGTGCGGGTGACTGATCGTGGTCCCTTCGTTGCCGGCCGGGTCATCGATCTCTCGCGTGCCGCCGCTAAGCAGATTGATATCGAGCGACCGGGAACCGCACGCGTGCAGCTCGAAGTGCTTTCGTCGCCCGCGCCCATCGCAACCGGTGGACGCTGGGCCGTGCAAATCGGAGGATTTCAGGATGCCGGCGACGCGGCGAAGGTGAAAAACAAACTGGAACGGCGTTATCGCTCTGCCCAGGTGCTGCAAGTTGCCGGCGCCACCGGCGATTGGTGGGTTCGCGTGCGCGTTGCCGACGACGACCGCCGGCGCGCCGAAGAAATCGCCCACGATAATCAGCCGCCCCAGGGCGGAATATACCTTGTTAGACTCGATTAGCGCGGCTTCAACGTTTCAACTTTCGAGCGAACCCAATGGCTGACTGCCTCTTCTGCAAGATTATGCGCGGCGAAATTCCCACCAAGAAAGTTTATGAGGATGAGCGCGTCTTCGCCTTCGAGGACATCAATCCGCAAGCGCCCACCCACGTGTTGATTATTCCCAAGAAGCACATCACCGGATTGAAAGAAGCTAAGCCGGAAGATGCCGAGATTATCGGCTACACCCAACTTGCCGCCGCCAATATCGCGCGGCAGCGCGGGATCGAGAAGGGATACCGAACGGTTTATAACGTCGGGCCCGGAGCTGGCCAGTCCGTCTTTCACCTTCACCTGCACTTGCTCGGTGGACGAAATTTGGGCTGGCCGCCGGGATAGCAATGGCTAAAGCCGCCACGGTCGCTCTTTCGTCAAATTAGGCGGCGCGAACTCGCGAGATCGATGTAGGGAACGATCGCTGCCAAACCGCGGTTAGCAGTGCCATCTGGGGAAGCTGGCGCACGAAGCCATCCACTGTCTCCTCGATTTCGCGCCATTCTTTCGCTCCAACTTTCTTGCTCGCCCGGCGGTGATCTCCCACCGGCAAGCCGCTCAGCAGCGCGCGTGAGCGCTGGGCAACTTCTTCTTTGGCATGGGAAAAGGAAGCGTCGCGCAACAGTTTCTTAGAGTCAAACCAAACCGAGGCCAGGTATCCGGGAAAGGGCGAGAGCACGCGAAACGCGCTCATTACGTTTTTCGCTTCGGTGGTCCGCTTGATGTCGGTATAAATCATCCAGGCGCGCAGGCCTGCCTCACGCTCATTGGGAATGTTGATGGTGATCAAGCGCGCCAGTGCTGAGGCCTGACGTGCCGAAAGCACGCGGCCGCGCTGCCCACCCGAGTATCCAAGCTGCACCAATCTCGCCAGCAGAGTCATCTGCGGAAGCGCCCTGCTGAAAATGCCGACCACGCTGGTCAGCACCTCCACATCGCTTGCCGAAAAACGCTGCGCTGCGAGTTGTTTGCGCTGGTCGCTGAATCGCCAGCCTCCGGTCACCGCCTCGGAGTGGCAATACTCTTCGAGCGCGGTGCTGGCGGCTTGGAATTCGCGGGAACGGGCGACGTTCGCCAAGTCTGACCACAGCGCCCGCAGATACTCGGGCTGAGCGGCCAGGACCTTGAAAAGGGTCGGGACAAAAGGTAGATCGAGCGAGGTGCGGATGTCGGCAAAAATTCGCCGCAGCTCCGCACTTACTTCGTGCTCTTCATAGGCGCGGGTAAGAGCCATGTACGGGTGAGCCTCTGCTGATTGGACGGCACTACCGGCAGAATCGTTGCTTGCTGTTCTTATACCGCGGCAGCGACCGCTTGCTTGCGCAGGTCTTTCAGGATTAATTGCAGGCCGCCGAATTCGGGATGGCTATTTTCATCGAGGGAAAAGGCGATGTCCGCGCAATCGCCGGCTGAGATATTTTCGCCCAGCAGGCGGTCTGCCATGCGCCAGGCCATAACGTCAAAGCCTCGGAAGCTGTCGGCATGGGTGCGGGCGACCCGCAGCTTGGCATGTTTTTCCTTCAACAGGCGCGGCGGGGTCAGCAGGCGAGCATTCAAGGTCGAAAAAACCGGCTCGGGATTCCCGTTGCCAAAGGGTTCGAGCTGCTGGAGCGCATCAAACAGTTCCAGGTTGATGTCGCTGAGCGAGATCTCCGAATCAATCTCCAGCCCCGGCTCGAAGTCGGCGGCAGAGAGATGGCCGCGCGCGTAATCATCAATAGCTTTGCGAAGTTGGGGGATGCGATCAGCACTCAGGGAGAACCCGACCGCATGTGCGTGCCCACCGAATCGCGCGAACAGCGCCCGGCAAGCCTCATGTTCCAGTGCATTGAGCAGATGGAATGCCGGAATCGATCGCCCCGAGCCGTGGGCTTCGTTATTCTCGCGTGAGATCACCAGCGCGGGTTTGCCGTAGCGCTCGACCACGCGCGTGGCCACGATGCCAATCACTCCGCGATGCCAGCCTTCACCATCGAGCACCAGGCAATAATGGTCAAGGCGCGCAGCATCGGCCTCAAGGAATTTGTAGATCTCGTCCGCGACACGCTGCTCTTCGCGCTGGCGGTCAGCATTAAGCTGATCGAGTTTCTGCGCCAGCTCGCGCGCCCGCTCCGGACTGCGCACAGTAAACAGCTCGATGACGTCGGCGGCTATATCCATTCTCCCCGCCGCGTTCAAGCGAGGTGCGATGCGAAAGGCAACGTCAGTTCCGCTCAGCTTGCGCTGACCTCCTGCCAGCTCAGCTACCTCCAGCAGCACTTTCAAGCCCGGATTAACCGGCGAACGCAAACCTTCGATTCCTAATTTGGCGAACACGCGGTTCTCGCCAGACAGCGAAACCGCATCGGCAATGGTCGCAATCGCCACCACCTTGAGGAACGACGGCAACAGGCGCGCGCGTCCGCTCTCTTCCAGCAGCGCCTGCGCCAGCTTGAAGGCCACGCCCGCCCCGCATAGGGACTTGCAGGGATATTCGCAGCCATCCTGGTTGGGATTTAGCACTGCGACAGCACACGGCACACCCGCACTCTCGGGCAGGTGATGGTCGGTCACGATCAAGTCCACACCCAGGCGGCGAGCAGTTTCCGCGGCAGCGAAGGCGCGAATGCCGGTATCGACGCTGATGATGAGCCGCACCCCGGCGGCAGCAGCGCGCTCGATCACGTCATCTTTCATTCCGTAACCTTCGCGAATGCGGTGCGGGACGTGGAACTCGGCCTGACCGCCGCAGAGCTCAATGACTGTCTTCAGGATCACCACGGCGACAGTTCCGTCGACATCGTAGTCGCCATAAATCAAGATTGGCTCGTTGCGCGTAATGGCCGCTCGAAGGCGTTCCACGGCTGTCCGCATGCCGAGCATGAGATACGGCGAATGCAGGTGAGAAATCGAGGGCGAGAGAAACCGGAGAGCCTCGTCAGGGGTGTGAATCCCGCGCGTTGCGAGCAGAGTGGCAATGGTCGCCGACAGACCTGCCTCGGAGACCAGCCGAGAGACGATTTCGGATTCGGGGGATTTCAGGACCCAGCGCATGGGAGGCTGTCAGATTCTCATAGGTGATGGGATAAGCGCTAGCGCTCGCTGGCCCGCAGATCGTCGAGGTGATAGAAATTCCTCGCCTTCGGCTCGGAATGACAACAGATAGCCCTTCAGATCACCCGATGGCCCGATGAGTCAATGGCGCGATAGGCATTACTCTTCCTGATCGGGCTCGTCGAAGACAATGCCGCCGAAGTCTTCAGCCACTTCCATCAATCGCTGGTAGCGCTCGTACCACTCGGTAGAAACTTCGTAGAGGAACATCACGCCCTGGTGGGGCCAGCCGATCTGGATAAATCCCGCCTTGCCGATATAAGTGCGCAGCCAAAGGGCTTCTTCAATATCCTCGTCATTGGGATAATTAGCGTTGCGTAACCGCTCGACCAAAAAATCGAGCTCTTCCTTTTCCAGTTCGACCGCATTCATGGTGAGGAAGGTCGAGCCGGCACCCTTCGCCAGTTCGACAAAATCCTTCCAACCGTCGGGATTGTCCCCGCTCTCCCAGACGACATTGGGGATCTCTTCAGAGACCTGCCCAAAGAAGCGCTTCATGCCATGGCCTTCAATGAAGGCGGTCATGTCGTCTTTGAGGTTGTTGAGATTGTCAGGTGGAAACATTGAGTTTACAGGGTCAATCATACTCTTCCCTATCACCAAGTACTCAGTACCCAGTACCCCGTACCTAGCGAAAGCACGGGCGCTGTGGAGGCGCGCCTCTTCGCATCCAGCGAAGAAAATTGACGATTGCGAATCGGCAACTGGGCACAGAGTACTAAGTACTGAGCACTTTTGCTATTCTGTATGGTTTTAGATTTCTTTCCTGACCCGCATGCTCATTTCCAAAGAATACGTAGGGTACTTGGCCCGCGAAGTCACCAAACGTCTGATTGCCGCTGAAATGATCGAAACCAGTAACCTCGGCGCCGTCATGGAGCGCGTGAACGCGGCCATGGTCGAAGAGCTTAGCCTGGAAGACCGCATCAACGACGAGGTGCGCGCCATCCTGGAGCAGTATTCCGACGAGATGCGCAAATCCGGCGCCAGCTATCAGGAGATGTTCAAGAAGGTGAAGAACGAACTGGTGCGCAAATACAAGGCGGTACTGTGAGGCTCTCGCGCGACAAGATGAACAAACTGGCCCATACCGTGGCCGACGCACTGGCCGAGATCGAAAGCGTCGATTTTCTCGAAGACCGCAACACCATCCGCATGGAAACCCGCCGCATCCTTGAAGAATTGCTCAAGGAAGAAGAAAAGATTGACAACACTGCGCGCCAGAAGATCGAAAGCCAGCGGCGCACCATCCTCGAAGGCACCCAGGAGTGGGACATCCTCTACCGCAAGTATTACAACGAGGAAGTCAAGAAACTGGGGATTTAGCGATTTGGTGAATTGAGGATTGACCTCAATTACTCAATCACCAAATCACTCAATTTCCCTTAGTGTCCCGGCGCCTTCTCGGAATTGAAGTTGCACAAACCATTTGTGGGTTGTGCAGGCAATGCCGGCGGCGTCAGGAAGTGTGGCGAACTGAAATCGAAGAACTCGGTCATGTCATCGGCCGCGGCGTCGCGCGCGGTTAAATTCGAGACGCCAAAGCGCACTTCGATCAGCCGCAGGATTGAAGTCAGGTCGCGCGTGCGATGCGAGACGAAATTAGGCTTCGACCAGGGCGACACCACAATCAGCGGCACCCGGAAGCCGGATTGATCGAAATCCCCAGGCTGATCGCCGGTGCGCCGCATAGGCGCGATGGAATCGGGTTTTACCATGGTGGCCGGCGGCACGTGATCGTAGAGACCGCCGCCCTCATCGAAAGTCAAAACAAATGCCGAAGATGGCCACGACGCGCTGCTCATCAGCGCGTCCACGATCTTCTTGGTGTTAGCGGCGCCTGTTTGAATGTTGTTGTTGGGGTGCTCATCAAGCCCGATTGTGCCGGCGCGCTCGATGAAGATCACCTTGGGAAGCGTGCCCTCGTTCTTGACGTCGGTGTACCAGTTGGAGATGTTTACGACCTTGCCGGAATCACGCTGCCAGGTAGACCACTGCGCCAGATAAACGCTGTTGTCCTGGTAGTAGTACTTCCATGAAACTCCCGCTGCGGAAAGCTGGTCGAAGATCGTGGGCTGCGACCAGAAGGTCCCCGATGGCGGCGCGTCCGGCCGAATGTGCCCGAACGAGGTCGCGGCGAAGAGGTACATGCGGTTGGGAATTGTCGGCGCCAAAAGCGAACTGAAAAAGCGGTCGCTGGTGCCAAACTGGAAAGCCAGTTCGTAGTAGTAGGGCAAATCGGTCCAATCGTAATAGCCCATCACGCGCGTGCCATCCGGATCGATGGTGGAGCTGATGGCGGTTTTCATGAAGCGATCCATCTTCCCACCGTTCACGTCGTAATGGCTCTCGTTCCAGGCCGGACTCAGGTTCTCGTGGCACACCGTCTGGAAATGAAAAGGCTTTATGAGATGGCCGGCCTTATCGGCGAGCGCCACATCGAGCGGCAACTCGTCGAACGAATCGGTGAAGCCGCGATCGCGGCGGTACTGGCCCATGCGACCAAAGTAATTATCTTGCGAGCGGTTCTCTTGCACGAAGAAAATGATGTGCCTGATGTTACTCAGTCCGCCGCCCGAGGGCGTTCCCGCGTTCACGAAGATGGTCTGCTTGAAAACGCGGGAGGCAGCATCCCTTGCCTGCACTGTTAAGCGGTGGTTTCCGTCGGACATAGGCACGGCGGTATCAAGCTGGTTGGCAGCAACTTGATAGACCTTTACTCCATCCACGTATATCTGCATCACCGTTACCGGTTGAGAGTCGTTCGTACCCGCCACCACCCGGACCGGTGAAGTCACTGTCGCGCCGTCCGCAGGGTTGCAGATGGTCACCGACGGATCAACCGAACTCTGCGGACAGGGCATACCCGAGCCGGCTTGAACAGTTACGGAAATCGTCTGTTTGAAAGTTTGCGAAATCGAGTCCTTCGCCTGTACGGTCAGGCGATGGGTTCCCGCGGACATCGTGACCGGCCTGTCGATGGTGTCACCTGAGACTTGGTCTACCTTTACACCATCCAGGTAAATCTGCATCAGCGTTACCGGATGGCTGTCGTTGGTGCCGGCCACGACGCGTACCGGCGAAGTGACGGTCGCGTTGTTGGCGGGCGTACAGATGGTGACAGAAGGATCAACCGTACTTTGTGGACAGGGCGCAGCAGAAGCCGTAGAGACTATGGCAGCGGAGATGAGAGCAGGCAAGAAGCGGCTCGGCTTCCATGCGTAACAACAAAATGACCTCAGCAAAGTGAGCACACCAACACCTCAGGGGACGGTATGAACGCTCCCATCTACGATGCGCTCGCGCAGCACTGCTTTGCCCACCCATGATGGCGCGTCAATTTTTTCTTATGAACACCTTAGGCAACTTGTGCACATACGGAGTGGAGTGTGGCACCTAAGGCCGTAGATTTGGTCTGAGCTGCTAAAATCTAGGCACTGTTCTACTCCGGCCAGAGTTCCCCGCTCGAGCTCAGGGCAGGCGATAATGTGATCAACACATGTCGCAAGATTCTCGCCAACTCAGATCAGTCGTTCGCGCCGCCGCCAAAGACGCAGGTTTTGACGTGTGCGGCATGTTGAATATTCGCGAGTTGCAGACGCAAGAGCTTGAATACTTCCCTTCCTGGATTGCGCATGGCTATGCCGGCGATATGAAATACCTCGAGGCGCGCAATGACAGCGGCGACCTGAAGCGCGCTTCCATGGAGAACGGCGTGCCCTGGGCACGCTCCGTAATAGTTTGCGCACTCAATTACAACACCTCGGGCCCGTGTTCAATAGATGTGGCGCATGAAAAAACCCGGGGATGGATCTCACGATACGCCTGGGGCAGCAGGGATTATCACGACGTGCTCCTTGGCAAATTGCGGCAAGTTGAGGACGCCCTTCATCGGCTGATTGAGGATGAAGACGATCGCCCGCCGTTACAAACGAAATGCTATGTGGATACCGGACCATTCGTGGAACGCGTTTACGCGCGCTATGCCGGTCTGGGTTGGGTTGGCAAGAATACGTGTCTTATCAACCAGGAACTCGGCTCATGGTTGTTTTTAGGAGCTGTTGCCACCTCCCTCGAGTTTCCCGATGGCTCTCCTGAGCCGCTCCCCGCTGACCGCTGCGGAAGTTGCACGCGGTGCCTCGATGCTTGCCCCACAGATGCTTTCATCGCGCCCTACCAGCTAGACGCCCGCAAGTGCATCTCATATCTCAGCATCGAGAAACGCGGGAGTATTCCAGAAGAGCTGCGAGCGCAGATGGGAAATCATCTTTTCGGCTGCGATATTTGCCAAGACTTGTGCCCCTGGAACCGCAAAGCACCAGCCTCGACTGAGGCGGATTTCCAACCAAAAGCCGGACTCATGAATCCGCCACTCGAACAAATCGCAAAGCTGACCCAACAGCAATTCCGAGAGGTCTTCCGCCATTCACCTGTAAAGCGGGCAAAGTACAGCGGGCTGCGGCGCAATGCGGCGGTTGCGATGGGCAACAGTGGGAATCCTGAATTTGTGCCGCAGCTCCAAGAGATGGCCGAAGATGAGGACGGCAGTGTAGCCGAGCATGCACGCTGGGCATTAAAGCAGATAACCAAACCCGCATCAGCAGAAGAAGTTTCGCTCCGCGAAAAATCTTAACGAAAACTCCCTGAGGGCAAGTGCTGTTCGAAACTTTTTCAGTGCCCGTGAGTTCATGCTGAAACAGGGAGGTACTCACATGAGAAATCAAATTATTCGCACCGCTCTGGTCACCTCGCTGGTTACTGCGGTTGCAATATCAGCGCTCGCTTACTACGCGATGCCCAGGCTCAACAGCGTCCAAGCCAGTGAAGGTCCGGTTACACTTCAGCCGGCCGATTCGGCGCAAGCCGTCTCTTACCTGCCGGTGGCACAGCAACGGCCTCAGTTGGTACGGCGCGCCCCCGCTCAGCCTGTATATCGCCAACCCGCATACCAGCAACCCGTGTACCAGCGGGCGAGTGCGCAAACCTCGGATGAGCCTATCTACAACGACCAGCCGGTGCGCCAGCCCCGCTCCAAGACGAAGTCGGTTGCCATTGTTGCCGGGTCAGCAGGAGCCGGCGCAGCCATCGGAGCCCTGGCTGGAGGCGGCAAAGGAGCAGCTATCGGCGCCATCGCGGGTGGCGTAGGCGGTTTCATCTACGATCGCGCTACCGCCAACAAGTACAAATAAGTCAGCTCGCTTTTGCAACGCACAGAGGGATTCCTATTGGGAAGGGCCGCAACATAGGGATCCCTCGTAGCGTCCCGTGCAGAGACCGCGAACTCTCTCGCCCCGGTTCTTCTGAGTGCTATTCTCTTGTAAGCTCCTTCTCGCCGGAGGTCCGGCTATGTTCCACCGTCTTCTCTCTCTCAGTCGCCAATTCGCGGTATTACTCGGCACTTTGGCTTTATCCGTACCTGCGCTCGCCGATAATGACTGGATCGAAGTGCGCTCCCCGAATTTCTCCGTGATAACGGATGGCGGCGAGAAGCGCGGACGAGAAGTAGCGCTCCGCTTCGAACAGATGCGGTACGTGTTCGGAACACTGATTGGCAAGGACAAAGTCAGCGTTCCTGTGCCGCTGCAAATCCTTGCCTTCCGGAACACCAAAGGATTTCGTCAATTCATGCCGCTTTGGAAAGGTAAACCAATTACGGCAGCCGGCCTTTACCAGGGAGGCGAGGATCGCAATTTCATTCTGCTCGACCTTTCCACCTACGATCCTTACAGTGTCGTGTTCCACGAATATGCTCACTTGCTCCTCAACGGAAATTTTCCGCCGACCCAGCCCTGGTTCGATGAGGGTTTCGCCGAGTACTACCGCTCAATCAAGATCACAGGCAACGAGATGGTGCTGGGTGGGACACCCGAAGGAACGGCCGACACCTTGCGTGACAACAGGTTTTTTCGAGTTGCCGACCTGTTTAGCGTGGCCCACAACTCCAGCGCGTATAACGAAAATGGCGACCACCGCAGCATGTTCTACGCCCAATCCTGGTTGGTGGTTCATTACCTGTTCGACAACAACAAGCTGCGCGCGGCTAGCGCATATTTCGATCTTGTGAAAAACCGGCACGTGGCGGTTCCCCAGGCGATTGAGCAAGCTTTCGGAGTGACTCCGCAGCAATTCGACAGCGACATTCAGAAGTATTACCGGGGCAACAAGGTGAGGGGCATTAGAGACAAGGTCCCTTCCTTTGAAACAGCCCTCTATGGCTCGCAAAAACTAAAAGTTCCAGATGTGCAGGCCGTATTTGCAGACGTTCATCTGCACTCGCCCGACTATCTGGATAAAGCGCTGGCTGAGTACGAAGCCATATTGACTTCCGACCCGAACCACGCGGCCTCGCATCGGGGTTTGGGCTACGCCTATCTGCAAAAGGGCGACCTGGGCAATGCCGCCCAGCACTTCTCCCGCGCTGCCGCTCTCGATTCGAACGACGCCCGGGTGCATTACTACACCGCAATACTCATGAACCGGGAAGGCGGCGGAAAGATCGACCGGCCTGGAGATATGTTGATCCATCTGCAGCGCGCCATACAGATCGATCCGACTCTGGCTGATGCATACCATCTACTTGCCATTGTTCAGGTAACTAATGGATCGGCGGCAGAGGCTTTGCAAAGCATCAATGCGGCCTTACGTCTGAGCCCGCGCAATGATTATTACAGCGCGACGTTGGCCCAGATCTTCATGGCGCAACGTAAATGGGATGAAGCCACAGAGGCGTTCAAGCGTCTCGAAACCAGCGACAATCCCCAGATCGCCGCCAACGCCCGTGCCAATTTGCAGTTGGTTGCGGATTACCGGGAGAACGTTCACCACGTGGAGTGGACCGATTTGCGAGAGCGCAACAAGCAAAAGGAATGGGGCTCCAAGCCGAGTACGGAACGGCTGAACGAGGAAGCCGCGACAGCAGCCGTTGAGGAGTCTGACCCCGCACCGCCGCCGGTTGATGGCCGTGCCGTTAAATATGTGAAAGGCAGGTTAGTGAACGTGGCATGCCTGGCCAATACCAAAGCCATCCTAACCATAACTTCAGGCGCGGAAAATCCGCGAGTCGCGAGCTTGGGCGGCAAGGGTGCGGCGAGAACGCCTGCGAGCCCGGCTCCGGGCAGAACTCTGAAGTTGCTGGTCCCCGATGTGAAGAAGGTGGTGGTAGTAGGTGCTGACGAATTCTCCTGCACCTGGAATAACCAGAGGGTTGGGGTCAACTACCGGGCTGGCGGAGAGTTCGACGGCGAAGTAATGTCGGTTGAGCTACAGTAAGATGCCGCAATCGCTAAAATAATTCCTTGCCATCAACTGCTCACAGCCAAGCTTGCCGTTTCGTTTCTGGCTACCGGTATCCCGGCGGCTGGGCCGCAGCGGGTGCCGGCGATCAGAGCCCTGATTACTGCCGTGCACTGGAGCAAGGGGAGATCCTGTTTTTTCCTGGTGTTCCTTTCGAACTTCCCCAAGCTGATCGCGATTTCCTGATCTCGCAGCGGCAGACAGACTCGCGCTTCCACAAGAATGTTTCATATCGTCCGCAACAGGACGCCTTGCGCGGCACCGCGGCTGAGAGCGCGGAAGACATGGCGCGGCTTCGTCGCATCATGCGGGATTATTCGGCCCACGTGACCGCTTTTGTGCGCGCCTTCCTGGCTCCCTACGCAGACAAGCTCGCGCTCGATTTCGCCAGCTTCAGGCCGCAAGAAGAAGAAGGACGCGATCTGCCTCTGCACAAACGCAACGACTTGCTCCACGTCGATGCTTTTCCCACGCGACCTACGCGCGGCGCGCGCATTCTGCGGGTCTTTACCAACATCAACCCGTCACAATCGCGGGTGTGGGTAACGGGTGAGAGCTTTCATCGCATCGCGCCCGCATACTTCGAGCAGGCGGGCTTGCAGCGGTTCGCTCTTCGCGCCGGCTCTCCCTGGCGCAAAATAGGCGCCGCGGTGCGTGGGGGGATAAAGAAGCTTGGCCTTCCACTGGCGCAGCCCTCGCCCTACGACTTCTTCATGCTGCGCTTGCATGACTGGCTCAAAGAAAATTCGGCCTTCCAGCAGAAGACCTCGCATGTTCGTTCGGAGTTTCCGCCCGGCTCAAGCTGGCTGGTGTTCACCGATGGCGTTCCTCACGCCGCCCTGAGCGGGCGTTTTGCCCTCGAGCATACCTTCATTGTTCCGCGGCAGGCACTGGTCGCCCCAGATGTTGCGCCGATCAGCGTTCTGGAAAAATTGTGCGGCAAGAAACTCTCGGCTTAGTCCCCAGGAAAAAGTTGTATGGGCCGCACTGGTCCCAACCCGCCGAACAATCACCCAATTACCAGATCACCAAATCACCCAATGAAAAACCCTCTCGCTTACGAGAGGGTTTAGCGAATGGCGTGGTCTAGCAGGACCACCCCGGTTTTGGATTTAGCCGCGCGCTACGTTGGCCGCCTGGAACCCTTTCGGGCCCTTGATGCATTCGAACTCTACCGTTTCGCCTTCGTTGAGCGAGCGGTAGCCGTTCTCCTGGATGGCGGAGTAGTGCACGAAAACATCCTCGCCGGTTGATCGCTGTATGAAGCCGTACCCTTTGGCTCCGTTAAACCACTTCACTACACCCTTCTCTCTCACAAATTACTCCTTTCGCCTCAGCTCTGTTGAAGTTCTCCTGGACGGCTGCCAATGCTCCGGCCCACGCAGGAGAGATAGTGCCCTGCCCTTGCCCGCAAAAAAGAAAAGGCTGCGAGTTAACGGCACGTGCAGCGGCAACCGCGCCGCCTCCCTGCCGAAAACCCTGCAACCGTGACTTCGTCGCTGAACTGGACTACTAAATACGAAAACATCAACCCAATTTTCCTGGACGTTGGTGCCAGGATCCGCGCGCCGAACGTAGTCAGATACGCGCGAACGTAGGGATAATATTCAGGAACATTCATTTTGGCAAGCCCCGCCGATTCACGGGCCAGGATGAGCGTGCGATGGAGTGGCTACCGCGCGGAAGTCTTCTGCTACTATCGCCGCGATGCCCAGGGCTGTCGCGCGCCGCCAGACAAATAAACCAGCTCCGTTTCGCCTACTGGCAACCTTCAGGTACCTTGGCCAGCCGGAAGCGCAGACCTTCGCCTTTTCGGTAGCTGCGAACGCCATCCTGGCGTTTTTCCCGTTCATGATCGTGCTGATCACGCTTATTCGGCGGGTGCTGCATTCTCATGCCATGTACGGGGCACTGGTGCAGGTGCTGCGCGAATATATTCCCGCCGGGCAGGAAGCGGTAATACAAAACTTGAATGCGCTAGTGGCAGCACGCCGCCAAGTGCAGATAGGTTCGCTGGTGCTGCTGCTGGTGAGCGCCCGGGGTGTCTTCATGCCGCTCGAGGTTGCGCTGAATCACATTTGGGGCTTCGAGCGTGCCCGCAAGTGGCTGCACAACCAACTGATCGGAACTGCGCTCGCATTCCTCTGTGGCCTGCTGGCGCTGTTTTCCATCGCCATGACTGCCGGCAACCAATACCTGCTGCTGCAAATGTTCGGCAAGCGTGGGCTGGCATTCCGCTGGGGAACGTTCCTCATCATGAAGCTGTTCGCCATGGCCGCCAGCGTTACCATCTTCTTTGTGATTTATCGCGTGCTGCCGCATGGCCGGATCACGGCCCGCCAGGTTCTGCCCGCGGCCATTGTCAGCGGCATGCTCTGGGAGCTGCTGAAGTATTTGTACATTGCCGCCTTGCCGCAGCTGAGCTTCCAGGAAACCTACGGGATCTTCGCGCTGCCGGTGACCATGATTTTTTGGGCTTACCTTTCAGGCTTGCTGCTGCTGGGCGGCGCGCACATGGCGGCGCAGCGCTGATGAGTTGTCATCGTAGAGACGAAGGCATGCCTCGTCTCTACTTGCCCGCATGCGAATCCACCCAGTCGTTCACCGTTTTGTACCAGAGCTGGCTGTTTTGTGGCTTCAGTACCCAATGGCCTTCATCGGGGAAATAAAGCATTTTCGAAGGCACTTTCAGCCGCTGTAATGTCGTAAAGAGCTGAAAGCCTTCGCTCACGTCAAGCCGATAGTCAAGCTGGCCATGCACCACCAGCGTTGGAGTCTTGAAGTTGGCAGCGTACTCATGGGGAGACCATTTGCGATACGTGGCGCGCGCCGTCCAGGGATCGCCGCCAAATTCCCAGATGGGAAACCACAGCTCTTCGGTAGTGCCATAGGCGGACTCGGTATTAAAGATGCCGTCGTGCGACACCACGCACTTGAAGCGCGTGGTGTGTCCCAGGATCCAGTTCGCCATGTAGCCGCCATAGGAAGCGCCCAGGGCGCACTCGCGGTTCTTGTCGACAAAAGCAAGAGTGCGCTCCACGTAATCGAGTCCGTTCATCAAGTCGACGTAGGGCCGGCCGCCCCAGTCGCGGTTGATCTCGTCAATGAATTTCTGGCCATAGCCGGTCGAGCCGCGTGGATTG
>Ga0070697_100002168_pt1 | contig 15042 bp, 17 predicted proteins | sample KBSK1501metaG_FD_65475 | JGI IMG/M metagenome (GOLD analysis project Ga0070697, IMG submission 65475) | Corn, switchgrass and miscanthus rhizosphere microbial communities from Kellogg Biological Station, Michigan, USA - KBS K1-50-1 metaG | ecosystem: Host-associated > Plants > Roots >...
CCACTGAACACCCACGGGTACAGCTGGAACTCGCCGAGGTCGCGCGCAATGGTGGGCAGAGCCGTGCCGACGACGGTCGAATCCATGGCCGCGACGAAGAGCGACAGCATCAGCCCAGCCATGACACGCAGCAGGTCCGGCGTCCAGGCCAGGCGCGTGGTCGCCGGCGAGCTCACACGATCAGGCTACTGGCAGCGACGCCTAGAGCGACTGCAGAAGGAACGCGTTGTGCAGGCTCACCAATGCCAGCGCGACGGTGCTGCCGCGGATGGCGGCCAGCGTGAAGACATGGACCAGGACAGCCCCGGGGCGGTCGCGGTGAACCCAGCGCAGCGTCAGGAACAAGGCCGCCGCCCCAACGAGCACCAGGGCGAGCTTCACACCGATGAACAGCATCAATCCGCCTTCGTTCAAGACGGCGGCGCTGATGGGCATGGCCTCGACGACGCCGCGGGCTCGACCCATCGAGGTGGTGATGATGTCGGTCGACTGGATGGCTCCCAGCAATCCGACCCAGATGAGACTCAAACGACGCCAGGCCATCAATCACTTTGGACAACGCGGGCGCTCGCCGAACCACCCTGCATCAAAACGGGGCGGGACTCGATTTGTGCACAAACGCGCGATATCGGCTGCGATTAATGCGCTTTTGTGCACAAACGCGGAATCGCGGAACATCTGAGTGACATGCGAATCCTGGCGGTCGCGGACGAGGTGGCCGAGTCGCTGTACGGCGACACCCTCGACGACCTGCGGCCGGACCTGATCCTCGCGGCCGGCGACCTACCTTTTGACTACCTCGAGAACCTGGTGAGCCGCACCGATGTGCCGCTTCTGTTCGTTCCGGGGAACCACGACCCCGAGCTGAAGCTCGGCGATTCGACGTACGAAGGCCTGTCGCCGAAGTTCGACGGCACCGGACCGCTAGGCTGCATCAACGTCGACGCCCGCACGGAAGAGGCCGCCGGGATGTGGATCGCGGGTCTCGGGGGATCGGTCCGCTACAACGAGGGCCCGAACCAGTACACGCAGCGCGAGATGCGCTGGCGCGCGCGGAAGCTCGAATGGCGAGCGCGACTGCGCCGCCGCCGCGTCGACATCCTGCTCACGCACGCGCCTGCCGCTGGGCTCGGGGACTCCGCCGACGCTGCGCACACCGGCTTCGCCGCTTTCAACCGGCTCCTCCTCGAGCTCCGACCGCGGATGCACATCCACGGGCACGTGCGCAACTTCGGGCCGAAGAAAGACGACCTGCGCCTCGGCGAGACCGTGATCGTCAACGCGATCCCGTACCGCCTCCTCGAGCTCTAGCTCATCCGGGGCGCTGGGTCAGGCTGAACCAGTTGCCCGAGTCGTCGCGGAAAAGCGCCTCGATGCCGTAAGGCCGCTCGGCCGGCTCCTGCAGAAACGTCACGCCTTTGCCCTTGAGCTCTTGGTACGCCTTGTGGCAGTCATCGGTCTCCATGACGCCCCCGCCCATCGAACCCTTGGCCACCAGTCCGCGCAGCGCTTCGGCGTCCTCCTCGTTGAACATCGGCGGCGCCGGTCGCGCGAGGAGGATGTCAATATCCGGCTGGCCCTTGGGCCCGACGGTCAGCCACCGGAATCCGTCCAGGGTGGCGTCGTTGCGCACCTCGAAGCCCAGCTTCTCGGTGTAGAACTTCTTGGCGCGCTCCTGGTCGAGCACGAACACGTTGACGTGAGAAAGCTTGGTGATCATGCGACCAAGTTAGTCCCCGCGCGAAACCGCCGCTTCTTCGCGCTTGCTCAATTGCGCGCCCGGGCGCGTCCACATCAGCAGGAAGCAGCCAGGAATCTGCGGCGGCGCTCCCGCGGTTATCGCCTCGCGATACTCGGACGGCGATTGGCCAACCAGCTGCTTGAAGCGTGTGCTGAAAGAGCCGAGACTTTCGAACCCAACGAGGTAACAGACCTCCGTGACAGTGAGGTTGGCGGTGCGCAACAGGTCCTTGGCCCGCTCCATGCGGCGCCGGGTCAGGTACGTGCGAGGGGTCTCGCCGTACGCCGCGGCGAACGCCCGAGCGAAATGAAACTTGGACAGATTCGCGACGCGCGCCATCGCGTCGAGCGTCAACGGCTGCGCGAAGTCGCGATCCGTCAGGTCCCGAGCCCGGCGCAGCGCCACCAGGACCTCAGGCCGGGGCGCCGCCGAACGTGACATCTGCCCTGTCACATTTAACGTGGGTGCAGCACCGCTTGCGTTTGCGTCACCTGCGCCACCCGCTTGCCGGCCGCGTCGTAAACGTCGGTCTGGACCACGACGGTCGAGCGCCCCACGTGCAGGGGCCTGGCCACGGCCTCGACCGTACCCTCGCGGACCCCACGGAAGAAGTTCGTCTTCGATTCGATGGTGCTCGTGGACGCTCCTTCGGGCAGGTTGAGGAACGCGCACAGCGCACCAGCGGTGTCGGCCAGGGCCATGACCACTCCCCCATGCAGGACACCGCCCGACGTGCAGAGGTCCTCGGCCCACGGGAGCCGGGCGCGTACCTCATTTCGATCGGCCTCGGCCAGCTCGATGCCCAGGTGCCGGGCGAACGGCATCGTGTCGATCAAGGAGTCCAACGTCGCGATTCCTCCGGGTACACGCGGGCCACGCGTGCGGCTGTACGCGCGTTGTTGGTGACGACCTGGACATTGAGGTCGAGCGAGCGTCCCTCCGACAGCTCGGCCACCATCGCCAGAAGGCGTGGCGTGACACCGGCGCCCTCGACGTCACCGGCGCGCGCGATTGCTTGCGACACGAGCTCGTCGGCGCCGTCGAGCTCAGCAGGCGGCGGCACCGCGATCACAATCCCGCGCGACCCCGCGGCCCACGACGCAGCCAGCACGCGCGCCGCATCAACCGCATCGGCAACTCGTGCCGAGACGGGATGCCCGCTGCTCGCCATGTAGAATGCCGGCACCTCGTCGCAATCGAATCCAAGAACGGGCACGCCAAGGCTTTCGAGCCGCTCCAGGGTCAGGCCGATGTCGAGGATGATCTTCGGTCCGGCGCAGAAGACCGCGACCGGGGTGGTGGCGAGCTCTTGCAGGTCCGCGGACTGGTCCTCGGGATGGCTGCGATGCACGCCGCCGATTCCACCGGTGGCCATGAACCTGATGCCTGCCATCGCCGCGACGCGCATGGTCGCCGCAACCGTCGTGGCACCGGCCTTCTCATGCACCAGCGCCGGACCGAGGTCGCGTGACGACACCTTCCTGGAGCCGGCGGCGATGCGCTCGACCTCGGATTTCGTCAGGCCGACCTTCAGGCATCCGTCGAGCACGCCGATGGTGGCCGGCACCGCGCCTTCCTCGCGGATGGCCGCCTCGCAGCCGAACGCAGCCTCCAGGTTGTGAGGCGCGGGTAGTCCCTGGCCGACGATCGAAGTCTCGAGCGCGACCACCGGCCGCCCGCCCGCGAGGGCTTCGGCCACTTCGGCGGACACCTGTATCCAGTCGCTCAAGCCGGACGTGCTCCGACACTCGCCACGGCGGCAGCGGCCACACGCACGGCATGCTCTCCCGCGCGCTGCGGGCTTTCGCCGGAGAGGATCGCGATACAGAAAGCCGCAGCAAACGCGTCGCCGGCACCCGTGGGATCGACCACGTCGGCCGCAGGCGACGCGATGTGTCGCCCGCACACGATGCATCCGGCCGGGCCGAGCTTGACCGCGGTGATTGGCGCGAGGCTGTCCACCGCCACGGGCATCGCGTCGGCTTCGGCAGCGGTTGCAAACAGCATGTCCGGCTTGATTCGTGCGAGCTCGGCCATCATCCGCGCCGGTCCGTAATCGACCAGCCCCGCCACCGACGACAGGTCGACTGACACGCGACCACGGCCGAGACGGACCATCTCCACGGCGGTGCGCGCCGCGGTCGCGAGGGGTTCGCGGAACAGCGAGTACGCCGGCACGTGCACCAGGTCCACGCCGACGAACCACTCGGGCCGCAAGTCGTCGCGGCGCAGGCCGACGCTCGCCCCGCGCTGCGTTGCCATCGTCCGCTCGCCGTCGGGTCCGATGAGAACCGCGATGGCGCCGGTCGGCTCCGCGGCGCGCACCGCGTGCACCTCCACGCCGCCTGCCTCCAGCTCCGCCACCAGCCGCCGGCCCGCGTCGTCATCGCCAATGCGCGTGACGAGGCGCGATCGTTCCCCGAGCGATGCCACCCACGCACAGAAGTTGGCCGCCTGGCCGCCCCCGCCGACGCGGATCGACGCCGGCGTGTCGTCGTTGGTACGAAGGTCACCATGGGGCGCGATCGTGATGTCGAGCACGAGATCACCGATCGCGGCCAGAAGCACCTCACGAGGATAGTCGCGCAACTTTCTGCTGGAATCCTGAGCCGGGCCTGCTCTAATCTCACGGTTACAAGGGTGGGGACCCCAACGCCAGCCGGTGCCACCAAGCACGTCTCCCGGAAGGTGGCGACGATTCGTCGCCAGCCAGGAGAATCGAAGCCTGCCCCCGCGCCGCTGATCAAGCTCAGCGCGGTCCGAAAGCTCTTCGGCAAGCGCGCCGTGATCGACAAGCTCGACCTCACCGTCTCACCTGGAGAGCTGGTCGAGGTGACCGGTCCCAGCGGAGCCGGGAAGACCACGCTGCTCCGCCTTCTCCATGGTCAGCTGCGGCCGAGCGGCGGTGAGGTGTGGGTGGAGGGCCGCGCCCTGCACAAGTGGTGGCGCCGCGACCTCGACCGCATCCGGCGCGACGTGTCGTTCCTGTTCCAGGAGCAGCGCCTGCTCGGCCGGCTCACCGCGCTCGAGAACGTGGTGCTCGGGCTCATGGTCAACGAGCCCGACACGTCGTATCGCGAGATCCAGCAGCGCGCGGCCGCTGCGCTCGACGCGCTGGGTGTGGGCCACCGCCGGGATGCTTACCCGCACCAGATGTCCGCGGGTGAGCGTCAGCGCGTGGCGGTGGCGCGAGCGCTCGTGAGCCGGCCGCGAGTTCTCCTCGCGGACGAGCCATTCACCGCGATCGACAGGGACAACGCGCAGGTGGTCGCGCGGATGCTCGAAGAGGCGGCGGCGCACGGGACCGCGGTGGTCGTCGCGACGCACCAGCCCAGCGGGCGGGCGGCGCGGGTTGTGCGGCTGCCCGACGGCGTGGTCGTGGAGGGCAACCATCGGCTCGCGCCGGCCAACGGTTCCCGCGCGGCCAAGCTTGGGTGGCGGCGGCTCGTCGAATCGAACGGGCATGCCAACGGTCACTCGAACGGCAAAGCTGCTTCCAATGGACACAAGAACGGCTCGGCCTCGCACGCGCGGCCGCCCGTGGTTCCGCGCTGGAAGCGATACGCCGCGCTCCTCGCGAACAGCTTTCGCCTGGTCGTGCTCGGAGGCCTGCGCAGCTGGCGGCGCGACCTTCGCTTCAACGCGCCGGCGATGCAGACACTCGCGATGGTGCTTCTCCTGTGCGGCCTGCTGGCGCTCGTGGGCATCTCGCTCGGGCGAGCGGCCGCCACCGCGGAGGTGCAGGCCTCGACCGTGCGCGTCTACCTGGCCGAGAACGCGACGAACGACCAGGTCAGCGCGTTGAAGGACAAATTCCTCGCCGACGCGCGTGTCGGGTCGGTGCGCGAGGTGAGCGCGGCGGAGGCGCTGCAGGAGGCCAGGGACCGGCCCGGGCTGGGCAGCCTCGCCGGCCTGAGCGACACCAACCCGTTTCCGGCCAGCCTGGACGTGCGCGTGAAGCTCGTCACCGAGGTCAGCGCGGTCGCGCAGATCGCCAACGGAGACCCGGCGGTCGATCCCGCCTATCCGACGTCTTACGACCCCGACGTGTACGGCCGGCTGCGCAACATCGCGATCGGGGTCGGCCTCGTCGGAGGCGTGCTGCTCCTGCTCTTCGCTTTCATCGCCTACGCGGTCACGGCCAACTCGATGCGCGCGGTGGCGGCCGCGCGGCGGGAAGAGGTGACCACTCTGCGGCTCCTTGGCGCACGCCACTGGATGCTGCGCGATCCGTTCGTGATCGAAGGCTTGATGACCGGCGCCATCGCGGGGTTCATCGCGGGCGCCCTGGTCGCTGGCGCCTACCTGCTTGCCATGCGCTTCGCCGATGCGACGTACGTGCAGCTGCTGCCTGGCGTTGGGCTCACGACCACGCGCTTCGTGATCGCCGGCGTCGTGATCGCCGGCATGGTGCTTGGCGTGGCGACCGCCGTCCTCAGCTTCAGGCGCGTGCGAGCATGAGACGCGCCGCCGCATTGGCGCTCGCGGCCGTGACGTGCGCCGCGTTGTTCGCGCTGCACGCGCCCGCACCCGCGGCCGCGACGACGGCATGCCCAAGTCCCGGTGCCGGCGCTGCCGCGACCGATCCGCGCACGTGCACGCAGTCGGCCCTCGACCAGCTGAAGCAGCGTCTCGGTGGTGACCTGGCCGCCGCGCTCACCACGCAGCAGCACCTCAGCGACACGGTGGCCGGCGCGACAGCGCGGGCGCAGCTGCTCGCCGCCGAGGTCGGCCAGGAGGAGCTGAAGATCAAGAACCTGCAGAACCAGATCGCCTCGCTGGACGCGCAGATCTCGAGCCTTGAGCTGCGCATCGACAATGAGCGGGCGCAGGTCAAGGCGCTGGCGCGCGCGATGTATCGCCGGCCCTCTTCCTTTCTGGACATCCTCGCGAGCTCCGGCAATCTCGCCGACGCCCTGACCGCGACGGGCGACATGGTGATCGCCGGCCAGCGTGCGCACGCGCTGCAGGAGCGGCTCAAGCGCGACCTCGACGCTTTGCAGGCGGACCGCGACGCTCGCCAGTCGGACCTCGATCAGGAGCAGGCCACTCTCGACCAGGTTCAGGCGAGCGTCGGCCAGCTCGCGACCATCCAGCTGCAGATCGACGCGCTGACCAATCAGCTGGCGGCGTTGATCACGCACATCCGTGACACGGTGGCTCAGCTGCCCAACCTGTCGCCGGACGTCGTGGCTCAGGTCAGCACCCTGATGGAGCAGCAGGAAACGAACCTCAGCCAGCAGTCACAGTCTGCCGCGTGGGCGCTCGCGGGCGTCGGGGCCGGGGATGCGATGGGGCTGATGGCGCTGCCCGCCGGGTTCGGCCCGTACGGCCTTCAACTGTCGTGGCCGATCACCGGCGGCACGCTGACGCAGCCGTTTGGTCCGACGACGTTCACGCTGGAGCCGCCACTCGGCCAGTACAGGCACTTCCACACCGGCATCGACATCGCGGCCGCGTACGGAACGCCGGTGGTGGCCGCGGCCGACGGTCTGGTGGTCGCGGTTCAGCACACGAGCGTCGGTTACGGCAACTACGTGATCGTCGCGCATGGCGGGGGATACTTCACCCTGTACGCGCACCTGGCCGACACACAGGTCGTCGAGGGTCAGCACCTGGTGCGCGGCCAGCTTGTCGGGCACGAGGGCGCGACCGGGCTGGCCACCGGACCGCACCTGCATTTCGAGCTCCGCTACAACGGCGCGGTAATCGACCCGATGAGCTACCTGCCCGTCCTGCCGCCCCGGTAGAGATCTGCGCTCGCCGCGTTCGGCGAATGGATCCGCAGGCCGATGAGACGCGCGCATTCACGCATCAGATCGAGCAGCTCGTCCTCGATGCGGACCTGGTCCTTGCTGGCTCCGCACAGGGTCCCGAACCATCGGCCTTCGATGCTGAACACCGGGTACGACACGAACGTGCGGATGTCGAGCAGCCGCGCGACGCTGCTGCGCGGATAAGCCTTCTGCGCGTCCGAGGTGTAGTTGGGTGCGCCTTCGGAGACGAACCTGCACACGCCCTCCGACCAGGGCAGGGAGATGTCCTCCGGGATGTGGAAGACGGTGCTGGTGTTGTGAGCGAAGAGGATTCGCTGCTCGTCGTCGTCCAGCCGCGTCTCGGCGAGGTATGTGGAGTTGAGGCCCGTGAGCTCGGCCAGCCTCGCCAGCAGCCTGCGCGCCACCGTCTCCAGGTCCTCGCCCGATGCAGCCGCCTCGGCGAGCAGCTCCCGCGCCGTCGGAGCCATGCCGTAAACATAGTCGGCCGGTTCGGCGCGGGTTTCTAGCGGACGAAGATCTCCGTGTCACCGAGTGGCCGCGGGGCCTCGCGCGCGGGCAAGAGGAAGAGGGGCAGCGCCAGGATCGCCACCAGGGGCATCGACCATGCGGCTGCGGCGTAGCCGTACTGCGCCGCGACGACGCCGATCATCGAACCGCCAAGCGTGCCGCCCATGTCGACGGCGCTGTTCCACAGCGCGCTTATGGCGCCGGAGTCCGAGCTCGTGCCCCTCTCGTTCATCGCCAGGTACGACGCCGTGTGCAGCGCGCCGAAGCCGATCCCGTAAAGGACGCCCGCGACGAGCACCCACAACGCAGCGCTGGTGAGCGCCAGCGTCACAAGCGAGACCAGGGCTATGGGAAGGGCTCCGAGCAGCACGGCCCTGGCGGGCACGCGGTCGCCGATGTAGCCGGCGACCCACCGGCTGAGCGCGCGTGTCGAGCCGACGGCGAGGAGAAATGCGGCCGCCGATCCGAGGCCCTGGAGGGGCAGGGCGACCGGCGCGTACGTGAACACGCCGCCGAACGTGCAGCTGACGAGGACGAATCCAACGAACACGGCGAGCATGCCTGGGCGCCGTAGCGTGGCGAGCATGTTCGAGGGCTGCTGCGACGCATGTGAAGGTCGCTCCGGGATTCGTATGGCGATGAACGCACCGGCGACGCCGACCGCGAACGCGATGAGCCCGTCGATGTCGGACCGGCCGTTCGCGAGCAGAAACACCCCCGCCGAGGGAATGAAAACACCGGGGGCGCTCAGCGCGAAACCGTAGTAGCCGATCGAGGCTCCTCGCCGATCAGGAGGCGTCAGCTCGGAGAGGAGCGTCACGGAAACGACGATGGCGACGCCCATGGCCAGCCCTCGGCCGTATGCGCCCGCGAGCATTGCCCAGGTTGGTGGGTCGTGCAGCACGAAGACGAGGCTTGGCAGGGCGGTCAGCAGCTGCGCTGCGATGAGCAACCGCCTGGAGCGAAACCTGGTGAGGAGCCACGGCGTCGCGAGCTCGCCGGTCACGGCTCCGACAAACAGCGCGGCGGTGGCGGCGCCTGCGATGCCGTGCGGGCCACGGCGTTCCGCCATCACGGGCACGACCGGAAGCAGGATCTGGAACGAGATCGAGATGCACACGGCCAGTCCGGCCAGCAGGAATGGAGGGCCAGTGATCGCGGCGCGAGCATTGGCACGGAGGGGGCTAGCGATCAACGAATCATATTGGCGGGGAAAATACGCCCCTCCCCACTTGTGGGGAGGTGGGTGGGGACGACAAGTCCCTCCCCACTTGTGGGGAGGCCATGAGGGGGGTGAATTACTTGCTAGCCGCGCTTAAATCGCAGTGCGGTCCAGTTGTCGTCGATCTTCACGAACGACACCGGCTTGTAGCCCGTCTCGCCTGTGAGCTCACCGAGCACGTCGCGCTTTGTCCACGATGGCGTGGCGGGCAGGTCTGACGCGCCGCGGGTCTTGCCGCCTTTCGGATAGCAGACCCACAGCAGCCCATCCTGTTTCACCGCGCGGATCGCGTTCGCGCCTAGGCTGCGCAGCTCTTCCGTGTTGTTGACGAACAGCTGCACCAGGTCGAACGACTGGTCCGGTTTGACCTCCACGTGCAGGTCGCCTGGCGCCGGCGCCAGCTGGGCCAGGTAAGCGGGGGGCGAGTTCACGATCGCGATGCGGTCGCCACCCTTCATGCGGAGCTTCCTCGCCAGCGGGCTCAGCGCGGCCGTCTTGGCGTCGATGGCCTGCAGGCCGGTGTACGACTGCAGGTTCTTCACGCCGCGAGTCTAGTCCACCGTTCACGCATCGACGTGCGGGAGTAGTGTGGTCCCACGGCCCGGAAGTATCGGGCCGCGCGTGTTCACAAAGGAGGATGACGCCATGTTCATCCGCGGCACACGCGTACAGACATCGCCCGACAAGGTAGACGCGGCCATCGCCCACTTCAGGGAAAAGGTGGCGCCCACGGCGCGAGCAACTCCCGGCAACGTCGGGGTGGTGCTGCTGATCGACCGGAAGACCGGCGCAGCCATCGGTACCACTTACTGGGAGTCGGCTAGAGCGATGGCGGCCAGCGAGCAGATGGGCGTGCAGACCCGAACGCAGTCGGCGGCCGCATTGGGGTCTCAGATCGTGAACGTCGAGCGATTCGAGATCGTCTTCATGGAGCGCGAGGCGCCGCCCAAGGAGGGCACCTTTGTGCGCGTCAACACGGCCAACGGCGATCCCGAGAAGATCGACGCCCTGGCCGCGACCATGCGCAACCAGGTCCTCCCGGTGCTGAAGGCCCAGAAGGGCTTTCGGTCTCTCATCTATGGAGTCGACCGCCAGACCGGGCGCGGCGTGACGAGCTCTACGTGGGACACGCTTGATGACCTGCAGGCGAGCGAGCACGCGATCGCAGGCATGCGCAAGGACGTCGCCGCCACGGGCGGCGCAGAGGGGGCGGTCGAGGTCGAGATTTTCGAGGGCGCTGTGGTCGACTTGACCGCGGCCGTGGCCGCCGCCGCGAGGGGCTAGCCCGAAATCCCACAGGTGGGCGGCCCATGGGCCGCCCGCCACCGGGGCGAGCTCACGCTTCCGACGGCAGCTCGCGGGTCTTGACCCGGACGTCCATCGAGCTGTTGGCGGAGCCGACGTAGACGCCTCGCGTCGGCGCCGCGTCGGTGTAGTCGCGACCGACTGCCAGGCGAACGTAGTGCTCTGACGTGCGTATCGGGCGCGTGGCGTCGTAACCGATCCAACCTTTACCAGGCACCCAGGCCTCGCCCCATGCGTGCGACGCGGTGGTCGCGTCCTTGTCGTCGGCAAAATGGATGTAGCCGCTGACGTACCTGGCGGGAACGCCCATCGCGCGCGCCACCGCGATGAAGAGATGCGCGAAGTCCTGGCAGACGCCGGCGCGCAGCTCGAGCACCTCGTCCACCGCGCTGTATACGTTCGTGACCGTGCGGTTGTACTCGAAGTCCCGGCTGATCGCCAGGGTCAGCCTGTCCAGAGCTGCCTCGACCGACTCCGCAGACCCCGGATCCGATATGGCGTGCTCGCGCGCGAGGTCGCGCACGCCCTCGATGTCCTTGACGGGGCTGCGGAACCTCAGGAAGTCTTGGACCAGCTCTTCGCCAGTGTCTTCGTCGCGCGGGAGGCCGGTCTCCACGGTCGACCGGCTGGTGATGCTGAGTCGCGTGTGCGGACGGACCTGGTTGAAGTAGTGCACCTTATTGCCGTAGCCGTCGACGTAGGAGCGCGCACGGATCCCAGAGCCGATGTCGAGCGCGAAGGCGAGGCACCGCTGGCCGGCGCCGTCCATCGGTTGCAGCCTGACCTCCATCACCGACTCGGCGATGGGTCCCGTGTAGTGATAGTGCGTGCTGTGAACGATCTCGAGCTTCACCGCACGATTTCCTGCTGTTGCTGCTGCTGCTGCGGCATGGCTCGTTCCTCGTCGCCGGTCACGCTGGTGGGGACCTTGCTGGGGTGAAAGTAGGTCTCACGCAGAGAAACCTCGAGCTGTCGAAGGACCCTACGGCACTCGGTGTCGAAGTCCTTCGGCCGCTGCGCGATCGCCTCGGTGTTCGCGCGCGCGAAGAGCGATCGAAAGCGACTGAGGAGGCTGCGCGGGCGCGACCGGCGCCCCGGGCCGTCGATCCGGCTCACGGCCTCCAGCGCTGCGTTGGCGGAGAACCGAGCCGACCTCGGCAGCGTCTCATCCAGGACCAGGCACTCGATCACGCGATCAGGCGTCACGCCGCCCGAGTAGCGCGCCTGGTACGACTCGAACGCAAAGCACGACTTGAGCACCGCCGTCCACTCCAGGGCGTCTTCGGGCGCGTCGGCCAGCTCGGCCGACTTCCTCGTGACGATCGTGGTCACATTGGAAGCCCGCTCGACAAACTTGCCCAGTCGCACGAAGTCCCGCGCCTCGTCGTGCGACATCGTGTCCTCGAGCAGCCCGTCCACCAGCCGGACGCCCATCTGCACGTCGTTGAGCAGCGGATAGAGGTCGGGCTGCCAGTCCGCACCCTGCACCCGCCAGTGGAGGGTGTTGACCTGTTCGTAGAGCTCGCTGGGCAGTGACGGGCGCACCGCCTGGGCCGCCAGCCTGGCGGCGGCGACGCTGGCTCGCACGGAGGGGCCGAGCGTGCCCGCGATCACGATCTCGATCGCCTGGTCCCTGCCGCCAGTGTCGCTGCCCGGCCACCCCGCCAGCTGCGTGAACCGTGTCCAGAAATCGGGGCCAGGCTCGTCGGTTCGGTCGAGGGCGAGCGCCACATGGACGCCGAGGATGCGCGCCAGGTGGTCGGCGCGCTCCAGATGCCGTCCAAAAAGGGTCAGCGATGTGGCCGCGCGGCTAAGCATCGCCATCCTCGCCGGTGCTTTCGGCCATCACCCACGTGTCCCTGCTGCCTCCGCCCTGGGAGCTGTTCACGACGAGCGAACCAGGCCTGAGCGCCACCCGCGTTAGGCCGCCCGGCGTCACCTGCACGCCGGGGCCGGTGAGCACGAAGGGACGCAGGTCCTGATGGCCTGGCCGCAGCCGGCCGCCGTCGAGCACCGGTTGGATCGACAGTGCGACCACGGGCTGGGCGATGAAGGCGCGCGGATCTGTCTCGATGCGGCGGCGGAACTCGTCCCGCTCCTCGCGCGTGGAAGCCGGCCCGATGAGCATGCCGTAGCCGCCGGAGGCGTCGACTGTCTTCACCACGAGCGAGTCCAGGTGCTCGACCACGTAGTTGCGGTCGCTCTCGATTGCGCACAGGTAGGTCTCGACGTTCGGCAGGATCGGGTCCTCGCCAAGGTAGTAGCGAAGAATCCTCGGGATCAGCGCATACACCGCCTTGTCGTCGGCGACCCCGTTGCCCGGGGCGTTGGCGATGGCCACGTTTCCCGCCCGGTACGCGTTCATGAGCCCGGCCACGCCGACGAGCGATTCCTGGCGACCGAAGATCGGGTCCAGCCACTCGTCATCGATCCGCCGGTAGATGACGTGGACAGGGCGCAGGCCGCGCGTGGTGCGCATGAACACGTGATCCTCGTCCACGACCAGGTCGGTGCCCTCGACCAGCTCGACCCCCATCTGCTTCGCAAGGTAGAGGTGCTCGTAGTAGGCGGAGTTGTTGATGCCCGGCGTCAGCAGGACGACTGTCGGGTCGTCGACCCCTGGCGGAGCCAGCCAGCGGAGGTGGCTCAGCAGCTCGTGCACGTACCCCTCGACGGGCCGCACCGGGTAGCCCGCGAAGAGATCCGGCAGCACGCGCTTCATTACGTAGCGGTTGGCCAGCACGTATGAAGCGCCCGACGGCGTCCGCAGGTTGTCCTCGAGAACGAAGAACTCGCCCTTTTCGTCCCGGATCAGGTCGATGCCGGCGACGTGGCAGTGAATGCCGTGCGGCACATGGAGCCCTTCGATCTCCCTCAGGTAGAGCGAGCTGCTGAGGACGATCTCGGGAGGAATCGCTCGCTGCTTGAGGATCAGCTTCCGGCCGTAGACGTCGTCCAGGAAGAGATTCAGGGCGGCGAGGCGCTGCTTGAGCCCGGCCTCGAGCCGGCGCCAGATGGCCGCCGAGATGATCCTCGGAATGACGTCGAATGGAAAGACCTTCTCGGTCCCCTGCTCGTCGGGATAGACGGCAAAAGTGATTCCGTGGTTCCGGAACAGCTGGAGCGCGAGGCCGTGGCGGCGCTGCAGCTCCGCGGCGCCGAGGCTGTTGAGACTGTCGTACAGCCGCCGGTAGCCTGGTCTTGGTTGCCCAACGGCCGCAAGCATCTCGTCGTAGAAGCCGTTGAGCTGGTAGCCGGAATCTATCGATTTCATGGGGGCCACCGATATAGTTTCTGCGCCATCCGGACCACGGGGAAATCGATCAACCTTCGCGTCGGTTGCGAGTTCAAATACGAGATCGCCGCTCCGGCGACAGCCACCATACAGGTGCGGCCGCGCTCAGACTCGACCCACCGGCTCGTCACCGAGGCCTGGTCGACCCAGCCGTCGGTCCCCGTCGACGAGTACACGGACATCTACGGCAACCCGGTGAAGCGCCTGGTCATGCCCGAGGGCTCGCTCGTCCTGACTTACGACGCAGTGGTCGCCGTCCCCGACGAGCCGGACGCCGACGCCTCGCTCGCGCCACAGGCGCCGGTGGAGGAGGTGCCGGGGGACCTCCTGCACTTCACGCTGCCGAGCCGCTACTGCCTTTCCGACCAGCTCATGGACACCGCCTGGGAGCTCTTCGGGCAATCCCCGCCAGGGGGCGCACGGGTCCAGGCAGTCTGCGACTGGGTCCACGCCAACATCCAGTTTCAGCACGGCGCGAGCAACCCGCTGACCACCGCTCTCGACGTCTTTCAGAACCGCAAGGGCGTGTGCCGCGACCTGGCGCACCTCGCTGTCACGTTCTGCCGCGCTCTCAACATCCCCGCCCGTTACGTGTTCGGCTACCTTCCCGACCTCTACGTCCCGCCCGACCCTGACCCGATGGACTTCGCCGCGTGGATGGAGGTCTGGCTGGGCGACCGCTGGTGGACGTTCGACCCCCGCAACAACGCCCGCCGTGTCGGTCGGGTCCTGATCGGACGCGGGCGTGACGCTCTCGACGTGGCCATGGTCACCACCTTCGGGGCCGCCTCGTTCCGTTCGATGAAGGTGTGGGCGGACGTCGCCACGGAGGCGGCTTAAAGTGGCCGCGATCGAGCCGGCATCGGTCGATTGGGCCTCCGCGCGCCGCGCGACCTACCGGCTGCGGCAGTCGTTCCGCTACGAGTACGCGGAGCCGATCACCGACCTGAACCACCGCCTCGTGATCATCCCGCCCGCGCGGTTTGGCGACCAGCGCCGCACATACCACGACCTCATGGTGGAGCTGAAAGAGATCCGGATGCAGAACCGCGAGGACCGTTTCGGCAACGTGGTCGTGGACGTCTTCGCCCCGCAGGTGCCCGAAGCCATCGAATTCGTCGCCGAGGTCTCGGTCGAGCGTTCGGCTGCGGAGCCGAACGTGCTCGCCGGCGGCTGGCCGCCCGAGGACTGGCTG
>Ga0070697_100002169_pt1 | contig 15041 bp, 11 predicted proteins | sample KBSK1501metaG_FD_65475 | JGI IMG/M metagenome (GOLD analysis project Ga0070697, IMG submission 65475) | Corn, switchgrass and miscanthus rhizosphere microbial communities from Kellogg Biological Station, Michigan, USA - KBS K1-50-1 metaG | ecosystem: Host-associated > Plants > Roots >...
GAAAGGCCAGCAGCTCACGGCGCGGGTGGAAGTGCTGCCCAAGCAATCAAAGGCGAAATAGCAGGAACAGAACATGCCTTCGCTCGATCCGCGAGATAATTCCGGGTGTGTGCCCTGTCTCGAATGCGTCATCCCGAACCAGCTTCAACCGTGAGGGATCTCGCGCGCATCAGCAGCGCACTTGATGTCGCCATTCCCAAGCAACCTGCTAGTCCTGGCCCTTGTTGCCCAGGCTTTGTTATGCTTCTTCCCCCTCATAGATCGGGGGCCTCTTAGGATGCGAACCAAGCTGCAGTTGCTTCTGGTGACTTCAGTGTTGGCACTCAGCGTTGGCGCACAATCGCCGGCGCCAAAGAACTTCGACGGCAAGACCTGGTGGGACCACGTCAAAGTCCTCGCCGATGACAGCATGGAAGGCCGCGAGACCGGCGGCAAGGGCTTGCGCAAAGCTGAAGCCTACGTGGTCGAGCAATTGAAGGAAGACGGCCTGCAGCCCGCGGGCACAAGAAGTTTCTACCAGCCGGCGAAGTTCGTCTCGCGACAAATCATCGAAAAGGATTCAAGCATTACCCTGTTCGGCGCTGTCCCCTCATTCCTCTGCCGCAACGCCGTGGAGGAAAAACTCATCCTTGGCGAAGATGCGTACTTCAACACGCGTGTGGACCTCGCGCCCGAAGTGCAGGCGCCACTGGTCTTTGTCGGATATGGGCTGAAAATCCCAGAGAAGAACTACGACGATCTGGCGGGCCTTGACCTCAACGGCAAGATTGCCGTTGTGTTCAGCGGCTCCCCCTCCGATATTCCTGCAGCTTTAGCTTCACACTATCAGTCGGCTGGCGAAAGATGGAAAGCTTTCCGGCAGGCGGGAGCGATCGGAATCATCAGCATCCCGAATCCTTCATCCATGGACATTCCGTGGAGCCGCATCGCGCTAAACCGCACGCACGTTCAAATGGATCTGGCCGATCCCGGTTTCCACGAAACAACAGGAGAGAAGATTGCGCTCACCTTCAACCCGGCGAAGGCAGAGAAACTCTTCGCCGGTTCCGGCCACACTTTCCAGGAAATCGCCGATCTGGGCAAAAACCGCAAACCGCTGCCGCGCTTCCCGCTGCCGGTCTCAATCAAGGCCCGAGTGCGCGTCCTGACGAATGAAGTCGAATCCGCCAACGTAATCGCCAAGTTGCCGGGCACCGATCCCACACTCAAAAACGAATACGTTGTCCTCTCTGCGCACATTGACCACCTCGGCATCGGTGAGCCCATCAACGGCGACCGCATCTACAACGGCGCCATGGACAATGGCTCCGGCAGTGCCTTGTTGCTCGACATGGCCGCGTCCTTGAAAGCTCATCCGGAGAAACTCCGCCGCTCCATTCTGTTTGTTTTTGTTACGGGGGAAGAAAAGGGCCTGCTCGGATCGAAATACTTCGCTGCTCACCCCACCGTCGATCCAAAGGCCATGGTTGCAGACATTAATGTTGACATGTTCCTGCCCATCGTTCCCTTAAAGATTCTCAGGGTGCAAGGACTGGGCGAATCCGACCTCGGCGACCGGGCACGCGAAGTCGCGCAATCCCTCGGCGTGCGCGTGCAGCCTGACCCAGAGCCAATGCGCAACGTGTTCATTCGCAGCGACCAGTACAATTTCATTCGCCACGGCATCCCAGCTTTGAAGGTGGACGTTGGCTTCGACCTGGGATCACCGGAGCAGAAAATCGTCAAGGATTGGCTCACGCACCGCTACCACGCTCCGTCCGACGATGTTAATCAGCCTGTAGATCTTTCAGCGGCCACTCTCTACGAGGAAATCGTCCGGCAATTGCTGGTCTCAGTGGCCAACGCCGACGCTCGTCCCGAATGGAAGCCGGAAAGCTTCTTCCGAAGATACGCAAAGGGCGGAGATTAAGGTCATCTGTAGTCTGCGAGCCAGGAATACTTTTTACCGCCGCCCGGGGCAATACCTAAATTCTTCCCCAATTGGACAACCATTCGTCCCTCGCGGAGGTGTCTAAGCTGACCTTTACTGCGCGGGCCCCGGCAGCGGGTTAGCCACCTGCACCTTCTTCCCTTTCGCCTGCCTCGCTTCCCCTCCAGCCACTTGTGCTAGAGTCGGAAATTCCATGGACGCTCCCGCCATCGCAACCGAGGGCTTAACCCGCCGCTTCGGCGAACTGGTGGCCGTCGAGGAGGTGAACCTCCGGGTCGCTGCCGGCCAGTTTTTCGGCTTTCTTGGCCCCAATGGCGCGGGAAAATCCACCACCATCAGGATGCTCACCGGCCTGCTCGCGCCCACCGCCGGGCGCATCCAAATCCTCGGACTCGATCTCATCGCTAAGCCGGTCGAGGTCAAACGGCAAATCGGCGTTGTGCCGGAAGGCATGGCATTGTTCGGGCGGTTGACGGGATCGGAATACTTGAATTTCGTTGGCCGCATGTACGGTCTCGACCGCGAGACCGCGGCCAAGCGGACAGCCGAATTGCTCGAGTTCATGCAACTGGCGGACGAGCCCAAGAAGCTCGTCACCGACTACTCACATGGCATGCAGAAAAAACTCGCGCTCGCGGCTGCCGTGATCCACGGCCCCAAAATTCTCTTTCTCGACGAACCGTTCGAAGGCGTGGACGCCGTCGCCTCCGGCACGCTAAAGGCTATGCTGCAGCGCATGATTGCGCGCGGCGCCACCATTTTCCTCACCTCGCACGTGCTCGAAATCGTGGAACGGCTGTGCAGCCACGTCGCCATCATTCATCGCGGCCGACTGGTCGCGCAGGGTTCACTGGAAGAGCTTCGCGCGGGCGTGGAGGCGCAGGCGGCCGCGGTGCTGCCCGCGGCTGCGATGGCCGATGGGCCCGCACCGTTCCCAGGCGAGAAATTGACCCTCGAACAGATTTTCCTCCGTACCGTCGGCGGCGCGCGGGTCGCCGACCAGGAACTCTCATGGCTTGGCTGAGTTTCACGACGGCGGTTTTCCCGCCAGACGCCCACGGGCAATTCGCCGCCGTTGCGCGGGTCCGCTGGCGGCTTTTTGTCAACTCTCTGCGCACCTCCCGCGGGCGTTTGGAGCTGTTCTCGCGCATCATCATCGGTCTTGCCTTTGCCCTCGGCGGCCTTGGCGGCGCCTTCGGGCTGGGCGCGGCAGCCTGGGATCTGGTGTCGGAAGGGAGCGTCGAATGGCTGGGGCTTCTGCTCTGGGGCGTGTTCCTGTTTTGGCAGCTTTTTCCCCTGATGTCGACCGCCTTCACCGAAAATCTCGACTCCTCGAATCTTCTCCGCTTTCCCCTCAGTTATCGCTCATATTTTCTGATTCGCCTGGCTTATGGCTCGTTCGATCCCGCCACAGCGCTGGGAAGCTTGTGGCTGCTCGGAATCATGCTGGGCATCGGAATCGCTGATCCGGATCTGTTTTTCTGGGCTGCGCTGGTGTTGCTGACATTTGCGATCTGTAACATGCTGCTAGCGCGGATGATTTTCGTGTGGATCGAGCGCTGGTTGGCCCAGCGGCGGACACGCGAAATTCTAGGCATTCTGTTTTTCGTTTTGCTGATCAGCTTTCAGTTGATTGGACCGTTGACGAACCGTTACGGTGAAAAACCCCGGCCCGGAGTGATGCACGTTGCCCGGGAACTCTCGCCCGCACAGCGAGTGCTGCCGCCAGGGCTCGCCGCAGAAGCTATCGCGCAGGCGGTGCGCCACCAGTTCTCCCCAGGTCTGGGCTTCTTTGTGCTGCTGTGTGTCTATGGTCTTGCCATCCTCTGGCTTCTGAACCTCCGCCTGCGCGCGCAATATCACGGGGAGAACCTTGGCGAGGCGCCCGGTCGTGCAGGTTCGCGAAAGGCAGGCCAGGGGTATCGCGTAGGTTGGAATGTGCTTGGACTTCCGGGGCCCATCGCGGCGGTCTTCGAAAAAGAGTTGCGTTATCTTTCTCGGAGCGGTCCCATGTTCTTCACGCTGATCATGCCGGTTTTCGCGCTCCTGATCCTCCGGCTCGGGCCGGCAGGTTCGGGGAGGAGCGGTAGCTTCCTAGTGCATGCGCCCAATCTCGCGTTTCCCATGGGCGCTGTGTATGCGCTGCTCTTGTTGACCAATCTGGTGTACAACAATTTCGGAGCCGATGGCTTCGGCCTGCAGCTCTTCTTCGCCTCGCCGGTAACCTTCCGAAAGATTGTCCTGGGGAAAAACCTCGCACACATGGCTGTCCTCGCTCTGGAGACGGTGCTCGTCTGGCTCGCAGTGTGCGTGATGTACCGGCCGCCTTCGATTGACATCACGTTGGCCACGCTCGCAGGAATTCTCTTTGCCGCGCCCGCGAATCTCGCCGCGGGAAACCTGTTCTCGATTTGCTCGCCAAAGAAAGTTGACTATGGGACATTCGGCCGCCAGCGCGCATCGCACACCACCGTCCTGGCCAGCCTTGGAATTCAGATTGGCATCGTCGGTCTGTCCGCGCTGGTTCTCCTTATTTCACGCCTTTATGGGAGTTTTTGGCTGGCGGCACCCATCTTCCTGGGGCTGGCTGCGCTCACACTTGGCGGGTACGTTCTCGTCCTCAATCGCGTTAACCGGATGGCGCTCAGCCGGAGGGAAACTCTGATCACTGAGCTCGGCTGTGCGTAGATGCCACTTCCACCCAGGCGGGAATGACAGGTTCCAGGTTTTTCCGGATGTCGACGAGAGTCCGCATTCGGTGGTGGGTCAGTTTGCGCAAGCTGGACACTAGTGTCGTCCTGAGGGCGTCAGGCCGGAAGGATCTTGGGTGGACTACCTTACTTGCAGAGAATTGCGGCGAGCCAGACCCCTCGCAAGCTTAGGATGACGCCAATGCGGAGGAGAATCCAAACTGACTCATCGCCACGCGTTCAATCCGCCGGCATTACCGCGGGCTGCGCCACAGGCACCTTTCGCACCTTCATCGGCTCTGGCGTCTCCGCCTGCAGCCACTTCCGTATGTCCGGCAGCACCGCGCGGGTCGCGGTTTCTCCAGCACGCACCAGGTCAGCAGCGTGTTCGAAATCGTCGTACTCGAATCCATTGACTTCAGGTTCGATCACCAGATCAGCGGCCTGCTTCCAGAAACTGCTGTTCATCTCCTGCGCGATGGCAAAGCACTGGCCGACGACCTCGAACACATGCCGCGGCCCGTCGCCATTCGTCCATTTCCCTCTCAGATGCACCGCTAGAACGCGCTCGGCCCCCATCTCTCGCAATGGGATTGCGGGCACCGCGTGCGCCAGCATGCCATCCACCAGCAGACGCCCGCGAACCTTAACCGGCAAGAACATTCCCGGGTAAGCACAACTTGCGCGTACCGGATCGACCAGCGGCCCGGAGTGAAAGACCACTGCTTCGCCGGTCGAAAAATCCGTGGCCGTCACCGCCAGCGGGATGCGCAATTCTTCAAATGTCTTAACCTTCAGGACGCGATTCAGGAAGCCGATCATGCGCTGGTTGCTGGCGAATCCGTAGCGCGACAAGGTCCAGCGGGCGAAGTGTTTGAAGCGCACCCGGGTGGCGATCTGCTCCAGTTCCGCTATGGAAACCCCGCTGCAGTAAGCCGCGCCAATGAGCGCGCCCACACTCGTGCCGGCGACAAAACCGATGGGAATGTTTTCTTCTTCGAGAACTTTGAGTACGCCAATATGGGCGAGGCCGCGGGCAAAACCGCCGCCCAGGGCCAAACCGATGCCTGCGTCAGTTCGGGCTGGTTTGGGGGCCGAAAGCCCTGAAAGCCCGCGTCCGAACGCCTGTACCGAACGAATAATCCTGCCCAGACTCTTCACGGGAACCCCACCCTACCCCGGTCTTGGCCGGAACTAGTCTTTGATCTAGCAAGTAAGATGCCAGAGAGCAACGGAGAGTTCCAGTCACGTCCGTTTCAGCCCCCGGTTACCGTCAGATACGCTCCGATCTGCCGTTCTTTCCGGTGACTAACTCCCCTGATCCTGATAACTTGGGGCGCATGGTGCGGGAGATCTCCGGTGGAGGCGTCGTGGTACGACGTGCGGCAGAAGGCTGGGAAATGGCCGCCATTGAGCCGCAGAAGGAGGCCTCCGCCTCCCCCAGTGGAAACAAAACATCACAGAAAGTGTTAATTGCTTTGCCTAAGGGATTGGTGGATCGCGGCGAAAAACCCGAGCAAACTGCGATCCGCGAAGTCCTGGAGGAAACCGGCCTCACCGCCACGGCGATCAGCAAGCTGGGTGACATTAAGTACGTTTACGTCCGCTCCTGGGGAGACCGCCAGCGCGTTTTCAAGATCGTCAGCTTTTACCTCCTGCGCTACCTGTCCGGCCGCATCGACGAAATTGCTCCCGCGATGCGCGTCGAGGTTAAGCGTGCGGTCTGGATTCCGCTCGACGAAGCGGCGCGGAAGCTCGCCTACCGGGGCGAACAGGACATGGCTCGCCGCGCACAACAATACTTGAAATCTCATCCGGAGGCTTAGCGCAATGCCGCGTACCCCGCATATCGAGAAACATTTCACCGCCGGCAATTTCGTTCGCGACGTCGTGATTGGCATGTCCGACGGGCTCACCGTGCCCTTTGCGCTCGCCGCCGGACTCTCCGGCGCGGTGCAGAATACGCGGCTGATCGTGGTGGGCGGCCTGGCCGAAGTCGCTGCCGGTTCCATCGCTATGGGCCTCGGCGGTTATCTCGCCGCCCGTGGCGATGCTGAGCACTATGAGCAGGAACGTGCGCGCGAAGCACGCGAAGTGAAGGAGATCCCGGAAGAAGAAATGGCCGAAGTCGCTCGCGTTTTTCAGGCCTACGGTATGACGCCGGAGGAAGCCACGCCCGTGGTCGAGGCGCTCAGCCGCCGTCCCGACGCATGGGTGGATTTCATGATGCGCTTCGAACTGGGCCTCGAGGAACCGGACCCGCGCCGTGCACTCACCAGCGCAGCGACTATCGCCGGAGCATACATTGCCGGTGGCCTGATTCCGCTGTCCCCTTATATCGCGCTCTCCAGCGCGTCGCAGGGACTGGTCTTGTCGGCCGTGGTGACCCTGGCTGCGCTCGGTATCTTCGGCTATATTAAGGGCCGTTTCACGGGCACGGGTCCGCTTCGCAGCGCATCACAAACCATGGTGATCGGTGGCCTTGCCGCCGCGGCGGCATTTGTGCTTGCGAAGATTATCGCATGATGCTGCAGCGAAACGATTGTCCTTGACTCCGCACCCGCCGCTTTCTAGCATAAAACTAACTTAGTAGGCGCGTGCCGTTGCCATCCTCACCCCACATCCAATACGGCACGCGCCGGTTGCGTTTTTGCCCGCTTTTCCCTCTCTTCCCGCATAATGGGAGTCGTGGATTTCGGACGATTTCGGCTCATCCGTGTTCTGCTGCTCTGCCTTTTGGCTGTGAACCCGTCTCTTTCGGCTAAAGCCAAACCTTCCGCCTCCAGCGCCGCTGACCCCGACTACGTCTCCGCCCTCGCCGCCGCCAACCGCTTTCTTCATGCTTGGCAGACTCAGGATCATGAAACTGGCCTCCTGATGCTCACCAACACTGCGAGACACCACACCACGGAAGACCGCCTGCAGGAGTTCTTCTCTCCAGGGCCAGCCACGCAACAGGCTTTCGAGATCAGCCGGGGCAGGAAATTGAAAGCCGGACGCTACACCTTCCCCGTGGCCCTGTTCGAGATCAGGGAAGACCAAAGGTGGATCCATCCCCGCTTCTCCCAGATCATCGTAATCAGGACTGGCATAGACGACTGGGCCATAGATAAACTGCCGTAGACGAATTTCCGATTGTCAATTTCCAATTGCCAATTGAAAGCGAGCCGATTACCGCTGCTTTGGGTTCTCAATTGGAAATCGGCAATCGACAATCGAAAATCCCTATGAAGCGCGTTCACAAGGTCGCTGTCCTCGGCGCCGGAACCATGGGCGCACGCATCGCCGCTCACTTCGCCAACGCCGGCGTGCCGAGTTATCTGCTCGACATCGTTCCTCCCGGCAACCCCTCGGCGTCCTCTGTGGCTAAGAATGACGCGCGCAATCAGATTGCAGCAGCGGGACTGGAAGCCGCAAAGAAATCCAAGCCCGCCGCCTTCTTCGAACCTTCCCTTGCCCGCCTGGTCACCATCGGCAACTTCGAAGATGACCTCAAGCGCCTCGCTGACGTGGACTGGATCATCGAAGCCGTCGTCGAAAACCTCGACATTAAGCGGGCACTATTAAAGAAGGTAGAAGCCATTCGCAAACCCGGAACCATCATCACTACCAACACCAGCGGCTTGCCCGTGGGCAAAATCGCCGAAGGCTTCTCGGACGACTTCCGCCGCTTCTGGTTTGGCACGCACTTCTTTAATCCACCGCGCTACATGCGCTTGCTGGAAATCATCCCCACGCCCGAAACTGACCGCGCTGCGCTTGACGCCATCGCGCACTTTGCCGATGTTCACCTCGGCAAGGGCGTTGTCTTCGCCAAGGACACGCCCAACTTCATCGCCAACCGCATCGGGACATTTTCCGTGCTCAACGTCATGCGCCTTATGCAGGACATGGACCTCACCATCGAAGATGTGGACGCGCTCACCGGCCAGGCCGTCGGCTGGCCCCGCTCCGCGACCTTCCGCACAATTGACCTTGTGGGACTGGACGTCCTCGGCCATGTGGTCAGCAATATGGAGAAAATTGGCGGGCAGGAGTGCCCGCCCCACACTAGCAAGCTGCCTGACTTCTATAAGCGAATGCTCGAGCGCAAGTGGCTGGGCGACAAAACCGGCGGCGGCTTCTACAAGAAAGCAAAAGACGACGAGCGCCTCGCGCTCGACTGGAAGACCCTAGAATACCATCCGCGGCAGAAGCCGAAGTTTCCGGCACTCGACATGGCCAAGAATGTTGAAGAGACCGGCGCACGCCTGCGTATGCTGCTCGGACTGGGGGGCAGTGGTTCGCAGAAAGGAGATCGTGCAGGGGCATTTCTCTGGGCGGCGTTGTCGGATCTGTGGACTTATTCCGCCAAAACCATCCCTGAAATTTCCGACTCGATTGTCGAAATCGACCGCGCCATGCGCCTCGGCTTCAACTGGGAGCTTGGCCCGTTCGAACTGTGGGACGCCGCCGGAGTCGAAGCTGCCGTCGCCCGCATGAAAAAAGAAGGCCGCCCCCTCGCGGCCAACGTTGAAAAGTTGCTGGGTTCCGGCAAAAAATCCTGGTACACCGACGATCCCAAAGCCGCCTCCGGCCGCGCGTACTGGGAACTGAGAACCGGGAACTATGAACCGGTTAGAGTCCCCACCGGTGTCTGGTCGGTGGAAGTCGCGAAAAAATCCAAAGGCGTGGTCAAGAAAAACTCCGGCGCATCGCTTGTAGACCTGGGCGATGGCGTGGCCTGCATCGAATTCCACTCCAAGATGAACATCATCGGCGGCGACATCATTCAGCTCATCACGCAGTCGCTAAGGCCCGGCGGCCCCGGGGACAAGTATGGGTCCCCCGGCGCGCCTGGCTCTGGCGCGCTGGGGGCGGACTTCGACGCCTTCGTCATCACCAACGACGCCCCCAACTTCTCGGCCGGCGCCAACCTCATGCTGCTGCTCATGTCCATCCAGGAAGAAGAATGGGACGACGTCGACCTGGCCATCGGCACCTTCCAGGGCATGACCCAGGCCATCAAGTTCTCGCCCAAGCCGGTGGTGGCCGCGCCCTTCGGCCTCACGCTGGGTGGCGGCGCGGAGATCACGCTGCACGCCCCTGCCCGCCAGCCCCACGCCGAGCTCTACATGGGAATGGTCGAAGTCGGCGTCGGCCTGCTGCCCGGCGGCGGCGGCTGCAAAGAGATGCTGCTGCGCGCGGTGGAGAGCGCGGAGTCCATCCGTCCCGGCGGTCGGGGGGAATCCGTCGAGCTGATGGAAGCCATGAAGCGGGCCTTCGAAACCATCGCCACGGCCAAGGTTGCGACCTCCGCGCACGAAGCCCGCAGCCTCGGCTTCCTGAGAAATTCCGACGACATCACCATGAACCGCGAGCGCGTACTGGCCGACGCTAAAGCGCGCGCCCTCGAACTTGTCCGCGCCGGATCCGAACCGCCGCAGCCCCGCACCGACATCCCCGCGCCTGGCGAAAACGTTCTGGCCGCCCTTAAGTTGGGCGTCCACCTCATGCGCCAGGGCGACTACATCACCGACTACGAAGTGAAGCTGGCGACGAAAATCGCCGAAGTCCTCTGCGGCGGCAAGGTGACTTCGGGCACGCCGATCAGCGAGCAGTACGTCCTCGATCTAGAGCGCGAGGCGTTCAAATCCCTGTGCGGCGAGCGCAAGACGCAGGAGCGGATTCAATACATGCTGAAGACAGGGAAGACGCTGAGGAATTGACGATTGTTGATCTCCGATTTTCGATTGACGATTTTGGACCCATCGAGGGGTACAAAAGGGAGAAGTGTTCCACGTGGAACATATTGTGATTACGACATTGTATGTACAGGAATATATACATAATAGGAGAAACCGCAGACTCCCTGCCAGCTTAAGGCGGGCTCGGAATAACAACCGCCTGGCGAGCCATGATGTCAACCGCGCCTTCTCAGCCTTCTGAAACCTCGGCACTACGCACAGGGATCGAAGAAGCCGTCCTTGTCCTGTTTGTCTGCAGGCGCCAGGTCAGGAGGCGATACCCGAGCAACAAGGACAGCACAAAGGCGTACTGCAGAGGCTTGCGGATGTCAGCCTTAACCAGCCACAGGTAGTGAATCACGCCCGCAATCGCGCTGACGTAGATCAGGCGATGCAGCAGGTTCCAGCGGCGCCCGCCGAGGCGGCGAATCCAGCCGGTGGTCGAAGTGATGGCTAGCGGGATGAGCAGCACGAATCCGGTGAAGCCGACGGTGATGAAGCGGCGCTTAGCCACGTCGGCGAGCATTTCGTGAAAGGCGAAAAACTTGTCCAGCCAGATGTAGGTCACGAAATGGAGTACGCCATAGAAGAAGGCGAACAGGCCGAACATGCGGCGGTAGCGGATCAGCCAGAGCTGTCCGGTGAGCTTGCGCAGCGGGGTGATCGAAAGCGTTATCAGGAGGAATCTCAGGATCCAGTCGCCAGTCGAGTGGGTAATCACTTCGATGGGATTCGCGCCCAGGGCGCTGGTGTAGGCCTTCCACCCCAGGTGCGCCAGCGGCCCGAGGCAAGCGAGAAAAATCACGGGTTTGAACCAGCGGATCATCGCGGTGAGGTGCTCTGCCGTCAGCGCAAATTTCGGTCACCCTGTAAGGCGGCGGCTTAAAGCCGCAGTTAGATCGAACCGTTGCGATACGGCTGAAGCCATATCCTGATCGAATCAAAACCCTTCTAAAAAGATTTCTTCAAGTCCATCCCAGTGTAGAGCGAAGCGACCTGGTCGTAGCCGTTGAACATGAGCGTGGGACGCTTGAAGAACTCGCCCAGGCGGCGCTCTTTGGCCTGGCTCCAGCGCGGATGGTCCACGTTCGGATTGACGTTGGAGTAGAAGCCGTATTCGTTAGGCGCGGCCTTGTTCCAGGTATTGACCGGCTGATTGTCCGTGAAACGGACGCGCACGATGGCCTTGGCACTCTTGAAGCCGTACTTCCACGGCACCACGACGCGCAGCGGTGCGCCGTCCTGGTTGGGCAGCGTTTCGCCGTACATGCCAAAGCACAGAAGGGCCAAGGGGTGCATGGCTTCGTCCATGCGCAGGCCTTCGACGTATGGCCATTCCAGAACTCCACCGCGCTGGCCGGGCATCTGCTTGGGATCGTAGACCGTGGTGAACTCAACAAACCTCGCTTTGCCCAGCGGCTCGGCTCTCTTGATCAACTCGCTCAGGGAAAAACCTACCCACGGCACCACGATCGACCAGCCTTCCACGCAACGGTGACGGTAAATGCGCTCTTCGGGCGCGGCCATCTTCATAATTGTGTCCACGTCGAGGACCTGCTTCTTTTTTACCAATCCGTCAATGGTGACGGCCCATGGGCGCGTCTTGAAATCCTTGGCGAGACCCGCCGGTTCGTATTTATCGGAGGAAAACTCGTAGTAGTTGTTGTAGTTGGTGACGTCTTTGTAGGGCGTGATCTTCTCGGTCGTAGAGAAGGAACTTTTTTGAGCGCCGTCAATCTTCGCGTTGGCTTCAGCCGCGATCGAAGGGTAAGGCAGCTCGCGCACGCCCATGCCGGCCACGGCCGCGGCTCCGGCCAGCGCTGTGCCAGCCAGAAACTTCCGACGGTTCAGACACAGTTTCTTAGGCGTGATCTCGGATGAGGGGATATCGACGGGCTTCTTGATCAGCATGAAAACGGTCCTTTAGTAATTGTACGGTCAGCCCACCCCTGCCGGATTCACGGCGTCGGTTTATGCTTCACTAGATAGGACGCAGACAGTGGGGAAAAGTTGCACGGCGACGCCGGAATTGACCTGGGAAATTGATTTGAAAGAAGTTACTTGCGTGGGCTGCGGAGCACTTCACGCACTTTGCGCGACAGCATCTGCAGGGTGAAGGGCTTCTGCAGGAAGGTGGTTCCGGGTTCGAGCACGCCCTGGTGAACTATGGCATCTTCGGTGTAGCCAGAAAGAAACAGGACCCTGGTCTGGGGATGAGAGGCGCAAAGTTGCTTGGAGAGTTCGCGGCCGCTCATGCCGGGCATCACTACGTCGGTGATCAAGATGTCGATGGGGCCCTGATGAGAAGAAGCGATTCGCAGGGCAGCTTCTCCGTGGTCGGCCTCGAGCACCTTGTAACCTTTAGCTTCCAGGGTCTCGCGGACCAACTGACGCACGGATTCTTCGTCCTCGACCAAGAGTACGGTCTCCGAGCCGCCGGTGGCAGATTGGGAAGCGGGCGCCGAGCCCAGGGGTTCGGTGGTCTCTTCGACGCGCGGCAGGTAGATGCGGAAAGTGGTGCCGCGCTGCAGTTCGCTCTGGGCGAAAACGTAACCCCCACTCTGCTTGATGATGCCGTAGACCGTGGAAAGGCCCAGCCCTGTGCCTTTTCCCTTTTCTTTGGTGGTGAAGAAAGGCTCGAAGATCCGCGACTGGGTTTCCTTATCCATGCCGTGGCCGGTATCGGTGATCGAGAGCATGACATAGGGACCCGGTTGGATGTAGCTGTACTCGCGGCGAAGGTCATCAGTGAGGCTGACGTTGGCGGTCTGGATCGTGATCTTACCGCCGCTGGGCATAGCATCTTTCGCGTTAACCACCAAGTTCATAATGACTTGTTCGATCTGCCCGGCATCGGCACGGGTTCGGCCGAGATCGGTGGCCAGCCGGGTGCTGAGCTCGATGTTCTCTCCGATCAGCGGGCGCAGGAGTCGTTCCATATCCCGCACGATTGCGTTCACGTCCACCACCTTCAGCTCCAGCAGTTGTTTGCGGCTGAAGGCCAGCAATTGCCGGGTGAGAGTGGTGGCTCGATCGGCGGCTTGTTGAATGGCTGCGATCTTGGGATACAAAGGAGTGTCGCGGGTAGTGTGTTCCAGCAACACTTCAGTGTAGCCGCTGATCACCATCAGAAGGTTATTGAAGTCGTGGGCCACGCCGCCAGCCAGGCGTCCTACAGCTTCCATCTTTTGCGCCTGACGAAACTGGTCTTCCAGTACGCGCCGCTCGGTAACATCCTCGGCGATGACTTCCAGAACTCCGTCCGTTTCTTCCGGGCTACTGACGGCGCGGCCGCTGAGGCGCACGGTGATCGGGTTGCCGTCCTTCCGTTTCCAGCGGACTTCAATGTTGTCCAAGCGGGCGCCGCGGCGGAACTCTTGCATCAGCCGCGTCTGCTCGCCGGGGTCGAGAAAGACGTCGCGTTTCGGATCTAGGCCGAGCACGTCTTCGGGCGAGCTGTAACCCAGCATCGCAATCAGGGCAGGGTTGACGTCCAGAAACTTGCCCTCGAGGCTGGAACGGTAGATTCCGTATACCGCGCTTTGCACCAGTGACCGATAGCGCGCTTCCGAACGGCGTAGAGCCTGCTCGTTACGCTTGTGTTCAACGGCACTGGCGAGCTGCTGCGAAACGAACGTGAGAATCTCCTTGTCTTTGTCGCGAAAGCGGACGTTGTCGGTGTAACTCTGGAGGACTAAGACCCCGAATGTGTTATTGCCGGCCTTCAGGGGAACGCCGAGCCAGTCCAGGGAAGGCGCGCCAATAAGCTTCACCTCGCCTCGCTTGACCAGTTGATCGAAGACGTCGGGGGTACACAGCAGCGGCTCACCAGTGCGCAGCACATATTCCGTGAGCCCCCGGCCAAGTTTCTTGGGGGCGGGCGTGGGATCTTCCTCGTCCACAAAATAGGGGAAGCTGAGCAGTTGGGTGAGCGGGTCGTACAGGGCGATGTAAAAGTTGCGGGCGTACATTAGTTCGCCAACGATGGCATGAATCGCAGCGTAGAACTGCTGCAGGTCTTCCGCGGAGCTGGTCTTTTCCGCAATGCGGTAGAGGGCGGAACTGAGCGATTCGGCCCGCTTTTGTTCAGAAATGTCGCGATAAAGAACATACGCGGCGATGCGGTTCCCGCCGACGACGATGGGAGCGCTGGAGATGAAGACGTCGACCAGAGTGCCGTCCCTGCGCTGTCGCTTGGTCTCCAGCGTTACCTTCTGTCCCTGGTTAAGGACCTCGCCAATCCAACGGGTTTCCGAGTTCCGGTCCGGCGGCACGATAAGAGAGTCAATACGCCGGCCCAGGGCTTCCTCGGCAAGAAAGCCGAACATGCGTGTGAACTCGCCATTGACGCGCATGATTCGGTATTGCTCATCGAGAATGCTGATGGCTTCGGGAGCGCATTCCACCAACTGCTCGAGGTAAGCTCTTTGCACCTCGAGGCTGTCAGAAGCCAGCGTGGGTGCGGAACTTGTGGCGGCGGGATCGGCCGATTGGGAAAGGGACGGAGTCCCGCGCTGGAGCGCATCCTTGAGAAACTTGGCGCGCAAAAGGTCAGCCGACTTCGCCGGCCGGGTGATCTTGTCACCCATCTCTCCCCCTGTTCCCGAGACCAGAGCCAATGGGGATGTTAGTTTGCGGGCGTATTACTCGAAAGTTACGGAGGTAATTGCAACGGGAATTGCTCTATGCGGGACT
>Ga0070697_100002176_pt1 | contig 15020 bp, 12 predicted proteins | sample KBSK1501metaG_FD_65475 | JGI IMG/M metagenome (GOLD analysis project Ga0070697, IMG submission 65475) | Corn, switchgrass and miscanthus rhizosphere microbial communities from Kellogg Biological Station, Michigan, USA - KBS K1-50-1 metaG | ecosystem: Host-associated > Plants > Roots >...
GTGACGCGATTGACGTGCGCAAGCCCCGCCTGCGCCTCACGCAATGCTTCTGAAGCCTGCATCAGCTGGTTGGTCCGTTCTACGACGCGTTGTTCGAGCTCCTCATTCAGTCCCTTGATTTCGGCCTTGGCTCGCTTGAGCGCGGCGGTTTCGACAACGTCCCAATTCCCGTGTCGCCTTGCGAGGACAAACTGGTGTGTACGCACCACATCCAGGATTTGAGGAGCTCCACACGCCGCAAGGGGGTACGTGCACAGCACGGCGAGGCGCTGATTGCCGATGACCTCGTTGAGACCATCTTCATAGTCGCAAAAGTGCGTCCAGTCCTTCTTTGCCAGCCAGGTCGTATCCCCGGTCACTCTCATGCCCGGATAACCCCTGGCCGACACACGAGCGAGCTTCTCATGCCAACCGCGCGTCACTCTTTCGCCATCAAACGTGCCGCCCTGGAGAAACCAGTCGCGGGCCGACGCGATTTCCAAGCGGGAATCAGCCAGGTATCGATCAAGATCAGGCACCGCGTCTTTGAGCGCGCCTCTCGCTTCCTCGATCGTCAAGGGCTCGGCAACAATCCACATGCAGTACTCCTCGCTTTCCAAGCCCGACTTGCAATATGAGATCAACGTGTCGAGGAGATCGTTCTTCGTCTCGTAGAAGAGACAAAAGTGGGCACCCCAGGCCACCATGTCGCCAACGACGTCGATTCCGCTCTTCCGCATCTCTGTCGCCATCGGAGTCACCTCCAATTCTCAACTTGGAATCGTTGCTGGAGGACGGGGATGCCATGATGGCGCCCGGTCATGAAGCTCGAGCAGGTGCGCATCGAGGCCCGACCTGGTGGGCCGGAACGCGAGGCGGAGCACCGAAAGGACGCGCTCGGACACGCCGGTCACTTTCGCCCTCCCCCTCGCTTCGCCAGTCCTGGGCGCGCACGTTCGCACTCCGCGCAGAAGGGCACTCCCTTCCGCGTGTCCGCGGTCAGCGCGGCCGATTGCGCCTTGGCGGTCAGAGCTCTCCGCGCTAGCGACAGGCGATCGGTCGAGGTTACGCGGCGCTGCGCAGTGTTGAGGAAGACGACGATCTTGCCGATGATCTTGCCATGGCACGCACTTCGCCATCTTCCACCCGCCGCGCTCGCTTCTGCGCCAGTCACCGACGGGTGTCAAGGAACGAGTAGTGTCCGGACGACGTCGCCGCCGAGAAGGCGTCCGTCAACTCCGACGATCGTGCTAGCCGCTTGTCGTTCATCCTGGAAATCAGCCCGGATGCGTTTTCGCAAGCGACTCGCGCGCGCCCGCGTCCTCGCTACTGATACCAGACCTCGGCGTGCGGCGCGCCGGTGTTGACGTCTGCGCCGCCCAGGATGAGGACGTGCGGCTTGCCGGCAGCGTCCGCGAAGTAGGCCGAAGACTGGTTGTAGAAGTTGTAGCCACCCGTCGCCTTGGAGACCGTGTAGGCGCCGGTGACAGTGGTGAAGGCAGCCAGCGAGCCATCGGTATTGATGGAGGCGAACTCCTGTTCGGTGGCGCCGCTCGAGGCGCCGTTGTAGAGGCCGCCGCTCGCCAGGACGCCGCCGCCGGCCACCGCGGCGCTGAACTTCTCGCGACTCTTGCTCAGGCCGGTTGCGTTGGTGGTCCAGGTGGCGCCGGCCAAGGTCCCATCCGTCATGTTGATGGCATCGTAAAAGATGACCGATTGGGTGCCTGCGCTCTGGACGTTGGAGATCGGGTCTACCGCGACGTTGGTGCCGCCCAGAACGTAGAGGTTGCCCGCCACGGTGACGAACTGGTGGTAGGCGCGCTTGTCAGGCAGATCGGCGAGCGTCGCCCAGACGCCCAGCGTGCCATCCGCGTTGATCGGCGCGGAGTACACCTTGGCCACTGGGGTCCCGCTCGTGTCGTTGCCGCCCGCCACATAGATGCGGCCGTGGAAGATGACCGCGCCGTGCGCGAACAGCGCTTGTGGTAGCGGAGTGGCGAGCGTCGTCCAGGTGCCGGCGGCAGAGGCTGCGGGAATGCTGCCGTCGGCGTTCAGCGAGGCCTCGTAGACGGTGCTGGTGGCAGCGCCGGTGGCGTCGAGACCGCCGAGCACGTAGATGGTGCCGTTGCCGCCGACCTTGGAATTGAACGAGGTGGCCAGCACCGCGGCCGAGAAGCCGCGGGCCGCGGGGAGCGCGGTGGCCTGGGTCCACGTCGCGAGCGAGAGCGCGCCGGTGGCGAGATCCACCTGATTGAAGGAGACTGCCGCGGTGTTGGCGGCCTTTCCGCTCGCTGTGGAGATGCTGGCCGTGTTGCCGCCGAGCGCGTAGACGTAGGTGGTCGCGGTTGCGCCGCTGCCGATCGTCGCCACCGCGGTGGGGAGGCCCTGCGTCGCAGCAAGCAGGCTCGAGGTCTTCGTCCAGACGGTGTTCGGCACGTAGGACTGCGCTGCGAGGATGAGGAAGTTGACTGCATTGCTGGTGCCATTCGGTGTGGTGACCGTCACCTTGTACGTGGTGCCGGCGGTGAGGCCGGTCGCCGGCACGGTGGCGGTGATGAAGAGGGTCTTCCAGGCGCCGCCCGCGTAGTTGACAGTCGAGGTGGCCGCGGCGACCACCGCGTTCGAGGTCGCGTCGCGGAAGTCGAGCGAGTAACCCGACGCCTGGGCGGTGAGGTCGCCGAACCCGGTGCCGTCGAGGATGAACACGCTTCCGAGCGTGCCGCTGCCGGAGAGCCCGCCGTTGACGTCGACGATTGCCGGAGCCGGCGGAGGCGGATTGCTACCGCAGCTCAACATCAGCCCGGCGGCGGCCAGCAAGCGCAGCGCGCGTTTCGTCGAGTCGTTCATCGTTCCCCTCCCAGCAATGATCCGTGCGTCCGGAACTGAACCCGCCGGCGGAGAGCCTGGTAAAAAAACAGGACCTAGGGCCGTGCGGTCAGGTGGGCGGGTGGAAGTGGAGCGGCGCTCGCGCGGACATCGTGCGACGATCTTGCGCCGTACGGCCCGCACCCCGCCGCTCGCGCAAGATCATTGCTTCCTCGGGCGCGCGGGATGGAGTTCGTAGCCACGACGGCCCATCGTTGGATGGGTGTGCATTCCGAGGTAAGCTTGCATTGGAGGGTCCATGCCGCACCGGATCCGCCTCGTTGCCTGCCTCGCGTTGTCCGCCATCTGCGGTGGGACGGCGTGCGCGACCCAGAAGATCATCTACACTCCGGGCGAGTTGGAGGCTGAGGTCGCGCGCCGCGTCCCGGGCGTCCCTGCGTCCGAGGTGGTGGCCCCCTTCCAGATCGACGAGGAACACGCCGCGGCGGCCCGCAACGCCATCGTCGGACAGAGCACCGACGTCGAGCGGACCCGGGCGCTCGTGCTCCTGCTCTTCGCGCCGCGCGGTTTCCACTTGCACTACGCGTGGGGGGTGACCACCGGCGCCAGGGAGACGCTGCGCAGGTCGGAGGGGAACTGCCTCGCTCTCGCCGCGGTGTTCGTCGGCCTCGCCCGCGCCGCGGGACTTCGCGCCGTCTACATCGACGCTTCGACGAAGGTCCACGAGACGCGCTACGGCAATAGCTTGACCGTCAACGCCGGCCACGTCACCGCGATGGTGGCCTCCGAGCGCGAGCAGATCGGTCTCGACTTCGAGCAAATGGGTCCCATCGCCCGGTACCGGATCCTCGACGACATCGAGGCGCTCGCGCACTTCTACAACAACCGCGGCTTCGAACTGCTGGAGGAGGCGCAGGAGCGCGACGAGAGCGCCTGGTTGCAGGCTGAGCGCGACTTCAGGACTGCGGTGCAGATCGCGCCGCGCTTCGCACGCGCCTGGAACAACCTCGGCATCGCCGCCGCCCGCCTCGGCCGGCCGGGCGAAGCGATCGAGCACTACCGCACCGCGATCAAAAGCGACCCGAAGTTGGCAGCTCCGCGCAACAACCTCGGTTCACTCTACTTTGCGCAAGGCCGGATCGCCGAGGCGATCGAGGCGTTGGGTGAGGCCGCGCGCCTCGAGCCGCGAGGCTCGCACATCCAGTACAACTTGGCCCTTGCACGGCTGCAGGCCGGCGACCGCGAGGGTGCGGTAGAGGCGTTGCGGTGGGCCATCCAGCTGCGCGGCGCCTTTCCCGAGGCGCAGGCCGAGCTCGACCGGCTGAGTACCGAGTCAGCGCGAGCGCGGTGAGCTAGATGCCGCAAAGCTCGGAATATTCAACCGACCGGTTGAATGATTCCGACCGACGCCAGCGCCTGCAGGTACTCCGTCACCGCGTCGAAAGGAACCGGACCGTAGATCGCCGACACGTCGTCGCGGATGTCGCTCGCGGATCGTTTACCGTCAACGAGGTTCAACACCTCGTAGGCATACTCATGGCCGCGGTCCATCCTGAGAAGACGGAGATTCCTCGCCCGCTCCGGGCCGTATCGGTCCTCGAAGTAGTCGTAGCCGAAGACCGAAACCGGTCCCTTGATGAAGGCGTTGCGCTTGTAAGCGTTCGTGCCGGGCCTCATACCCTCCTTCGGCTGACGGAACGCGACCGATTCGACGACTCGCGCTTCGAACCAACTTTGGAAACGAAGCAGATTCGCGGCGTCGGGGGTCGAGAGACCGCGCGATCGCAACAGTACGTCGGCTCTGCGCCGCAGCGCATTGGCCTCGATGACTTGCTTCAGACGCTCGTCATCCGCCTCGGAGCAATTCGCCAGGAACCAACCCGACGCCGCGGCGATGAACGCAGCCCGCTTCAACTTCGTCGGATCGATGTTCGCCGGCACGTCGAAGTTCGTATGGATGTAGCGATCCGGCCAGTCATTGAGATAGATGGCCGGGATGCCGAAGGAGCTGTCCGTGTAGACCTGGTGATCGCTACCCATGCTGAACGGGGTGAACTCCGCCTGCAGGGGTTCCTTGCCGCCTTCCGGTGCATTGAGCGGGTAGCTCGCGGTTCCGCTGCTCGCGAACTCCAGCGTCTCCTCATTGACGAAACGCCCGATGTCCTCCGCGACGTCATTGACGAATGACGGGAGCGAGGCCGGGCCGCGCGTGACGTGGAAGACGGCCTTGGTCACAGGGCCGCCACCGACCATGTCCAGGTGAATCGCGGCCTTGATTCGCCTGGCGATCTCGGGACGTCCGTTGAGCAGGGCCATCGTTCCCTCGATTTCGGCAGGCCAGACGAATCGCAGCGTGCGCCGCGGCTGCGGCAGCCGCTTCTCTCCGACCAGCTTGCGAAGCGATCGCGCCACTTCCAGGATCGTGGCGCAGCCGCTCGCATTGTCGTTCGCGCCCGGCCGCGGATGATCGAGATGGCAGCTGTAGACGATTTCCCCTGCCGCAGGATCGGATCCGGGGATCGTCGCTGTCGGGATCTCGTAGAACCCTGGCTCTCTCCCCGCCTTGACGACGGCATTCAGACGTACGCTGCGGCTCTGAAAGTCACGGGCTTGATTCGGCGAGACCATGAACCCAAACGTGCCCTTCGGCGCGAACGTGAGCAGATGCCCCCACCGGACGAGATTCCCGTCCTCGCCCCACCACGCGGTTTTCTGGTTCTGCGCCCAGCTCACGATTCCCGCCGCGCCGTGTTTCTCGATGGCCAGCGGCATGATCTTTTCTGGCTGCGATGATGCCAGAACGAGTTTCCCCCTGACGTCCTTCCCCGCATAGTCGCCGTCCCCAGTCCCCGCACCGACGTCGACGAGGTCCGACGTCACCTCGCCCGATTCGCTGTCCTGGGCAAGCGAGATGGGCATGGCCTCCCAGCTGGCGATACGCTTGATGCGATTCCCCTTCGCGTCGACCTCCCACAGCTCCGCGAACTCCGCGTTCCAGGCCGGTCGCGATCGTTGTGTGCCGTAGTAGATCTTTCCGTCCGCGGGAAGGCGCTCGATGCGCGCGTCGTCGAGCCGATACTCTTTCAACGACGACTGCACCTGCTCCGCGGCCGCGTGATACTGATGAGATCCGCGCATCCGGTGCAGTCGGCTTAGAGCCTCGAGCTGTCGTTTGGCCGACTCGCCTGAAATCTCGTTCGCCAACGCGGCGATCGTCTTCTCCTCGAGCAGATGCTGGTCCGCTGAGGCGGAGAAGGCGGCGAGCGCCAGCAGCAGCGGAAATCGCCTCACGGTTTCACCCATCCCTCTGCCTCTGTCGAGTTTGTGGGAGCATGAGTTATCGCTTTATCTGGATGAGGGTGATCAGGATCATGAACTGCATTTTGATGCGCCTTCGTCGCTTCGACGGAGAATGCTCCTATCTGCGGGGCAGCGTGAAGAGTCAACCTCGCGCTCCAACACGTGAAGGAGCTCCCGCTTCAGATCCGCGAATCGGGGTCATTGCTGGTTCCCGCAATGCGAGCGCCGAGCGCCATGACCTTGGCGCCGCCGCCGCCCAGCTGTATCCGGATGTCCGGTTCTCGACGCGCAAGGTCTTCTGCTTCACGTTACTTCTCCGGAGCAAGGACGCGCGCCAGAGCCGCCCGCCTTAAGTGGAAGAAGGCTTGACTGACGACGCCGAGCTGACCGGCATTGGCGCTAGCCCCTGGCGGGGGACTCCTCCCGGAAGAGCGCGAAGGCGCTCGTATAGCCGTGCAGGAAGGTCGCGCCGCCGACGGGGCCGATCTCGCCGTTGCAGAAGAAGCCGCCGAGCGGGATCTCGCCCAGCTTCTCGCGGAAGAGGTCCGTGTCGTGGTCGGGCCGGCCAAAGAGATGCGCACCCCGGCCCAGGCAGGAAAAGAGGAGTGCTCCGGTGGGTCCCACACTCCTCGACGCGCGGTAGCGCTCGAGCAGCCGGGTCAGGTCCTCGGTCGCGGTGCGGGCGTCACGCAGGAGGAACTGCGCGACTTGCAGCTGCTTGAGGTGCGCGCCGACCGCGATTGCGCCGCTCGCCCGGTCGATGCCGACCAGGTTGCGCACCAGCAGCTCGCCCTCGCGGTACTCGACTTCGTCCTCCTTCATCTCCAAGCCGAGGAAGAGGGAGTGCCGGAAGAGCTCGCGGTCGCGCGGTGGCAGCGCTTCGTGCAGCTCGCCAAGCCACTCGAGCGGTGGCCTCTGGTCGAGCTCGAACAAGACGTTGCCCTGGCAACGCGTGATCAGCATCGGCCGGCCGATCGGCCGGCAGCCCTGGGCGACGATCGTCTCCACGCGCAGGTTGCCGGAGAGGGCGATCCCGACGACGCCGCTGCGGAACACCTCGTCGCGGAGGAAGAGCCGGTTCTCGCCGGGCGCCATCCCGCCGCTTGCTAGCCCGCCGAACTTGCTCGAGCGGGGGTAGGCCACATCGAGGCCGGCAAGCAGCGCGCCCGCATCCAGCGTGAGCGGGTCGGCGAGGAGGAGGAACTTCGGCCTCGCCTGCGGCGCGACGCCGATGGCCGCGTGCCAGGTCGGTGGCGGAGTGGAGGCGGCCGGCAAGTCCGTCGTGTCGAGGTGGAAGGGGGCCATCTCGACTCCGGGCAGCGCGGCCGCGGTGAGCGAGACCGCGGCGCGCTCCTCGACTTCGTGCCCGGCGCCGATCACGCCGCCGCCGGTGCAGCCGACGAGAAGCGCGCCCGGCAACCCCGCCGCGACCAGTGCGGGGATGTCCGCGGCGTCGGAGCGATGGTGCGGCGAGACGAAGGCGACGACGAGGTCAGCGCGCTCGCCACCTAGCTCGCGGCGAAGCGCCGCAACCGCCTCGCCCACCGCCTGCGGCGTGCCGGGATCCTGCGAGAGTGCCGAAGCCCAGCGCATGACGGATCGATGACACGTCGTCGCGCCCGGCGCAATGCGGCCAGGCCGCGACGAAGGCGAACGCCCGGCGGGCGAAGAAGCCCGCTCTGCGCCCGCGCGTCCGGGTCGCCGCCCAGCGGCTCGACGTGACCCACGAGAAAGCGCTGCTACGGGGCGACCGCGGCAAAGAGGACGGGCCACGCGTGAGCAGGAGCAGCCGGAGGAAACGAGCCGCACACGCCCTTGACACGCAAGTCCACGCGGAGTACGGCGCCGATCGCGAGAGGCTTCTGGCCTCATCCCGCGCAAGCGGAATCCTGCCAACAACTTTTCGCATCGCGGTGCTTCCACATCGGAAGCGCCGCCGGGGTCGTTGCCGAGCCGCAGGCCGATCTCGGGTCCGGCACTGGCACGCGGGGACAGCATCACGCAGGGAGTTCATATGGCGACGTACATCACGCTATTGAAGTACACGGAGCAAGGCCTCAAGACGATCAAGGAGAGCCCCAGCCGGCTCGAGAGGGCCAAGCAGCTTTTGAAGTCGCTCGGGGGCGAGCTGAAGTCTTTCCACCTCGTGCAGGGCCGCTACGACGCGATCGTCATCTCGGAGGCGCCGAACGACGAGGTCGTGACCAAGTTCGCGCTCGTCACCGGCTCTCTGGGCAACGTTCGCACCGAAACCCTGCGCGCGTTCACCGAGGACGAGTACCGCAAGATCGTCTCCGCGCTGCCGTGAGCTGGGCCGTCGAATCTTGCTCGGATGCGCGGTAGCGGTACGCGACCTGCCGGCCGAGGATGCCAGGGCCCTGGGAGTAGTCACACGTTGTCCAAGCTGGCGTACATGTACAGCTTTGCGTCCACGGCCGGGGAAAGCACGAGGAGGCGCAGCCATGAGCCCCGACAATGCGAACCCCCCAGAGAAGGTCTGGCAGATGAGCAACGCAGAGCGCGAAGCCGCGGAAGAGGCAGACGGTGAGCGCTGGCAGGCGATTGACTCCTTGCGCTCTGGCGCGAGGGCGCTGTTCATGCAGGCCGTGAAGGCCCACAGGGCCGCGTGCGATATCCTGCACAAGCAGGTCAGGGCGGACAGCCTGCAGCGGGTGGAGTGGATGATCGTAGAGGCGAGGCGTCTGCTCCAACTCGCGGCAGAGAAGGCGGAAGAGTCACACCAGGCGTTCGGGGAAGAGGAGAACTTGGAGCGGGAACGGCGCATCCGCGAAGGCGAGACTCCCGCCGCCGGGACCTCGCCTTCTCGGCGATGCTGATGGCCCCCTCCAGGTACGGTCGCGCGCTACGACGGACGCAGGCCGACGCGCCCAGGGCCTGGCGCGCTGATCGTGATGTTCCGGCGACCGGCGACGTCGTTCTCGCCTTGCCAGGAACCTGGTTTACGTCCTCCACAGAATCACTGAACTCGCGAAGTGATCGATGTACTGCCCTTCTGCGCCGCCAAGGTTCGTCACACCCGATGATGGTGGACAGCCCCCGACCCTCTCGACGCGCCGCTGATCGCAGCTCGCGCTGCTCCTTGGATCCAGCTCTCCGCGTTGCTTCCTGATAGCCTGCATCGCGGCGCGTTCCGCAATTGTTACCTCCGGCGAGCGTGCGTCTGGCCCGACATACCACGCCCGGGGCTCGAGCCCTTTCGAACTCCAGAGCGGAACCCGGGCATAACCGCGCGCCCGCGCCCGTTGCATCACTTGCCTGTATTTGCTGGCGCCCCGCGCTTCGCTCGTCCCGCCACACAAGGTGCAAAGCGCTCCATGTTCAATGGGATGTACAAGCTCTTCTCACGGGACCTCGCGATCGACCTCGGCACCGCGAACACACTCATCTACGTCCGCGGCATGGGCATCGTCTCCAACGAGCCCAGCGTGGTGGCTGTGCAGCAGGACTCGCGCGGCGGCAAGAAGGTGCTCGCGGTCGGAAAGGAGGCGAAGGAGATGCTCGGGCGTACGCCCGGAAACATCGTCGCCATCCGGCCAATGAGAGACGGCGTCATCGCCGACTTCGAGATCACCGCGGTCATGCTGCGCTACTTCATCCGGGCCGCGCACAACCGCTCGAGGCTGGTCAAGCCGCGCATCATCATCGGCATTCCCTCGGGCATCACCGAGGTCGAGCGGCGCGCGGTACGCGAGGCCGCCAAGAGCGCGGGCGCCCGCGAGGTCTACCTGATCGAGCAGCCCATTGCCGCGGCCATCGGCGCCGGCCTGCCCATCACCGAGCCCTCCGGCAACATGATCGTCGACATCGGCGGCGGCACGTCCGACGTCGCGGTGATCAGCCTCGCCGGCATCGTCTGCGCGAAGAGCGTGCGCATCGGCGGTGACAAAATGGATGAGGCGATCATGCAGCACATCAAGCGCAGGTACAACCTGCTCATCGGCGAGCGCACGGCCGAGTTGATCAAGATGACCATCGGCAAGGCTTACCCGAGCGACGAAGTGCTGAAGATGGACATCAAGGGGCGCGATCTGGTCGCCGGCGTGCCGCGCACGCTGACCGTCAGCTCCGACGAGGTCCGCGACGCGCTCGCCGAGCCGGTCAACGCCATCGTCGAGGCGGTGAAGGGTACGCTCGAGCGCACGCCCCCCGAGCTCGCCGGCGACATCGCCGACCGCGGCATCGTGCTCGCGGGCGGCGGCGCGCTCTTGAAAGATCTCGACGCGCTGCTCCGCGAGGAGACGGGCCTGCCGGTGTTCCTCGCCGAGGACCCGCTCAGCTCGGTCGTAATCGGCGCGGGCAAGGCGCTCGAGAAGCTGGACCTCCTCCGCCAGGTCTGCTCGCCGGCGTGATCCCTCCATCGCGGCGATGCAGGCATCGAGGTCGGCGGATCATGACGCGTGGCCGGCCGTTTCTCCGGCCGCGCCGCAGGCTCAGGGACCGCTTGCGGCGGGTTCGCCTCGCCCACTTGCCGGCAGCGTGAAGCGAAACACCGCGCCGCGAGGCATGTTCGCCGCCGCCGACAACTGTCCTCCGTGCGCCTCGACGATCGAACGGGCGATCGACAATCCCATACCCATGCCTCCGGGCTTGGTGCTGTAGAAGGGATCGAAGACGTGCTCCGCGCTCGCAGGAGCGAGCCCCGGACCCGTATCTCGCACCGCGACGCGCACTTCGTCCGGCCCTGTTTTCTCGGTGCTGATCAGCAAGTCTCGTGGCCCCTCGTTCGTGCGGGACATCGCCTCGAGGGCGTTGACGATCAAGTTGAGGATCACTTGCTGCAGCTGCACCCGGTCTGCCTGGATGAGCAGCAAGTCCTCCGCGAGCTGCGTCTGCATCGCGACGCGGTCCTTCGTCGCTTCGTCGCGCGTCAGCGCAATCACCTCGCGGATCGCCTGGTTGACGTCCAGGCTTTCCTTCTGTGGCGGCGTTTTCTGGATCAGGCCGCGGATCCGGCCGATCACCTCGCCGGCTCGATAGCCGTCCCGGACGATCCGGTCGAGCGTCTGCCGGGCCTCGCCCAGATCCGGCGGCTGCGCTCCCAGCCAGCGCAGGGCCGCCTGGGCATTGGTGACGACTGCGGAAATCGGTTGGTTGACTTCATGGGCGATCGACGCGGCGAGCTGGCCCATCGTCGCAAGCCGGTTTGCGTGCACCAGCTCCATCTGGGCCTCGCGGTAGCGCCGCTCGCCTTCGCGCGCCTCCGCCTCCGCGCGCTTGCGCTCGGTCAGGTTGATCACGAAGGCGACGCCCTGCTCGCGCCGTTCGTCGAATGCCGCCGCGCCGAGAAGGACGGGCACGCGGCTGCCGTCCTTGCGGAAGAACTCCTTCTCGAATGGTTGGACTGTTCCGGTCGTCTTCAGCTCCTCGATCGCCCGCGCATCGCTGCCGAGCCATTCCGCCGGCGTCAAGTCCGTCCAGCGCACGCGGCCGGAGATGAGATCCGCACGGTCATGACCCAACATCCGGAGGAACGCGTCGTTCGCCTCCAGCACCTGACCCTCGAGAGTCCAGATGACGATCCCGATGATGTTGGCGTCGACGAGGCGCCGGATCTTCGTCTCGCGCTGTTCGAGCTCCCGGTGCGACGCCAGCAACGTTCTCAAGTCGGCCTGCAAGACGTCGCGCGACTGGCGAAGGAGCTTGCGGTAGAGCTCGCTGTATTCGTTCCTCTTGTTGTCGAGGACGCAAATCGTCCCGAAGATTTCCCCGTCGGGCCAACTGATCGGGAAACCCAGGTACGAGATCATCCCCAGCTTGATGTCAGGATTCGATCTCCATTCCCGGTCCTCGAGGGCGTCGGGAACGAGCAGCGGTTTGCGGGTACTCATCACGGTCTCGCAATAGAGCCCCGTATTGAGACAGGCGATTTCGTGCGGATGGTAAGGGTTCCCTTTGGACTCGCTGGATAGGAAGACCTCGATGTTCGGGGGCTCGACTCGCATGATCAGTGCGGATGGGACGTGGATGATCTCGGCAAGCAGATCCACGACTTCTTGCCACTTTTCCACGACTTCTGCGGGCACCTGGACACGGTGTGGCATGGTTTCTCGGACTGCCGGCCAATGGCAGCTTGGCGGGCGATCGGTACCACAGTTGCGGCGGCGTGACGATGTCCGTTGCCGTCTTCGCGCTACGTCGGAAGTTGGTCCCAGTCGGGCCTGCTAGGCCTTCTTCTCCGCCCACTTCGCCAGCACCTCGTCCTGCTTCTTCTTCGGGAGCTTGAGGTGCTCCTCGCAGAGGAAGCGGAACCGCGGCCCCTTCGAGCGGTTCTTGCAGCCTGGGTAGCGGCAGCTCATGTCGCGCTTGAGGCCGCCCGCCTGCCTGGCAATCCCGTTGCGGCCCGCCTTGGGCAGCGCAGCCGAGACTCGCTCGGCGAAGATCTGAGCGAAGCGTTCAGCTAAGAGGTCGAACGGATGCGATGATCGTCTGGCCATATGGCTGCATTAACGCGAAGGCGGGATATCGCGCAACCTACGAGCGTCTATCTCGCCACCGTGTCTCCCACTCGTTCTCCTCGACGGTCATTCCCCAGGAGTCCGCTTCTGCCTCCCGCTGCTCGTGGTACCGCCTGAGCTCCGCCCGCAACATTGGATTCGCGGCAGACTTGTTACTCCCGGGCGCTCTGCCGGTTGGCTAGTCTCGAGTCACGGCGACCGCGGGGTGGTTACCGCACAAAGGAAGAAGACGACGATGAGTAGAACAATGATCGCTGCGCTTCAGGTCTCGTTGGATGGCTTCACTCAAGGACCAGACAGAGGAGAGGCTGACTGGGTCGATTCGTGGGCCGATGCCATCGAGCTGATCCCTGAGGTCGACACTTTCGTCCAGGGAGGAGGCATGTACCCGGGCTACGGGGAATACTGGGCATCGATCTACGCCGATCCTCAGCGTGCCCCGCCATTCCAGACGCGAGTCCCCTCCAATCGTGAAATCGCGTACGCACGGTTGGCTGCGAAGACACCCCACTATGTCGTGTCCACGACCCTCAAGAGCGTCTCGTGGCCACCCACGGCGCGGATCATCCGGGACGTGGCGGAGCTGCGAACCCTGAAGGGCCAGGCAGGGAAGAACATCTATGTGGTCGGCGGTGCAACCCTCGTCGCAAGCCTTCTCAACGACGATTTGATCGACGAGCTCCGGCTGATTGTCCACCCGATACTCCTGGGCGGCGGCAAAGCGCTCTTCGCAGGCGTCAACAAACGGCGCTCGCTCAATCTCGTCGAGGCGGAGTCGACCAAGTCCGGCAGGGTGATTCTGACTTACCGGACCTGACGAATCTCTTGCGGCATCAGCGCGTGACCGGGCTCGGACATTCCGGCGAGAAGCTGCTCTCGCGAGGGCGCCGCGGCTGGGGTCGGTGAAGGCGGCTGCCCAGCTTGACGCCTCGTCGCCGTCTCGTTAAGTACGGCGAATGCTTTCGTCGTCCCGGTACCTCTGCATCTGTCCCGCCCTCCGCGCCTGCGGAGCGACGGGAGCGACGAGCTAACCAGGCCAGCGCCTGCACCGTTCGACGACCCGGCGCCCCACAGGGCGCGGGCGCTCGTGCTCCGTTCGCGGAGCGCGAGGGCACCGATTCCTGCACTGCACCCGAAGGAGGAAGCCATGAGCGTAATCGACGAGTTGGTGAACGCGAACCGCACGTACGCCGAACGATTCGACCACGGACATTTGCCGATGCCGCCTGCCCGGCATGTCGCGATCGTCACCTGCATGGACGCCCGCATCGTGCCCTCCCGGCAGCTCGGGCTCGAGGAAGGGGATGCGCACGTCATCCGCAACGCAGGCGGGCGCGCCAAGGACGCGCTGCGCTCACTGGTGATCTCGCAGCGCCTGCTGGGAACCAACGAGGTCGCCGTCATCCACCACACCGACTGCGGGATGCTCACCTTCGACAACGGCAAGCTGCGAGGGATCGTTGCCGAACAGCTCGGCCGTAACGCCGCATCGAAAGCCGCCGCCATCGATTTCCTGCCCTTCTCCGACGTCGTCCAGAGCGTCCGCGATGACGTAGCCGAGCTTCGTGCATCGCCGCTCATCCCCGATGAGTTCCCCATCCGCGGCTTCGTCTACGACGTCGCTACCGGCAAGCTGACCGAGGTCGACGCGGGCGCTGATCGCTGAAGCGTTCCAGCGCGCGCCGTTTTGTTGCCGTTTGCGTACGGCGCGTCGCTGATGCTCGAAAGATCGTCCCGGCCCCGCCGTATGATCCATCATCCTCTTCCAGGGGGGCCGAATGTCCAGGGTGCGGGCGCTTCTCGTCGCGGTCGGTTGCGTCGCCTGTGCCGCCACCACTCCTCGAACCAGCGAAAGCTTGACGGCGCGAAACAAGGCGGTCGTCCGCGACTTCTACACCACGGTGCTGATCGGGCGGGACGTCGACCAGGCGCCACGGTTCCTGCGGTCTGATTACATCCAGCATAACCCTGAGGTACCCAGCGGACTGAAGGGCTTCATGGATGCGTTTCGCGCCCGCTTCGCCCAGAAATTCCCGCCGGACTACAAGCGCGAGCTGCTCAATGTGGTCGGTGAGGACGACATCGTTGTCATCTACGTGCGGCAGAGCTGGACCAGCAAGGACGGCCAGCACCGTCAGGCGCTCGGGTTCGACATGTTCCGCGTGCAGGACGGGATGATCGCGGAGCACTGGGACGCGGATTGAGGTGTCGGCCGGCCGACGACTTCCAAGCGTTCGACGCCGTGGCGGTCGAGGCCAGTCTTCAACATGGGTACGCTCGGGCGGAACGACACCTTCGCCACCCCGATACGGACCTGTTCAGGGGCGGAACCCCTTGGACTTCGCTTTCTTCGAAGGTCTCGACTTGCCAGAGCTGTTGAGGGCGACCGCTTGGCGAACGAGCGCCTTGAAGGCGGACTCGTCAACTTCTTCTCCTTCG
>Ga0070697_100002177_pt1 | contig 15018 bp, 17 predicted proteins | sample KBSK1501metaG_FD_65475 | JGI IMG/M metagenome (GOLD analysis project Ga0070697, IMG submission 65475) | Corn, switchgrass and miscanthus rhizosphere microbial communities from Kellogg Biological Station, Michigan, USA - KBS K1-50-1 metaG | ecosystem: Host-associated > Plants > Roots >...
TTCACCAGGCACATGCGGCAAGCGCCCTGCAGTGAAAGATTCGGGTAATAGCAAAATGAAGGGACCTCGATACCCACGTTCTTGCAGGCTTCGATCAGCAGCGTCCCGGACGGAGCTGTGACTTTCTTGCCGTCGACGACAATGTTTACATCAGCCATGAATTCTTTCGTCCCGCCCGAACCTATGCTACGACCGCCACTTCTTTTTCAAACGGACAAGGTCGGCCTTCCAAATGATCTTCGAATTCTTTCCTGAATTTCTTCACGATGGAAATCGTCGGCATCGCCGCCGCATCGCCCAGCGGGCAGAACGTCCGGCCCAGCATGTTTTCTGACAGATACTGAATATTGTCGATGTCTTTCTTTAACCCGCCGCCGGCGTGAAAGCGAGTGAGGGTCTTTTTCAGCCAGTCGGTTCCTTCGCGGCACGGAATACACCAGCCACAGCTCTCGTGCTGATAGAACTTCATGATCCGCAGGGCAAATTTCACCATGCAGGTTGTGTCATCGAGGACCACCACACCGCCCGAGCCCAGCATGGAGCCCGCCTTCATCATTGAGTCGAAGTCCATGGGCACGTCGATTTCCTCGGCAGTCAGGACAGGGGTGCTCGATCCGCCCGGCACCACGGCCTTCAGCTTGCGGCCGTTGGCAATCCCGCCCCCCACCTCATAGATCATCTTTCTGAGGTTGTATCCCATGGGGAGCTCGTAGACGCCGGGACGCTCCAGGTGGCCGCTGAGACAGAACAGGCGCGTCCCGCCATTTTTCGGCGGGCCCAAGCTGGCGTACCACTCCGCACCGCCGAGGATGATATGGGGTACGCTGGCCAGGGTTTCCGCATTATTGATGACGGTCGGTCCGCCCCACAGCCCGACCACGGCAGGGAAGGGAGGCCGGATGCGCGGAATCCCACGCTTGCCCTCGAGTGATTCCATCAGCGCAGATTCTTCGCCGACTTCGTAAGCCCCGGCGCCCCCGTGCCAATAAACATCGAAATCGTAGCCGCTGCCGAAGATATTCTTGCCCAAGAACCCGCGTGCATAGGCGTCTGCAATCGCCTCCTCCATGATCTCCGAGAGGTAGCGGTACTCACCCCGAATGTAGATGTAACCGGTGTGCGAGCCTACAGCCAGCCCGGCGATCACCACCCCTTCGATCACGGCATGCGGATCGTGCTCGAAAATCAGACGGTCCTTGCAGGTGCCAGGTTCGCTCTCATCGCCATTGCACAGAACGTACTTGGGCTTGGGCGATTGCTTGGGAACAAACGACCACTTCATCCCGGCGTTGAAACCCGCGCCGCCGCGCCCGCGCAAGCCCGAGTTCTTCACCTCATTGACGATCGCGTCCGGTTGCATGCCCAGCGCTTTCTGCACGGCCTTGTAGCCGTCGAGCTCCAGGTAGCGGCCAATATTTGTCGCACCCTTGCCGAAGCGCTTGGAGACGACTTTTACTTCGTCGGGATGGGAGACCAGGTCAGCCATGGGATTATTGATGGTCGATTTTTGATTGATGATTGAAGTGCCGCGGTTTTCAATCAACAATCAAAAATCAACAATCATAAATTCTCCTACTGCGTTCCTTTCCTCTTGTACTCGTCCAGAACCTTGTCCAGCTTGTCCGCCGTCAGCTTTTCGTGGAAGTCGTAATTCACCTGCGCGGCTGGCGCCCAGCTACATGCGCCGATGCACTCGACTTCCTCCAGGGAGAACAGTCCATCGGCTGTTGTTCCCTTGTGTTCCACGCCAAGCTTTTTTGCGCAGTGTTCAAAAAGTTCATCCGCTCCGCGCAGCATGCAGGCAATATTGGTGCAAATCTGCACGTTGTACTTCCCCCGAGGCTTGATGGTCAGCATGGAGTAGTAGCTGATCACGTTGCGCACCTCGAGATCGGTCAGGTCCAAACGCTGAGCAATTTCCTGGATGGCTTCATCCGAGAGATGCCCGATTTCGTCTTGCACATAGAGCAACGTTGGGACAAGCACGGACCGTTTCGTCGGATAATGGGTGATCATCTCCGCGAACCGCTGCTCGAATTGTTCTGAAAACCGCATAGTCTCATGCTTTACCTCTTTGTCCTCGGTGTCCACTGTGGGGAGCCTCCAGTCAGTTAGAGCAACCACAGAGGACACGGAGGACACAGAGCGGAATCCGGTTTAGCGATCGATTTCTCCTAGCACAATGTCAATACTCCCAATGGCCGCCACCACATCCGCAATCAATCGGCCCTCACACATGGTGGGCAAGGTCTGCATGTTCGCTAGACACGCCGCGCGCATGTGCACACGATAGGGCTTGGCCGTTCCGTCGCTGACCACGTAATAGCCCATTTCGCCGCGCGGCGATTCCACAGCCTGATAGACCTCGCCCGCCGGCACTGCAAAGCCCTCGGTAATAATCTTAAAGTGATAGATGAGGGCTTCCATCTGCGTCTTCATCTTTTCCCGATCAGGCAGCACAACCTTCGGGGCATCCGCCTTGATGGGGCCCTCGGGCATTCCATCCAGCGCCTGTTGCACGATCGCGTTCGACTCGCGCAGCTCCTGAACCCGGCATATGTAACGAGCGAAGACATCGCCGTCCTGAGAAACCGGAACCTTGAATTTGAAATTTTCGTAGGCGGAATAAGGCATATCGCGGCGCAGGTCGAAATCTACCCCGCTTCCGCGCAGGGTCGGTCCGCTCGCACCGAGAGCGATGGCATCTTCCGCCGTAATCAGTGCCACGCCCTTGGTGCGCATGCCCCAGATCGGATTGCCGGTCAGCAGGTTCTCGTACTCATCTACCTTCTCGGGGAAGCGGTTGGCGAACTGCCGTACGCGCTCGAAAAATCCAAGAGGCGGCTCGAGCGCCAGCCCGCCAATGCGGAAGTAAGAGGTCATCATGCGCTGACCGCTCACCATCTCAAACAACCGCAAAATGTCTTCGCGTTCCCGGAAACAATAGAGGAACACCGACATCGCACCGATATCCAAGGCGTGAGTTCCTAGCCAGACCAGATGTGAGTTGATGCGGGTCAGTTCATTGAGCATCACTCGCATCCACTGCGCTTTGGCTGGGATTTCCAACCCGAGCAGTTTCTCGACCGCAAGCACGTAGCATAGATTGTTGGTCAGGGGGCAGAGATAGTCGATGCGGTCAGTAAGCGGCACCACCTGCTGGTAAAACTTGGCTTCGCAGGTCTTCTCGATCCCGGTGTGCAGATACCCAATGTCGGGCATGATGCGCACCACATTTTCGCCGTCGATCTCCAGGATCACACGCAACACACCGTGCGTGGAGGGATGCTGCGGCCCCATGTTCAGGATCATGGTGCGATCCTGGCTCGCTTCCAGCGTCGGCATCGGTGTTAGGTGGGCCATGACGAAGGCTAGCGGTAGCCCTCCACGGGATAGTCCTTGCGCAGCGGATGGCCTTCCCAATCTTCCGGCATGAGCAGACGCCGCAGATAGGGATGACCGGTGAAGCGCACGCCGAAAAGGTCGAATATCTCTCGTTCGAAGTAATTGGCGGCCGGCCAAACCGAGGTCACCGAGTCCAGCGCCGGGCCGCTGCTGCCGAGTCGAACCTTCAGCCGCACCCGTTCTTTCTTGGGGATGGAGAGCAAGTGATAAACGATCTCGAAGCGTGGTTCCGAGGGGAACCAGTCGACGCAAGTCACGTCGGCGAGGAAATTGAAGGGGCAATCTGAGTCGTCGCGGAGCAGAACACAGGCCTCGCGAATGACAGACCGCTCGATGTAGATGGTCATCTCGTCGCGGTCGAATTTCGCTCCCTCCACAGCCGCGGGGTTCCAGGCCAGTAACTTGGCAATCGCCGGGTGAGTCTGCAGTTGCTCCAGATCGGTAATGGCCAGAGGCATCAGACTTCCCCTCGCCCGGCCGAAGGCCTGTTCCAGTCCAGCGCGCCTTTTTTCCAGATATAGAAAAAGCCCACCAGAATGATGCAGATGTAAACCAGCATTTCCCAGAAACCGAACATCTTGAGATCTCGCAGGATCACCGCCCAGGGATAGAGAAAGACGGCTTCAACATCGAAGAGAATGAAGAGCATGGCCACCAGGTAGAATTTGACCGAGAAGCGCTGCCGGGCGTCCCCCACTGGTGTCATGCCGCACTCATAGGGCGAGAGCTTGGCCCGGGTGGGGCGGCGGTATCCGATCAACCAGGAGAGCAGCACGATGGCCCCTGCCAGAGCACCTGCAAGCAGGAAATGAATCAGTAAAGGCAGGTAGCGGGCGAAGTAATTGTCCGGCATACAGGGAGCTATATATAATTCGCGCCAAGCACTGCTTAAACGTTCTAGATTAGAGTTCGCATCTTGGTAGTGTCAAGCGAACCGGCTGGCTGTGTTAAGAGATCTTTAATGCAGGTAGCAGTTTTCTCCCGGTCCGCGAACACAAGCGCATGATCTTCGGCTTTAATACCGATGTGAAGCACGACGATACCGTTTACCACGTGCAGAGCGAAGCGCGTGAAGGCGAGATGCTGCTGCAAACCCAGGTGTTCGTGCGTGGACGCTGCGTAGGGAAGCGAGCAAACTCTTATGCGGACAAGGTGGCCGGGAGCAACTTCAGCGACCAGCAGAAAGAACAAATCCTGCGCGATCAGCACCGCCTGGTGCTGGATTCTATCCGCGACGGGCGCCTGAGTGATGTTCTTGATAAACGAGATACCCCGGAGACGCTGGCTGCAATCAAAGAGCTGGACCTGCAATGGCTGAATGCCGGCTCCGTGCACGCCGAGCGCAATCTGATCATGCATTTGCGCGTGACCGAGGGTGGTTCCGGGGTAAAGGGAGCGCGGCTCACGGTTCGTTTCGCCCGTCCGGATGCGGCTCCCTTTTACACTCAGGTGGTTACTGATCCGGCCGGCGACGCCGAGATGAAGATCGAAGTGGATGAGTCCGCGTTGCCGGATTCTTCCGTGCTGGTGCAGGCAAATTACTTGGGCCGCACCGCCACACGCAAGTTCCAGTTACGCAAGATAGAGGCCTAGTCGGGTCGCCGCCATCAATGTCCCGAGCGACTCTTCCCTTTTGCTTGCGAAAGGGAAGGGAGTCAAGGGACCTGCTTGCCGTTCTTCTCAACTGTTGCGAAAATCCTTTGCGATGAATCTTCAGATCAATGGCGAAGACCGTCATTTCAGTGCTCCGCTCTCACTTTCCTCCCTGGTGGAGCAGCTGGGCATGAAGCAGGACCGCGTCGCGGTGGAACTGAACCGCAACATTGTGCCTCGGGAGCAGTGGGCCGAGATCAGTCTTTCCGAGGGCGACCGTTTGGAGATCGTTCATTTCGTCGGCGGCGGTTGATCCCGCTCGTCACCTTCGCCGACGTCATCCGCCTTCAGCCGCGAAGAGCCTGCCCGATTTAGCCCAGCCCCAAGCGAAGCCGAGCGCGAGTCGAAGGGGATCATCGCCGCATTCGCACCAGGCTGCCCATGCTCTCGGGAACTCCTCTAGTCAACCCCTCATAGCCCAAATCTCCTATTGACACGAGACAACTCGTGTCTAGAATGTTTCAAACATTTTATAGCATTTTGTTTGAAACATTGTCGTTGCCAAATGGAGGAAACGTTTACATCCCGCGATGTAGTTGCACTGACCGGTATCACGCCGCGGCAGCTGCAATGGTGGGACGAGCGGGGCATCGTCGTGCCGGCTCGGGAAGGGCATCGGCGGCTGTATTCAATGGGCGACCTCACCGAAGTTGCGGTGATCTGGGAGTTGCGACGCCGGGGCTTCTCTTTGCAGCGTGTGCGCAAGGTGATGCGCTTTCTGCAGCGGGAGTTCGGCAAGCGGTTGGCGGAAACCGTCGGCGGCGCGTCCGACTACCACCTGCTCAGCGACGGCAGCAGTCTTTATCTCGAGACTTCCGCCCGGCAGATTGTTGACATCCTGAAAAATGCCCGCCAGCCCATGCTGGCGATCTGTCTCAGCGACACCGTGCGGCACGTACGGGCTGTGATTCGCAGCGGCAAAAAGGGCAGCGCATTCGTTCCAGTCCCGGCTCGTTCATTGCGCAAGGGCAAAAAGGCTTCATAGGCAGGAAAGTTTGGCTCCACGGGGAGGCGAGATGGTTGGGGAACTGAACGTCCTGAGCGAATGGATCCCGGAGCAGATGCTCCCGGGAACGATTTTCGTGCTGGAGAACGCGGGCCAACTCGGGGAGAAGGAGGATCCCTACTGGGCGGTGCTGTCCTGTCCGGACTGCGGGACGCTGGGCCTGATCACGCGCAAACAGCTCGCAGGCTTGCTGCCCGTAATTTGCGGGTCCGACCGGTGCTCGGCCCAGTTCTTTATCAACGATAGCGATATTGTGATCCGAAAACCGTTCTGAAGTCTGTCCCGCCTGTGTGAGCCCGGTTCGTCGACCCGGGTCGCCGGTCGAGTCAAAAACCCTCCTCCAGACTAGGTCCTGTCGGCCTTCGCTTTCTCTAACGCCACTGGCACCTGTTCCACGATCTCAATGCCGAATCCTTCCAGCGCGGCAACCTTCCGGGGATGATTGGTGAGCAGGCGGATGCGCCCCAGATTCAGATCGGAGAGAATCTGCGCTCCAAGGCCAATTTCACGCTGCGTCCTGTGCTCGCTTTCCGGCAGCGCTGGCAGCCGCTTTTCACGATGGAAGGCCAGCATGGTCCGGTCTCCGATGCGCTCGACCGAAAAGCCCTTGGAGGTCTGATGCAGATAGATAAGAGCTCCCCGGCCTTCGCGGGCAATCGCCTGCATCGAGCCCTCGATGGTGGCGCGGCAGTCGCAGCCGGTTGATCCGAAGACGTCACCCATCAGGCAGTGTGAGTGCATACGGACCAGCACCGGATCGCTGCCGCTTTCGACGTCACCACGCACGAGTGCCACGTGGGACTCGCCGCCATCCACCTCGCTTTCGTAAGCGATCAACCGGAACTCTCCATGCCGGGTGCCCACCACAGCCTCTCCAACGCGATGCACGTAGCGTTCGTGCTGCATACGGTAGCGGATAAGTTCGGCGACGGTTAGCATCTTCAGGCTGTGGGTTTGGCAGAACTCGATGAGATCAGGGACACGAGCCATGGTCCCATCATCCAGCATGATCTCGCAGATCACTCCCGCGGGAACCAGTCCAGCCAGTCGGGCCAGGTCCACCGAGGCTTCCGTCTGACCCGCGCGCACCAGCACTCCGCCTTTGCGGGCCCGCAGCGGAAAGACGTGTCCCGGGCGCGCCAAGTCCGCGGGTCGAGTGGCCGGATCAATGGCAATCTTGATGGTGCGAGCGCGGTCGTACGCTGAGATGCCGGTCGTCACCCCGTCGCGGGCATCAATCGCTTCGCAAAACGCCGTGCCGTAATTCGACGTGTTTTCCGTGGTCATCGGACCAATGCGCAAATGGTCCAGCCGCTCCTCAGTCAGGGCCAAGCAGACCAGCCCGCGGCCGTACTTGGCCATGAAGTTGACGGCTTCCGGGGTGACCTTCTCGGCGGCCAGCGTCAGGTCGCCTTCATTCTCCCGGTCTTCATCGTCCACCACCACGATCATGCGGCCAGCGCGAATTTCCTCAATGGCGGTGGGGACATCCGTGAAGGCCGAGTGCAATGTCATGATGCGGTGATTGTAACAAAAATGAGGCAGCCGGCTGGGCGCTACGCCACCGGATGAACCGTCCGGATGATCCAGAAAGCCAGCCCAGCGACCGCTCCGGAAGCGGGAATAGTGAGAATCCACGCCCACACAATGCGCCGTGCTACACCCCAGCGCACGGCCGAAAGACGGTGCACCGCGCCCACGCCAATGATCGCTCCGGTAATCGTATGGGTGGTGCTGACGGGAATACCGGCGAGTGCCGTGCCGAACAGAGTCAGGGCTCCCGCGCTTTCGGCGCAGAAGCCGCCTATTGGTTTCAGCTTGGTGATTTTTGATCCCATCGTATGGACAATGCGCCAGCCGCCAAAATAGGTTCCGGCGGCGATGACGGCGTGGGCGGCGAGGATAATCGGCCACTTGAGTCTGCCCCAATCGTGTCCCATGTCGTAGGGGCTCATGTAGCCGGCCGTAAAGAAGGCGCCGGCGACAATGCCCATCGTTTTCTGCGCGTCGTTGCCCCCGTGACCGACGCTGTAGGCTGCGGCGGAAAGTAGCTGGAGCCGGCGAAACCAGTTGTCGACCGTGCGCGGCGCCGTGTTACGCATCAGCCAGTAGCTCGCCGTGGTGAACAGCAGAGCCAAGGCCAGCCCGATCATTGGGGCGATTACCATGAAGATGAGGGTCTTGGTCCAACCGGCGGGGATGATGACGGCGAAAGCGCTGCCGATTCCGTGGTTTAAGGCATGGCGTGCCACGGCCGCGCCCGCGTAACCCCCAATCAATGCGTGCGACGAGGAAGTCGGCAGGCCCCACCACCAGGTCAGTAGGTCCCAAACAATCGCTCCTGCCAGACCTGCGATCACGACATATTGGGTCACGTCCTCCAGCCGGATCATGCCCTTGCCGATGGTCTTGGCCACCGCTGTTCCCAGGAACCAGGCGGCAATGAAGTTGCAGAACGCCGCCAGCAACACCGCTTTTCGAGGCGTGAGAACGCGAGTGGACACTACCGTCGCAATGCTGTTGGCAGCGTCGTGGAAGCCGTTCAGAAAGTCGAAGGTCAGGGCTACCACCACGGTGATGATGAGCAGCAGCAGTCCTGCGTTCACCGGTACGGGCACCTCATCTGCAGTGTGGTGTGGGAGTCGCGAAGCATCAAGCGCTCTTCAAGGCGACCCCTTCCAGCACATTCGCGGCGTCTTCTGCCTTATCGGTGGCGTTTTCCAGCACTTCGTAAAGTTCCTTGATCTTGATGAGATGGATGGGATCTTTCTCATTATCGAAAAGGTCGGCGATGGCCTTGCGGCTCACGCGGTCGGCTTCGTTTTCCAGCCGATTGACCTCCACGCAGTGCTCCAACACCAGCTGGTTCTTCTCCAGAAGTGATACTCCCTGGGCCAATTCCTCGGACTGTTGCACGATCAGCGCGGCCAGTTCGGCGGCGGCTGGCGGCGGCGTTCTGATCTTGTACAGCCTGAGGCGCACGCCTGCTGCGTTGACGAAGTCGAGCACGTCATCGAGTGAGGAAGTAAGCCGGTGAATGTCCTCGCGGTCGAAAGGCGTAATAAAAGTCTGGTTCAGCCGGGTAATGATGGCATGGGTCATATCGTCGCCCCGGTGCTCGATTTCCTGCAGTTGGTCGAGCCGGGACTCCATATTGGCCGGGTTCTTGAGGATGTCGTGCAGGAGGCGGGCGCCCTCCGTGAGATTCTGCGACACATCGGAGAACATGCGGAAGAACTTGGTCTCCCGCGGAATCAGACGAATCATGAACCTGGGGCTCCTGGATGCGATCGGGGTGCGGGCTAGTTGTTCCCCCGGCCGCGCGGAAAACGCATAACTATCTCACGCGGGTGCTATAGCGTCAAACCTCCGCTTTGCGCGCCGCCACGGCGACTTTAGGGAAAGCCTGCGGATCGAATGCGCGAGCAAAAGGAAAAGGGCCGCCGAACTGGGTGGCCCTGCTCATCCCTGAGTGGTTACGACTTTACAAGGTGGATTCGATCTCGAATCCCCAAGCCTCGAGTAGCGGCTCGGGGATGTACTTGGAATTCTTGTTGCGCCGCGCCCACTCCCGCAGCCGGGTGGAGCGCAAATACTGATCCGGCGAGAGCTTATACTCCCGCACGACCTGCTCGAATTCGGTGACAGTGGGGGTGATCGGCCCGATGGGCTCGGGCTTGCCCCAGTTGGGATTTCCGCGTCGCTTAGCCATGAAAATTACGCCTCTTACTCGGATTTAGACTGCTTCAACCGATGGCCCAAAAGCTTAGATTCGTCTGGCCCAGCCCGGGATTCAGACCTATCGCCCCTGCCTACAAAGGAAACTGAGGTTCTTGGACGAAACCCTGTGGCTGACTGGAAGGCGATGATTTTATGAGTGTTTGACCCCAAAAGTCAACGACAATTTTCGAGCCTGGTTGCCCGAAATGCAACGTATATTAGAGATAAATAACCACTTACACTTTTTTGGGCACCCATTCCGACAACTGCCAAGCTGGAAACGAAGCGCCCGACGAGTGCGATCCTAGGGTCCTTATGCCATGATTTCAGGAATTTTCCATCATTTTCGGGCCGGGGCGATTTCCTTCAGTCCCTATTGGCGCCGAAGCTGCCACTCTATTCCCAGACATCTGCCATGGCGAGAATGCCTGCTTCCGCAGGGAATGCGTGCCTATGGTCCGTGGGTGTGCCCATGCAAATGACAGAATGGATCCGGAGCACGCCGGGGCGAGAAGAGTCTGCCACTGGTTGCAGCCTTGCGTCACCTCATCCAGACGCTTCCGCACTTAGCGAGCCGCACGGAATCGACCGTCCTCAGGGAATTTCTTGCTCCCGATTCAGAGCCCGCTAGAAGCTCCCAAGTTACTGCCGTAACTCGCGACGATGGCTCATTTATTGACGGGCGGGAGTTAGGTACCTACATTGCCTTAAGGGGGTCGCACCGTGAGGGACATTTACGAAGTGCTGCGCAAGAAGCAGTCCGAGCAGGCGCAAATAGGCAAGCAGATCGAAGCTCTCCAGACCGCCGCGGAACAGCTCCGTAGCGTAGCTCACCTGCTGGACGAGGAAAGCGATGAAAGGGATGGAGCCGGCAGCCGTGGCTGAGGGGTTCTACCCCTGTGGGGGACTCCCCGGACGTGAAGGCGCATAATGAGTTTGCAATCGCTGGTTCTGTGTTTTGACGAGAAGATCGTACGGGTGCTGCGTCGCGTCCTAAGCGACTTGGAAATCAGCGTGGAACATTGCACCGACGCCGACTCCGCCATTCGCAAACTGACCCGGCAGAGATTCGAAGCGGTCATCGTGGATTGCACCGACGAGGAGATGGCATCGCAGGTGCTAAAGAGTGCCCGCTCCGCCCCCTGTAACAAACGCGCCGTCGCCGTAGCCATCATCGATGCCAAGACGGCTCTGCGCAGCGCCTTTGAGCTGGGCGCCCACTTCGTGCTGTACAAGCCCATTTCCTCGGAGCGCGCCAAGGCCAGTTTCCGCGCGGCTCGCGCCTTGATGAAGCGCGAACGCCGCCGTAACGCCCGCCTCCGAGTCGAAATTCCGGTAACTCTCCGAATCGATGATGGCGTGGGCAGCCTGCACCGCGGCGTCACTTCCGACCTGGGCGAAGGAGGCGTTGCCATCCAACTCTCCCATCGTCCCCAGAATTTGAACTCGCTGTCAGTACACTTCACTTTGCCCGGGACGACACACACAGTCGGCTGCATCGGCGAAGTAGCCTGGGAGAATGCTGGCCGCCAGCTGGGTGTTCGCTTTGTGGACCTATCTCCAGAAACCCGCGACCAGCTCAAGGCCTGGCTTGAGAGCCATTCCCCCGAACTGGAGAAAGATGATCCGCCGGTTCGCTGCAGGCCTACCGATCTCAGCCCGGGCGGCTGCTATCTGGAGACCAGTTCGCCCTTTCCCGTGCGCACCAGAGTCGTCCTCTCCGTGGGCGCAGCCAAGCGTCAGGCGCAAGTCGGAGGTGTGGTGCGCCTCATGCACCCCGACATCGGCATGGGAGTGGAATTCACGCAAAAGACGACCCAGCAAAGGGAGCACGCGAGAGAATTCCTCCACGCCCTGAACAACGCGGACGGCGCGCTGCCCGATCTTCTCGTGGAGCCGGAGGGCCTGGATGGCGGCGAGGCTGACGCACCCGGTCCGAGCAGCGACGAATCGGAAGACCGTTTGCTCGATCTCTTCCGAAGAAAGGCCGAACTTACCACGGAAGCTTTCCTGATCGAACTGCGCCGGCATCGTGGCTCCAATCCCGAATCGGCGGAACCTGCCATCCCCCTCTAGCGACAACTCCTTTCGGCCACGCATTTGCACAAATGGACGCAGGTTCAGAGGCATCGGGCGAGAGTTATTGGAAGTGGTATCCGGGTTTCAGCTCACAGCGGTAGACCTTGGTTTGGTCTCGATTCACCCTGGCATTACAATTCGCCCAGCCCAGGAAGAGGTCCGGCCCGAGCGGGAAAATAATGGTCTCTCCATTTAGGTCAACCTCGATGCTTACCCCTTCCGCGGTAGCCGGCAGGGTGAAATTGAGGGTTTCACCGAAAATTACGGGATAAGACTTGTGCACGATCTGGCTCACCATCGGATGGAATACCTCGGCTTCCAACAAGAAAGTGGCCGTGTCAGACCAATTACGCGCAGACGCCATAATCGTCTGCCCGCCCCTGGAGAAGCCATCCGATTCGATTTTCGTGAAGGGACAGGGCCCGGCAATGCATGAAGCCCTAGCATTTCGGAACTCGTTTCCTGCTCCGGCGTCGAGGGATGCGGAACCGATCGCCGCTTTCCATTTGCCGTCGGGCGAGCACGGATGTTGACCTTTGCAAGGCACGTTACCCCTGTTCTCGATTTGAAATGTTTTCACCGCGCTGCCTATATTCACGGTGGTCATGTCCTTTATCGAATATCTTACGCGAACATTCCCGACCATAGTCTCGGGCTGGGCCGCTGTACTGGGAGCGGGGTGGGAAAGTGGCACCATGTGAGCGATATAAAGGTTGTCGCTGGCAAATTCGTGCAGATCGAGCGGCCGGTAATCTGGATGTCGAAACTCAAGCGTGATCGCGTGACCTCGCCTGATTCCGGTGGGCAGCTTGATCTCGAAGTACCCAGAAGAATCCGACTTGGTAGTGACAAACGCCAAACCGCTCACCGCGATGACCTGAACGTCAGCGATGGGCAATTCTTTTCTGGTGTCGGCGTTCTGCGCAATGACAGCGCCATTGAGAGAAACCGCCTTCGGACTGTGGAATCGAAAGATAAGTAGCGCGGCTAGAGCGACTCCCACAACGACAATCACCGTGGTCCAAACCGCGATCTTCCATCTGTTGCTCATCGAGACACCCTTCCGAATATGTTACGACGATCCGCTGCTATGCGAATTTCCCGGCTTCCATCCTGCATGGGGTGGCCATGGTGGGTGCCTGAAGTTTGTGTACTCATGAGTTTCTCGCGATCTTTACCTAACACACAGATCGTTTAAGATCAATCAAGACAACGCGGATGAAAGATGCTACTTCAAACAAGCTCTCACGCCGAAAGGCGCTAAAGCAAATCTTGGCTATGGGTGTGGGCATCCCCTTCGCGGGGTTTCTATCCGCTCTGCCTACGCCGGACCAACGCCACACAGTGCCGGCGCGCCCGCCGGTCCCCACCTCTCTTTCACCCGACGATGACCAGTTTTTGAACGATCTAGAGAGCGCCAATTTTCTCTACTTTTGGGAGCAAGCTAACCCGAAAACGGGCTTGGTAAAGGACAGATGCGACGTGCATGCAACTGATGAGGGAATCGTGGGGAGTATTGCGGCCACGGGTTTCGCACTGACGGCCCTTTGTATTGGAGAAAAACGGGGATTTGTTTCGGTTTCCGCAGCGCGAGAACGTGTCCTTGCGACTCTACGCTCCCTGTGGAAGAAGTTGCCGAATCATCGGGGGTTCTTCTATCACTGGGCAAACATAAACACTGGCGAACGAGTGTGGGATGCGGAAATCTCTTCTGTCGATACGGCGATTTTGCTCTGTGGAGTTCTTGCATGTCGGCAGCACTTCCAGCATTCTGAAGTCACCCGACTGGCCTATGACATCTTCAACCGGGTAGACTGGACTTGGCTCTCGGAAGACACCCCTTTACTGCCCCACGGATGGACACCGGAAATCGGCTTTTTGCCCTATCGTTGGGACCACTATAGTGAACTGATGATGATGTATCTGCTGGGCTTAGGATCTTTTTCCCATCCGCTCCGGGCAGAAACCTGGAATGCCTGGAAACGGCTAACGTTCGAATATGACGGTCTCCGCTACATTGGCTCGTTCGCCCCTTTATTCGTACACCAATATTCTCAAGCTTGGTTTGATTTCCGCGGGAAGCGGGACAAATATGCGGATTACTTTCAGAACTCGGCAGTCGCTACCGATGCCCATCGCCGTTTTTGTTTGGAGTTGGCCAAGCAGTTCCCCACGTACAGCGATGACCTGTGGGGAATCACCGCTTCTGACTCAGAAGCAGGCTACGTCATCTGGGGCGGTCCTCCGGCCATCGGGCCGATTGACGGCACCGTCGTACCGAGTGCGGCAGCGGGATCATTGCCCTTCTTGCCCCAGCCCACGATGCGAGTCCTACGGACAATCAGGAATCGTTATGGGTCAGCCTGGACAAAGTACGGATTTGTGAATGCATTTAACCCGGTGAAAAACTGGTACGACAACAGCGTGATTGGAATTGACACGGGAATCACAATGCTGATGGCGGAGAATGCACGAACCGGGTTTGTCTGGGACACATTTATGAAGATTCCGGAAGCACGGCGCGGTATGGAACGCGCTGGGTTCAAAACATACTAGCCCTCTCGAGTACGCAGGTCGGGGAGCCGTCGCGGCATTTTCGTCCGCATAGCACTTGTTCAACCATGACGTTTTTTCATTAAACTGTGGAAAATTTTCTCGAAATTGAAGCCGAGTCTTCAGAAGCCTTAGGCTCTCGAGGCTTCTTCGGAACTCACCAGCTGCAGTATCTCATTGGGGTACGACCGCAATAAGGTGAACACCCTAAAGGGATAACGCGAGAAATCCGGCACCCTACGCAATTTCTTGGGAGAATTGATGCTAACTTGACGCCACGATCTGAGAGTGGAATTCGACGTGAAGTAGAATGTGTTCCGTCGCGGCAGGGATATTCCCCGGTTCTCTAGCCTCACTGTGTATGTTAATGAGCTCTAGGCGCGTTTCAGCGCCTTAGGTCTAGGCACATCGAGTTTGCCAGCACTCACCCTGCCATCGACTGGGTTTGCACATGATTTCAAGGTAAGGGACTCATAGGATTCCATAATGGCTGAGCAGGAACATTTCTGGAGCGGGTGGGGAGAGCGTCTTTCGGCCCTTCGAAATATGCCGCCTGTTCTCGGAATCGTATGGCAATCGGGCCCGGCAGTCGTGGCGTTCGG
>Ga0070697_100002178_pt1 | contig 15016 bp, 13 predicted proteins | sample KBSK1501metaG_FD_65475 | JGI IMG/M metagenome (GOLD analysis project Ga0070697, IMG submission 65475) | Corn, switchgrass and miscanthus rhizosphere microbial communities from Kellogg Biological Station, Michigan, USA - KBS K1-50-1 metaG | ecosystem: Host-associated > Plants > Roots >...
GTCGTCGCGCCTGCCGCCACGGCCGTGACGAGGCCATTCCCGTTCACCGTCGCGACGGCGCTGTTGCCGCTCGACCAGCTGATCGTCCGCCCGGACAGGGGATTTCCACTCGCGTCTTCAGGCGTCCCCGTGAGTTGCAGCGTCTGGCCCACCGCTACAGAAGCCGACGCCGGGCTCACGACGACCGATGCGATCGAGGGCTGCGTGCACGTCACCGTGACATTCCCCGTGTCGCTCTTCTGCCCGGGGTGGCTCGTGCCTGCCACCTTGAAGGAGCCGCAAGTGCTACCGCGGTAGTGCCCGTAGTGGCGGCCTGCCTGGCTGCTCGTATCGACCAGCGTCCCACCCGTGACGCTCCACGTCACGCTGATCTGGGCGGTGTCACCGACCGGCGTGAAGCCAACCGCCAGGAAGTCCTGGAGTTGGCCTTGCTGTAGCGTCACGACCTTGGGAGAGACGACGAGCTGACTGACTGTACTGCCCGGACTGGAAGGATTGGCCAACCTCTCGCAGGCGATCACCGCTCCGGCAACCAGTGCGGTTGCGGAGACCACGGTGCGCGCATCGGCTTTGAGCCGGGCGAGACGTTGGGCCAGCTTGTGCAAGAAGATCATTGAGCACCATCCGGGTGACAAAAAGCCGCCGGGCCGCCACGTCGACCCTGTCGATCACTGGCGGCCCGGCGAGCATAGCGGCGAACCGCTGTAGCCCCGTGGCTCTGCGTCACCGCCTTTCGGCGGCTTTGCTCTGAGCAGTGTGGCGAGCGGAACTCGCCTGACTCGCGGCGGCGACTCCGCTCTGGACGCAACGTATTGGCGCCCCTGCACTAGGGCAGTGATCTATCTCATTCCGCCACCGGTCACCGTTACTTCGTTGTGCGCGAGGGACTTACGAGCCATGGGCAGGGACGTTCCAGTGTGAGTTCCCGGGGGGACCTACACAAACGATCACCAATTACCTCGAGAATTACCTCGAAATGTGACTAACCCGTCACGAAGCCACCACACCCGTGTGTCTCCCGCGCGACGAACGCACGCGGCAGGTAAGGCAATTAATAGAGCACAAGGATCTTGCCATGCTGGCATGACGTATGCGCACATCAACTGAACATGCGCCCCAGCTTATCGCAGCGGTTGTATCCCTACCGGCGACCACTCACCTGGTTGTTCCAGGGAAGCCTGGTGCCGCTCGCGTACCTCGGGGCCTATGAGCTGCGCTTCGGGTTCGCCATCCCGCCGGTCGAGCTGCGTCGCTTTTTGACGACCCTCCCCCTGCTCCTCGTGCTGCGCCCCGCCTCGTTCTACGTCTTTGGACTGTTCCGCGATTACTGGCGCCACGTGAGTCTCCGCGATCTCGCCAACGTGATCCTCGCCGTGACACTGGGCTCCGTGGCGTTCGTGGGACTGCTTTACGTCACCGACCACTTCCGCGGCATGTCAGGCGCCATCCTCGTGCTCGATTGGCTGCTCGCGATCTTCCTGGTCGGCGGGTTCCGGTTCGGCACCCGGATCGCCGGTGAGGCGCAGGCGCTCCGCCGCCAGGAGGTGCCGCCGGTGAAGCGCACGTTCATCATTGGCGCCGGCGAGGCGGGCGAACAACTGCTCCGCCAACTGTTACACGAGCCGCGGCGCCGCCTACGGGTCGTCGGCCTGATCGACGACGATCCCGATACTCACGGGCGATCGCTGCACGGTGTCCGGGTGCTCGGGGGGACTGGGGCGTTGCCTCCCCTCGCGGCCGCGCATCGCGTGCAGCTGCTCGTGATCGCCGTCCCGTCGGCCACGCGGGCCGAGCTGCAGCGCATCGTCGAGCGGTGCCTGGCGGCGAAGCTGCCGTTCCAGATCCTCCCCCGCTTGGAGGATCTGCTGGCCCGGCGCGCCGAAATCGGGGAGCTCCGCGACGTCCAGCTCGAGGACCTGCTGGGCCGCGAGCCCGTGGCGATCAGACTAGACCAAGTCGAGCGCGACCTCGCCGGCAAGACCGTCTTGATCACCGGAGGCGGGGGCTCGATCGGATCGGAACTCGCTCGTAAGGTGGCCCGCTTCCGTCCCAGACGGATCGTCTTGCTCGATCGGGCAGAGAACAGTCTCTATTTCGCAGCGGTGGAGCTGCACCGGGCACACCCCGATGTCGAGCTCCTTCCCGTCATTGCCAACATCACGAATCAGGAGCGCGTGGGGGAGGTATTCCGCACCTATCAGCCGACCTACGTTTACCATGCGGCCGCCTACAAACATGTGCCGCTGTGCGAGGCCCACGTCTGCGAGGCGGCGTGGAACAACATCGTGGGCACGCAGCGACTCGCCGAAGCCGCCGCCCGCTATGGCGTCGCGAAGTTCGTCCTCATCTCGACCGACAAGGCCGTCAACCCCACGAGCGTACTCGGCGCCACGAAACGGGTGGCCGAACGCGTCGTGCTGGAGCTGCCCTACCTCGCCGCGGCGGGCACCGACTTTCGCGCCGTGCGCTTCGGGAACGTGCTAGGATCTGATGGCAGCGTGCTGCCGCTCTTCCGACAGCAGCTTGCGGCCGGGGGCCCTCTCACCGTGACACACCCCGAGGTGAAGCGGTACTTCATGACGATTCCGGAGGCCGCGGAGCTCGTGCTGCAAGCGGCGGCGCTCCCCGAAGCGCGCGGACGGATCGCGATGCTCGAGATGGGAGAGCAAGTCCGCATCCTCGACCTGGCCGAGCACCTCATCCGGCTGTCGGGCCTCGTGCCTCACCACGACATCCGGATCGAATTCACTGGCCTGCGGCCGGGCGAGAAACTGCACGAAGAGCTCGTCGCCGCCGGGGAGACGGCCGAGCCCACATCGATCGGGAAGATCTTCGTGGTAGAGCCGACGGCGCACGACTCGCTCCCCTTCCGCCGGGGGCTTGACCGGCTGAGCGCGCTGCTGCTGCGAGGGGACAACGAGGGCGTGCTCCGCGGGCTCGCGGCGCTCGTGCCGGAATACAGCCCCTGGCCGGGTTCGGCAGCCGCTCGGGCCGTCGACGCGGCGCGCGGGGAGATGCAGCGGCCGGTCACGTGGCACGCGACGCCCCGTCGCCACCACCCCCGACCTCGATCGGGAAGGTCGACGTGGTAGAGCCGGAGCGCGGGTGGACGGGCGGGCGCGCCTGGCCCTTGCTCCTGATCACCATCATCGCGGTGCTCTATCCATTCGAGTACGACACCGGCCTGACCAACTACAGCCTGGGAGACGCCGTCGTCGGTCCGGTTGCGCTGTTCGTGTTCTTGCGGTCGCTCGTTCGCCCCGTTCGGTGGCCCCGCTACGTGGTGCAACTGCTGGTGTTGGTGCTGATCGCCATCGCTTCCAGCCTGGAGAACGCGTTCTCTCCGGCGATCTATTTCTCGGCCATCGGCGCTCTGGGCGAGACGGTGAAGCTCTTTTCCGCGGGCCTATGGATGTGCGTCATGTTCTGGCTGCTCGCCGATGACTTCCCTCGCCGCTTCTATCAACTGGCGTGTTCCTCCGCCGTATTGGCGACGGGATTCGCCGTCTCGTCACTCTGGATAACCGTTCGGGAAACGAGCGACTATCGGCCCACGGGGCCGTTCGGCAACACCAACCTCTACGCCAGCTATCTCTGCCTCAACGTGTTCCTCGTGCTCGGCGCGCGTGAAGCACTCGAACACCTGCGGCGAACCGGACGCCGACTGCCGGCGCTGCTACGGTGGCCCGGGCCCCTGCTCGGTCCGGTGATGCTGCCGCTGCTCCTGCTGGGCATCTTGGCGACCGCGTCGCGGGGGGCCATGGTCGGGTGCGTGGCCGGGCTGGTGCTGTCCGGGACGCTGCGGCTACGGCAGATCCCGCCGCGGCGGCACCCCGCCGTCATCGGCGGTCTGGTAGTCCTCGGCCTGATCGGGGCGTGGTACGTCCGGCAGGAGCCCCTCGTGCTGCGGCGCCTCGAAACCACCGCCGAGGGATCCGGCCCCAACATCGAAAACCGCCTGGAGCTGTGGCACGCGGGCCGCGAGGCATTCACCACCCACCCCATCCTCGGCGTGGGCTACGGCCAACTCCGCAACTACGTCGAGCTGGCCACGGGAACCAACAAACCCGTTCACCAGACCTTCATTTCGATGGGCGCCGAGCTGGGTGTCGTCGGCCTGCTGGTGTTTCTGTGGTTGCTGGTCGCCGTCCTGCGAGACACGATGCCGGCGCAGGCCCTGCGCAATCCCGAGGTGGCGCGAGCGTGTCGTGGATTTGTGATCGCCATCATCGCGCAAGGCCTTTTCACGAACGTCCAGCACTCACGCGCCCTCTGGATGGTCATCGGCGTGATCGCCGTGCAAGCAGCGGAGTGGCGCGCCGGCTCCGTCTCCGGGGACACCCCTCCGATCCGGGCTCGTGGCCCCGTCTGGCAGCTCGCCACACCGGACCACACATGAGCGGCTCGACCAAGCGGTCGACGACCGGGGCGGGACCGGGAGAACCATCCTGCGGTGGAGTTCCCCGCATCGTGCGTGAGCTGACGAACGCGTTGCATGCCGCGCGCCTCAGCTACTGCCATTGGAAGGGCAATGCGCGTCTTCGAGAGGCCGTCGTCGGGCTGAGAGACCTCGATATCCTCGTGGACCGGGAGGGAGCCCTCGCGCTGAGCGAGATTCTGGCCACCGTTGGCTTCAAGCGGGTCGCCTCGAGTCCGTGGGAAGCGGTGCCGGCACTGGAGGATTATCTCGCCCTGGATTCGGATACCGGCAGACTCGTGCACCTGCATCTCCATTATCGGCTGACTGTGGGGGACAGCTTTCTGGGTGGCTACCGACTGCCCTGGGAGGCGTTGGTGCTCTCGACCCGACGTTTCGACACCACGATGGCCATGTACGTCGCCGATCCCCATATCGAGTTGCTGCTGCTCATCGCCCGGAAGGCCATCAGCCTTGGCCCGATCGATCGGATAGCGGGGTGGCTGGGCCGGCCGTGCATGGGCGCCCTGGCGCGTTCCGACCTTCGCTGGCTCACGTCCCGCACGGATCCGCACCGGCTGGCCGAGCTGTCGGAGGGTCTCCTCGGGAAGGAAGCCACTCGCCTCCTTCTGGACATGGTGAACGGCGATCTGTCGTACCGCCTGCTCCGTGCTCTGAAGCGACGGGCGACGCCGCCGCTCAGCGCGTATCGCACGTATACCCCGGCCGGCGCTGTCGTGAGACGAGGCATCCGCTTTGTCGTCGGGCTGGCGGTGGCTCTCAACCGGAGAATCCTGCGTTCGCTGGTCATTCCCGGGCGGACACTCCCGAGCGGCGGCCTGGTGATCGTGTTCGAGGGCGAAGACGGGAACGAACGCGCGACCCTGGTGGATCGGATCGCGGCCTGGCTGACCTGGAAGCTGGATGTCCTGGTCCTCCGCGGGGGCGGCGCCCAGCGTCGCAAGGCTTTCCGCGCCCGGAGCCGCGGCATGATCGTCCTGTACGATGGATCTCCCGAGCGTGGTCAGACCCTCGACACCGGCACCGGGCCCGAACGAGCGTGGGATCCGGATCTCCCGGATCTGGTCATCAATCTGCGACGCGCGGCGAGCCCCGGACCCGAGGATGCCTTGCCGGCGGAGGGGCGACCGACCCGGCACCACGTCGACATCGACCCGGATCATTCTTCAGAACAAGTGCTGCAGGTCGTACAGCGCGCACTGTGGCAGGAGGTGTGAGTCTCTGATCGCCACCGGCATGTCGACCGCGCAAGCGTCCCTCGACGAGCGTTCGGGTCAATCCTTCGCCTACCTGAGCGGCGGCTACAGGGGGCAGGACGTGCTCCGGCACATCCTTGCCAGCGGCGCCTGGAGACCTGGCTTGATCGCCGTGCTCTCGGATGCTCCTCGAGCAGCCCCGCTCGGCACGGCTGCCGATTGCGATGGCATACCCGTCGTCACGGTTCCGAGCGTGTACAGCCCGGCCGCTTGGTGGGCCATGGCCGCCAATGGGATCAAAGGCGTGTTGGCCGTGGGGGTCCCCCCCGATCTCCCCGAGGAATCGTTCCTGAAAGCATTCCCATTGGGGGTGTATGGTTTCCACGCGGGATTGCTCCCCGGCGCCGTCGGTCCGGCCGCCTTGAACTGGGCCCTCATTCGCGGGCTCACCGAGACGGGCACCACCTTGCTGCGGTACACGCCTGAGGGCGACGGGTGGTTGCTCGTTTCCCAGCAGCCGTGCCGCATCGAGGATCGGGAGACCGCCGGCACCCTCTGCACGAAGCTTTCGGCCGCCTCTGCGGAATTGTGGGCTCAGCACTGGCCTGCGATCGCGCGAAACGACGTCGCGCTGCGCCCCGCCGGAAAGGTGATCCGCGGTCTCCGCAGGACACCAGACGACGGCGCGATTCGCTGGGCAGAGCACTCAGCGGCGTCGTTGGACTGCTGGATCCGGGCGCTGGCGCGGCCTTACCCGGGAGCGTTCTTCTGGTTTGACGGCCGGCGCATTTGGGTGCATGGGGTCGACCGCGATATCCGGCAGAACGCCGGCATCGCCGCACCCACATTGACGTCGGTTTCGGCTGGGTGCCTGACGCTCGACTTCCCGGACGGCAGGGTATGGATCTCCGACCTGTGTCTCGATGACGGTTCAGAGATACCCGGTCACGTCTTGGCCGCCCTGGGGGAGCGCGTTGGTGATCGACTGTCGTCCCTGCACACCGGGCAGAGGGTTCTGGTGGTGGCCGCGCATCCCGATGACGAGGTGCTCGGGGTGGGAGGCACCTTGATCCGTCATTTCAAGAGCGGGGACGAGGTCCGCGCAGTCATCGTCTGTACGGCGCACTCGATTCGCTATCGCGAAGGCGAACACGACCAGCCGGGTGACACCCAGCGCGCATCCCACTACGTGGGAGCGCGGTCGACCGGACTGGGGTTCTCCGATCAGCGCTTGGATCAGGGCAGCAACCTGGAGTTGATTCAAGCACTCGAGAGGCAGATTCGGGAGTTCCAACCGCAGGTCATCTACACCCATTGGTGGGGAGACGTGAACGCGGACCATGCGCGCATCGCGGAGGCGGTCGATGTGGCGGCCCGCCCCTATTCGGCCCCGGGCCTGCAATCGATCTACGCATTCGAGACCCCCTCCAGCACTGAATGGACCGCCAGTGCTCGGGCAGGAGCGTTTGCTCCCAATGTTTTCGTGGATATCTCGGAGGAGCTGGATCGCAAGTTGGACGCGATGCGATGCTACGAGAGCGAACTCCGCCCACCCCCGCATCCCCGGTCCCTTCGGTCGTTGCAGCAGCGCGCCGCATACTGGGGGAGCGTAGCCAACATGCCGGCGGCCGAGGCACTCGTGCTCCTGCGAACGCGCCGGGGAGCATGGTGAAGCTTTGGCTGGTCGGTTCGGACGACGTTCGGTTCCGGCTGCCGTTGCTGAACGCACTGCGGGAGCGCGGCTTCGACGCGGGCGCCGTCGGGTCGGAAAGCGAGACGGCGTTCAAAGACGCGGGAATTCCGTATTGGCGATTTTCGCTGAACCGCTGGGTCAGCCCTTGGAGCGACCTGCGGTCGCGGCGGCAACTGTATGAGCTCTTCCGGGCGCACCGGCCCGACATTGTCCACGCGTTCGACACCAAGCCCGCGATCCTGGCGCCCCTAGCCGCCCGGGACGCGGGGGTCCGCGCCACGGTCGCCACGATAACGGGCCTCGGGTACCTCTTCTCCTCGCGGTCGCCGCTGGCGCTCTCACTCCGACCGGTCTTTCGGTTCCTGCAACGCCGGGCCGCCGCCGCGACCGGGGTGACGATTTTTCAGAACCCCGACGACCGCGCATACTTTCGCCGTCACCGCCTGGTTCGACCGGGTCGCGACGCGCTGGTCATGGGCTCGGGGGTCGACTTCACACCCCTGCAGGTGGACGGAGCGGCGGTGGGCAGGCTCAGGAGCGAGTTGAATCTGGAAGGTCGGCTCGTCGTGACGATGATCTCACGCCTCGTGGTGCAAAAGGGCGTGCGGGATTTTCTCCACGCGGCCGCCCTCGTGCGCCAGCAGCTCCCAGACTCCGTCTTTCTCCTGATCGGCCCCGTCTCGTCCGAGGGTCGGGCGGCTGTGGCGTTACGCGAGGTCGAGCGCAGCGCGCGCGACGTGCGCTACCTCGGTCCCCGCAATGATGTTTCCATCCTGCTCGCGCTATCCGACCTGTTCGTGCTCCCGACCTACCTCCGAGAGGGAATACCCCGTGTGCTCCTGGAGGCGGCGGCTTTGGGGCTGCCGCTCGTTACCACCGATACACCGGGATGCAAGGAGATCGTCCGAGACGGCTGGAATGGCCTTCTCGTTCCTCGACGAGATCCACGCCGGCTGGCCGGGGCGGTGCTGCGCTTGTTGGCCTCCCCGGACGAGCGCAAACTCATGGGGAACCGCAGCCGCACGCACGTGATGGGGAACTTCTCCCTCGATTACGTCGCCCGAGCCTACGCGGAGATCTACGAGCACCTGCTGCGCGAGACGTCGCCGACTGCTGCGGCCCGCGCCGTGGGCTAAGCCGATGGCCGAGCTCAAGCGCCCGCTCACGAAAGAATCTTCGGCCATCTCCGACTCGGGCGTGGAGCCATTGGCGACCGATCCGGCGAGCGCGGGCAGCCGTGTCGCCCGGGCCCCTGGTATCGTGACCGGACTGCTCGATCGGCTCCATCGGCAGGAGATCGCCTATTGCCGGTGGCGCGGCAACGAGGACTTGCGGGCCGAAAGCGCCGTGGCACCAGGCCTGGACATTCTGGTCGACCGACACGACGGCCTGCGCGTGGCCGCGATCCTGGCCGCAGCCGGCTTTAAGCGCGTGGTCGCGGCGGCTCTCCCGCCCGACTCCCCTGGCGAACACCACTACCTGGCCCTCGAGGAAGACGCAGGCAGAATCGTGCATCTGCATCTGCGTTACAATCTGGTGATCGGCGACGAGGGCCTGAGCGAGTACCTCCTGCCGTGGGAACCGCTGGTCCTCTCCACCCGGCGCCTCGATCGGCAAGCAGGGATGTTCGTCGCTGATCCGTCGGTCGAGTTCCTGTTCCTTCTCATCCGGGTCGCGCTCGACCTCCGACTCGGCTCCCGGGTTCGGCATCGGCTCGGTACCCCATGGTGTTGTCCCAGGCGGCTCCGGGACGTGCATCGCCGGCTGAGGGGAGACACGGGGCCGTTGGCTGACCTGTCTCGCCGTTTGTTGGGCACCGCTGCCGGGGACGTGGTCTCCGACATCCTCACCGCTGAGCCCTCATTTACCAAAATGGCGGAGTTGCGACGGTGTGTCGCTCCGACACTCGATGGCTATCGACTGTACCGGCGGGGCGGGGCCGGGTGGCGCAGCGCGTGGCGGGAGCTGTCCTTGGTTGCGAGGGCCCTCGCCCGGTCGCCTGGCACTGGTGGCCGGATGGTCCCGAACGGCGGGGTGGCGATCGCGTTCCTGGGATGTGACGGATCCGGCAAATCCACACTCCTTGGAGAGACGTTGGCATGGCTGTCGGGGTCGCTCCGCGCGGTGCCCATTTACTTCGGAAGCGGTGTTGGGCCGAGCTCGGTGCTCCGCTGGCCGCTGCTCCAGGCCGAGCGCCTGTTGCGGAAGCGCGTGCCGTCCGTACGAGACCGGCCCTGGCGGCGCTCCCCCGGGCTGACCTCATCGCTCCGTGGTCGTCTGTCGCGGGCGCTATGGGCGGCGGCCAGGCTCGTCTGGGCGGTGGCTCTGGCTTACGAGAAGCGCGGCAAGCTCCACGCCCTGACGCGCGCTCGCAACCGTGGTCTCGTAGTGGTCTGCGACCGCTACCCACAGAACCAGTTTCAGGACTTCAACGACGGGCCGATGCTGGGGAGTTGGCGGGACCATCGGTGGCGGCTGCTCCGCGCCCTGGCGGCGTGGGAGGGCGGGCCGTATCGCTGGGCCGAGCACATCGTGCCGGATCTGGTCCTCAAGCTCCACGTCCGCGCGAGCGTGGCGCAGCAGCGGAAGCCGGACATGCAGCTGCCGGATCTCGAGAGGCGGGCGGAAGCGATCCGCAGCCTCCGGTTTCCCGGCGTGACAGAAACGGTCGACATCGACGCGGAGGAGCCGTTGGAGCAGGTCGTGCGCCGGATCAGACGGTGCATCTGGCGGAAGCTATGAATTCCAAACGCGGGTCGGCTGTCATAGAGTTTGTTGGGTTGGCCGGCGTGGGGAAGTCGACGATCTCCCACCGGGTCGCCGAGATCCTGGAACAGCGGGGATGGCGGGTCGAGCAACCGACCTATTCGGTGGATCACCAGATGCGCGCCTGGCAACGCCTGCTGCTCAAACTCCGACTGGTGACGGCGGAGGCGGTCTTCCACCCTGCATCCGCCGTCCGCTCTCTGAGAGCGATCCTGGCCACACGCCAGGCCTCCGCGGCAGATGTCATCCGCCTCACAGTCAACTGGCTGTTCATGTCCTCCCTGCTCCGGAAGACCGATCGCCGGGCGGGAGTACACATCTTCGACGAAGGTCGGCTCAACGCGCTCTGGTCGATCGGGTTCCGTGCGAGGTCCGCCAGCACCGCCGGGATCCTCGCGGAGCTCGCCCGGCAGCGGTCCACGCCCGTCGTCGTCGCCCTGATCGAGGCCGACATCGCGGCGGTGAGGGCACGGCTCGATCTCCGCAAGAATGGCCAGAGCCGTCTCGAGCGGACCGGGTCAGCGGACGACGCGTGGGAACGCGCTCGGCGGGCGTTGCAGCAGGTCAAGGGGACGCTGCAAATGCTGACCGATGAAGGCGCCGATATCCAAGTGGTCGCCGTGCACAACCGGGGACGCGAGGACCTGGATCCGCTCGCCAATAGTCTCGCCGCTGCGTTGGAGGAGTTCTTGGGATCCTCAGTACGCCGAGCCACCGCGGCCTGGCCGGTCGAGCGCGCGAGCGAGACCGGGAGGCCCGCGAGCTGAGGTGACGTCCGGGCTCGTCGCGGTTGGTCTCTGGCCTACCTGTACTGGTGGATGAAGATCCCGACGGAGGCCAAGGCTCCGATCACGGTTACGGTGGGAAGAATCACCTGGGAGAAGACGGATCGCTTGCGCTCCACCAGGATCTGATCGCCCGACCGGATCGGCATCTGCGCGGCCCCGGACTCTAGGTGGGTAAGGTTCAATAGCATCTGCGTGTGCCCTCCCTTGGCGCCACCGCGCAGGAGCCGGACTCGGTCCAGGCGTCCGAACTGGGTGGGCCCGCCGGCGCGCGCGACCGCTTCAGAGATGCTCGTCTTCGGACCCAACGCGTACATGCTGGGCCGGTTGACTTCGCCCTCGACCGCCACCCGGAGCAGGGGCATCATTACGAACTGGGGCTCCCGATCGAACTTTTCCAGGAGCGAGCGCAGGTTGGCCTCGGCCGTGGCCAAGGGCACGCCGCCCACCATCACCGTCCGATACACTGGGTGCGAAATGGAGCCGTCCGCCGCGACCGCGAACTCCCCGGTGAAATCGGGTTTGCGCCAGACGATGATCCACACCGAGTCGCCTGGAGTGAGTACGCTGCCGTCTTTGGATGAATCGGGCGCCTGCCCCCGGAGTAGGCCCGGAAGGCTACCGCCGATGAGGAGAGAGGCCAACACGAGGGCCGGGTTTCGCATGGATCGCCTACGGGTGATCGTGGGTGTGTCGGCTTGGTGCCGCCGGTTCCGGATCCGGCAGGGCGACTGAGCGCGGTAAATCTTCCTTGTCGAACAGACCGCCACAAGTGGCGCAGCGGACCGCGCGAGGAGGGCTTGCATGGAGCGAGTTCGACGGGAGAATCTGCATCTCAGCGGTCATGCCGACCAGGACGGGGGCGGGGGCGCCTGCTTGTCACCCCGTCTCCCACCACGCCACGATCCCCTCATGCTTGCACTTGTGACAGGTAGCCCGCGACGGGATGATGCCGCTGCGGAATGGGATACGCGTCGCGCACTTCGGACACACGCCGTAGCGGCGCCCCGCGTCCGCTCGCGTGCCGCGTGCCGGATTCGGGTCGTCGTACGTGCGGTACACCACGGTGAAGCGGTCGGGCCGTTTTTCGCGCACTTCCACCAGGTCCTGCGGCACGGCCACCCGCTGGCCCAACACCTCCAGCACTGCCCGGTTCACGCCACTGCTTAAGACCGGGTACCAGGCGCCGTTGCGCAGGGGGGTTTCACCCTCCTCGTCGCGCTTCGCCGCGAACCACAGCCTGGCCCAGCCGAGGATCTGCTCCATGGACCTACAGATTGCCGTTTTGGGCCCCAGATTCTGTGATCTGGCTAACATACACCAGCCTGAGACATGGTAGCCGACGGGCCGGTGGGCCAGGTATATTCGCGCAAGATACGGTGGGGCAGGCGGGTAGCGGGCTTCGGAGGATTCCTCGACATGCGGCGATCGAGTACCACCCTGTGGTCCCGAGCGGCTGCCTGCTCGGCATCACTCTTGCTCGCCGGCTGCCTCGTTGCGGCCGCCGGTGCCGGCGCGGGGGGTGGTATCTACCTTACCCAGCGCGGTGTCGAGTCGGTCGTCCCCGTTCCGGTCGAGCGTGCCGGGACCGCCACCAGTCAGGCATTTGAGCAGCTCAAGATCCGGCAAACGAAATCGCAGGTCGAGCAGGGGAACGAGGGAGAAAAGCGGGAAATCGAGGGCACCGCGGGCGACCGGGAAGTGAGCGTCACGCTCCAGGTCGAGGGCAACAATACAACCCGCGTACAGGTAGTGGCCAAGCGTAGCGCCGTCACCTGGGATAAGGACTTCGCCCGCTCGGTGCTCGATAAGATCGTCGCCTACTCGCGCTAAGGGACCTATGCCGCCCATCGTCTGGATCGACGGAACGTACCACGACCGCACGGACGCGAAGGTATCCGTGTTCGACCACGGGCTGCTGTATGGCGACGGGGTGTTCGAGGGGATCCGCGTCTACAATCGGCGCGTGTTTCGACTGGGGCAGCACCTGGACCGATTGTACGCGTCCGCCAAGGGGATATGGCTCGAGATCCCGCTCGCGAAGCCGGCCATGCACCGACTGGTGGAAGAGGCCGTCGGGAAAAGCGGCCTCGAGGAGGCGTATATCCGCCTGGTGGTGACGCGCGGAGTGGGCGACCTGGGGCTCGATCCCCGCAAATGCGCCAAACCGTCGGTCATCTGTATCGTGGACACGATCCAGCTGTGGTCGCCGGAACGCTACGAGAAAGGGCTCACGGCCCTCACCGCCGCCACCCCGATCAGCCACCGGGAGAGCTTGTCGCCCCGCATCAAGTCGCTGAACTACCTGTCGCATATCCTGGCGAAGGTGGAGGGCATCGCGGCCGGCGTGGACGAGGTCATCATGCTCGACCCGCAGGGCTACGTCGCCGAGGCGAGCGGCATGAACTTGTTCGCGGTGACGAACGGCACGCTCAAGACGCCGCCCGCCTACGCGGGGATTCTGCGCGGCGTGACGCGCGATGCCGTGATCGAGGTTGCGCGAGAAGCGACCTACGGCGTCGAAGAGCTCCCCCTCAACCGCTACGACCTGTACACGGCGGACGAGATGTTTCTCACCGGGACGGCCGCCGAGATCGTGGCCGTCACCAAGCTGGACGGCCGCTCCATCGGGAGCGGCAAGCCCGGTCCCACCACGCAAGCGCTCGCCAAGCGATTCAAGGCACTCGCCACCCGCGGCGACTGACAGCACTCAACTATTGACAGGACTTGGGGTTAGCCACATATTGGCGGGCCCTTGTTTGCAAGGTGGTGATGCATGCCATGGAGAGTTATTGCCCACGGCGATCAAGTTTGGCATGTGGACGCCCTCGCGGAGCGCCCGGCCAACGCCGAGGCATGGCAGCTGGTGTTGTCCTTCCGGTCGGCCTCCGAGCGGTCCCGGAAGTCGTTTTGGACCCTCTACCCCCTCGAGGCCAGCTCGAAATCGTCACTGTTCATTCAGGCCGAGCGTATCCCCGACACGGCTCTCTCGCAGCTCCTGGCCGAGCGACTGGCGTGAGCGAAACGGAGCGGCTGCGCTTTCAGGACTTCGCCTTCCAGCGCCTGCCCAGCGGCCGCTGTCACGCCAAGGTGGTGCTGTCGTGGGCGGATGGGCGGAACTTCACGGGCGAGTCCGACGGGGTGATCTCCCAGGCGGGCGAGCTGCGGTGTTGTGCCGAGGCAACGGTTCGGGCCCTGGAGCGTGTGGTGCAGCCAAAGCTTGGGTTCGAGCTGCTGGGCGTGAAGGCGGTCCGCGCGTTCGATGCCGTCGTGGTGATCGTTTCGCTCTCGGCCCAGCAGGAAACGCGGGCCTCGCGCCTGGTGGGAGCCTACCTGGCCGAGACCGATCCACCGCGCGGCGCGGCCCTTGCGGTACTGAACGCGACGAACCGCATACTCGGGAATTTCTTCGCAACGCGATGACCGGGACGCCACGGATGCGACTGCTCGCGCTGACGGGCGCGGCGCTGTGTGCCGCGCTGAGCGCGGGGTGCGGGGGTGCCCGGAAGGCCGGACCGGCCGTCCTCGCCCCTGCCGCCCCCGATTCGACGGCGCTCTCCCTATCTCCGGCCGCGCGGGGCGCGGACTCGGTCGGAGTCCTGGTGGCCCGCGCCGCGCAGGATTCTGCGGCGGATCAGCAGCTGCTCGACAGCCTCCATCGGCCGCACCCGCGGGCCGATAGCCTGGAGGGGCGTCCCGCCGCGACGTCGTCCATCAAGGGCGAGGACGTGGAGCGTGAGGCGGAGCGGCTGTTCGGCGCCGAGGGCCGCGCCGTGATCGGCGCCGCACCGTCCCCCGAGCCGACCTTCGACATCGACGTCACCAGCTTCGCCACCAACCGACGCGTGCTCGAGTACCTCGAGTTCTTCCAGGTAGACTCCCGCGATCGGTTTGAGATCTGGCTGGCCCGGCTGGGACGCTACCAGGGGATGATCCGCGAGCGGCTCCGCGCCAAGCGGCTTCCGGAAGACCTCCTGTACCTCTGCCTGATCGAGAGCGGTTTCTCGAACACCGCGGTGAGTCGGGCGAAAGCGGTCGGGATGTGGCAGTTCATGGCGAGCACGGGGCGTCTCTATGGCCTCACGGTCGATCCCTGGGTGGACGAGCGCCGCGACCCGTTCCGGGCGACGGAAGCGGC